>OLOL01000603.1_pt1 | contig 36521 bp, 19 predicted proteins | sample 1673081 | NCBI WGS metagenome assembly OLOL01 (sample SAMEA3136753, study PRJEB25190) | human gut metagenome
ATGTGGAAGCCGTATTTGGAAACCTCAAGAACAACAAGCACTTCAAGAGGTTCCACCTTCGTGGACTTAAGAAGGTGGAAATTGAGTTCGGCCTGCTGGTCATAGCACACAATCTTGCAAAAGTAGCCTCTTAGGAGGCTTATGGCAACGAAAAAAACTGTTTGAAAGAATGAAATCTTCAAAAAGAAGCTTGTAAACTCCTTTTTTTTGAGAAGAATCCAAATAACCTCAATCTGAAATGAAACAACAGAGGCCAGCTCAAGCCCATTTTGAGACGGCCTCTGTTTTGGAAATCTTTGTTGTGAGAGTATTGACCGCTTATTGTTTTATGAATGCTATTTGGCTAATCATTAGGTTACCTCCTTGTTTCGTATGGGTTTTGAGAACTATTTTTCCGTCATTTGTATCTTCTCTCATAATGAATAGTTTCACCCACCGTTCTTTTCCTTTCTGATTTTCTAAAATGGACTCTCGTCCTTCGATTGATAAGAGCCCTGCTCTATTTTGGTGATTCCAGTCTTCAAATTTTACATATAAGTCTCCAATAATACCTTCCGGAGTTTGTATTTCAATTGTCATATTTTTGCCTGTCCAGGCTGTCCCTTTTTCATCTTTCCAGATATTATCACAAGTAACTTTGTATTTACAACGTTCGTCTTGTATTTCAGTATGGTCGAGCGTGGCTGTCCAAGGAGCAGAACCGGAATTCTTCATTTGCTTCCCGCATGATATATAAAGAATTGAGTTTTCAAATCCTTTAGGAACGGAAACCATTGCTTTAGGAGTATATGCAAACATCTTCTTCAGTGTATCAATTTCTATTGAATAAGAAGGATTGAAGTTCGATTGTGTCATATAATGTAATAAGCTGTATTTTAGTTGTCGTGCTACCGGTGAATCCAAATTCAGGTTGTAACCGCAGACTAATAATTTGCCTTTGCTCACTTTACATTCGAAGATAGAAGCTAGTTTGTCGTTGATATGGAAGTCGCTTACCGGTTGTACAATGGGGTGTAATTGAGGGTGTTCGTTGATGATAAACGAACGGCCTTGTGTTATTTCTTTCCATTGCCAGTCAGTATAATTGTCGGTTGGAAATTGCGAGAATGCAGGGTGAGCTTTGTCTATCCATGCCCCTAGGGTGGTGTTGCTTTGACCGGGAAAGAAAGAAGTAGACCAGAACAAAGGTGTGAAGTAAAGAGGGGTGGAGTTATCCTTTTTCCCGAGTTGATCTGCCACTAACAATACTTTCTTTCCTTGTTCCAAGGCACTAATGACAGTCGAATCAAATTTGTCGTGAATGATGATATTGGTTTGTGGCATGTTATAAGGGGGATATACCCAAATACTCCAACGGTTGTGATAAGGTGTGCCGCTAATGGTGACATCGAGGTAATATTTTCCCGGTGATGTAATTTCGGAGAGATCGATAGATAAAGAATCTACCTGATTTACTTTTCCGGATGATAAGGGCACTTCTCTGCTGCCTTGCTGTTGCAGTTTGCCTGTTTCGTCGGTTAAAGTCCATATCGTAGGTGTAATTAGAGTTGTATCACTGTAGTTTGCCACTTGGATTTGAGCTTTGAACGTCTCGTCCGTTTGCCAGGTATATTTGTGGAAACGTGCCAGAGGGACAATGTCGTTGGAATAACATCGGAATTGTTCGGGCGTGATGATTCCTTTGGAATCCCAAAATGAATCTAACCAACCGACTAAAGCTTCTCCCTGTCCCGAATAATCAGTCATACTTAACATTTGGAATCCGGCACATGAGGGGGTACGCAGTAAATTTTCAATCAAACCTTTATATAAGATTGTTTGTAATGCTCCACTGGCTTCATGGAATTTTCTGTCCTGGTGTTCTATATGATTTTTTACGGCTTGTTGGCGTAAGCTTTCAAGATTTCTGGCTTCCAATACACCGGTATATTTATCTATCTCGTTCCAAAGAGGGTAAACTGGATATTGACCGACTTCATGGGCGATGACCGGGATTGTTGCCTTAGAGTAGATAGATTCTCGGTCATTGTCAGTGCCGGAACCGTTTATGCCATAAGTACCGCCTGTCTGGGGTATGTTGTGAGTGACCATATATTGATCTGCCGGCATAATCTTTCGGGCGGTAGAAATAGCGTAAAGTCTGCGTGGATCTTTTTCTTGCAAAGATTTAATCCATTGTTGCATGATATCAAAGTTTGAGTTGCCTAATTCATTTCCAATACAAAGCATAGTGAAAGAAGGGTGATTACCGTAAGCCTCAATCATACGTTGTAGCTCTTCCGGTACAAATTTATCTGCACTTGGATTATGCCCCAATCCTTTCGGCAGTCCGCGTGTGGTCATTTCAGGGCGCTCTTTTCTTACGACGGACATCCACCAGTCAATCCATAATACTTCTGCCTGAATATAAATACCAATCCGGTCGGCTGCCGTAAAAGCTGCCTCGGGAGGACACCATGAGTGGAAACGCACATGATTGAGTCCGTATGATTTGTAAATACGGAAAATACGTTCCCATTCCTGAATGTCGCAAGAGGGATAACCGGTAAGGGGAAAATGGAGGCAATCCAGATTACCTCGCATGAATACGGGTCGGTTGTTGATTAGAATCTTTGATCGGGAAGCAGTAACATTACGAAATCCGAAATCAACCGTTTTAAGTTGGGATTGTCCTTTTTGCGTGATACATATCTCCAACCGGTATAGGTTTGGGTGTAGGTCGTCCCAGTGTTTCACGGCTTGCCGGATATTCAATGTTTCCCGGTGATGTTGTATCCCTTTTTCTCCTTTTATTTCTTTTTTGTATGTGTATATTTTCTTTTTGCTTCCAATTTCTTTCAATGTATAGGAAACCTCTCCTTTCAATGTCTTATTTGAATGATTTTGTATATCGAAGGAAATATCCAAGCGATTGTCAGATGTATGGGGATATACTTTGATCCGGTCTATTGAAAGTGTGGGTGAAGATTGTAGTTCTATTTTTCCGAGGATACCATTCCAGATAATCTGAGTGTATTCTCCGTATGAATGGCCCTTATCACCTATATTGTATATCATGTCGTTGTTGATACGGATTGCTATTCGATGTTTTCCGGGATTTAAAGTTCCTAAACGATGATAATGTGGAGTTCCTAATCCTTCCTGTGTATCAATGAAACGTCCGTCAATCCAGACTTTTGACTCCCACAGCACACGTTCCAGATAAAGTGTTATTTCTTTTCCCTGCCAATTGTGAGGAATGACAAACTCACGTGTATACCAGGCCGGACCTATGTATTTGTGTCGGCGGGTGAGGATACCATAATCCGAACCGACTGTGCGAGTTCCATAGCCGGCTTCATCAAGAGTTCCGGGTAGCTGAATCGGCATGGTTGTATGACCGGAATTGAAATAGTTGTGCTTTTCACCGATACTGTCCGGATCCAACTTTACACCCCATTGTCCGGTAAGAGATAGTATATCATCCTGAATGTCTTTATTTGCAATATTCTTGATTATTGAGGACAGATCATTAATTATAGATTTCCCTTTTTCTGTTTGACTTAAATTTATTTTTTCATTCGGGTCTTTCTTTAAGTGAAAAAGTTCGTTTTTGGAAGGAATATATTTCCAATCATTTTTTCGGATAGCAATGTCGCCTCCATTGTTTTGCGTGATGATATAATCGCGATAAACGGGGGCTGAAGGAGAACGGAATAATTCGGAGGCATCTTTACTGTCATTCAAACTATTCCGATAAGGCTTAGCTTGTGTGATACTGGCCACGGTCGCCAACATATCTATGTATGAGAAGCGTTGAGTTTGCACGAACGGCTTTTTCACTAATGAAGGGTATGAGACAATGAACGGTACTTTTGTTCCTCCTTCGTAAAGAGAATACTTTGCTCCGCGTAAATCAGCGCATGGGCGGTGAGAACCTATGTTTTCTTCTGCTCCATCATGATACCCTTCTTTAATCATTGGAGCATTATCACTGCTAATTATTAATAGAGTATTTTCAAAGATACCTTCCTTTTTTAATGTCTCAATTATGCGTCCTACATATTCGTCGAATTCTTCTATCATATCTCCATAAATACCTGCTTTACTTTGACCTGCAAATTTAGGATTTGGTACACGGGGTTCATGTGCGTTGTGGGTAGCATAATAAAGGAAAAATGGTTTCTGTTTGTTTTCTCGGATAAAAGAAACAGCTTGGTTGGACAAGACTTCTCCCATTTCCTGGTCATTCCATCTGGCTTTGTGTCCTCCGCTCATCCAACCGATACGGCTAATACCATTAATAATGGTACCATCATGTCCCTGATAATATTTTAAAGTTAATAAATCAGGATTTTCTTTTCCGGTAGGCTCGTTACCTATTTTTTTTCGATAGGAAACTTTTATCGGGTCATTAGGATCACCGTTTACAACTTGGTCATTTTCTAGAAAGATAGTAGGAACTCGATCGTTTGTTGCAGGAAAAATATATGAATAGTCAAAACCTACACTCCGCATTCCGGCAGTTATTTTTTTATTGAAATCAACAGTCTCATTTCTATTGCCTAATCCCAAATGCCATTTTCCTACAATTCCCGTTGTATAACCACTACTTTTTAGTTGTAATGGCAAATTGTTACTTTGAGGATCAATTGTTAGTGGAGCATCGGCTGGTAAAATACCTACTCGTTTACGAAATGCATATTCACCCGTCAGTAGAGCATAGCGAGAAGGTGAAGAAGTGGAAGCAGGAGCATAAGCGTTGGTAAAACGAATACCATTTGCCGCGAGTTCGTCGATATGGGGGGTAGCAATTGTTTTTGCTCCATAACAGCTGAAATCGGCATAGCCGATATCATCTGCCAATATAAAGATTATATTGGGCAATTTGCTTGAAGGCTGTGCTTGTGTTGTATAAAATGAGATACAAGCTAAAGATGATAATAAATATTTGTTTATCATGGCATTATGATTTTGTTTAATATATAGTTATATTCGTTCTCAATTTTCTTTAAAGTTCAGTTATTTAGCTTGAACTATTTAGACTATCTTTATTATAATGACGATTTTGTATCGGGTTACTCCTCAGTTTTGATAAGAAAAGAGTAGTAAAATGATAGTTTCTATATTCAAATAGTGTTTATTAGTAAATAAAACATTTAGATGTAAATCATACTGAGTGATAAAAAGAATATGAAAAAATGTAGTAAAAAGTGAGGAGTAATCAATTGTCTATTCGTCATAATAATAGAACTGTTTTGGAGGAATGAATTGAAGAATTTCGATTCACCGTCTAAAACGCAATATAAAGCAGCTTTATTTTATGAAAAGTCAACAAAAACAAGAATTGGATGGAATAATCGATAAAATCATCGGTTATTTTAGATTTCATGACCGCAAAGAACGGGATGATGAGACGGATATGTGGGAACGAATCAACCGTGAAATAAGACAACAGGAGAAGAAAACACGAGCAAGAGAATATATAAAAAGATTTTTAATACCTGTATCGGTAGCTGCTTGTTTGTTATTGGCATATGTGATAGGTAAAGGAGAGCTTTCGGATAACAGTTGGACTTTAGATGCCTATGTAGGCCAGTTGGCAGATGTAGCGGAAGCAAGTGGTCAAGTACAATTATTGCTTTCAGACAAGCGGAAAGTACAGATAGACAAGGACACAGTCGGTATTGTTTATTCTTCTAATGGAAAGATTCAAATAGAACAGGAAGAACATACTGTTAGTGAAACGAGTGAAAATACAGATGAGGCAAAAGGGTTTAATCAAATTATTGTTCCTAAAGGGAAATATAGTCAATTAACGCTCTCGGACGGAACACGGATGCATGTCAATTCCGGTACACGGGTAGTGTATCCGAGGGTCTTTGCCGATAACCGAAGAGAAATATATGTAGAAGGAGAAATTTATCTGGATGTAACTCCTGATAAAAGTAGACCATTTGTAGTAAAGACACATCAATTTAATGTAGAAGTATTGGGAACTTCCTTTAATGTCAATGCTTATAAAGGAAAAAAACAGTCAGAAGTAGTTTTGGTGGAAGGCTCTGTGAGGCTTAGCGACAAATATCAAAAAGAAGTTTTGATGAAGCCTGATAACCTGGTTGTTGTAAGTGAAGGACGTGCTAGCCGGATTAAGCGCGTGCGTGCAAAAGACTATACGGCTTGGATTAATGGTTTGCTTATCTTGCACAACGAACCATTGATGAGTGTGTTCGAGAGGCTGAACCGTTTCTATGATGTCTCCATTGTTGTAGCACCGGCTATACAAACTGAAATTGTAGATGGAAAGTTGGATTTACGTTTACCTTTGTCCGAACTGGTTAGGATGATTTCGGTAGTAGTGCCGATTGATTGTCAGATGATTGATGGAACCTATTATATAAGTCCGAAGCGACAGCAATAAAAAACGGATGGTACCGCAAATACCATCCGAATTGAAAAAAGGGATAATAACCAATAACCGATGATTAAAATCCTTAATAATACAAATTTATGGATAATCTATTAACTTGCAATGCGGATTGTAATAAAAAGACAGAGGGTGGGTAACTTTAAGTTTTTTTATAAAAGACTAAGGAAAAATGCGCTAATTAATAGAAAAAAGCTACATTTGTAAACCTTATCATTAATTGCAAGCTATTTAAAAGACACATGACGGATATCGAGCTATGGACACGAATACTGAAAGGTGATAAAGTTGCTTTTGAGGAACTATATCATCGTTATTATTCTCCTTTGTTTGGGTATGCCCTTCGTCTGAACTTTGATGAAGAAACAATTAAAGATTGTTTGCAGGATATGTTTGTTAAAATATACGTAAGTCATTCTTCTCTTCCTACCTTATCTTATGTGAAGTCTTATCTATATCGTACTTTATTAAATGCTCTGTTAGATTCCTCCAAAGCTGCCCGTAACCGTAGCTTGCCATTGGATGAGTACGTTGATATTCCTATCGACGACACAGGCTTGATGCAGATTTTTGAGACAAATGATTCTGACCTGAAGAAGGTCCAATTATTGAAAAAGGGTTTTCAGCAACTGTCTTCCAAACAAAGAAATGCCATATATTTTCGATTTGTTCAAGAATTTTCGTGGGATGAACTAGCAGACATGTTTGAGATGTCTTCTCATTCGTGTATGAATCTGGTAGGACGCTCGGTAGCTAAATTGCGTCAGATCGTTTTGGCTGGAGGGCAATTTCACTAAAAAAATCTTTTGCACATTTTTTTCTGATAAATTGAGGAGTAATAAAGAACTCGTTCGTCTTATCAATAGAATGAACGAGAAAAATAACTAATATTTATGAACTTATAAATGAGAAACACTATGGGACCATGATTTTTTATGTTTTTCCCTATTCGTTGATGATACCGCAAATATCATTCGGATGCAGAAAGGGGCTTAATACACAATTACCGATGTAACATTCTTAAACATTTAATTCTATGATTAACTTTATGGCTAAGGAGGATTCTGTAGCTAGGAAAAACGGCAAGTATCTCCTTCTATTTGTTTTTTGTTTTTTGGTCGCTGCTTTGCAGGCTAAATCTCCGGTTTATGGGCAGGCCAAAACGTTTACGGTATCGCTGAAAAATGTAACTTTGAAAGAAGTTATTTCTTATGTGGAAAAGAATAGCCAATATGTATTCTTTTTTAAGCCGGAAGTGATAAATCAGTCAACACAAATCAGTGTGAGTTTAAAAAATGCAACTGTTAAGCAACTGTTGGATAAGGTCTCGGAGCAAGCTAATATTGTATATGAAATGAAAGAACGCCAGATAGTTCTGAAAGAGAAAAAAGTATCAGAGCAAAGCGTTTCGCAGAAAAAACGTTTGCTTCAGGGGCTTGTGAAAGACGAACAAGGAAATCCGATTATTGGTGCCAGCATTCAGTTAAAAAATACGGGAACAGGGGTTATTACAGATCTAGATGGCTTATTTCAGATACAAGTAACCGATAAAAATTCCGTAATTGTCATATCTTATATAGGATATGTGACTCAGGAAATTTCAGTAGGAGATCGTTCTTCGATAACTGTTCAGTTGAAAGAAGATACGAAGTCACTAGAAGAAGTTGTAGTTACAGCATTTGGTGCTACACAGAAAAAAGAAACAATGGTTGGGTCTATCCAGCAAGTACGCCCTGCCGAATTGAAAGTTCCTTCTTCCAGTTTAAGTACCAGTTTTGCCGGACGTATGGCCGGTGTGATTGCTATACAACGTAGCGGACAGCCCGGTGCTGATGGAGCTGATTTTTGGATTCGTGGTAAATCGACCTTCGGCGATGCTACAGGCGTTTTAATTGTATTGGATGGGGTAGAAATCAGTTCGAGCGATTTGAATGCTTTGGATCCGGAAGTCATTGAAAGTTTTTCTATCTTGAAAGATGCTACGGCTACGGCTATGTATGGAACCCGCGGAGCAAATGGTGTGATGATTGTCACTACTAAATCCGGTCAGGACCTTTTAAAGCCGATAATTAATTTCCGCTTGGAAACGTCTATGTCCCAACTTACTTCTGTTCCCGAAATGGTAGGAGGAGTTGACTATATGAAGCTTTATAATGAAGCCTTGACAACTCGTGGCATCACAACCGGATTATATGATGATACTAAAATCAGGGCTACGGAACAAGGGTTGAATCCATTGGTTTATCCGAATGTAGACTGGTATAATGAAATGTTTAATAAGAATGCTTTTGCGCAGCGTTTTAATTTTAATATTCGTGGAGGTAAAAAGGCGGTTACCTATTTTATGAGTGCATCGGTGAAGCATGATGCTGGTAATCTGAAGTCATTGAGTAAGGATTATTTCTCATACAATAACAATATCAATGTGATGCGTTATGATTTTGTTAATAATCTGAGTATAAAAGCAACAAACACTACCAAAATATCATTAGGATTAAATGTAAGTTTACGGGATTGGAAAGGGCCTTCAGCAGGTGTTGATGGAATATTTTCTATGTCAAGAGAAGCTTCTCCCGTTGATTTTCCTATTGTATATCCGGCTCGTAATGATAAAGAGATTTATACGCTTTGGGGAGGTATGAGTGGTGGTATTTATAACAACGGTTACCGTAATCCGGTAGCTGAGTACGTTGTCGGTTATAAAAAGCAATTTGCCAGTACGGTAAATGCAAATATTCGTTTAGACCAGGATTTAAAAATGGTAACTAAAGGATTAAAACTCCATGTATTGGCTTCTTTTAAAAACTGGTCAAAGACGGAAACTACACGTAAAGCTGGTTATAATCAATTTGAGATTGATCAATACAATGAAGCTACGGGAGAATATACATTAAGTAGAGTGGGTAATGAACAAAAAACGGCTTTAAATACGGAGGGAGCTGCCACAGGTGACCGTAGAATATTTATTCAAGCCTATTTGGACTATAAAAGAAAGTTTGGCGTACATGATGTCAATGCAATGCTTTTATATAATCAGGATCAGTTAGACAATAATAAACCGGATAATCTCTTATCTTCTTTACCACGTCGGAAACAAGGAATTGCCGCACGTCTGTCTTATGCTTATGATGACCGTTATCTGGCTGAAGTCAATTTTGGATATAATGGTTCGGAGAACTTTGCGAAAAACAATCGTTTCGGTTTTTTCCCTTCAATAGCTTTGGGATATAACATCTCACAAGAAAAGTTCTGGGAACCGATTTCAAATGTGATATCTCATTTCAAATTGCGTGGTTCTTATGGCTTGGTTGGTAATGATGGTATCAATGAGCGTTATGCTTATTTGGAAGATATTGTTTTATCTAGTGATAAATGGAAATATACGACGGGAGTAAATCAGAATGTTAATTTACAGGGTCCCGTATGGAACCGTTATTATAATCCGAATTTAACTTGGGAGGTAGGGAAAAAGTTGAATGTCGGATTTGATATGCAGTTATTTCATCAAGTCAATTTGAATTTTGATGTATTTAAAGAGATTCGTAGTAAGATCTATATGCAGAAAGTAAATACTCTTCCTGATTTCATAGGAACTGGTGAAACGAAAATCTATGAGAATAGCGGTAAGATGAAGAATGTCGGATTTGATATAGCGTTGGATTACAATAAACAGATAACAAAAGATTTCTTTTTATCATTTAAGGGGACACTTACTTATGCGCATAATACGATTTTGGAGCGTGACGAACCTCCGTTCCAGTTGTATCCTAATTTGTCCAGTGTAGGATATTCCAGAGGGCAGCATTTGGTTTATGTAGCGGATGGATTATTCCGTGACCAGGCTGATGTTGATTCACATGCCGAACAAACATTGGGGTATATTCCTCAGCCGGGCGATATTAAATATGTGGATCAACCAGATGCAAATGGCAATTGTGATGGGATTATTAATACCAATGACCGTGTTTATATGGGCTATCCGAAAGATCCTGAGATTGTATATGGTTTCGGTCCTTCAATGAAATATAAGAATTGGGATTTTTCATTTTTCTTCCAAGGGGCAGCTCGCACTTCTATTCTAATGTCGGGTTTTCATCCGTTTGGGAAAAATGCTACTCGTGGTGTTATGAAGTTTATCGCTGATGATTATTGGAGTGAAAGTAATCCGAACCCGAATGCAGCTTATCCACGCTTGACTCGTGATACCAATGCTAATAATACGGTAAATTCTTCATATTGGTTGCGGAATGGTGCTTTTCTTAAGTTGAAGAATGCAGAAATTGGCTATACATTCAAGATGTTCCGTGCTTATTTGAACGGTTCGAATCTTTTGACTTTCTCACCTTTTAAGCATTGGGACCCGGAAATGGGTGGTGGTAGTGGTATGAAATATCCTACTCAAAGAGTATTTAATATTGGAATTCAATTCACCTTTAAGTAAAAAGCTATGAAAAAGTTTGCAATTATATTATTAATGGGAGGAGTACTCCTTTCTGGATGTAATTATTTGGATATTGTTCCGGATGAGCGTAATACACCGGAAAACACTTATCAGAATCCTCAGGCAGCAAAGAATTATTTGTATTCTTGTTATTCAAAAATGCCTGATCCGCGAGTGAGTGAAGCGCTTGATAAATATTCGGCAGCGGAGATTATTAATGTGATCGAAAAAAATGAATGGGGTACTTTTCCGCGTGGTTATTATTCACCGAGTTCGCCACAGTTGACAAAAGGATATTATGATAATATTTGGACAGGTTTGCATCAATGTTATCAGTTTTTGAGTGTGGTGGATTTTACACCTGACATAGAACCGGATGATTTACAGTATTATAAAGCAGAAGCTACCTTGTTGATTGCTTATTATCATTGGTTGTCTTTCCGAGCCTATGGTCCTTCGGTAATTATGAGAGAGAACATAGATCCGCTTACCCCTATTGAAGAACTTCCCGAGCGTTCGAGTGTAGATGAAGTAGTTCAATTTATTGATGAAAAGATTACTGAGGCGGAAACAATAGGGCTAGCTGAGAAACATGATGGAGATGATTACGGGCGTTTTACGAAGTATGTGGCAGAAGCTTTACGTGCGAAAGTACATTTGTATGCTGCTTCTCCTTTGTTTAATGGCAACTCTGATTTCTTTGCAGGCTTTAAAAGTCCGTTGGATGGCCGTTTTCTAATATCTCAGACGGTTGACATAGAAAAGTGGAAAACTGCAGAGACGGTGACACGTAAGGCAATTGCTGATTTGGAGAATGCCGGTTATCGTTTATATAATGAAGTAGGACATGATGATGCTGGTACTCCTTCGGCTAATAAACCGGGGCCCGTGAATAAAGCTCAACGTGCTGTACGTTATACTTTTATGGATAATGTAGGTGGCACAAATCCAGAAGTGATCATGGTTGATACTCGTAAAGAAGGGACGTATGCTCTTCAGAATCAGTCTACTCCAAAACAAAAGGCATCTAATGGATATAAAAATTCATGGGGTATTTTGGCTCCGACATTACAGACTGTTGAGATGTTCTATACAAAAAATGGTTTACCTATTGATGAGGATAAAGAATTCGATTATTCCGGGAGATATAAAATTGTGAATATGCCGGTAAATTATGATGGAAATAATTATTTTGCTCAATCAAATGGAAGAACTTTGAACTTACATTTAAACCGAGAGCCGCGTTTCTTTGCGTGGATTGCATTTCATAATGGAAATTATGAGATCATGAAATATAATGGAAAAGTAGTTAATACGAATAATGCAAAAAAGGCTATAGTAGTGAAATTCAGAAAAAATGATGCTAATGGCTGGGAAGATGGACAAACAGGTAATTACACAGGTACCGGATATCTGAATAAGAAGTTCGTTCATCCTGCGTTTCAGAATGGTCCGGTTCATTACCCCTATCCGGTGATTCGTATGGCAGAAATGTATTTGAATTTAGCTGAGATTTTAATAGAACTGGATGCTTTGGAGAATACGACGGGACGCTTGGAAGAAGCTAAAGATTTAATTGATAAAATTCGTGTTCGTGCAGGTATTCCTACTATTGATGAGGCATGGAAAAAGGCGAATCATCCGGAGAAAGCGAATACTGCTGAGGGACTTAGAGAGATAGTACGCAGAGAACGGCAGATAGAATTTTATTTGGAGAACCAACGTTTCTGGGATTTACGCCGTTGGAAAGATGCAGGCATTTTGGGTGAGAAAGTATGGGGTATGAATATTGAAGGAGATACAGATGAGACATTCTTTGTGCCAACTGAATTACAGAATATTCGTACTTTTAAACAGGCACAATATTTGATGCCTATTCCTATGACAGAAACCAATAAGGTTCCTCATATTGTCCAAAATCCAGGATATTAATCATAATTATTGTTTGAAGGAGGCTTATATTGATACCTCTTAGGTTCATATAAGCCTCTTTTTATTTATAATTTAAACAAGATGACTATTAAAAGTATATTTATTTTAGGGTTGTTGAATGTCTGTTTTGGGATTACCGTACAAGCTACTCCTGTCAATTTTGTTGCTATTCCTTATTCTGATATCAATTCATTGGCAAAACAGCTGAAGACATCCCGTTATAGTCCGTTTGAGAATCCTACCGGATTATATTTTGAAGAAGGCGAAACGATACAGGTAACAGCTCCTGATTTACAAGGTTATCAATTGAATCTATTGTTGGTCGACTTTAGTAAACCTGCTGAAGGTGAAAAGAAAGAGAAGACTACCGTATTTACTTTAAAAACAGGAAATAATAAGTTTTATGCTCCTCATAAGGGATTGGTTTATGTAAGCTATTATGTAAAGGATTGCCGGAAGGCTCCGGAACAGAAACTTACCTTTCACACAGGAATTAATAATGGGGTGTTTAATGCCTATCAACATACGAATGATGAATGGAAGCGAATGTTGGATAGCGCGATAGCAGAAGTGATTGATATGCAGGGAAAATATGTACATCTGACTTTCGATGTAAAAACTCTGCGTGAAAAAGGAAGTGATTGCGGAGTGGAGATGATTCGTATGTATGATCGAATTATTTTGTGGCAGCAGGAAATGTTGGGAATTGATCAGTTCGGTTATCGTACGAACAACCATATGTTTGCTCGTATCAGTTGGGCAGGTCCGCCTAATGCAAATGGGAAAGGAGTCTCTTTTCCTCGTACTTCTTCTATTATTCGTCCCGAAGATATCCGAAATTCCAATTGGGTAATCGGGCATGAATTCGGTCATGTGAATCAGGTACGTCCGGGCTTGAAATGGCATGGAACAACGGAAATTACTAATAATATTCAGGCGGCATGGATACAATATCTGCTGCGTCCGGAAGGCCCCTTTAGGATAGAGCATTCCAAAGCTCCCGACGGTACAGGGCAAAAAGTTTATGGTGGTTTGTTTAATTGGCATTTCAATCATTGTGTCGTACAGCAAAAGCCTTTGCTATATAACCCTCGAACATCGTTTACGCCTCCCTATTCAGATAATAAAAATCCTTTTGTACGTCTTTGTCCGTTTTGGCAACTACAAATTTATAATGCACTTACAAATTTTGGAAAACCGGATTTCTATGCGCGTATAAGTGAGATTGTACGTCGGACAAATGAACAGGATCTGACAGTAGGTGAACTTCAATTGAACTTTGTTAAGAATGCCTGCGATGTAATACAGGAAGATTTAACAGACTTTTTCATAAGATGCGGTATGCTCCGGTCTGTAGATACTGAAATTGGTGATTATGGAGGTAACCGGCATTTAAGTATTTCTCAAAAGCAAGTAGAGGAAGTTATCCGTTATGCTTCCCGATATCCAAAACCTAAATCTCCGGTTATACATTATATAACAATGAATAGTGTCAAAGCTTTCCGTGAACAGTTACCTGTACAGGGTATAAAAGGAAAGGGGATTCGTGTGGAGGGTGAATCTTGTTATATTTCTCATGATATATGGAAGAATGTAGTGGTTTTTGAAGCCTATCAGGGAAGTAAATTGCAGCGTGTTTCTATGGTAGGTACGGGAACTGAGGACAATACTGAGACAATCGCATATTTTCCGAATGGATGCGACCGGTTAGTGGCTGTTTCTTGGGACGGTAGACGGAAGGATGTTTTTACATTATAGCTCTTTTAAATACTCATAACAAATCTAATCATGAAACATATTTATTCTTATTTATTCTTACCATTTCTCTTTTTTTTATTTGCATGTAGTGATACGGAAGAAAATTTGATTGATCCTTATTTGACTGTTGAGCTCGAAAATAATGTGTTCAATGTACCTATTGAAGGAAAAACGGGAACTATAAAAATACGTACCAATTTGTCTGATTGGGAATTGGTTCCTAAAATTTCAAGTGGATACGATTGGTGTAAAACTTCTATTGGTTTATCGGCTTCAGATATTCATTTACTGACATTTAATGTTGCTCCTAATGAAGGAGTGGGCAGGCGTGAGGCTGAGTTCGTTCTACGTGGTACAGGAGTTGAAAGTATACCTTTTCGAGTGGTACAGTTAGGTTCAGAACCGGAAATATTGGTAAACATTGAATCAAAACTTTTATCAAAGGAGGCACAAACATTTACTATGAAAGTGACAGCTAATGTAGAATATACCCTTCAGAATGAAGAAAAATGGCTGACATTGAAAGAAGGACCGGATACGAGAGGAATGGTGGAGTCGGAATATCAATATAGTGTGACTGCTAATATTGGTTTATCTCCACGTAGAGATATAATTCGAATAAATTCGGTTGAGCAAAGTGATGAACCTGTTGTGATAGAGGTTGCAGTAGAACAGGAAGCTGCAAACGTTGATGATGTTATTCCGGATGATATTAAGGTAAAGGTTGAAAGTGTTGGGATGATTCAAGGTACTGTTTATGGAGATGGAAAGTCGGGACCGGAAAAGACTATTGATGGTGATCTGAATACTCATTATGGATCGGGCACAAGTGCAAAACGGGAACCTATCATATTTGAGTATACACTGCAGGAAGGGACAGAAAAAGTTGATTATGTTATTTTACATCAAAGAAAAGCGGGAGTAACAGTACATAATCAATTAACAAAAGGGGAAATAGCGTATAAGTCTGCTGCGGTAACGGAATGGACTAAATGTGGTTCGTTTGATGAGTCAATAATAGTGCCGTCTATTCGTATGGACGTGAATGTGGTAAAACCTACTCATTTTCGTCTTACATTTGAACGTACACCAGAACCAAATCAAGGCAGTGTTGCTCTGGCAGAGTTTGAATGTTATCAGAAAGCAGAAGGTACTGATTTTGATCTGGCGGCTGATGCTGTTTATTTTGAAGACAATGTTTTTTCTCAATTGAAACCTACGACTACCCAAGCTGACATTGTGAAAATCACTCATCCGATGATACGTGCCATTGCACAAGAACTTTTAGATAATACTTATCCGAGTGAGTTTCGGGTACGGACTTACCAGTCTTGTAGAAATCCGGTAACAGTTGGTGAAGGGTTGACAATTGGTAAAAGAAGTATTTGCGATAATCCGACAGGATTATTTTTTGAAAAGGATAAGAAGTATATTATATTTGTAGGAGACGAGATAGGTGATAAGACCCTAAACTTATATATCAAGGATTGGCGTGAAGGAGGCGAAAATCAGACTATTAGATTAAAAAGTGGTTTAAATACAATAATAACGACAGTAGACGGTACAGGGTATATACAGTATTGGACAGATATGGAAGTATATGAACCTGCCGTAAAAGTACATGTATGTTACGGTAATGAAATAGGATTTTGGGATGTACGTGCCGGACATACCAATGAAGATTGGAAACGTATTCTTAATTTAGCGAATATATGTGTCCAACGTTTGAATGTAACTAATGCTATGCTGGATGTTTTAGGTGAACGTGTTCAATTGATAAATACAGTTAATGCATTTAATACTTATTGTCCGGATGATATTATGAGTATAATGAATATGCATGATGAACTAATGCAGATAGAGTATATGATGATGGGATTAGTTAAAAACAATGCAGTTCCCCGAAATCGTATGTTGGGTGTGCGTTCATGGGGAGGATCCCCTAATTGGAATGGCACTTGTGCTAATTTTCCCAATAGTGAACAAGCTATGCTTGATAAAGGAGTTTTTCTTCAGAACATCTGGGTATTCGGGCATGAATTTGGTCATGGCAATCAAGTGGCTCAAATGAAAGGAGCCGGTTGGGCGGAAGTAACAAACAATATTTATGCGCAACAAGCCATGTATCAGATGAATAATGCTGCTTGTCGTTTGGAGCATACTGAATTTAAAAGGCAAGGTTATAATGATAAAGTAGTTGCCGATCGTTTTAATGCCTATTTGAATGATGCAATTGTGAAGGAAAAACCGTATTTGACACATGAAGGCGGACTTGTTAATGACCCTGAAAAAGGTGAATATTATAGTGCTGATCCGTTTGTTTCATTGGCTCCTCTTTGGCAATTATCTCTCTTTTTTATGTTAACAGAAGATGCTCCGTGGTCTAAACCTGATTTCTGGCCAGATGTTCATTGGGCAGCTATTCACGATAATAATTCGGTATATACTTATGGCGAAAAATATGTAAATTTCATGAAACGTGCGATGGATGCATCAGAGATGAATTTGACCGATTTCTTTAAAAAGATGGGATTACTGCGGGAGATTAATATGAAAGTCGGAGATTATGGACCGGCAAAGCAAATAACGATAACGAAAGAAATGGTAGAGGAGATAGAAAGCTATGGTAAGAGTAAATCGCCTGTACCTACTCCTGTTATTTATTATATATCTGGGAATAGTCTAGATACATATAAAAAACAGCTTTCTGTACAAGGAGTTTTCAATCAGGGAGTATCTAATGGTAATCTTTCGAAAACTATTTCTCATTCGGTGTGGAAAAACGTCGTTGCATTTGAAACGTATGCCGGTGACGAATTGGTTGAAATATGTATTGTAGGTACTGGTTCAACAAATAATTCAAGTACATTTGTGAGATACCCTGAAGGAGCTACCTGTATAAAGGCCGTGTCTTGGGACGGTAAACGTGAAGCTGTTTGTGGAACTTGTGAGTGACATTTTGTTTTATTTATTATATATTTTTTGTTCATATATGAGGAGAATACATTGTTTTACATTAAGTGCATTACTGTTATCAAATGGCTTTGTTGCAATGGCGAAGAATGGGGAATCAGTATCTCGTCCAAATGTGATATATATATTGTGTGATGATTTGGGATATGGTGAACTCGGATATAACGGTCAAAAGAAAATCCAAACTCCCGAATTGGACAATTTGGCATCAAAAGGAATGATTCTCAGAAATCATTATTGCGCAAATGCTGTAAGTGCCGCTTCACGTTGCGGATTGATGACGGGAAAGCATCCAGGTCATGCCTTGATTCGTGCCAATAGTCCCGGATATCCAAACGGGCAGTTTCCACTACGGGAAAACAGCGAGACGTTGGGTAAACTTATGCAGCGTGCCGGATACAAGACAGCCTGCATAGGCAAGTGGGGGCTTGGTTCTTACGGCAATTCCGGCAATCCTAATAAGCAGGGATTTGACCATTTCTTTGGCTATACAGACCAAAAGCTGGCGCATGAATATTATCCTACTTATCTATGGCGCAACGGAAAGAAAATAAAGTTCAATAAGGACGGCAGACAGACAGATTATAGCCATGATTTATTCACAGAAGAGGCATTCACTTTCATTAAGGAAAATAAGAAAAATCCATTTTTTCTTTATTTGGCATATACCATACCTCATGTAAAATACCAAGTTCCGGACTTGGCACAGTACAAAGACAAGGACTGGCCAGAAAATATGAAAATACATGCTGCGATGACTTCACGTATGGACGGTGACGTGGGCGACTTAGTAAGGCTACTCAGAAAACTTGGAATTGAGGATAACACCCTTATTATATTCAACAGCGACAACGGAGCACACGGTCAGTTTGGATCGTTAGAGTTTTTCAAAACATCGGGCGAACTGAGAGATAAGAAGAGAAGTATGTACGAGGGTGGAGTACGCTCCCCGAGCTTTGCTTACTGGCCTGGTAAAGTGCCTGCCGGTACTGTGTCAAATCATTTGTCAGCATTTTGGGATATTCTTCCTACTTTTTCCGAACTTACAGGTGAACCCGTAAAGGGGGAGACCGACGGAATATCAATGCTTCCTACGTTGTTGGGCAATGAAAAAGCACAAAAACAGCATGAATATCTATATTGGGAGTTGTATGAAGGTAAACCACGCTGTGCTGTGAAGTATAACAACTGGAAAGGCGTTGTGCTTGATATGCGCAAAGGATTGGACATAGAATTGTATAATATAGGTATTGACGAGAGCGAGACAATAAATCTTGCAGATAAATATCCTGATGTCGTTGAAAAAATAAGAGGATTTATGATAAAATCCCATACTCCAAATCTTTATTGGAGTAAAGATAATAACCCCTTATTTGATCTTCATCGCGCATGTAAGGATAATGGAGTGAGTTGTAATATAAGCAACAAAGAAATAGAATAAGAGTCGTGATTTATAACAATATAAAAGAGAAAAACAATGAATCTATTGAAATATGTATGTCTCCCCAGCCTGTTTGTCTTAGGAGAAACCCAAATAGCAGAAGCGGTAGACAATAAAACAACAGATAAAAATCCCAATATATTGGTTATCCTGATAGATGATGCCGGTTATAATGACTTTGGGTTCATGGGTTCGAAAGAGATGCAAACCCCTAATATTGATGCTTTATCGGATGAGGGAGTCGTATTCACCGATGCCCATGTGGCTGCAACGGTAAGCAGCCCGTCAAGGGCCTGTTTGATAACGGGACGCTACGGTCACCGATTCGGGTATGAATGTAATTTGTCGAATCGTAATAACGGACTTCCCTTGACGGAAGAAACAATCGCAGATGTCTTTAAAGCCAACGGATACCGCACGGCTGCCATCGGGAAGTGGCACTTGGGAAGCAAGGATGAACTGCATCCCAACAGACGCGGATTCGATTTATTCTATGGCATGAAGGCAGGAGGCCGTGACTATTTTTATGACGAGAAAAAAAGTGATCGCCCCGGAGACGAACGTAACTTGCTGTTGAACGACCGACAAGTGAAATTCGACAATTACCTGACTGATGCTTTTAGTGAAAAGGCGGTTGAGTTTATCAACGAAAGTTCTCAACCTTTCATGATGTACCTGTCTTATAATGCCGTGCATACTCCCATGCAGGCAACCGCTGAAGATTTGGCCAAGTTCGAAGGACATCCGCGACAGAAACTTGCCGCAATGACTTATGCGCTCGACAGAGGCGTAGGTACTGTGGTTCGCGGTCTAAAAGAAAGTGGTAAATTTGACAACACACTGATTTTTTTCTTAAGTGACAATGGAGGTGCCACCACCAATCAGTCTTCGAATTATCCTTTGAAAGGATTTAAGGGAAATAAGTTTGAAGGCGGACATCGGGTACCCTACTTCGTGGTATGGAAGAATGGCATTTCCGCCGGTAAGCACTATGACGGTTTGGTCTCTTCTTTGGATATTTTTGCGACGGCTATTGATGCGGCCGGCATATCGAAAACACGTAATAAATTAGATGGTGTATCTTTGCTTCCCTATCTGAAAGGGAAAAAAGGAGAACCACACGAAGTGCTATATTGGCGCAAGATGGATACGCGTGCCATCCGTTCGGGAGATTATAAACTAATTATTACTTATGGAGTCGATTCGGTGTTGTACAATATTCGAAAAGATCCGGAGGAGATGGACAATCTGATACTGAAAAAACTAGGATTATATCGTAAGTTGGCGAAAAAACTGTATCAATGGGAGAAAAACGAATGTATCACTCCTTTATGGATTGAAGAAGGTTGGGGAAAAATAACGAATGGATATCATCAACGGTTGATGCATAACGAGATTAAAACAGCTCAGGATTTGCATAAAAAGAAACAGCAGGTCGGAAAATAAACAGAAAAAGACTCATTGAAAGGTTTAAAATATTTGGTAATTAATAGAAAAACAGTCATATTATGAAAAATCTGAATTTATTTTTGGGACTGGGCGGCTCCTTATTGATAGCGTCACCAGTTCAAGCACAGAAGAAAGCAACAGACAGACAACCCAATGTCATCTTTATCATAGCCGATGACCTCGGCTACGGTGACATGAGTTGCTACGGTGCGCATCGTGTCCGAACTCCTCACGTGGATGCGTTGGCAGACAGCGGTATTCGCTTTACGGATGCTCATGCGGTAGCTTCCACCAGTACACCGTCGCGTTACTCTCTGTTTACTGGACATTATGCTTGGCGCAGAACCGATACGGGAATTGCCCGGGGCGATGCGGGAATGATTATCCGACCCGAGCAGACTACGATTGCCGATATGTTCAAGGTAGCCGGATATACCACCGGAGCTATCGGGAAGTGGCATTTGGGACTGGGCGACCAGACAGGTACACAGAACTGGAACCAAAAGGTTTGCCCCGGGCCGGAAGATATCGGTTTCGACTATTCCTGCTTGATGGCAGCCACTGGAGACCGTGTGCCTTGCGTATGGATGGAGAATCAGCAGGTGCTTGATTACGACCCGTCGGCCCCCATTGAGGTGAGTTATACCCAACCTTTTCCTGGCGAACCGACTGGAAAGAATAATCCGGAGCTACTGACCAACCTGAAGCCCTCGCCCAATCACGGACACAACCAAGCCATCGTCAATGGTATTTCGCGCATCGGATACATGAAGGGAGGAGGCAAGGCACTGTGGAAGGACGAAAACATTGCTGACACCATTATTGCTAAATCGGTAGGTTTTATCGAGCGTAATAGCGACAAACCCTTCTTCTTGTATGTAGGAACCAATGACGTGCATGTACCTCGTTTCCCCCACCCACGTTTTGTAGGTAAGAGCGGAATGGGCTATCGAGGAGATGCTATTCTTCAGTTCGATTACACGGTTGGCAAAATCGTAGAAGCGTTGGAGAGAAAAGGATTGAGAGAAAACACGCTGATTGTGTTGAGTAGCGACAACGGTCCAGTAGTGGATGACGGCTATCAGGATCAAGCAGTGGAGCTGCTAGGCGACCACCGTCCGTGGGGTAACCTGCGTGGCGGTAAATACAGCAGCTTCGAAGCCGGAACCCGTGTGCCATTTATCGTCAGCTGGCCTGGCAAGGTAAAAAAGGGAAAGACGTCGGACGCCCTGATATCGCAAATAGACTTGTTTGCCTCAATGGCCGCTTTGGTGGGGCAAGAGATGCAACCGGGTACCGGAGTAGACAGCCGTAACCAACTGAAAGCATTCTTGGGAACCGATCGTAGGGGACGTGACTATGTGGTAGAATCTTCAGGCTCCTTGTCTGTTTCGGACGGAACATGGAAGTACATCACTCCTAACAAAGGAGCCTCCTTTATGAGGCTGACACAGACAGAAACGGGTAATGCCCCCATAGAACAACTTTACAATCTGAAGAAAGACAGAGGCGAAAAGAATAACCTCGCGGAACAATATCCTGAAAAGGTAGAAAAATTGAAAGCCATATTGGAGCAAGAAAAAGCGAAAGGCTTCAGACAAAGTAATTGGAGCAAGTAATAATAGAATGTTTTGGAACAACAATATGAAAAATAATCGGATATTGAAAAATATGTTTGTCATGGGAGGTATTGCTTCTTCGGCTATGGGGATGGCACAACACTGTCCTAACGTTTTGGTTATCATGACTGACGAACACAATTTTCGCACATTGGGTTGCTATCGTGAACAACTTCCGCAAGAACAGGCTTATCCTTGGGGCAAAGAAGTGGAGGTAAAAACTCCCCACATTGATGCTTTGGCGAGCCGGGGTGCCTTGTGCTTGAATTATTATGCAACCCATCCGGTTAGCGGCCCGTCGCGCGGATGTTTCATGACCGGGATGTATCCGCAGAAGAATGGAGTAACAGCCAACAACCTTTCGCTTAGAGATGAAGTGGTGACATTTGCCGAGACATTGGCCGATAACGGATATACTACTGCTTATTTCGGAAAATGGCACTTGGATGGAGGCGATAAACCCGGATGGACACCCAAACGGAAATTTGGATTCATGGACAATCGTTATATGTACAACAGAGGGCATTGGAAAAAGTTATCAGACGAAGACGGACAACCAGCCGTTGCTGCAATAAACAAAGAAGGTAAATTATCCGAGAATCTATTGGCTGGAGCCGACGAGAACAGTTTTTCCACAGATTTCTTGGCCGATCGTGCCTTGCGCTTCATCGAAGAAAACAAAGGAAAGCCTTTTTGCTGTTTTCTTTCCATTGCCGATCCACACGGACCGAATGTGGTGAGAGCACCCTATTCTACCATGTACACGGAAATGAAAGTGGGTCGTCCAGCCTCAGCCAGCGCGAATGTGGAAGGAATGCCTGCATGGGCTAAAAAAAGCAAACGTACGATTGTAGATGCTGGACCACAGAACGGTATGGCTCAATACTTAGGTATGGTGAAATGTATCGACGATAATGTGGGAAAGATGATGCGCCGCTTGCAAGAACTGGGATTGAACGAAAATACGATTGTCATTTTCACCGCTGACCATGGAGACCTCTTGGGTGAACATGGAAGAGATAACAAGTCAGTGCCTTTTGAGGCATCGGCCAAAATTCCTTTTATTTGGACTTACCCCGGCAAGATACCTGCTGGAAGTTTAGTGAAGGAAGCGATGAACAACACCGATTTTACCCCTACACTTCTCAAGATAATGAATATCCAATCGAAAGTTCAATATCAGGGTAAAGAGCATTCCAAGGCAATTTTGGGTGAGAAAGACGACACAGGAAGTATTACGGCGTTTAAAGGAAGCGATTGGATCGCATCCACGGACGGACGCTATAAACTCATTTATTCAACAGGGTTGGGAGAAGTACCCGTTTTGTTCGATCTTTTGGAAGACCCTAATGAGTTGGTGAATATTTATCATAAGAAGAGTAGTCGGAAGATCATAGAAAGGTTGGCTACTTACTTGAGAGATTATTGCACAACGTGCGAAGAACCTATGTGGCAAAATGAAAAGATAAGGGAAGAACTCTCGCTCTATTTCAATGAATGATTATGTAACAGTTAAAATAAAAAAGAGACGTGTTATGAAGAATCTGAATATATGGTTGGGAATCGGCGGATCTTTATTGATTGCCCCTTCTCTTCAAGCTCAAAAACAGAAAGAACAACAACGCCCCAACATCGTATTCATTATGGCCGACGATCTAGGCTGGAACGACCTCGGAGTGACCGGTAGCGACTATTACGAAACGCCCAACATTGACCGGCTAGCTTCTGAAGGTGTTTTTTTTGACAACGCGTATGCGGCAGCAGCCAACTCCGCTCCAAGTCGTGCCTGCTTCATGACAGGACTTTACACTCCGCGACATGGTGTCTATACGGTGAGTCCATCGGAGCGGGGTGACAAGACCCTTCGGAAACTGATTCCCATCGCCAACACGGAGGATGTGCGGACAGAGTTTGTCACCTTGGGCGAGGCTCTGAAGCAACAGGGATACGTCTGTGGGCATATCGGTAAATGGCATCTTGGCAGCGACCTCGATGGTAGTAAAACCGGTCCCCTGTCGCAAGGATTCGATTACAACATAGCTGGGGAGAGGGTGGGTTCGCCTTACTCCTATTTCTATCCTTATTGTAGGAATCAGAAGTGCCACTTGGGGCTGGATGAGGGAGAGGAGGGAGAGTATCTCACGGACCGTCTGACGAGCGAAGCCATTAAGTTTGTGGAACAGTCAAAGGACAAGCCCTTCTTCCTTTATATGGCGCATCATGCTGTCCATACACCTCTGAAAGCTCCGCAGGCATTGGTGGACAAATACCGAAAAAAAAACAAGGGAAAGTATCAGAAGAATGCTGTTTATGCAGCCATGGTGGAAAACTTGGATTGGAACGTGGGTAGGCTATGTCATGCCATCGATTCGCTGGGACTGACCGATAATACGCTGATTGTTTTCTATTCGGACAACGGAGGAACAGCAATTGCCACCAACAACTTCCAGCTCAGAGGTTCCAAAGGTACGCCTCACGAAGGAGGGATCAGGGTACCACTCATCATGAAATACCCGTGCAAGATAAAGCCAGGGACGGTGGTGTCGGAACCGGTGACGGGAGTCGACTTCTACCCCACGTTAGTGACACTAGCTGGTGGAACTCCCCACGAGCGACTGGATGGCAAAGATATTTTTGACAAGAAGTGCGCAAAGGAGAGGGCACTCTTCTGGCATTTCCCTGCCTATCTGGAAGGCAATCATGGAGCTAAGGAGTTCAGAGCTACCCCCTACTCCATCATTCGTCAGGGTGACTGGAAACTAATTTATTATTACGAAGACAAGTCAGTGGAGCTTTTCAACCTGAAAGAGGACAGGATGGAGAAAAACAACCAGGCGGTTGCGCAGCCGGTTCTTACAGCGAAACTGCAAGAACGGTTGATGAGATGGCTGGACGAGACACACGCGGGTATCCCGACGGAACTAAATCCAGCCTATATTCCGTCGGATAAATGATACTCAATTTTAAATATCAAATATTATGTTTTTATTAAATTTTCTAGTAGCTGCTTCTGGCATAACTGCCGATTATCAGGAACGCCCTAATATTATTGTTTTTCTAGTAGACGATATGGGACTTATGGATACTTCCGTTCCTTTTCTGACAGACGGGAGCGGAAATCGGGTGAGGCATTCTTTAAATAATTGGTATCATACTCCCAATATGGAGAGGATGGCCGAACAAGGGATCTGCTTTTCTACTTTTTATGCGCAAAGTGTGAGTTCCCCTTCCAGAGCCTCATTGTTGACGGGGCAAAACGCAACAAGACATCGCACTACGAACTGGATTAATGCGGAAAGTAATAACCGTACTCCTTTCGGGCCTCCTGATTGGAATTGGAAGGGGCTGACGAAGGATATTCCGACCATGCCGAAAGTTCTGCAACAGGCTGGATATAAGACGATTCATATAGGAAAAGCTCACTTCGGCTGTATGGATAGCGAGGGTGAAAATCCGTTGAATCTTGGTTTTGATGTCAACATTGCGGGGTCGGGAATAGGACATCCCGGCAGTTATTATGGTGAGTGGGGATACGGTCATATTAAAGGTTCGAAAGCCAGAGCAGTACCCGATCTGGAGAAATATCATGGTACGGATATTTTCCTGAGCGAAGCCCTGACGATAGAGGCTAACCGTGAGATAGCTAAAGCTGTGGAAGAAAAGCGTCCTTTTTATTTGAATATGGCTCATTATGCTGTCCATGCACCTTTCCAGGCCGACAAACGTTTTCTGTCCCGTTATACAGATCCAAATAAGAAGGAACAGGCCAAGGCCTTTGCTACATTGATAGAAGGCATGGATAAGTCTTTGGGGGACATCATGGACCAACTTGAAAAATTGGGAATTGCGGAAAACACTTTGATTTTCTTTTTAGGAGATAACGGTGGAGACGCACCTTTAGGAGAAGAACGGGGATATGGTTCTTCCGCGCCATTGAGAGGAAAAAAGGGTACGGAGTTTGAAGGTGGTATGCGTGTGCCTTTTATTGTGAGTTGGGCAAAGCCCCGGAAAGGTAATAAATTTCAGAAGCGATTACCTATTGAAGTCGGAGGTATGCAAAGCCAATTGGGAACGATCATGGATATTTATCCGACAGTTTTATCGGTAGCCGGATGTAAACTGCCTGCCGATTATGTAATAGACGGATTCGATCTAAAGAAGCAGCTAAGTGGAAAAGTCAATAGAAAACGTCTTGAAACGTTCCTTATGCACTTCCCTCACGCTCATCGCGGCAATTACTTCACAGTATATCGCGAGGGAGATTGGAAGCTGATTTACTATTATTCGCCGGAGACTCCGAAGCAACCGAAAGCGGTACTTTATAATCTGAAAGAGGATCAGGAAGAGAAAAAAGAACTTTCTTCTGTATTTCCTGATAAATGTAGGGAGATGATTCGTAATATGTCATCTCGGTTGGAAAAAGAAGGCGCTCTTTATCCTATTGATAAACAAGGAAATGAGCTGAAACCTTTTGTTTATTTTTAAGATTCTCTTTTGTTTACCTCTAATTTTAAGTAAGTGAAAAATAATGAGTTATCGAAAGTTGTTGTTTGCTATATTGTTTCTATTGGCTATTGATTCATATGCTTCGGTAGTAACTGTTTCTACTCATGTGCATGATATGGAATTTCGAGACTTGGCAAGAAAATGGGATGAAGCAATACCGCTAGGAAATGCGACTATTGGTTCTTTAATCTGGCAAAAAGGAGAACGTTTGCGTATGTCCATAGATCGCAGTGATTTGTGGGACTTGCGGCATTCTAAAGAATTAGAAGGAGAAGGCTTCTCTTTTCATTGGTTGTACGAACAGCTTCAAAAAGGAGATTATTCACCAGTACAGAGGCGGTTTGATAATCCATATAACGCTTATCCCGGCCCTTCAAAAATTCCGGGTGCGGGTTTGGAGTTTCCAATAGAACATTTTGGAGAGGTTGAAAAAGTACATTTATATCAACGACAAGCTGTATGTGAAGTTGTATGGAAATCAGGAGTATCCTTACGCTGTTTTGTCCATGCCCAAAAACCTGTGGGTTGGTTTATATTTGAAGGGGTAGAAGCTGATTTTGAGCCATTATTAATTCCTCCTTCTTATAATGAAGAAGTAAGACATACCGCTGAAGATCATAGTCAACATAGTCTGTTCCGACTCGGATATGAACAAGGAAAAGTTGAACGGGCATTATCCGATAAATTTGTTTATAATCAACCTGGTTGGGGGGATTTTTCTTATTCGGTTGCAGTAAAATGGAAGCGGTTTGGAGAAAAAATAATAGGTGTATGGAGTGTTACCTCTTCTCTTGTAAAAGAAGAAGCATCACAAATTGTGGATGAGGCTATGAATGCCGGAATAGAGGCTTATTATCAGACTCACCAAAATTGGTGGAATATATTTTATAGCCGTTCGTCTGTCACATTGCCGGACAAGGTGATAGAAAAGCAATATTACAATGAAATTTATAAAATGGGGAGTATCTCTAGAAAAGACTCGTATCCGATATCTTTACAGTCTGTGTGGACAGCTGACAATGGGCAATTACCTCCTTGGAAAGGTGATTATCATCACGATTTGAATACACAATTGAGTTACTGGCCTTTTTATACTGGCAATTATCTGGAAGAAAGTTACGGATATTTATATACTTTGTGGAATCAACTGAAGGAAAATAAGAGATATACGAAAACCTATTTTGGAACTGAGGGGTTGAATGTTCCGGGAGTTTGTTCTTTACTGGGACAACCGATGGGAGGATGGTGTCAATATTCATTAGGCCCAACTGTTTCCGCATGGCTTTCCCAGCATTTTTATTTATACTGGAAATATTCACAGGACCGTCAATTTTTAATAGACAGGTGTTATCCCTATTTGAAAGAAGTTGCTACTTATTTGGAGCAGTTTACTATAGTGAAAGATGGGATAAGAAGTTTACCTTTAAGTTCATCTCCGGAATTTAAAGATAATAGTATGGATGCTTGGTTTAGAGAGATGACGAATTTTGACCGTGCATTGGTTCGTTTTGCTTTTCGTGCAGCAGCTGAATTGGCTAGGGAATTAGGGCGGAAAGATGAAGCTGATCATTGGGAGAAACTGGAGGAAGAATTACCTGATTTTATTCTTGATGCTCAAGGGGGATTGTCTATTGCTGTAGGGCATCCATACGAACATTCTCATAGACATTTTTCTCATTTATTAGCAATTCATCCGTTAGGATTGCTTGATAAATCTTATGGAAAAAGCGATTCTCAAATTATTGATGTTAGTTTGAATACATTAGATAAATACGGGCCTGGCGGTTGGACCGGGTATTCGTATAGTTGGTTGGCTAATTTAAAGGCACGGGCTTTTGATGGCAACGGAGCTGCTAAGGCCTTACGTATATTTGCGGAGTGTTTTTGTTTAAAAAATGGTTTTCATGCAAATGGAGATCAAAGTAGAAGTGGTAAGTCCGGATTTACTTATCGTCCATTTACATTAGAAGGGAATATGGCTTTTGCCTCCGGAGTTCAGGAGATGTTATTACAAAGTCACAGTGGAGTTATCCGTGTTTTTCCTGCTATTCCGTCCGATTGGAAAGATGTTTCGTTTGATAAGCTACGTGCCATAGGAGCCTTTGTTGTAAGTGCCAGTTTAGAAAACGGAGATGTTTCTTTGTTTAAAGTTGTTTCTGAGAAAGGAGGCTTGTTGCGTTTGGTCAATCCTTTTAAAGGAAAATTCAGGATTGCTGGGAAAAAGAAGAAGATTACTGAAAAGAATGGAGTTCTTGAGTTAAAAACACGGGCGGGTGAAGAAATAACGTTAGAAAGAATTGGTTTGTGAGGGCTTTAATTTGAGGAATGTATGAAAGGAAGCTATAACATTAAAAAAACGTCATTTGTATGTGTTGCTCTTTTGTCAGCAGCCTTGCCGGGTGTGGCAAAGAAGAAACAGGTACGTCCCAATGTTGTTTTTATTTATGCGGATGATTTAGGCCGCGGTATGTTGTCTCATTATGGACAAAAGATTATATCTACTCCTCATATTGACCGTCTTTTTAAAGAAGGAACGTCTTTTGAGTATGCTTATGGTTGTATGTTTTCTGCTCCGGCGCGTGCCAGTATGCTGACAGGGTATCATGATTGTCATACCCGGAAATGGAATATATCCCAGGGCGGAAGATTGACACATATAAAGGGGTATGAAGATCTGGAACAGATAGAAGGAGAATTAGATTCATCGCGTATTGAATTACCGGTCGGTGACCTGCTTCTTCCTCAAGTCTTTAAGCAAGCCGGTTATGTGACCGGACAAGTAGGAAAACTGGATTGGGGATTCACGGCAACCCGGCGCCAGATACGTGAGCATGGTTGGGATTATTATTGTGGATACTTGGATCATCAACGGGCACACGTTTTTTATCCGGGCTTTTTGTTTGAAAACGATTCTATTCTACATATTTCCGAAAACACACATCCTATGGAGGGAAGGGGTTTTGAAAACGAATCACCGGAGACATATAAAAAGCGTTGGGATATGAAAGGAAAAGTGGTTTATTCTCAAAACCTGTTTCTTGAGAAAATGCTTGGTTTCATACGTCAGCATCAGAATGAGCCCTTCTTTTTGTTTCATTCCACTCAGTTACCTCATGGACCGGTGGCGATTCCGCAAGTACATCTTGAGGTGAAGGATAATAAAGAATTGTCCGAATTGGAAAAAGAGTATGCTTCTATGGTGAAGATGCTTGACGAACATATAGGCATACTGCTTGCAGAACTTGAGAAATTGGGTATTTTGGATAATACAATTATTGTTTTCGCATCTGATAATGGTCATGAGACTTATTATAATGTTGAAAACCGCTGTCGGAAAAGTCCTAACCGCGATATGGGGGGTAAGAGTTTCGATGCATGGGAATATCCTTATCGAAGTGAGCTGACCGGAGATTATTTTGACGGAAACAATGGGATGTCGGGTAAAAAATGGATGAACTGGGAAGGTGGCGTACGTGTTCCTCTAGTGTTCAGGTGGCCCTCTGGAATTAAAAAAGGGCGGACTGTCAATCAAACAGTAGCTAATTATGACTTGTTGCCTACATTCGCTGATCTGCTGAAGGTGAAACTGACTACTTCAAAAGATGGCGTTTCTTTGCTTCCCATATTGATGAAAGGTAAAACACGTTTGCCGGATATCCGTTATGTATACGTTTCTTCGAATGAAGGGCCAATGGTAGTAGATAGTGACGGCTGGAAATTGAGGTATAATAAAAAACGGGATAAGTATAGGCTTCATTATTTACCTGATGACTACAAAGAGGAAAAAATAGTAAATGAGAAATATCCGGAGGTCTTGCAGAGACTGAAAAAACAACTTGAAAACATTTAAATAACTACATAAATAAATATGAAAAACCTGAATTTGACTTTTTATGCGTTCGCAGGCATTTCTTCGATGCCTGTCACCCTGTTGGCCGGACAGTTTCAACCGGAGAAGAAATCTATAGATAAACAACACCCCAATGTAGTACTTATTGTTGCTGACGATCTGGGTTACGGAGATTTGAGTTGTTATGGGGCTGATGCAATACAAACTCCTGGCATGGACCGTATAGCTAATGAAGGTATTCGTTTTACCCGTGGCTTTTGTACGGCTGCAACTTCCACTCCCAGCCGTTATTCAGTAATGACAGGGAAGTATCCATGGACAAATCCCGATGCAAAAATATTGCCCGGAAATGCTGCCCTTATCATTGATACAAGTGCAATTACCCTACCTAAAGTTATGAAACAGGCCGGTTATGTGACTGGTTCTGTGGGAAAATGGCATATTGGTTTAGGGGATGGAAATGTAGACTGGAATGAAAGGGTATATCCGGGAGCATCTGAAATCGGGTATGATTATTCATTTATTCAGGCAGCCACGAATGACCGTGTGCCTTGTGTATTTTTGGAGAACAATATAGTAGTAGGATTAGATCCAAATGATCCGCTTTATGTAGATTATCGGAAGAATTTTTCGGGAGAGCCTACGGGGAAAGATAATCCGGAATTATTAAGAATGCATCCCAGTGTCGGGCATGCCGGTTCGATAGTGAATGGAGTGCCCCGTATTGGTTTCCAAAAAGGGGGAAAGGCAGCACAATGGCGGGATGAGGATATGGCACAGTTATTTCTTCAAAAAGCGAAGCAATTTGTCGTAGATAATAAAGAGCGTCCTTTTTTTCTTTATTATGGCCTGCATCAGCCGCATGTGCCTAGAGTACCTAATGAACGTTTTATTGGCAAGTCGGGTATGGGGCCTCGCGGAGATGTTATTCTCGAAGCTGATTGGTGTGTTGATGAGTTTTTGAAAGAACTGGACCGGTTGGGACTGGCAGAAAATACGATTGTAATATTGACGAGCGATAACGGTCCTGTGTTGGATGATGGATATAAGGACCAGGCAGTAGAGTTGGTTGGTAAACACCGTCCGGCAGGTCCTCTTCGCGGTTGGAAGACGACGATGTATGACGGAGGAGTACGTGTGCCGTTTATGTTGCGCTGGCCCGCTATGGTAAAACCAGGAGTATCCGACGTTTTTGTTTGTCAGATGGATCTGTTGGCTTCATTTGCCGGACTGTTGGGACAAACTTATCCGGATAAACTTGATAGTCGGAACACCTTGAAGGCTTTTCTGGGTAAAAGTAAAAAGGGTCGGGAAGAATTGGTAATTGAAGGTATGTTCAATTATGCCTATCGAAAAGGAGATTGGGCGTTAATACCTCCTTATCGTAAACAGACGGAATATCAACTTTATAATTTAAAAGAAGATATCGGGCAGAAGCATAACTTGGCTGATAAATATCCGAAAAAGGTAAAAGAGCTTACTGATGAGTTTGAAGCGCTGAAGCTGAGTACGGGTAAAAAAACTAGATTTTAATCGTTGAATATAAGTATGCTTTGATAAAAGATAAATAAGCTGAATCCTTATGTTTTTCTCTAAGTCGGTTCCTTTTTTGTATACCATTGTTTTCTTTGTTTAAGTTGGGCAAATAGTGAAAAAAAGTAATAAGAACAAAGAATATTTAAAAAAACGCCTTTTTGAATAGGGGTACAATGAACTGGTGTGTATTTATTATACATTAGCGAAATATTTCCGTAAATAAAGCGGAAGTATTGGAAAAACAAAAGTTGAGATAGAAATAAAAAGCAGTCTTATGTCTAATTCTAAATAAGTAAAACATGATTAAAAACCACTCTTTCTGTTTGCGAAAACTTAGATTTATCGCAGTGTTTTTACTCTTTTATCCGATTTCACTTCTTTCCATACAAGCATCTGAAAAGTCCGATATGAGTAATGTCGTTTCGAACACGGCTCAACAGACCTCGGGTATTCTTAGTGTGAAGAAAGTAAATCCGACAACAGTCGATGTGTTATTCTCCAATAATCAGCGGAGGACAATTGATTTTTACGGAGAGAATATCTTCCGTGTATTTCAGGATAATTCGGGAGGAATCATCCGTGACCCGGAAGCAAAACCTGAGGCACAGATACTTGTAGACCAGCCTCGTCGTCAAGTATCCAATCTGGCAATAGATGAAAAGGACGGCATTATAACATTGGCTACCGGAAAAGTCCGGGTCGAACTGAATAAACAGACAGGGCTGATGAAGGTCATCAATCTGGGAACAAATGCCTGTGTCATTGATGAAACTGCTCCTGTGGTATTCGAACCGAAGAAAGTAACTGTTACTTTGAAAGAGCAGCCGGATGAGTACTTCTACGGTGGCGGCGTACAGAACGGACGCTTCTCTCATAAAGGCAAAGTCATTGCTATCGAGAATCAGAATAGCTGGACCGACGGCGGCGTAGCATCCCCTACCCCTTTCTATTGGTCGACAAACGGCTACGGAATGATGTGGTATACATTTAAAAAAGGTGAGTATGACTTTGGCGCAACGGAAAAAAATGTTGTGAAACTATCTCACAATTCTTCCTACCTTGATATTTTTTATATGGTTAACGATGGAGCCGTTGCGTTGCTGAACGACTTCTATCAACTGACGGGAAATCCTGTTTTACTCCCCAAATTTGGTTTTTACGAAGGACATTTGAATGCCTACAACCGTGACTATTGGAAAGAAGATGAAAAAGGAATTCTTTTTGAAGATGGAAAACGCTACAAAGAAAGTCAGAAAGACAATGGTGGTATCAAAGAATCTCTGAACGGTGAAAAGAACAACTATCAGTTCTCCGCTCGTGCAGTGATCGACCGCTATAAGAGCCATGACATGCCCCTCGGCTGGCTGCTTCCCAACGACGGTTACGGTGCAGGATACGGACAGACCGAAACGCTGGACGGTAACATTGCCAACTTGAAAAGTCTGGGAGATTATGCCCGTCAAAACGGAGTGGAGATCGGACTTTGGACACAGTCAGACTTGCATCCGAAGGAAGGCGTAAGTGCTTTGCTGCAACGTGATATTGTGAAAGAGGTTCGTGATGCAGGCGTGCGTGTACTGAAAACAGACGTAGCGTGGGTAGGTGCCGGATACTCCTTCGGGTTGAACGGTGTGGCTGACGTAGGCCGTATTATGCCTTACTATGGAAATGATGCACGTCCTTTCATTATCTCTTTGGACGGTTGGGCAGGCACACAACGTTATGCCGGAATTTGGTCGGGCGACCAGACAGGCGGTGTGTGGGAATATATTCGTTTCCATATCCCTACTTATATAGGCTCCGGCCTTTCCGGTCAACCGAATATTTGTTCGGACATGGACGGAATCTTCGGTGGCAAGAATGAAACAGTCAATATACGTGATTTTCAATGGAAAACATTTAGTCCGATGCAATTGAATATGGACGGCTGGGGCGCCAATGAGAAGTACCCCCATGCTTTAGGCGAACCGGCCACATCCATAAACCGGATGTTCTTGAAGTTGAAATCCGAATTGATGCCTTACACATATAGTTTTGCCAAAGAGGCGGTAGACGGAATGCCTCTTATCCGTGCGATGTTCCTGGATTATCCCAGTGCTTATACGCATGGAACGGCTACCCAGTACCAGTATATGTATGGTACGGATTTCCTTGTAGCTCCCGTTTATCAGAAAACCCAGGTTGATGAGAAAGGCAATGATATCCGCGACGGTATTTATCTGCCCGCCGGCTCCTGGATTGATTATTTCAGTGGCGAGAAGTACGAAGGTAACTGTATTCTCAACAACTTCGATACTCCTATCTGGAAACTTCCCGTATTTGTGAAGAGTGGCTCTATCATTCCGATGACCAACCCTCATAATAACGTTAGCGAGATAGACAAGTCTCTGCGTATTTATGAGTTCTACCCGAACGGGCACACTGAAACCATAGAGTATGATGATGACGGTGTAACGGAAGCTTACCGCCGGAATAAATCAGTATCTACCCTGATTGAATCGGACGTAAACGACAAGAAGAACCGTCTTACTATCACCATTCATCCGACAGCCGGAAACTTTGACGGTTTTGTGAAGGATAAAAAGACGGAATTGCGTATCAATGTTACCGAAAAACCGAAGAAACTTGTCGCTAAGGTGAACAAGAAAACGGTGAAACTTATGGAAGTAACTACGGCCGAAGATTTCCTGAAAGGCGAGAACGTCTACTGGTATGAAGCTACTCCCAACCTGAATAAATTCGCTACTAAAGGCAGTGAATTTGAGAAAGTGGTCATTACAAAGAATCCGCAACTACGCGTTAAACTGGCTTCTGCCGACATTACGGTCAGTCAGGTTGTGCTGAACGTAGACGGTTTCCGTTTTGCGCCTGCCGATCGTTACCGTGTGACTACCGGTACTTTGACCATGCCGCAGAATGCACAAGTGACCGAAGAAAACCGCGAAGCATACACCTTGAAACCGACATGGGATAAGGTCGCTAATGCAGATTTCTATGAAATCGAATTCGACGGTATGCTTTATACGACTATCCGCAATACTTATTTATTGTTTGAAGGGCTGAATGCAGAAACTCCGTACTCTTTCAAAGTACGTGCTGTCAATAAAGACGGCGTTTCCGACTGGGCAACTATTCAGGTAACGACGAAGGCCAATCCGTTGGAATTTGCTATTCACGGAATCGAAGGTGAATCAACTGCCGCTTCTCAGGGAGGATTCGGAGTGAACCGTTTGTTCGACTTTGCCGAATCGGGAGACAACTGGCATACGAAGTACCGTGTGAATGCAATGCCGCTTGATCTGATTATCGACCTCAAGACGGTGAACCAACTGGATAAGTTCCACTACTTGCCGCGTACTGATGCCGGTAACGGTACATTATTGAAAGGTACGGTATATTATAGCATGGATAAGGAACATTGGACAGAGGCGGGTGCATTCGATTGGAAACGCAACGGTGATGTGAAGATATTCAGCTTCGAGTCCCGTCCTACTGCACGCTATATCAAACTTGCCGTTACGGAAGGTGTAGGAAATTACGGTTCCGGCCGCGAATTGTACGTATTCAAAGTGCCTGGAACAGCCAGCTACTTGCAGGGAGATATCAACAATGACGGTAAGATCGACCGCAACGACTTGACTTCTTATATGAATTACACGGGCTTGCGCCGTGGAGATTCTGATTATGAAGGATATATCAGCAAAGGGGATATAAACATGAATGATCTGATAGACGCTTACGATATCAGCGTGGTAGCTACTCAGCTCGAAGGTGGTGTCGGTAGAAAAGATACGCTTAAAGTATCGGGCTCTTTATCAATCAGCACCCCGAAACGCCTCTATCAGAAGGATGAAATCGTTGAAATCCGCGTGAAGGGTAATGACCTGAAAGCTGTGAATGCACTTAGCTTTGCATTGCCTTACGATCAGAATGACTTTGAGTTCGTTGGTGTAGAGCCGCTGAATATGAAAGCAATGGAAAACCTGACTTACGACCGCTTGCATACCAATGGAGTGAAATCGCTCTATCCTACGTTTGTCAATATAGGAAAGCAGGAAGCATTGAATGGTTCGGAAGAATTGTTTGTCCTGAAGCTGAAAGCGAAACGTAAAGTGAAGTTTGAATTGACTTTGAAAGACGGAATATTGGTTGATAAGGAACTGAGAATGCATCAATTCTAGTGATAGAAGCAGCATTCCTGAATCATTCAATCTATTTTTTCTTGTAAAATGGTTAGGGGAGCAAATAGTAGAGGCTGGAAATAAAAATCCGACTCTACTGTTTGCTCTGTTTTTTTAGAAAAAATAGAATCGGCTCTTTATATCAGTCTAGGATTTATTTCGTAGTTTTACGGACGTATTAGCAAGGAGTGTAACCTCAAATAGTAAAGATTGTATGGAATGTAGAATACGTCGGTGGCGGATAGAAGATGCCAATGACATTGCAGAGACGCTGAATAACAAGAAAGTGCTTGATAATTTGAGAGACGGCATTCCTTTCCCCTATACGGTGGAGGATGCGAAAGAGTTCATACAAGCGATGAATGTTGCCGATCCGGCAAACTTTTTTTGTTTGATAATTGATTGATAACCAGTAGTTAGTTTCGCTTA
>OLOL01000613.1_pt1 | contig 36132 bp, 28 predicted proteins | sample 1673081 | NCBI WGS metagenome assembly OLOL01 (sample SAMEA3136753, study PRJEB25190) | human gut metagenome
GGCCGAATGCATCCCATCCCATCGGATGAATGATGTAATATCCCTGAAGCAATTTGTAACGGCTCCACACATCGGAGATAACATAGCCTCTCCAGTGTCCTACATGAAGACCGTTTCCTGACGGATACGGGAACATGTCCAGACAATAATATTTCTTTTTCGGGTTGCCGTTTTCATCCACTTTCGGATTAACCGGATTCTCAGCCCATTTTTCTTTCCATTTCTTTTCGATTGCCTTATGATTGTAAGGTACTGCCATTTTTCTTTCCTCCTGGTATTGTTTCAGTATGAAAAAAAGTGTCTTAACCTTTTATTTAACAGGAAATTCCATCAGAATTTCCTGTTAAATAAAAATCTTTCGCCTCTTTTGATAAATTCAAAGAGACGAAAGATTAAATTCCGTGGTACCACTCTTCTTCGCCGCATCCCGGTAACATAACTTACGGTGCAGCGCACTTGTGATTCTATAACGGGAATTCCCGCTTCTGCCTATCTGAAAACCGTTCAGCAGAAGAACTCAAAGGCGAGTTCAAAGATTTGATCTGCTGCCTTGCACCGCCCGGCAGTTCTCTGTACAGACTCTAATCTTTTACTGATCCTTATCCTTGTTTTTTTCATATACCTTGTTATTATAAAAATAAATACAAGTTCCGTCAAGAGATTCTTGATTGTTTTTTACGAATTCTTGATTATTTTTACCATTTAAAATTGATTTCCGTTATCTCTCAGCCATTTTCTATATTTTTTATAGTCCGGCATCCACGTCGCCACGACCTTCCAGAATGCAGCGGAATGATTCATTTCTCTACGATGTGCCAGCTCATGCACCACAACATAATCCAGAACTCCCGGCGGCATCAGCACCAGCTTCCAGTTGTAATTGAGATTCCCCACGCTGCTGCAGCTTCCCCACCTGGTCTTCTGCTCCCGGATGGAAATACGCCCATAGGTCACACCCATTTTCCGGGCATAGTATCCGGTCCTTGCACCTAATACTTCTCTTGCAAGATTCCGGTAATATTTCTTTTCTGCTTCCGGCATCTCTCTCTTTTCCTGCCGCTTCATTGCATTTTCCTTCTGAAGCTTTACCTTCTGTCGGATCCAGTTCTCTTTTTCCAGAAGAAACCGGTCAATCCGCTTTTTCTCACAGGAATAGGGTGCACGGACCGTCACCTTTCCTTCCCGGTCAACTTCGATTCCAATACTGCGCCTATCTGACCGGATCAGATGATATTCTATGTCCACGACCGGATCACCTCCAGAAAGCGCTCTCCATATTTTTCAAACTTGAACTCTCCCACACCGGAAACTTTCAGCATAGCATTCTTATTTGTCGGTTTTTCGATACACATCTGCACAAGGGTCTTATCGGAAAATACAATATAAGGCGGAACTTTTTCTTCTCTTGCTATCTCTGCCCGCAGGGCGCGCAGGATTCCAAAAAACTCTTCCTGCTCTTTATTCAGAACCAGTCCGGCCGTTTCCTTCACTCTTTTCTTCGGTGTTGTCTTCGCCTCTTTCTCCGGTTCTTTTGCCATCTTCATTGTAAATGTCTCCTGCCCTGCAATCAGTGCTTCCGACTTTTCAGTCAGCTTCACAATCATATAAGAATCCGGCGTGGTCTTCAGATATCCTTCTGCCAGAAGCTGGTTGAATATCTGCCTGAGCTTCCACGATGGCGTCTTAGAAAGTACCCCGTAAGCCGGACTGACACCCATGCCATACTGCCGGATCTTCGCATTATTTGCTCCATGCACCGTATCCAGAATCACATTAATTCCATAACGCTGATGACTTTCTTTTACACACATGGCAAGTATCCTTGCCTCTGCCGTCATATCCACGGTATCAAACTGCGTCTTACAGTTTGAACAGTTCCCACAGTAATTGCTACCGTATTCCCCAAAATACCGCAGAATATAATCACGCAGACATTCCTTTGTAAAACAATAATAAGTCATCTTTTTCAAGCGCTCCTGATCCCGCTCCATCACAATCCGGCGCGTCAGTTCATCCAGTTCCTGATTGTCGCGGTTGTTCTCAATGAACATCTGGTTTGTGATCACATCCTGTCCACTATATAAAAGCAGGCACTCCCCCGGCTCACCGTCCCGGGCGCAGCGTCCCACTTCCTGATAATAGGACTCCAAATTCTTCGGCATATTGTAATGTACGACAAAGCGGACATTGGATTTATCAATTCCCATCCCGAATGCATTCGTCGCCACCATGATCTGCTTCCGGTCATAAATGAAATCATCCTGATTATCACGCCGCTCCCGGTCTGTCAGTCCCGCATGATACCTGGTCACGGAAAACCCATCCATTTCCAGGAGTGCGCAATTTTCCTCCACCTGCTTTCTGGTCAGGCAGTAGACGATCCCGCATTGATCCGGATGCTCCTCAATAAATGCTTTGAGTGCGGCATATTTATTCTTTGGGAACTGTACCGCAAGGAACAGATTCGGTCTGTCGTAACCTGTCATTACTACTTCCGGATCCTCCAGCATCAGGATATCGATCATATCCTCTCTTACTTCTTTCGTCGCTGTTGCAGTAAATGCACTCACAACCGGCCGCTTTGGAAGATACTCTACAAACTCCGTGATCTTTAAATAACTTGGCCGGAAATCCTGTCCCCACTGAGAAACACAGTGCGCTTCATCGACTGCGATCATAGAAATATCCGCGCTCATAGCAAAATCCATAAACTCTGCAGTTTCCAGCCGCTCCGGTGCCACATAGATAATCTTATATCTTCCTTCTTTTGCAAAAGCAAGTGCCTTCCGGTACTGCCCCATAGTCAGGGAACTGTTCAGATAGGCTGCATGAACCCCTGCCTGGTTGAGGGATGCCACCTGATCCTTCATAAGAGAAATAAGGGGAGATATCACAAGTGTAATACCTCCCATCATCAGAGCCGGAATCTGAAAACAGATGGACTTTCCAGCTCCCGTTGGCAGTATGCCGAGTACATCCCGGCCGGACAGGATCGCATCGATCAGTTTCTCCTGTCCCGGTCGGAATCCGTCATAGCCAAAAAATTGCTTTAATACTTGAAATTTATCCAAGATATACTACCTCTTCTTCCGGTTTTTCTGCGGATTCCATTTCCAGCATATAAAGAACCGGCTGCTTTGGAACCATCGGACGGTACGCTTCGTACTCGAACTTGACGGTTACTTTTTTCCAGCTTCTCTGTGTGATCTGCGCTGCCCGTCCAAGATTACATGGATATCCATAGAAACGGATATCATCTGCGCAGCAGGTCATGATCTGTCTTCCCGGAATCAGCATATTTGCCGGCATTCCCTTCGGACGGAAAAGCTGTGCAAGGAAGGTGATCTTCTTGTGCTCGTAGCGCTCCGGATGCTCATATGCATCCACATACCAGGTACCAAAGTCCACATCATCAATGAAGATATGGTCTGCTTTCAGATCATATGGCAGATCCTCTTCTGTCTGCGGGATAATATTGCCATCTACGCCTTCAAAAATCAGCTGTGCCTGCGGGTTCTGGATCTTAAGGGAACGTCTGAACGCACTTCGGTCTGTATTTTCCCCACAACGGTTGATGATGATCAACTCAGATTCTGTAAGCTGGTTCATCAGCATATTCCGCATATTCTTCAGGTACATGTCCAGCGTCTCACCGCTAACCGTTGAGTACACACCCTGAATCTCCCAGTTGCGTGGAAAATCTTCATCCAGGATTTCCTGCAGATCCCAGGTTCCATTATACTCAATGATCACCTGGACCGGATGATAGATCTTCTCACAGTTTTCAAAGAAAGTTTTATTTAACTTTTCTCTTTCTTCTATATTGAAGAGGAACAGTCCGTTCTCATCCAGATATTTTTCCGAGTACTCTTCCTCTCCCTCTTCACACTGCAAAAGCAATGTCGGACCTTCTTCGATCCATTCCTGCTTCATCAGTGTGTCCTTGATAAATGTTGTTTTTCCACTGTCCAGAAATCCTGTACAGATATATACCGGTGTTGTCATCGCCGCTTGCTCCTCCTAGATATGGAATAACTTAATCAGATCCTCTTCTTTGAGATCTGTTCCGATCACGCATACACGTCCTGTGTAATCAGCCTGTCCCTCACGGACTTCATATTCTTCCGGAACCATATCAAACTGCTTCCAGGAACCGTCTGCCATCTGGATAATTCCTTTGGAACGAAGTACGGTTCCGTAAGCATCTGTCTCAGATAATGCTTTCAGCAGGTAATCCAGTTCTTCTTCTGTATACTTATGAGCAGTCTCCTTGCCCCAGCTTGTAAATACTTCATCTGCATGATGATGTCCTTCGTGTCCGTGGTGATGGTCATGGCATCCGCAGGTGCAGTTCTCATCATGTTCATGATGATGCTCATGCTCTTCATGGTCGTGATCATGATGGTGTTCATGGTCATGATCGTGGCATCCGCAGGTGCAGTTCTCATCATGGTCGTGATGATGCTCATGCTCTTCGTGATCGTGATGATGCTCGTGATCATGACCGCAGCCACATTCGTCATCATGATGATGGTGATGTTCGTGGTCGTCATGCTCATGTGCATGTTCTTCCAGGATACCTTCGATCTCAGCGCCATGCTGCAGGGCATGCAAAACGGCATCTTTTCCAAGTTCTTCCCAAGGTGTGGAAATAATGGTTGCCTCTGCATTTTTCTCACGCAGCATATGCACGCACTCTTCTACCTTTTCATCTGTCATCATCTGGGTACGGCTGATAACGATCGTAGATGCATGCTCTACCTGGTTATTGAAGAATTCTCCGAAGTTCTTGAGATAGATCTTTGCTTTCTTACCGTCAACAACTGTGATTCTTCCGTCAATCTCAATATCTGCCTCATCTTTGACACCCTCGATTGCTTTTACAACATCAGAAAGCTTTCCAACTCCTGAAGGTTCGATGATGACACGATCCGGTGTATAATCTACAAGTACTTTCTGAAGTGCTTTGCTAAAATCCCCCACCAGTGTACAGCAGATACATCCTGAGTTCATCTCTGTGATCTCAACGCCGGCATCTTTTAAGAATCCGCCATCAATACCGATCTCCCCAAATTCGTTCTCGATCAGGACCAGTCTTTCTCCCGGAAATACATCCTCGATCAGTTTCTTGATGAATGTTGTCTTTCCTGCTCCCAGGAAACCAGAAATAATATCAACTTTCGTCATTTTTCGTTCCTCTTTTCTTATTATTATAATTTCATAAATTAGCCTTTTCTAACTGCAAATTGTTTCCGAGCTATATCGTATCACATTTCTTTAAAAGATGCAAATAAATAGCTTGTTAATGCATTGTGATTAGTGTATAATAGTTTTATAAAATCTCGTACTTTTTTAGTACAAATTCATAAACAAAGGAGACTTGATAATATGGTTAATTTATTGACAGGCCCAAAAGGAAGCGGAAAAACCCAGCAAATGATCGAACGTGCTAACGAAGCTGTAAAGACATGTGAAGGAAACGTATTCTTCATCAAGAAGAGCCACAGAGATACATACAGCTTATCTTTCAACATCAGAGCGATCTGCATGGATGACTATGATGTAATCACCAATACCGATGAATATCTTGGATTTATTTACGGTATGTTAAGCGCAGACCATGATATCAAAGCAATCTTTATCGACGGTATTTTAAAGCACGCCGACATCACACTTGAGAACATTCCTTCTTTCATCGAAACACTGAAAAAGATCTCCAAAGAAAATGATGTAGATTTTTATGTCAGCATCAGTGCAACGAATGAACAGCTTGGTAATGTAAATTTTGAAGATTGTACACTCCTTAACTAAGATAGACATTATCCAAAAGGAGGGATGAAGATTTTCTGTAAATCTTCATCCCTCCTTTTATGGTTTTCCAAATGTGACAGAGCACATTCTTTTTATGCTATGATACCAGGGTCAAAAGGTCAGAAAGCCGATGCAAGCTTGCTTGCAAGAGGATTTTTGCACTCTCGCAATCTGGTATCAAAGGGGTCAAAATACCTTTTGACCCCAACATCATGCTATTTCAAAGACAAAACCGTATTTGCCTTATCCCCTTTTGCATACTCCAGTTTTACATCATCTCCCACATTGTACTTGATGATCTCAATAAAATCGACTACCGATACATCAAAAATCTCATCTGATCCTTCCAGCATAATGTAGTAATGAGAATCTCCATCTATAACGCCCTGGGCGATTTTCGTGATCTTTCCTTCGATCGTGCCGGTATCCATCTTCACTTCTTCTTTTTCCTTGATTCCATTGGTAAGAAGCAGATTATTGTAGGATTCTTCACATACACTTACCGTGTCCCCGATCGCAACAACCTGGTACTTCTGGACATTGACCATTGCATACTTTTTCACAAGTCCTGCATCATCCTTAAGTGCCATAAAGTAAGTCGGCTCCCCGGAAATGTTAAGCAGCAGCGGGAAAGTCGCCCGATACTTCAGGTTCTGTACCTGTCCTTCTGCCGATGCCATCGCAGAATCCTCGATTGCACCTGCCACCGGATAATACTTTGTCTCCATAGTTCTCTGGTTCATCAGAACAAATCCCACATTGGACTGGTCACTGTTTACAGAAGTTACTCCCGTGTACACCCATACATCATCATCAATCGCCAGATAATTATATCCGTTTGTTGTCTTCAGACAATCTTTCTGGCTGAGTACACTGTTAAAATACCCATGCTTTAACGTGCCATAATAATCATAAAGCTGTACCAGAAGATCTGCCGAATAGGCTCGGTCGATCCATTCCGGGACTTCATCGATCCTGTAGTCCTGCATTTCGCCGGTGATCGCATTGCAGAGCACCACATGCCCTACCGTTTCTCCTCCGAAAAGACCGATATTATACTTTTTGACCGGTGCTACCCAGTATGGAACACCATTATCATCAATTTCAAAACTAAGTTCTCCGTAAATATAAGTCGGATGCGCAAAACGAAGATGACGGTAAATATTTCTTCCAAAATGCTCGCTGGTCGAATACTTCATTCCCTGCTCCAGCTTTACCATCTCCGTTGTCTGACTTGCCATATCGATCCGGATATATGCAGGAAGTCCATCTCTCCGATTGGTAAACCATTTGATCAGATTCGCATATTTCAAAGGTGACACACGGACCGGACGATCCTTGTAGTTGATCTGACTGTAGATATCGTCCACCTCAAACTGGGATACCATATCTGACATGCTTCCCATCTTCCGGTCTCCTAAAAGCTGCGCAGACTCCTTATCCAGAAGCGGGATCTGGTCAAAGGAAAGCTCCTCGATATCTTTTGTGAATTCACCCTCTTCTACCTTCAGAAGCTGTTGGTATTTCTTCGCATTCACAATCGGTGAAGAAAGAATGGTTCCGGCCAGATAAATCACTAACAAAAAAATAAAAAGACGGACACACCATTTGAAACCTTTGGATTCTTTCATCTCCTTCAGATCAATCGCTCCGTATCGCAAGCCTTTTTTTCCTGCAAACACAAGACCGACCGCAAGCACCAGAACAAGCACAAAATACCACACTCCGGAAGAATGGATATTAAAAGCCGGCAGTGATACATAATACCAGATTCCTGCTGCCACTAAAAGCAGCAGAAAACTGATCGCTATATTTTTCTTTTTCATAAATTCTCCTTTTCATCGTTTTGCCTTACCGAAGCTGTCTTAGAATTTTCTACTCCAAAGTGACGGCGAGAACAGCATCAGGAACGGGAAGATCTCCAGTCGTCCGATCAGCATATCCACGCAGAACACAATCTTCGAGAAGTCTGAGAACTTCGCAAAATTTTCCACCGGTCCTACCAGATTCAGTCCCGGTCCTACATTATTAAGTGTAGTAAGCACTCCGGTAAATGAAGTAGTAAAATCAAAGTTATTGATCGAGATCAGAAGCACGGATACGATCAGGATTAGTATATACGCAATAAAGTATATATATACCCCCCGCATCGTCTCTTCTTTCATTTTTTTCCCATTTACTTTTACGATATTGACTGCTTTCGGATGGATCATAGTTTTCAGCTCCCGGCGGATGCTTTTTACCAGGATCAGAAGTCTTGATACTTTGATACCACCGCCTGTTGAACCGGCAGAAGCACCGATTACCATCACAAGAAGCAGAACACATTTGGAAAGCTCCGGCCACTTGTTGAAATCTGCCGTCACAAATCCAGTTGTCGTGATCACGGATGCCACCTGGAACACCGCATAGCGGAATGCCTTTAAAAGAGAATGATAACCTCCGGCGATATTGCAGGTGATCACAACGGTTGCTCCTGCAATGATTCCCAGGTAAGCACGCAGCTCCTCATTCTTAAATACACTCTTAAATTCTTTCAAAAGCAGAAAGAAATACAGGTTAAAATTGATACCAAACAGGATCATAAATACGGTGATCACACCATCAATGTAGGCACTGTTGAAGTGTGCCACACTTGCATTGTAGCCGGAAAATCCTCCGGTACCGGCAGTACTGAATGCATGTGTCACTGCGTCAAACAGGTTCATCCCTCCTGCCAGAAGAAAAACTACCTCAATTGCAGTCAGTGCAAAATACATTCCATACAGGATCCTTGCGGTTCCTCTTGCCTTTGGAACCAGTTTATCTGCCTCTGGTCCCGGAACTTCCGCACGCATCAGATGCATGGAATTCTTCTCATCCAGAGAGGTAAGTACCATAACAAATACCAGCACTCCCATTCCACCAACCCAATGTGTCAGGGAACGCCAGAAAAGAATTCCTTTCGGAAGTCCTTCAATCTCAGTCAGGATCGTAGAACCTGTCGTCGTAAATCCGGATACTGTTTCAAAAAAAGCATCCACATAGCTTGGAATACTTTTACTGAGTACAAATGGAAGTGCACCTGCAAGTGACCAGAAAATCCAGGCCGTTGCAACAATGATCAGACCTTCTTTGGCATAAATCGTCATGTTCTCCGGGCATTTTCTGCCAAACAGCAGATAAATTGCCGTCAGGATCGCAGCTGTAATCAGAAAATAAACCGATGTGTGCTCGCCATAAATAATTCCAACCATCATCGGAAGCAGCATCAGCAGTCCCTCTGCTCCCATCATCTTACTGATGATATAGCGTATCATTTTCACATTCATTTCTTTTCACCCCTATTGCTCAGCCAGAATATCTGTGATATCCTTAACTTTCTTCTGGGTCGTAACGATTACAACACTGTCGCCCACCTGAATGGATTCATCCCCGTCCGGAATAATAATCTGCCGTTTTCTTCCGATACATGCGATCAGATTGTTCGGCTTCAGTTCCAGATCCTTAAACGGGATATCTGTATATTCTGTTTTTTCTTTGATAATAAATTCCAGTGCTTCTACTCTTCCGCCAACCAGCTGATACATAGATTCAACATTGACATTCTTGAGAGAATTCTGGCGTGCACGCACATAACTCATAATCGCATCTGCTGTTGCAGTCTTTGCCGATACGATCAGATCGATCCCAAGTTCCTCGACAAGCTGGGCACGTCCGTCTTCGTTGACCTTTGCCACGATCTTGTCCACACCTTTTGTCTTTGCAAAAAGTGCAAGGATAATATTCTCCTCATCCATACCGGTCAGGCTGACCAGGGCATCTGCCTGTTCAATTCCTTCTTCGATCAGAAGGTCATGGTCTGCGGCATTCCCACAGATGATCGTCGCTTTCGGAAGCTGGTCGCAGAGATCTTCGCATTTCTTCCAGTCCTGCTCAATGATCTTAACCTGCATACCAAGTCCTAAAAGCTGTTTTGCCAGATAATATCCGACTTTTCCCCCACCACAAACCAGAATATTCTTCGGCTCTTTCCGCTTTCCGATCAGATGGAAAAATTCTTCAATATATTTGTGGGATGCAACAATATGAAGCCGGTCTCCATCATGGATGACAAAATCACCATTCGGGATGATCACTTCCGATCCACGTCTTACAGCACATACCAGAACTTTGATCTGGAACTTGCGGTAAAGCTCAGCAAGCGATACTCCGCCCAGATGGCTTCTTTCTTTGACAATGAATTCTACCATTTCGACTTTTCCCTTCATAAAAGTCTCTACCTTTGCAGTATCCGGAAGAAGGATCGATCTGGAAATCTCAAATGCAGCCGCAAGTTCCGGGTTGACAGCCATACTCAGTCTTAAGTCCTCTTTCAAAAGATCGATCTGCTGATAATAGATCGGATTCCTTACACGAGCGATCGTGTGCTTTGCCCCCAGTCTCTTTGCGAGCAGGCAGCTCAGCATATTCAGTTCGTCTGTCGATGCACATGCCACAACAAGATCAGCGCCCGGCACTCCTGCTTCTTTCTGCACTTTCGCATCTGCACCATCTCCGGTAATGCAGAGAATATCAAGCTGATTCAGTGCTTCTTTTAATTTCCCCTCATTCTGGTCAATCAAAACCACATCGTAATTTTCTTCGGATAACTGTATGGTCAGTTTATGACCAACCTTCCCGTCCCCAATAATTACAATTTTCATTTTTCTTTTCCTCTACTTTTTCTCTTAATACTAAACCTTTAATACTAAAATTGTATAAAATACCAATGTGACAGCCGAAGCTGCCACCATCATAATATGTATACCACTTTTAGTACGAAAGTACAATAGAAAAAACCGGGATTTTCTCCCGGCTTTTCCTTATTCTTATTCTTCAGCTGCACGCTTTTCAATTTCTTTTTCCTGTACATCTGCCGGAGCCTGTTCATAACGGGCAAATTCATACGAATAGCTTCCTCGTCCACCTGTCATAGAACGAAGTGTTGTGCAATATCCAAACATGCCTGTCATCGGTACATCCGCTTCAATTACCTGATATCCGCCTGACTGTGGATTCATTCCAAGAACACGGCCACGTCTCTTGTTCAGATCTCCCATAACGTCTCCGGTATAATCATCCGGAACGGTTACTTTCACAGATGCGATTGGCTCAAGAAGAACCGGTCCTGCTTCCATAAATCCTTTCTTAAATGCCTGGATCGTCGCAGTCTTAAATGCCATTTCAGAAGAATCTACCGGATGGTAAGATCCATCATACAGAGTTGCTTTCACACCAACTACCGGATATCCGGCGAGAGGTCCTTTTAATACAGATTCCTGCAATCCTTTTTCAACCGCCGGGAAGTAGTTCTTCGGAACAGCACCTCCGACTACTTCTTCCTGGAATACATACGGTGTATCCAGATCTCCGGATGGTTCAAAACGCATCTTAACATGTCCATACTGTCCATGTCCTCCGGACTGTTTCTTATACTTGGTATCTACATCCGAATTCTTGCGGATTGTCTCACGGAACGCAACTTTTGGTGTCTCCAGTCTGATTCCGACTTTGTAACGCTCTGCCAGCTTGCTTGCTGTCACTTCCAGATGCTGGTCACCCATTCCATAAATCAGTGACTGACGGTTCTCACTGTCATTTACCACTTTCAGTGTCACATCCTCTGCCATCATCTTCGCAAGAGCCTGTGATACCTTGTCCTCATCACCTTTGTTATTCACTACATACTTCATATATGTATACGGTTTGGAGTATTCGGTTCTTCCATAAGATACCGGTGTATTTTTTGTTGAAAGGGTATCCCCTGTCTTTGTACTTGTCAGTTTTGCAATCGCTCCGATATCACCTGCAAACAGTTCCTGAACTTCTACCGGTTTGTTGCCGGATAAGGTGTAGATCTTGCCGATCTTTGCTTCTGCATCTGACTCCGGATTGTAAAGGACATCATCCCCCTTTAATACACCGGAACATACTTTTACGAAAGAATATTTTCCGATAAACGGATCTACCATGGTCTTGAATACATATGCGGTCTTTGCGGCTGCAAAATCATGATGTGCTTCAAAGATCTCATTGGTCTTACGGTTGATGCCTACGCATTCACGGTATTCCGGACTCGGGAAAAATCTTACGATATCAGACAGTAAGTTTGCAACACCCTGTGCCTGAACATTGGATCCCATTGCTACCGGAACGATATCTCCGTCCATAACTTCTGTTCTCATGGCAGAGCGGATCTCTTCAACCGAGAATTCATCTCCCTCAAAATAACGTTCCATAAATGCTTCACTGGTCTCTGCCACTGCTTCAAGAAGCTTCTCTCTGTAAATCTGCAGGTTCGGCAGACAGTAATCCGGAATCTCACACTCTTCTCTCTGTCCAAGTCCGGTGTATCTTCTACCTGCATTCTTGATAACATTGACATAACCTACTAATTTCTCGTTCTCACGGATCGGTTGGAAATGTGGTGCAATCACTTTACCGTATCTTGCGGTCAGATCTTCAACAACCTGACGGAAGCTGGCATCATCCACATCCATCTCAGTAACATAGATCATACGCGGAAGATTATACTTATCACAGAGCTCCCATGCTTTCTCGGTTCCTACCTGCACACCGGCTTTTCCGGAAACAACGATAACAGCTGCATCGGCTGCGCTGACTGCTTCTTCCACTTCTCCGACAAAATCAAAATATCCAGGTGTATCAAGGATATTAATCTTTGCTTTTTCCCATTCAATCGGAATCAGACTTGTGCTAAGTGAGAATTTACGTTTCTGTTCTTCTTTATCAAAATCACTGATCGTATTACCGTTCTCAACAGATCCCATACGATTTGTTGCTCCAGATACATAAGCCATCGCTTCTGCCAGACTGGTCTTTCCGCTTCCCCCATGTCCTAAAAGGACCACGTTTCTAATTTCATCCGTTCTGTAAACCTTCATGCTTGCTGCCTCCTTGCTAAAGTTTCTCATGGATATATTGTACTAAACTTTCTATAAAAACACAACTATTTTATAGAATTTCAACAAAAACTTTCACTTTTACACTTTAAAGTATTGCTTTATTGACAGATAGCCTGTTTTCCTATATTATGAAAGGTAGACTATCACGAAAGGACGAAAGATTATGAAACAGAAAAAAATCGGATTTATCGGACTCGGACTCATTGGGGGCTCTATTGCAAAGGCGATCCGGCGATATTATCCGGATTATGAGATTGTCGCTTTCGACAAGAATAGAGAAACTCTGGCACTTGCCACACAAGAATCCATCATCAATGTGGCCTGTACCTCAATCGATGATAATTTCCGAGGCTGCAACTACATCTTCTTATGTGCCCCGGTCGCTTTCAATACTGCATATTTAAAGCAGATGATGCCTTACCTGCATGATGATATGATCCTGACTGACGTCGGAAGTGTCAAAACTCCGATCCATGACGAGATCATCCGGCTGGGACTGGAGGATTACTTTATCGGAGGACACCCGATGGCCGGTTCCGAAAAGAGTGGTTTTGCCAATTCCAAACCAATCCTGATTGAGAACGCTTACTTTGTTCTCACCCCTTCCGCCAAAGTAGCGAAAAAAAAGGTTGATGCATACGCATCTTTCGTAGAATCCTTGCGTGCACTTCCAATCGTACTGGATTATCATGAACACGACATCGTCACCGGCACGATCAGCCACTTGCCACATATCATTGCCGCAAGTCTGGTCAACTTTGTCAGAGACACCGACACCAAGGATGAGCTGATGAAAACCCTCGCCGCCGGCGGCTTTAAGGACATTACGCGAATCGCCTCTTCCTCACCGACCATGTGGGAACATATCTGTGCACAGAATCAGAGTAATATTTCCCAGATCCTTGGAAATTATATCGAAACATTAAATGAAGCGAAAAAACTGGTTGATGCCGGAGACTCCCAGGGAATCTACGATATGTTCGACCATTCCCGGAACTACCGCAATTCCATGCCAAACGGTTCTGCCGGCCCGATCAAGCGTGCATTCGAGATCTACTGTGACATCCCGGATGAAGCCGGTGTGATCGCCACCATTGCGACCATCCTCGCTTCTAATGCACTCAGCATTAAGAACATCGGAATTGTTCATAACCGTGAATTTGAAGAAGGCGTACTCCGCATCGAATTCTATGACAGCATCTCCTGTGAGAAGGCAGTAGCACTTTTGCAGAAGCATCGTTATATTGTTTATGAGCGTTAATAATTAAATGATGATACCAGGGTCAAAAGGTCAGAAAGCCGATGCAAGCTTGCTTGCAAGAGGATTTTTGACACTCACATCATTAAATGCAAGACAGTCCAAAAAATCTTTTCAGAACTTTGTGTAAATTGGTCACAATGCTTGAAAATAGAATTTTACGAATGAGAGGTTACTATATTATGCAAATCCAACCTGTTAAACAGCTTCGCGGGGAAGTATCTGTTCCCGGCGATAAATCCATCTCCCACCGTTCTATTATGTTCGGTGCACTGGCAAAAGGAACTACTGAGATCACACATTTTCTTCACGGTGCCGACTGCCTCTCTACCATCGGCTGCTTTCGTGCCATGGGAATCAATATCGAAGACACACCTGACCGTATCCTGGTTCACGGCAAAGGCCTTCACGGACTTTCCGAACCTTCTTCTTTTTTAGATGTGGGGAACAGCGGAACCACCACAAGACTGATTTCCGGTATTCTTTCCGGTCAGCCGTTTGCCACCACTCTTTCCGGCGATGCTTCTCTGAACTCCCGCCCGATGAAGAGGATCATGGAGCCTCTTGGGATGATGGGCGCTGATATTTTAAGCCAGAATGGGAACGGGTGCGCACCACTTTTGATCAACAGCCTGCTTCCTGCCGGTCAGAATCCATCCCTGCACGCAATCCACTATCACTCAAAAGTAGCTTCTGCTCAGGTTAAATCTTCCGTACTCCTGGCAGGACTTTATGCAGACGGATTAACCCTGGTTACAGAACCTGTACTTTCCCGTAATCATACAGAACTGATGCTGAATGGCTTCGGTGCCAACGTACAGACAGAAATACATTCTGATGGCAGTGCAACTGCATCTATTCTCCCATGTGAGGAATTATACGGACAGAAGATCCTGGTTCCCGGAGATATTTCTTCTGCTGCTTACTTCATCGCTGCTGCCCTTCTGGTTCCAGGTTCTGAACTTCTGATAAAGAATGTAGGTACTAACCCGACCCGTGCCGGAATCCTTGAAGTATGCAGGGCAATGGGGGCAGACATTACCTATCTAAATGAAAATTGTGACAGTGGTGAACCAACTGCCGATCTTCTTGTACGTACAAGCACTCTTCACGGAACCACCGTAGAAGGTGCAATCATCCCTACACTGATCGATGAGATTCCGATGATTGCAGTGATGGCTGCTTTCGCCGAGGGAACTACGATCATCAGGGATGCTGCCGAATTGAAGGTCAAAGAGACTGACCGTATCAAAACAACTACAGAAGGACTTCTTGCCATGGGCGTTGATGTAACACCAACCGACGACGGCATGATCATCCGTGGCGGTAATCCGGTTCATGGAGGACAGATCAACAGTTATCTGGATCACCGGATCGCAATGGCCTTTTCCATCGCAGCCCTTGCCGCCGAGGGAAATACTGAAATCCAGGATGGTCAGTGTGTAGATGTATCTTATCCTTCATTTTTTACGGAACTTCATTCCCTTTCCCTGTAATTTCAGGAAAAAATACAAAAAAAGAAAGCCGCACACTACATAAGCAGTGTACAGCTTTCTTTTTTATGCGCCCTGTCACTGTTTCTCTAATCCGTGAATCCAGTCTGTCTTAAGAAACAGAATCAAAAATATCACCGAACTGATAAACCAGGTAAGTGGATATGCCCAGTAGATTACATTGATCACCGGAATAATCCTGATAACAATACTAATATAGGTTACCCGGACTCCGCACCATACAAGCATCATAACAAACATCGGAACAATACTTCTTCCCGCCCCTCTCTGAATTGCTGCCATACAATGCGAAAACGCAAGCAGACAATAGAAAAGAGCGATCGTATGTGCCTCTGCAATTCCATATTCAATTGCTTTTTGATCTCCTCCAAACGCAGCGATCAGGTATGGTGAAAAGAAAAAAACTGCTATTCCGATCACTTCTGCTATCCCGATTCCACAAATGGTTCCAAACAATGCCCCTTTTTTTGTCCGGTCATACTCTTTTGCTCCCAGATTCTGTCCAATAAACGTCGTGAGTGCCTGTGAGAAGCAGGTAACCGGAATAAATCCAAATCCTTCAATTTTGGAATATGACCCACACCCGGCCATTGCCAGAGCCCCAAACTGATTAATATTCGACTGTACAAATACATTTGCAACCGCAATAATGGAATTCTGGATTCCTGCCGGTATTCCGTTTACCACGATCAGCCGCAGCATATTCCCATCCATCCGCAGTTCACGAAAAGATAACCGGAACGCCTCTGGTTCCCTGCGCAGTTTTCTGATACACAGAACCGCACTTAATATCTGTGAAACAATCGTTGCAAAAGCTGCTGCACCTACACCAAATCCTAAACCTCCGATCAGCACCAGATCCAGAATCACATTCAGACACGCTGAAATGATCAGATAGATGACCGGACTCTTACTGTCACCAAGTGACTGCAAAATCCCCATTCCAAAGTTATAAATTACAAATCCAAGTGAACCTGCAAAATACACCCTGAAATAAACCAGTGATTTCGGCAGTACCTCTTCCGGCGTACCAATCAGTTTTAAAATCTGCGGTGCAAGGATCAACGCGGCAACCGTAAGAAAAATTCCACATACGCCACCAAATGCCAGTGCCGTATGGATTGCTTTTTTCAGCTTCTCATATTCTCCGGCTCCAAAATACCTCGCAATGACAACACCGGCTCCCACGCCAATTCCCCCAAAAAATCCTACCATCAGGAATATCAGATTCCCTGATGAGCTGACAGCTGCAAGTGCATTATTCCCAAGAAAATTTCCCACGATCAGCGAATCCGCCACATTATACAACTGCTGGAATAAATTCCCCCATAGAAGCGGAATCGCAAACATAATAATCTTTTTCGGAATAGATCCCGTTGTCAGTAGATTAGCGTTTGATGTTTCCCCCATAATTAAACTTGTCCTCCTATAATATTTTAAGTCTATTATACTCCTGATACGGTTAATTCACCAGCAAATATATCGGAAACAATATTTGATTCTTTTTTAATAAATCATAAATCTATTTTTTCATCAATTATTATAACCTTTTTAAATTATCCTTCAATGTATATTGCATTTTCCATCCTCTTCCATTAAACTATTATGATATATACTATAAATTTTTTGGGGGAATTTTCTATGCAAAATTATCTTGAATTTATCGGAAACGAACTGAAAGCTTTAACTTCTATTCCAAGCCCATCCGGTTATACCAAAGATGTGGCTGCATACCTGATGAAGACTTTATCAGATATGGGATATGAACCACAGCTTTCTAACAAAGGCAACGTATTCGTAACGATCGGCGGAGAGGGGAATCCGCTGGTACTTGCAGCACACGTTGATACCCTCGGTGCCATGGTGCGTTCTGTCAAAGCAAATGGAAGACTGCGTCCGACTACTCTCGGTGGACACCAGTGGAGTACCGCTGATGGGGAAAACTGCACGATCCACACACGCGACGGACGCGTTTATACCGGTGTAGTACTAAATACTGAACCTTCTGTTCATGTTGCAGATTCTGCTGTTGAGACAAAAGAAGAAAATATGGAAATCCTTCTGGATGAAAATGTGGACACTAAAGAAGGAACTCTTTCACTTGGCGTACAGCCTGGAGATATCATCGCCATGGACCCGCGTACCCAGATCACACCGAGCGGTTATATCAAAAGCCGTTTCTTAGATGACAAGCTTTCTGCTTCCATCCTTCTCGGTCTCGCAAAATGCGTAAAAGATGAATCTATTGCGCTTTCCCGCAAAGTTTCTCTTCTTTTCACTGTATATGAAGAAGTCGGACACGGCGGAAGTTTTGTTGCCGAAGATACAACAGAGATGATTTCTGTTGACATGGGCTGCGTCGGATCCGATCTCGGATGTACCGAACGCATGGTATCTATTTGCGCAAAAGATTCCGGCGGTCCTTACAACTACGACGTAACATCCGCTCTTGCCGAAACTGCAAAAGAAGAAGGATTGGATTATGCGATCGATGTGTATCCGCATTACGGTTCTGATGTAGAGGCAACTCTTCGGGCAGGATATGATATCCGCCATGGTCTGGTTGGTCCTGGGGTGTATGCATCACATAACTATGAAAGATCCCATATGGATGGGGTAAAGAATACGCTTTTGTTGTTGAAGAAGTATATTCAAAAATAAAAAGTATAAATAGCTAACGTTCAAAAATAAAACATCTGCGATATGCATACCGCAGATGTTTTATTTTTTCAATATTAGTCATATTTTTCTTAAGTCCGTTAAATGCAAGTGCCTCTTCTACCAGTTCTTTTCTCTTTTTCTTATCTTGTCATGATCTGGATGATCGTTTTATCCGTCTCACGCATTCCCTTCTTTGCAAGCTCTCCAATATTACGGATCGTGTTTTCTACACCTTTTTCTACAAGTCCGTCTCCGCCATAGAACTGCTTTCCATTTTTCTGCATCTGAAGTCCCAGAAGCCCTGCTTCTACAGCTGATGCGATTTTTGCCGCGCAGCTTGCCTTCGCTCCATCACACACAACACCTGAGTTAATGGCAACTGCATTTACAATTACATGAGAAATCTCATATGCACGTCCGCCATACAGATAACAGATTCCTGCACCTGCACCACATCCTGCACTGATCGCGCCACAATATGCAGACAGTCTTCCGATTCCTGTCTTCATATGGATTGTGATCAGATTTGACACAACCAGCGCGCGGAGCATCATCTCTTTTGAGACATTCAGCTCTTTTGCATAAACGATCACCGGAAGAGAAGTTGTCATTCCCTGGTTACCGCTTCCCGAATTGATGACAACCGGAAGTTCACATCCGTTCATTCTTGCATCCGATCCAGCCGCTGCCATCGCTTTCGCACGGTTATGTACACTGTTTCCATATGCTTCCATCAAAGTCTTTCCAATGGCAGCTCCCCAGTTTCCTGTCATGCCCTCTTCGGCAATTGCCCAGTTATAATCAATCTGTCTCTGCAGAACTTCCTCTACGTCTGCAACGTCTACGCAGTCTGCGAATTCAATGATCTTCTCCACAGTCAGAAGAGAACGGTCCGTCGCACAGCTGGATCCCTGCTCTTCATATGCTTTTTCTCTGATGATCTCATCATCTTTCTTTACACAGATCACATTGGTGTGAAAACCTGCGATCTCTACGTATCCGCTGTGTCCGCCTGCACATGCCTTGATCTGGATGTCGAAAATATATTCTTTATCGGATTCCCGGATTGTCATCGGCATGGTATCCAGCATCTTTTTCATTTCTACTTTCTGTTCCCCTGTGATCTCTTCCAGAATTTCCAGTTCTTTTTCCGGACATCCGGCTACAATCCCTGCACAGACTGCTGCACCGATTCCGCGAAGTCCTCCTGTGCACGGTACAACGACACTTTTTACATTCTTAATAATATTTGCACTGACATTTACTTCTACAGATTCCGGTTTTTCCCCAAGAGCCTGAACTGCAACTGCTGCCGCGTAAGCTACTGCAATCGGCTCTGTACATCCCATCGCCGGAAGCAACTCTTCCTTTAAAATTTCCACATATTCATTGTATATTTTTTGTTCCATCTTTTCTCTCCTCTGTCAGATGACACCCCATTCATCTTTTTATTGTTCCCTGTTTATTTTATAGTATTCCTGCCTTTCCCACAAGCTTTTCTCTCCATTTTTTCAGGGTTTACATAATTACCATGATTACATTCCAAAAATATTCTTTTATTTTTATTTAACGCCTCCGAAAATTTTCCTGTAACATTTTTTAGTCAAATTTCTCTGTTATATCATCACAAAATGCCGGGCAACATTTTGTACTGTCCGGCATTTTTCTATCCTGTAGCAATTTATTTTCCAATCTCTTCTCTAGTCTCTTTAAAACATTTGATAATGAAATCAATATCTTCTTTTGTATGGCTCGCGCATACCTGTGTGCGGATTCTTGCTTTTCCTTTCGGTACAACCGGATAAGAGAATGCAACCACATATACCCCTTTTTCCATCATTTTCTTTGCATATTCTCCGGCAAGTCTTTCATCATAAAGCATAACCGGTACACATGGATGGGTTCCTTCGATGATATCAAATCCATTTTCTACCAGCTGCTTGCGGTAGTATGCGGTTACTTCTTCCAGATGGTCACGAAGCTCGGTGCTTTCTTCCAGCATATTGAACATCTCAATACTTGCTCCTGCGATTGCCGGTGCAAGAGAGTTGGAGAACAGGTACGGACGACTTCTCTGACGAAGCAGATCGATGATCTCTTTTCTTCCGGATGTATATCCACCGGAAGCCCCACCGAGTGCTTTTCCGAGTGTTCCTGTAATGATATCCACTCTTCCTTCTACGCCACAGTATTCGGAAGTTCCTCTGCCGTGTGCTCCTACAAATCCAACTGCATGGCTGTCATCCACCATAACCAGTGCGTTGTATTTATCAGCAAGATCACAGACACCTTTTAAGTTACAGATGATTCCATCCATTGAAAATACACCGTCTGTAGCGATCAGTTTGACTCTTGCTCCTGCTGCATCTGCAGCCTGAAGCTGTGCTTCCAGATCTTCCATGTTGTTATTTTTGTAGCGGTATCTTTTTGCCTTACAGAGACGAACTCCGTCAATGATGGAAGCATGGTTCAGTTCATCACTGATCACTGCATCCTCCGCAGTCAGGATTGTTTCAAAAAGTCCACCATTTGCATCAAAGCAGGAAGAATATAAAATCGTATCATCTGTTCCCAGAAATCCGGAAATCTTCTTTTCCAGTTTTTTGTGGATGTCCTGTGTTCCGCAGATAAATCTGACAGAAGCGACCCCATATCCTTTTTCATCATAAGTTCTCTTCGCTGCATCGATCAGTCTCTGATTGTCCCCAAGTCCAAGATAGTTATTGGCACACATATTAAGAAGCTCTCTTCCGTCTTCCATTACAACCTTTGCGCCCTGCGGAGATACGAACGGTGCTTCCCCTTTGAAAAGGCCATCTGCTTTGATCTGTTCTACTTCTTTTGTATAAATACTTAAAATATCATTTTTTCTTGCCATTTTATTCTCTCCTTCTTCTGCTTTTCCTAATCGTTAATATGTGCCCAGTCAAGGATCACCTTTCCTGACTGTCCTGAGATCATTGCCTCAAATCCTTTTTCATAATCGCGGATATCAAAATGGTGTGTGATAATCGGTGAAATATCAAGTCCCGCCTGGATCATCGTAGACATCTTGTACCAGGTATCCCATACTTTTCTTCCATAAATTCCGCGGATATTCAGCCCATTGAAGATCACTGTCTCAAGATCTACGGTTGCATCCTGTCTCTGCAATCCGAGAAGTGCGATCTTTCCACCATGTTTCATGTTATGGATCATATCAGAAAGTCCCGGCTGGCTTCCGGACATCTCAAGTCCGATATCAAAGCCTTCTGTCATTCCGATCTCATGCATCACATCCGTCAGTTTTTCCTGTGTCAGATTAACACATCTGGTCGCACCCATTTTTGCTGCCAGATCCAGACGGTACTGGTTCATATCCGTGATTACCACATGTCTTGCTCCTGCAAATTTTGCGATCGCCGCTGCCATGATCCCAATCGGCCCTGCACCTGTGATCAGCACATCTTCACCAAGCATGTCGTAAGATAATGCAGTATGGGTTGCATTTCCAAATGGATCAAAGATCGCATATAATTCTTCATCAATTGCCGGATTGCACGGCCATACATTTGAAGCGGGAATAACCAGATATTCTGCAAACGCACCGTTCCGGTTTACCCCAACGCCTTTGGCATCTTTGCAGTTCTCTTTGTGCCCTTCCAGACAGTTTCTGCATTTTCCACAAGTGATATGTCCTTCACCGGATACCAGATCGCCCACCTTGAATCCCTGTACACCTGCACCGACTTCTACAACTTCCCCAACATATTCATGTCCTGCGGTCAGTCCGATCGGAATAGTATGCTGTGCCCATTCATTCCACTGGTAAATATGTACATCGGTACCACAGATTGCATTTTTATGGATCTTGATCTTTACGTCATTTGGTCCTACTTCCGGAATCTGTACTCTTTTCAGCCAGAGTCCCTGTTCCGGTTTTTCCTTTACTAACGCCCACATTTTATTATCATTCATCTTCATTACCTCCGCATGACACATATGTCCGTTTAACGCGGACTTTTTATTATTTTTGTCTTTCTATACTTAGGATACCCTATTTTTCTTCTCTTTTCAATCTACTTTTCCGTGATGCACAAACATTTTACATATTCATGTTTTTGTAGCGGATACAAACACATGTGTCTTTCTATTGCAAGCACATTTATTATATATATACAAAAACAGACAGATAAATCTGTCTGTTTTTCACAATGCCCTACTGTCGATTTTCACAATTTCGTTCTGTTTATAACAATCTTTTTTCTTTCTGATGTACCCTTTTTCTCACAAAATAGAAGCACATAACCTGAAGTACAATGGTAAGGATCCATGACACCGGATAGGATACAAAAAGTACGGATAAAGATCTGTGGTTCGGAAAAATTCCAAATACCCACACAATTCTTGTTCCCACCGTTCCGATCACTGAAAGCACCATCGGGACTGCTGAATATCCCATTCCACGAAGCGCACCCGGAAACAAATCCATGATCCCACACAGGAAATAAGTGATCGATGTATACGCCAGGATTTCCATTCCGCAGTTGATAACCTTTGGATCTGAAGTATAAACTGTCAGAATCTGCGGTCCGAAGCTATAGGCAAGACCACCAAGCACTGCCGCGATCGATATAGACAGAATCGCACAGTCACGCAGCACCTTATCCATTCGTTTCAGCTTACCCACACCATAATTCTGACTGGTAAAACTCATACATGCCTGGGTGATCGAATTCACTGACATATAAAGGAACCCAAGTATATTGTTCGCTGCTGTATAGCCTGCCATCGCAATCGATCCAAATGAATTAACCGAGGACTGCAACAGTGCATTGGACAAATTGATGACCGTACTCTGGATTCCCGCCGGAACTCCCACCTGGAAAATCTGTTCCATGTAGGCACCATTGATCTTCAGTTTGGAGAAACGAAGCTGATAACTTCCTTCCGACCGGTACAGACAGGTCAGTACCAGCACACAGGAAATCAGCTGTGAAATAATTGTTCCAATTGCAACCCCGGCAACTCCCATATGAAAAAGAATAACCAGTATCATGTTCAGCGCGGCATTTGCAATTCCGGAAATGATCAGGAAGATCAATGGCCTTTTTGTATCACCGATCGCCCTTAAAATGGCCGCCCCATAGTTATATAACATAAAAAATGGCATTCCCATAAAATAGATCCGCATATATAAGGCAGACTGCCCGATCACATCATCCGGCGTTCCCATAATTTCAAGTGCCCACTTTGCAAGAAGCACCCCGATAACTGCCATCATAATTCCACTGATCAGCGCAAGTGTGATCGAAGTATGTACTGTTTCCGACATCTCCCGGTCTTTGCCCGCTGCATAAAATCTGGCTGCAAGAACATTGGCACCAAGTGAAATTCCGATAAACAGGTTCGTAAACACATTAATCAGTGCTGTTGTGGAGCCGACTGCGGCAAGTGCCTGACTCCCGGAGAATCTTCCTACCACGATGATATCCACTGCATTAAACGCAAGCTGCAGAATTCCGGAAACCATAAGCGGCAGTGAAAAAGAGATCAGCTTGTCCATGATGGAGCCGTTGCACATATCAATTTCAAACTTATTTTTTTTCACATTATTCACCCAGCCCTTCATCAAATGTAAGTCTCATCTGATTCCAGACCACGTTTCCATGTACTGATTCTGAGACACCTTCATTTTTGAATCCAAACCTGGCATAATAAGATATCAGCCGGTCCTTGCAGGTAAGGACAAGTCCCTTTCTTCCCTGCTCTTTTGCATCTGTAATCGCTCTTTTGATCAATTCTCCTGCATATCCATGTTTCCGGTAAGACGGCAGCGTATTTACACCAAAAATCATCTGCCAGTCACCTTTTTCATCATGCATTTCCGCTTTTTCATACATTTCGTCTGTCAGATCTTCCTGATTCGTCACCATACCGTCCACGAAGGCGATCAACTTCTCTTCTTCAAACATCAGCCAGAAATGATCTTTATAAAAAGTAAGTCTCTTTTCAAATTCTTCTTCTGTTGCCGCTTCTGCTGCCGGGAAACACGCTGCCTCCACACGGGCAATTTCTTTCAGATCACTCAGATCTGCTGTTCTTATTCTCATCTTTACTCTCCCTCTTTTCCTAATATTTTCAGCATTTTTTCTACATTTTCGCTGGTCCATGCCGGAAATTCCAGTACCGCATCCGGGATATCCTGCCTTCCGGAATCCGGGTTGTGGAACCAGATACATTTCATACCGGCTGCTCTGGCAGCTCCTCCACCGTTAGTCGAATCCTCTACTACCAGACAGTCCTCCGGCTCCATTCCCAGTTTCTCTGCCGTTACAAGGAAAGTATCCGGTGCCGGTTTTGGATGCTCTACATAATCTCCACTCATGACCACTGTAAAATATTTCTCCATATCCAGAGACTTTAATGCATCTTTGATCGCATAAGCCGGAGAGGAAGACGCTACTGCAAGCAGATATCCTTCGTCTTTTAACTGCTTCAATGCTTCTTTAATTCCCGGCATCTCCGGAAATCCTTCTGCCTCTGTAATCTGCGCTTTTTTCTCTTTCATGAGCGCATTCATCTTATCCACATCATCAAAAACCGGCCCATAATTCTCATTGATCAAATCCATGAAGAATCCACGGGTAGAACCGATACACGGAAGGTAAACCTCATAGTCAAGATCGATTCCGTTCTTCTCTTTTAAAATTTCTTTCCAGCAACGATAGTGTAATGGTTCTGTGTTGATCAGAACACCGTCCATATCAAAAATAACTGCTTTCATATCTTTTTAGCCTCGATTAAATGATTTAAATTCTCTTTCCGTTCTTATTTTGAATGACGTTTTTAAAGATGTCAAGACGGAGAAGCTAAAAAGAATGTGCCAAGGCACATTCTCGCGCCGAGCGCAGTCGCTTGCGACATTCTTCATCTTCGTGCGAGTGCGCATCTCCGGCACACAGTGCCTTTTATTTCATAGGAAATTTCTTCGGAATTTCCTATGAAATAAAAAGAGAGCGACTGTACGATTCAAAAAACGCACAGGCACTCTCTTTGGCTTTTATGGATTTTTCTTAAGGTCTCTGTCCCATTCCACCTTCTAAGGTAAGTGTTTCTCCGTTCATATATTTGAAATCCGGTGATGCAAGCTGTACGCATGCACGTCCGATTTCTTTTTCTACATCTCCGTAATGTCCAGCCGGCGGCATCTTTACATTTGCCTTGAATGCTTCCGGATAAGCTTTCTGGAAATTCTCAAGCTGTGCTGTCCATGCGAGCGGGCATACGATATTGACATTGATTCCATCTGGTCCCCACTCTGTTGCAGCTACTCTGGAAAGTCCACGGATTCCTTCTTTTGCCGCTGCATATGCGCACTGTCCGTAATTTCCGAAAAGTCCGGCACCTGAAGCAAAGTTGATAACAGATCCCTTTGTCTCTTTCAGATACGGATAACATGCCTGCATATAATAGAATACCGCATATACGCCGGAATACATTGCCAGATTGAACTGGTCTGTTGTATGATCTGCGATCGTAACACCAGATGCGGATGCCTGTGCATTATTGATCAGGACATCAATTCTTCCGAATGTATCAATTGCCTGCTTTACTACGTTCTGTACTGTTGCTTCATTATCAGCCCCCGCGCTGACATCAGCCTGTACAGGTAATACTTTGATACCATAGAGTCTCTCCAGTTCTTCTTTGGCATCTTCGAGTTTCTTTACATTACGCCCGGTAATTACCAGATTCGCTCCTTCTTTTGCGTAAGCTGTTGCAATTCCATATCCAATAGATCCGCAGCTTCCATCACTTAATACAGCTCTTCCGCCGCCTGTGATAATTGCAGTCTTTCCTGTTAAAAATCCCATAATCAATTTCTCCTTCCTGCTGTCCTTCAACTAGCATACAATTATAATAGCAGAGTACAGGTCAGAATTCAATACTGAATTGTGTCTATTTTCTGACAATATAGTTAATTTTTTGATTATCGCAAAGACAGTTAGAATGCAAAAACCTCATTAAATAAGGGTTGTTTATTATATAGATACCAGGGGCAAAAGGTCAGAAAACCGATGCAAAACGCACGTAGCAATCTGGTATCAAAGGGGTCAAAATACCTTTTGACCCCAACATCTTATCTATCTACAACATATACAATAGTGCATTGCAGATACATGCAGCAATATTGCTGCCACCTTTTCTGCCTCTTGCCACGATATATGGTGTGTCTTTCAGTGAAAGGATTAACTCTTTAGACTGGACAACATTTACAAATCCTACAGGAACTCCGATGATGAGTTCTGGGGTTAATTTGCCATCCTGGATCAGTTCATAGAGTCTTACAAGGGCTGTCGGGGCATTTCCGATGGCAAAGATGATTTTTTTATCGAGGGTGGCTGCTTTTTCCATGCTTGCAACGGCACGCGTGGTTCCGTTCTTTTTGGCAGTTTCTGCTACATCTTCATCGGACATGAAGCAAAGAACTTCGCTTCCGTATTCTGCAAGCTTCCGTTTGTTGATACCTGCTTTTCCCATCTGGGTATCGGTTACAATGACTGCACCATTTCGGATAGCATCCAGCGCTTTTTCTACTGCACCTTCTGAAAACATCAGGTTCTTGGCATAATCAAAATCTGCGCTTGTATGGATACAGCGTTTGACGATCGGTTCTGTTCCGGGGATCAGATGCGTATCACCCAGTTCTTCTGTTATGATCTCAAAACTGCGTTTTTCTATTTCTGCAGGTTTTACATTTTCCAGTTCTATCTTCACTTGATATTTCCTCCTTTGATCGTCACACCGATCCCGCATACTACCCGGTCTACCTGATCTGAATTTGCCGCAAGTACGGTACAGATCCTTCCGGTCAGTTCCCTGTATCTGCGATCAAATGCGTCTACCGGAACCAGACCATAGCCGATCTCCTGTGTCACAATTACAATATCCGGACACTTTTTTGTTAGTTTCGATGCGAAATCAATTGCTTCTTTTTCCGACCAGTTTTCTTTTTTTATCATGCTCTGGATATATTTTTCAAAATGAAAGACTCCTTCTGCCTCAAAAATATTATCTCCTTCACATAGTTCCCCATCCGTCCAATGAATGTATGGGTTCTGCTTTTTTGCATACGCAAGCTTCCCCTGATATGCACCGCCGATTATCATTTTCATTTTTTTATATCTTTCCTTTCAACCGGAATTCCGTACACAACTTCTGTCACCAGATCTGCCCTCTCTCCCATCCGAAGATTTAGCTTTCCGAGAAGCTTCAGATATTCTTCCATCTCCGGATTATCTGTCATGCTGTCTGAAAATACTTCATTTGTAACAACTACCAGATCATCACTGACCTTCTGCAGCTTATGGATCCCCGCCAGAATGGACTCTTCTGCATTTTCACCTGCTCCTGACGGATCGTACATTTCATTTGCCACAAGATTGGACATACATTCCAGGAGAACACTTCCTGTCTCTTTTGTCTGCAGGATTTCTGCAGCTTTTTTAAGATCCGTATAGCATTCGATTGTTTCAAACCCTTTGCCCGCACGAAGTTTTCTGTGACGTGCAATTTTCTCTTCCGTTTCCTTCCCGAAAGGTATCATAGTTGCTATATAGTAGCGTTTTTTGTTTCTTTTTGAATGGCTGGCATATTCCATAAGCTTCTGCTCTGCATATTCGGATTTACCACTTCCACTGCCACCTGTGATCAGATGAAACATTCTGCTGCATTTCCCTTCTCGATAATCTCATATATTTTCTTCATATCCATATTCTCACGAACTGCATTTGCAAGAATCTGATACTGCTTCTCTTTGTAAGCATGGTAGTCCATGGAGTGCATGGCTTCCTCGCCGTATCCTTTTTCTTCCAGAAGTGCCCCGATCAGTGCATCCGCTACTTCCCGGTCATCAAAAATCCCATGTACATAGCAGCCGTACACATTCTTCTTCTGCGCTCCATCCCACCGGCTCTCACCTGTCACCTGATCACAGATCTGTACCATCATCTTATGATCTGCAGCATCTTTATCAGAAAAAATAGTTTCCCCCATATGGATCTCATATCCATCCAGCCTTGCACCGGACATTGCTTTTAAGATTCCGTTAACTTCTCCGAACCTTCCGGTAACACGGGTTCTTCTCTTGGTATTTTCAAATACAGTAACTGCAGGAAGCAGTCCCATTGCTTTTATGGTTCCACCACGTTCTACCCCTTCCGGATCAAGGATCTCTTCTCCAAGCATCTGGTAACCGCCACAGATACCAAATACCGGTTTCCCTGATGAGGCATGGCGCAGCACTTTCCCTTCCAGTCCGCTCTGACGAAGCCACAACAGGTCTTCCATCGTATTTTTACTTCCCGGCAGAATTACCAGATCTGGATTCCCGAAATCTCCTGCCTTTGACACATACCGAAGCGAAACTTCTTCCCTGCATTCCAGTACCGCAAAATCTGTGAAATTGGAAATACGCGGCAGACGGATCACTGCAATATCCAGAAGTGCCGCCTTTTCTTTCCGCTCAAACCTTTCTGACAGACTATCCTCATCATCAATATCCGCATAAATATATGGCATCACGCCACATACCGGTATCTTTGTCTGCTCCTCCAGCATCCTGATACCTGGCTCCAGAATTTTCACATCCCCGCGGAACTTATTGATCACCGTACCTTTGATCCTTGCCCGCTCTTTTTCTTCCAACAGCATAACCGTCCCGACGATCTGCGCAAACACACCACCACGGTCAATGTCTCCGGCAAGAAGAACCGGTGCATCCACCAGCTCAGCAAGTCCCATGTTGACAATATCATTCTGCTTAAGGTTTATTTCTGCCGGACTTCCCGCGCCTTCAATGACGATCACATCATACTTTTCTTCCAGTTTATGATAAGCTTCTAAAATAGCCGGAATATATTCTTTCTTTTTACGGAAATATTCCATCGCCGGCATGACTCCCGCAACTTCTCCGTTTACAATTACCTGACTTCCTACATCGGAGGTCGGTTTTAAAAGAATCGGGTTCATATAAACTTCCGGCCGGATCATAGCAGCTTCTGCCTGCATGACCTGTGCGCGTCCCATTTCCAGACCATCTGCCGTGATAAAAGAATTGAGTGCCATGTTCTGTGACTTAAATGGTGCAACCTTGATTCCATCTTCCTTTAAAACACGACAGAGCCCTCCCGCAAGAAGGCTCTTTCCGACATTTGACATGGTTCCCTGAATCATAATCGACTTTGCCATATTAAAATTCTCCCTGACCTGCATAGAGAATTTCTCCCAGTGCATCGATCAGTTTCTGGTTGTCTCCTCTCTGCCGCATACAAACACGATAATATCCTTCTCCGAGACCTTTGTAATTGCTGCAATCCCGAACCAGGATCTTCTGTTTTTTCAGTTTCTCATATAAATTTATACCGCTTCGCATCAGAATGAAATTGGCATCTGACGGATAATGGGTAATTCCAAGCTTGTCTAATTCATTTTCCATCCAGATTCTTTCACGATTCGTAAAATCACAGGTCCGTTTCACACGCATCCGCTCTTTTAAAGATGCCATGCCTGCCGCCTGTGCCGGTATCGATACGCTCCATGGCTGTCTGGACTGTTCCATCTTCTCCAGAAATTCCATATCCGAAGTAACGGCATACCCGATACGGATTCCCGGAATCGCGTGCATCTTAGTCAGTGAACGGAGGATAAATAACGTTCTCCATCTCTTAGTATCTGCAAGAATGGATGCCGTAGCTGCATTTTCCGCGAAATCAATAAAACATTCATCCAATACCATCCGGATTCCGTAAGTCTCGCATCTTGCAAGAATCTTCCAAAGCATACTCCGGTCGATCAGCTTTCCGGTCGGATTATCCGGTGAACACAAAAATACCATATCAATATCTTCATTCAGAAGATCCAGAAAATCTTCTTCCAGTTGAAAACCAGTCGCTTCTCTTTTCTTATAATAACAGATCTCGCACCCGGTCGCACGCAGTGCCTGTTCATATTCCGCAAATGCAGGAACCGGTATCAGCGCTTTCCTTGGGCAGTCCGCAAGTACTGCCGTAAAAATCAGATCTGCCGCCCCATTTCCACAGATAATATGCTCAGCCGGAACTTCCAGTCTTTTCGCCAGAGCACTTTTCAGTTTCCTGCAGCTGGCATCCGGATAATTTCCAATTTGGTCTATTGACTTTCTTGCCGCTTCCACTACAGCTCTTCCAGGTCCGAACGGATTCAGATTCACAGAAAAATCTGTCATTCCTTTGTGTGTATAAATATCTCCACCATGTACATATTCCATAACCTTTTATTCCCCTTACATCAGTATCATACAATATTTCAGTAATCCAAAGACAAGAAGTGTCAGAAGTGCTGTTCCGTCCATCAGATTACCGGCTCTTAAAATATCTTCCGGCTCGATAGGACGCACATCATCTCCGATTGTCTCTTTCGGATATAATTTTCCAAAATAATAGGCATCTCCCGCAAGCTGCACCTGAAGTGCACCTGCACATACCGCTTCTGTCTGCGCGGAATTCGGGCTGGCATGCTTTCGCCTGTCTCTTTTCCAGACTGCCCACGCCCTTTTATAATCCATCCGGAAGATCCATGCACTTGCGATCATCAGAAGTGCTGATATCCTGGACGGAATATAATTCCATACATCATCCATTTTAGCCGCAAACCGACCAAAATGTAAATACTTTTCATTCTTATATCCTACCATAGAATCCATTGTATTAACAGCCTTATAAAAAAATCCAAGTGGTGCCCCACCGATCAACATAAAAATGAGCGGTGCGATCACTCCGTCCGATGTATTTTCGGCTACCGTTTCTACCGCTGCCTTTGTCACTCCGGCCGCAGAAAGATTTCCGGTATCTCTCCCCACGATCATCGATACCGCATGTCTTGCCCCCTCCAGATTGTGGTTTACGAGCCGTACATAAACCTTCCTGCTTTCATCTTTCAGGCATTTTCCGGCAAGAAGCTGATAACACCAGAAAGTTTCCAGTGCAAATTGAAGCCAGAAACTGACCTTTCCAACAAGATACAAAAGTCCCCACGGAATTCCGACCGATGCGATCACCACACCAAACCATAAAACACATCCTGCGATTCTTTCTTTTTTCTCATCATTTTTACAAAATCCGCGCAGCCACTTTTCCAGTATCGAAATCCAGTTTCCAATGATCCGTACCGGGTGGTAAAGCCATACCGGATCCCCGAAAATCGCATCCAGCGCCATTCCTGCTATACATGCCATCAAAGAACTCATATTTCCTCAATCTCCTCAAACTGTCTCTTTCCCTGCTGCCATTTTTCTTCCTCAATTTGAAAATGAAAACCTTTTCCGTTTTTCACCTGCCAGTGATAAAATTCTTTCTTTTCCGGATCAAATGCTTCCATCACCGACATGATCGTCCCCCCATGAACCACAAAGGCAATCTTCTTTCTTTTTTCCTTTATCATCTTTTCCATCATCTGTTCAAATCCGCAGACACACCGTTTCCGGAACTCCATCGGATCTTCTCCTCCCGGAAATGCCTTTGTACCTCCAGAATCAATCCAGCTCTGATACTTTGGATTCCCAGTCAGCTCCTGATAATTCTTCCCCTCAAAAAGGCCAAAATCACATTCCCGCATCTGCTCACAGACAACCTGCTCTGCTCCCGGAAAAAGAATCTCTGCCGTCTGCCTGCACCTCCTGAGCGGACTGACAATCACAAGCTCCGGCTTCCACTCCTCACGTCCATTTTCTTCTTTTTTCAGAGTATGCTCCAGAACGAACTCTGCCTTTATTTCTTCATCTGTCACCCCAATATACCGCTTCTCCAAATTCCCTTCCGTCGCAAAATGCCGAATCAGCTCGATTTCCATCTTCTATACATCTCCTCTTCCTTTCTCTGCTTTTCATTTGATTCCCTGCACAATCAATCCCCCAACTAATAATGCCAGCTCACAAATCTGCAGAAAGTATCCCGCCAGATCCCCGGTAACACCTCCAAACTGTTTCCTGCTCATCCGGTAATAATATCCAAATACTACTCCTGCAATTATAAGAAGTACCACCATACCAACCGGCGAACAGAAATACAAATATACTGCCGCCAGGATCAGGTATACAATCATTGTGATCCTTACTGCCTTTTTCTGTGCTCCATCCTGGAAAGTCTTTACAAGACCGCTTCCTCTTGCTGCCGGAAATGTCACTACAGCAATCCCACTGAGCGCTCTTGAAATTACATATCCTGCTGCTACTACCGGAAGCATCTCCGTCCGGATTTCACTCCATACGCCAAGGCTTACGGTAAAATAACAGCAGATTCCGATGACCGCAAAAGCACCGTTATGCGAATCTTTCAGGATTTCCAGTTTCTTTTCTTTATCTCCCCAGGATCCAAGTGCATCCATCGTATCCATAAATCCATCCAGATGGATCCCTCCACTTACAAAAACCGGTATCAATGTCATAACCGCAGCAAACATCAGTCTTCCACTGTTTACTTTCGGAAAAATATTTCCATCAAGAAACATTCCTGCCAGATAAATGAGTACTCCGGTCACAACACCGATCAGCGGAAAGAAACACATCGTATATTTCATATTTTCCTTGTTCCACTCAATGCGCGGCATCGGTATTTTTGAATACATAGAAAACGCAACGATCATCGGTTCTAAAAATTTCATCTTTCGTCCTTCCCATCCAGTACTTCATACTGCTCTACGTGAATATCATCAAAAGTTCCCATTTTACGGTACACCTGAAGTCCCATCTCAAGAAGCGGCATCGCTGCCACTGCTCCTGTTCCTTCCCCCAGACACATGCCACATGTAAGAAATGGTTTTTTTTCTAAAGCATCTAAAATCTTTCTTGACGCAGGTTCATCAGACAAATGGGATGGTAAAATATATCCTGCACATTCCGGAACCATCCGTACCGCCACAAGTGCAGCCACTGCAGAAATAAAGCCATCTATCAGCACCGGAATCCGGTAGATTGCCCCACCAAGATATACACCTGCAAGTCCTGCTATGTCAAGTCCTCCAACCTTGGAAAGTACATCGATCGCATCTGTCTTATCCGGCTGCATCCGCTCAACCGCTTCCCGGATGACCTGTACCTTCTTTCGCAGACCTTTTTTCGTCAGACCTGCCCCCTTTCCTGTCATGACCTTCGGATCCTCTCCGAGCAATACAGAGACAACCGCACTGCTGGTCGTTGTATTTCCAATTCCCATTTCACCTGTCGCAAGAATTTCGTATCCCGCTTCGGCACACTTCTTTACCATCTGAATTCCAACTTCTATCGCCTCAACTGCCTCTTCTCTTGTCATCGCCGCTTCTTTTGCAAAATTGTGTGTGCCATACATCACTTTGTATTCTTTCTTTGTCACAGACGGCACATCTGTTGCCATTCCTACATCCACCGGGAAAAGATCTACCTTTGCCTCTTCTGCCATGATGCAGACGCTTGTCTCTCCTCTTGTAAAGTTATCCGCCACGATTGCCGTTACTTCCTGTCCGGTCTGTGTCACGCCTTCTTCTACCACACCGTTGTCCGCGCACATAATGATCAGCCCGCGCTTTCGCAGTTCAAAATCTGAAGTCCCCTTAATCCCGGCAATCTGGATCACCGCATCCTCCAGACTTCCCAGACTAAACAGCGGCTTCCCTACCGTCATCCAGTGCGCCCGCGCCTCTTCCATTGCATTTTCATCAAGTGGTTTTATTTTCTCTTTCCATCTGGTCTCTTCCATCTGTAAGTCTAATCTCCTGTCTTTTCGATTTGTCTTTGTCAGCTTTTTACTTGCTTCTGTAGGTTCTACACGCTTCTACAAAGCGTTTGGCCACTTTGGGGTTGGAATAAAAGTATAAATGCGGAAATCCCGCAAACAGATTCCCCTTCATATGAACAGCCTGCCATTTTCTCACACCATCCGGCTTTACGGCAAGTGTATCCTTTCCGTTTTCCGTAGAATCCCAATAATGGAACTCATGCGCCCGGATCTTCTCTCCCTTTTTCATATACACTCCGTTCATTTCCGCAGTCAGCTCAATGTATCCGAATCTGGTAAGTCGCCCTTTTTTGATCCCTTTTCCCGGAAGTGCCCCCACCATCGGATAGTGCTTTCCATCTTCCCCTTCCAGCTCTTCTGTCAAATATAAAAATCCTCCACATTCCGCAATACATGGAATTCCATTTTCAATCTGCTTTCTTACATCTTTTCGCATAGCTCTGTTTTCTGCCAGATGTTTCGCACAAAGTTCCGGATATCCACCACCAAATAAAAGTCCGTCTAAATGTTCCGGAAGCCTTGTATCCTCCAAAGGACTAAACGGAATGATCTCACATCCAAGCTCTTTTAAAAGCTCCATATTATCCTTATAATAGAAACAAAAGGCCAAGTCACGCGCTACGCCGATACGCACTTTTCGTCCGGCTGCTTCCTGTTTTGCCTTCACCGGATGATACTCCATTTCTTTTGCTTCCCAGGCAATTTTCAGCACCGATTCCATATCAAGTGTCTCTGTCAGAATCTCTGCTGCCCGGTCAATCTGTTTTTTCAGGTTCCCTATTTCCTCCGGAAGCATCAGTCCCAGATGCCGACTCTCCAGATGAAAAGCATCCTCCTCCGGCACATAACCAACCACCTGAACCTGGAATCCCATTGTCTGCAATCCCTCTTCGATCATCTTCTTCATCTTCGGATACAGCATCGGGGAAATCCGGTTCAGAATGATTCCCCGGATATTACTGTCATTCCGGTATTCAATCATTCCCTTCAATACTGCCAGGATTGTCGATGCCATACCTCTTGCCGGAACAACCAGGATTACCGGAAGTCCCAGGGTTCTCGCAACGTCATAAGTACTTGCCTGATCCGAATCCAGACTGATCCCGTCATAGTACCCCATCACACCTTCTGTCACCACAAGCTCCGCACCTTCCGCATGATGCATAAACCGCTCTTTCAAGCGCTCCCGGTCACAAAAATACAGATCCAGGTTCTCGGAATCAATTCCCAGCACCTCCCGGTGAAACATAGGATCAATATAATCCGGTCCGCATTTGCAGGCGCGTACCTTCTTTCCGGCATTTTTAAATGCTTTCATCATTGCCATTGTCACCGCTGTCTTTCCACTCCCACTGGCAGATGCCGCGATTACAATTCCGGGAATTTTCATTCTGTATCTCCTCCATCTGAAATAATATAAATCGGATTTAACCCGGTCATCATGTGATATCTTCCAAGTTTCTTTGACTTTGCCACATTCAGTTGTATGATTTCCGGATCTGCAAGCAGTCCTTCCTCCATCGCCTCCATCGCTTCCTTCACGGTTTCCAGCGAAATTGCATTGATCACGATACGGACGTCCGGATTTTTTTTCTTTATGCACTGAATAATTTCTTTTAACTGTCCTGTACTGCCTCCGATAAAAGCATGGGTCGGCATTTCCAGTGCTTCCAGTGCCTCCGGTGCAACTCCTTCTATAACCTGAATCTGGTCTGCCCGGAATTTCTGCATATTCTTCCTGATCAGTTCTGCACCCTCCGGATTCTTCTCTATTGCATAAACGCGGAGATTCTCTCCCTGAAGAGCAGCCTCTATAGACACTGAACCGGTTCCGGCCCCCACATCATATATTACTGCATTCTTTGTAAGCTTCAATTTTGCAATGCTGACTGTCCGCACTTCCTCCTTCGTCATCGGAACACTTCCACGGATCAGCTCCTCATCTGCAAGATGAATTCCTGTTCTCTTTTCCGGCTTTGGATTCTCGATCAGAATAGTGGTAAGATCACCAAAATCTTCTGCCTGAAGCTCGTTTCCTTTTTTGATTACAATCTCTTCATCCGGATAAGACAAATGATTTCCAACCGAAACGGTTACTTGTTCCAGATGGTAATATTTCAGTTTTTCGCAGATCTCTTTTCCCGCACTTTTCC
>OLOL01000641.1_pt1 | contig 35284 bp, 21 predicted proteins | sample 1673081 | NCBI WGS metagenome assembly OLOL01 (sample SAMEA3136753, study PRJEB25190) | human gut metagenome
CTGCTGGTTATGGCCGCGCCGACGTTTGAAGAGCGTGCCGAGGTTACGCTGCGCGAAGTCACCGTAACACCCCACGGTCGCCTGGCCGGCCAGCGTCTGCGCGATGTGCCGCAAGGCAAGCACCCCTTTATCGTGGTGATGCTCAAGCGCGACGGCCAAACGATCATCCCCGACGGTAACACCCTCATATACGCCGGCGACGAAGCCGTCATTGCCACGCTCGCGTCATAGCCATCCCCACCCATAAGTTGCGGTGAAATAGGGATTGAATAGGCCTCTGAACAGCCATTTCAGTCCCTATTTCACCGCAAGTTATTGAGGGGATGGGTTGAAAAACATTTGAATTGACACCAAAATGAAAAAAGCCGGGGAAAACGTCCCCGGCACTTGGAAGCCTTCTCTTTTGAGATGACTGACTTCTTTATATCACGAACGCTAGTTAGATACCATTCATTGAGGGCTTTATCAGGCGCGCCATCCCATCCACATGGCGTCATTTGAAAGCCGTCCGATCTCATGCTATAAAGAAATCGGTACCCTCTAAAAGAGGGGCCTCCAAGAGCCGGGGTCTTACCCCCGGCATTTTTATGCGTAAAGTCACCGCAACCCCTGCCTTGCCCCTAAGAGGAGCGGGGTGGCCGTCCCGAATTGGCTACATTTGAACATCAATCGCCCCGGCTGGGGTCTCGTTGAGGACAATTAGCGTCTCTCAAAACTAAGTGAGTAGACTTTTGTCGAATCGCCGACCACGTCACCAAAGCACAAGTCTGTGACCTGCGGGTTTGTTGAAGCAAATTTATCGGGTGCTCAGGATTTCCAATAAAGTCTACTCACTTAGCCAGCGTGCAGTCAAAATAGAACGGTCGCGAGCTCATTAGACTCCATTGGGACGGTTTATCGTGCATTTTCGCGCAGCTGCGGGTGCAGACGCCCCATCCCAAATTAGCTACCCTAGTCATCGTCGACGGCAAAGTCGCGAAGGTCGAGGCCTTCGCGTTCGGCTCGGGCTAGGAGCTCTTGGGGCGACTCGTCCTCGATATCTACCACGTCGAGCATGGCGGCCGGAAAGCCCACGCCCGCTGCACTCCCCGCGCGATCGAGCAGACTCTCGCGCAGCTGGTCTACATCAACTTCGATCTTCATGGCGAAACCTCCTATCGAGCCAAGCCCCTACTCACTAGCACCGAGCGCGTCCACAGCAGCAACAAAAGCCGCAACCTGCTTGTCGTCCATCTGTGCAGCCAAACGCCCCACGGGCTCATCGTAGGCGAACTGCACCTTATCGATAAAGCAATCCCAAGCACGCTCATCCACACGCACGGCGGCCTCGCAATACTGGCTGAGCTTTTTGAGTCCATACCAAAACGCATTCACATGGCGCGCAGGATCCTCATCCAGCACACCATCGTAGCGACGCCCATTAAACTCGCGCATGCGCGCCACGGCAACCTTGAGCGAATCGCCGCCCTCGGCAGAAGCCTCATCCACCAGCTCGGGAATCGCAACCTCACGCCGAACAGTATGCCTGGTTGCACCATCGTACTCGCCCACCAGCACGTCCTCATCAAGCCGAGAATCGTAGTCCAAATAGCTCGTGCCACAACAAATGCCGTGCGGCGAGCCCGTGCCAAACGCGCAGAACAACCCGCCGTCGGCAACAACACGACGGTAGGTCTCAAACGACTTCTTAACCTGAGCGAGCAACTCGGAAAGCTCCCCGGCATCGCACGCAGTCTCGATCGCAACGCACGCAAGCTCGGGCAACGATACCGGCTCCACCATGCTCCCCGCAACGTGGGCGGCGCGCTCGGCCCGATACGCCTGCGCCGCCAAGCGCGCTCGCTGCGCAGCGCCACGCACGTTGGTAAGTTCACGCTCCAACGCCACGTCACCAGCAACATCGCCCGCAAACCCGTCAGTGCCCTGCGGCCCGGTCGCGCTCAGCTCAGACTCAAACGTCGCTGTGATCATGCCCGCAAGGTCCGTCGCATCGGCGGCACAACGCAACTGCTCCAGCTGCGTACACAGCAGATCGGCATCCAGGGGCACGGCGTCCACAACGCGCACGTCACTCAAGCGCGCCACGTCCTGCAGCACCATAGCCCCAGCAGCATCGTACGCCGCGCGCACCTTGTCCGCCGTATTCGCACGCAGCTTTACCTCGATAAACGCAAGCGTCTGTTCCAAACGGACCAGCAGCTCGGCCTTGTCCTCCATGCGCAAAAAGGCAGCATAGCGCCGCTCCATCTGCAGCGGACCCACAACGCCCGCCCGCTTGCGAGCGCGCGCAAGGGCCGCACCCTCAACACGGCGCACGTACGTATCAACAACCTGCACGGCAGAGTCGCGCGCAGCGTGCTCGGCAGCCTCGACGCCCCTAAGCACGCCCAGCAGCTCGCGGGAGCGCGCCTTGCGCATCAACTCCCCGCGATCGTACTGCTCAAGCGCCGTCTGACGCTTGGCCACCGACTCAAAGCCAAACAGCTCGTCGAGCAGCTCACCAACAGAACGCTCGTCTGCCACGGCAGGCCTCCTCACGCACTACGCACCAACATGTACGCGGGGCACCCGAACACCGGACGCCCCGCACGCCCGCACTCCTACAAATCCAGTGCCTTCTTCGCGGCGTCGACCGGGTCGCCATCCATGTAGAACACCGGGCTCAACCCCGAAATAATCTCGGACGAAACACTCTGCAAACCTGCAATAGCGCTCAGCGGCAAAATCACACGCTTGGCACCGGCGTTTTTGGCCACGCGCATAATGTCCTCGAGCCCGCGGATCTCGTCCATAGAGCCCGACATGCGCAAGATTCCCGGAATCGCCAACGCGGGCATCACCGGGCGGTTGCATGCCGCGGAGCACAGGCCCACAAACTCGGCGAGCGAAACTTCTTCGGACAGGCCCTTGCTCTGCAGGTCGTTGTAGAACAGCAAATAATCCTTGGAGCCAATGTGCATGCCCGGCGCCACGCGGTTCGCCAGGTTCACAAAGTTGTCGAACGCGGCCTCCAGCGTATCGCGCACCGGCTTGTTAAAGGCCACGCCCTCGTGCATAAACTTGCACTCGCCGGCAACGGCCTTATTCTCCAGCTTGTACACGGCAACCTCGCCGCTCTGCGACCTGCCCACGCCAAACACGTGACCGGACAGCAGCGGCCCGTCGGGAATCAGCGTGTCCTCGCTCTGCTCGGGCACGCGCACCACGTGCACGTCCTGCGGGTTGTCGGCATCCATATAGCCCAGGTTGACGTCGATAAACTCAACGCCCGCCATAATCTTGAGCTGCTCCTTTACGCGGCGACGGCCCTCGATGGCGTAGTCCAGCAGCCAGCGCACATCGTCCTTGTCCATGGCCTCGTCGGGGAACAGCAGCTTTGCAAGGCCGCTAAAGGTCTTGCGCACGGCGATCTCGTCACGTTTGTTAAAGTCGCTGTTAAAGCGGAAGTAACGGTCGATATGGTGCGTAAAGTCCTTGCGGCGCATCTCTTTGCAAAACTCCGACAGGCAGTCGGTGATCAGGCCATAATGCCCGGTCAGCAGGCTCGAGCGCATCTTGGGAATCTCCCAGCCCGGCAGGTAATAGTGGATACGGTCAAAGAAGGCCGAATCGTTGTTAAACTCCGGCGGGAACGGATCAAACAGGTGCGTGGTCTTAAGAACGTTTTGCACGGTGTCGTTGATGTTGCCCTCAAAGACCATGGAGGCATCGGCGTTAATCTGGTCGCGGCCGCGCGCGTAGCTGCCGCTCGCCATATAGTCCTTCATGATCTGCACGGCATTGGTGTCCTTAAAGCGCATGCCGGCGACCTCGTCGAACGTCACGCAGTCCCAGTGGCCCACCAAGCCCACGCGGTCGGCGCGCATGGAGTTCATGCGGCCGAACAGGTTGGCCGTGGTGGTCTGACCGCCCGAAAGCAAGATGGCGTAAGGCGAGACCTCTTTGTAGATATGGCTCTTGCCGGTGCCGCGGGGGCCCAGCTCGCACAGGTTGTAGTTGCGCTCGATGAGCGGCACCATACGCTCGATAAAGTGCAGGCGCTCTTTCTCGGAAAGCTCGCTGGGTTCGTAGCCAGCCGAGCGCAGCAGCATATTGAGCCACTCGTCGCGCGTAAAGTACTGGCGCTCGTCGACCATGGCATCCAGGTCCAGGTTGGGCATCTGGATGGGCGTGAGCGACGCCACGCTAAACGGAGAGTCCTCGGGTCCGCGCTTTTTGCGCTTGGCCTTGGAGCGGCGTGGCGCATCGTCGCCAAAGACCTCCATGCCAAACTCGTCTTCCTCATCCAAGGGGTGACGATACTCGATGCTCATGATGCACCAAATGCCGCCCTGCAGAATCTTGGAATAGTCGCGCACGTACTCAGCCGGCATCACAAACGGCTCGATGGTCAAGTTGGCAAACGACGCCACGTAGATATCTTTGTACTCGTCGAGCTTGGCCGTCACCTTATCGATGATGGTAAAACGACCCAGCTCGCGAATCTTGGACTTAATGCGCTCGGACTCGTCGGGACGCACGTAGTTATCGGTGAGGATTCTGCGAATGCGGTCCAAACCCTCTGCCACGGCATCCTCGTCGTCGGTTGAGCAGTACATGCCCAGCAGGTACTCCAGCACAAAGGTGGGCACGTTGGCGCCGCGCTTCATAAGGGCCGTCAGGTCCTTGCGCACGATCTTGCCAGCAAAGTGCTCGAGCAGCTTGCCGTCCAGGCCATCCATGTCGTAGCCGTCGTCCTCGGGGGCCTCGGCCGCAGCCCGGTCATAGCCATCGGTCGAGGATTCGTCCTCGGCGGGCACCGCAGCCCCCACGGGCGCGGCAGCAATCACCGGCTCCGGGGCAGGCGCAGCAGCCTCAGCCTCCGCAGCAGGCACGACCTCCTCCGCAGGCGCCGCAGCCTCCACGGGCGCATCCACATCAATCGAGGGGACTTCCCACAGATCGTCGTCATGGCTATCAAACATAGGGCACACTCCTAAAAACCAAAGTCAGCAACAGGGGCAAACGAAACAGCGATGGTATACGTCTCGCGCCAAACGATCTTGCCCGACTGGGCATCGCGGCAAACCAGCAAATGGGACGAGCCGGACCCAAACGACACGCCCGCCTTAAGCGTAAAGCGAGCCTCGACCACGCGGTCCTGCGGGTTGGGCGAGGTCATGTCCGCGTGCACGCGGACAACGTCGCTCACTTCGTTGCCAGTCTCGTCGGTAAACACCAGCTCGTACTCGCACGGCAGCACCTTGCCCGTAGCGGCCTCCTCCTGCAGCAACTTAATGCCAAACAGCGAGTTGGTAACGCGGCGGCTCTCGCTCAGCACGCGCAGCTTCGCAGTCTGCGTATCAACGAATTCCTTTGAGGAGGCGCTCAGACGACGATATCCAACCACCGGCACCACGAGCTCCTGCAGACTCACGCCGCCATGCACGTAGCGCTTGGTTCCGCCGGGTCGCCTGTAGTGCACGACCCCGCGCGGGGCCAAGCCAACGTAGCCGCCGCCCGGCACCACATGGTCCATGTTTATGGCCAAATACGGGCTACCGTCCGCACCGTTGGCGATATCGGCCAAGGCGTCGCCCTGAGCGACCACCGCATGGCGTTTGCCAAACAGCACCGGGTCGTCGGGCAGGTCGTTCTTGCCCAGGAACAAACATTCCGGCAGCTCGTTGGCCGTGAACAAAAAGCCATGGTCGGACGTAATCGTCACGCGGGCGCCCGGCGCGTCGGTGCACACGCGCTTGGCGATCGAGACCAGCTCGTCCACGCTCTCGGCGCATGCATCGAACACATCGCTTTCGGTCGCGAGCTTCTCCCCCGTCGCGTCGATCTTGTTGTGATACAGGTACACGATCTCGCTGGACTTGAGCAGCTCCTTGCGGTCGGCGGCGGGCATATCCAAATACGCCGCGGCGCTCAGGGCACGACCCGTAGGCGCGGCCTTCTGCAGCACCGCCTGGCGCTCGACCGTAGAACCCGTGGGCATGCCATCGAGCAGCACGGCACCCGTTTCCATGTTGAGCGTCATGGCCTGATGCGGCAACAGCGCCGACATGCCTATCTCGGTAATTGAGGGAAACATCGCCTGCACGCTACCCATGCGTACCTCGCCGCCACGCTCGCGCTCCAAAGCGGCAGCCACGTCCTGTGCCACCTCGTAGCGCAGCGCATCGCTGATCAGCACCACCCTGGCCTTGGCGTTGCCGGTATAGGTGGGCAGTGTCTCCCAATAGAACATGTCTTGGCGAGCGACACCCTCAACATAGCCGGCATCGCGCCACTGCGCCTGGGCGGCATTGGCCCAGCACGCGTTGCTCTCGGTCAGATACCAGTTAACGTAGTTGTTCTCGGCCCACTCGACCGCGCGGCGCTCGGGCTCCTCCAGCAGGTCGACACCGCGCAGCTTGCAGCGCTCGTTGGCCTGGCGCAGTGCGCGATAGGCCGCATCCATGCGCCACCAATCCGAGGTGTAGGCCTCCCACACCTCGGCCGCCTGGGCAATGTGGAATCCGCCCGCATGGTCGCGCTTAAAGGCCGCCATGTCGGCCAGCGCCAAAAGCACCTGGTAGTAGCAGGCGGCATCGTCGTACCAGCACAGGTCGCGACGGGCCGCGGCAACACGACGCGCCTCGTCAACGCGATCGGCACCCTGCGCCAGCGAGGCGAGCAGGTCGCTCAAAATGGCCTCGTCAACGCACGGAAATACATCAAGGCGCAGCAGATCGTCGGTAGGCAGAGCACCAAACACATGGCGCAGGCCGCACGCGTCCTGGACCAGCTCGCAAATCTCGCGCAGGTCATCAGACGCCGCAGCATCGCCCGCCCATTCGCGGACAACGGCAATGCAATACGGCGCATAGGCAGGCGCAATATGGTTGGAGAGCTTTTGCAGCGCAGCAGCCGGCACCAGCGAGGCCGAGGCCGTGAGCAGCACGTGGGCGGCAAAATCCTGCAGCGAATCGCGCTCGAACAGCGCACCCTCAAAGCCCGTGCGCTGACGCACAAAGGCAGCAAGGCTATCGGCGGCCTCAAACTTTTGCGCCAGCTCCGACAGCGCCTCCGGGCCATCGTGCAGCAGCTTAGTCAGGCACGCACGCACAATAAACGGCATGGTGGCAGCGCTGGGATCGGAGCCGCCAAACATTGCAGCCAGCAGACCCAGCTCAACATCGGCCGCACACGAAGGCGCGGGCATGCACTTAGAAAACTTGGCGACGCGGCCCTTGGCGGCAAAGAACGACTTGTGCGCCTGCAGCGCCTTGCGAATATCCCTCGCGTTCGAAGCCCCCAGCTGATCGGCCAGCAGCGACAGATAGTCCGCCGAGAACTGATCGGCGTACAGCTCAACATCGGCCAGCCAATCGCCCTCGAGGCCACCACGCCCCTGCTGGCGATACACCAGCATGTCGCTCGTGGTGTCCTCGCGCGCGATAAGGCGCTTGACCTCAAACATATGCCCGTCGCAAGCCTCCACAAAGCGCACCGGACGCGGCAGGCGCTGCTCTATCGCTTCGCCAAAGCCGCCCTCGGCAAGCTCGGCAAACGTGGCGGCAAACTCGCCTTCCGCGTCGTGCCACACCACCACGCGGCGCTCGCGGCAATCGGGCAGCGGCTGCTCAAAGCGCGCTGCCAGCTCTTCAATTACATCGAACTTTGCCATCTAACAATCCCACTGTCATACCGGTCAAAACAATTCGCGTAACGCGTAATCACGTGTGCATTATTTTATCTTTGCCAGCACATCCTGGAACTTGGCATAGTTGACCTTAACGCCGTCGTCCAGGTCGATCTTGATCATCTGGTCGGCCAGGTGATGCAGCTTTTCCTCGTAGGCAACGGTCTCGGTCAGCTGATCCTTGAGCTTTTTGATGCGCTTGGTCAGCGCGACCTTCTCGCCGCGCTCCGCCGTGGCCAGCGCGTCCTCGGCGTCGGCAATCTGCGAGCGATAGCGCTCCTGCTGCTCGTGCACATAATCGGTACGGATGCGCGCCAGCAGGTCGGGCGTATAGCGGTGCATGTACACCAGGGCCATAAAGCCGTTCTTTTTGCCCGAGTCGAACAGCCAGTAGATAGGGCGCTTCTTGTAGGTCTGGCAGTGATCCTTAAAGAAGTCCTTCAAAAAGTAGGTGCGGATAACCTCGCGCGAGGTGCCCTTGCCGCCGAGCGCCTCGGCAATAAAGGCCAGGTTCTGCTCGAGCGTCTCCTCGCCGTACACGGTGCGCACAAAGTCGATAAAGTAGCGCACGATGTCGTCGTCAAAGTACTCGTCATCGGTAATGGGCAGCACGTTGTCGCCGTCGGGCATAAAGGTCACGTGATCGGGATCGGGCATCTTGGCCAGATAGTCGTTGACCGTGGCACCCTGATCGGCCAAAACCAGACCGTCCACGTCCAGCGAATAGCGGCCGAACATGCAGCCCACGGCATAGCTTATGAGCGAGGTGATCTCGTCGCGCTTGGTGCGCACATACTTGTTGCCCTTGTAGCTCTCGGGAATCTCGTCGGCGGTATCGAAGATGCGCGCCACCGATACGTACTTATCCTCGACCTCGATGGGCACCTCCCCCTCCATGTTGTAGATCTTGGCAAAGATTCGGTTGAGCTCCTCCTCGTTAGCGCGAAGCTGCTCAAAGCGAGCATTGACCTCGGCCTTGCGAGCCTCGTATTTATCGGCGAGCAACGTTGCCATATCTCTATCCCATCCAATCCGAGCCAATTAAAATCCGACCAAACGTAGTCAAGTCAACACAGACAAGTCTACCCGACAGCAAAGCTCATAGCGCCCTATGCAGAGCATTCGCGAGCACCATTTTCAGGACCCGCCCTCTACAGACGAACCCCGCCACGCAGCCAATATGTATTAACTTACTCCACCAGCTCCACCATTTGTTGAGCAACAAGTGCGAGCGGTAGCACAAACGGCTTAGATGTCACTATTTTCCGTAATATTGTGACTATTTCACAAAAAAGCGTATAGTATGTTGCTTACAATCAACTAGGAGGTGCTCCTCATGTTGTTAGAGTTCAGCTTTAAAAACTTCCGCTCCGTTAAGGACGAGGCCGTGTTGTCAATGCTGCCCGTCAATTCCTACAAGGAGCATCAGGAGAATGTCCACCCCTGCAGCATTCCCGGCACCGGCACGGACGGAGTGCTTACCGCGGCGGCCATCTACGGACCCAATGCTTCCGGAAAGACCAATCTGTTGCGAGCGGTTCACTTCTCTCGCAACCTCGTTTTAGGTATCACGCATCCGGCCCATCTGCCCCGACGTCAAAACTTTGTCGGCAACAGCAATCCAACGAGCTTTAGCTATACGTTTTACACCGACGGCACTCGCTACGAGTACGAATTCGCTCTAGACGACGATGGTGCCCTCAACGAGACACTCAGCGTAAGCCCCAAGGCCAAACGCCTTGTCTACGAGAGGTCCCGCAATGAAGATGGCACGTACTCCGTCAAGCAAGGCTCCAAATATACCGGCATCTCTACCAAGCTCAAGGGCTATACGGATCCCGGGTTTGTTCTTGGCATGCTTGCAAACTACGGTATCGAGCCCTGCGTTAAGGCGATGCACTGGTTTTCCGACGACCTGGTTGTAGCCAATCGCGAAGCCCCTATTCCCGATGCGGAGCTCATGGACAAGCTCGCTGCGTTGGGCGAGACAAAATTCAAAAAGGTCATCAAGGCCATAAGCTCCGCAGACCTGGGCATTACCGGGGTGCAGCTTAAAGTCGACGACATGACCGAGGACGAAAAGAGTGCCCAAAAGGGAAACGCCGACAAACTCGCCGCCGTATTCGAAGCGCTCACGGGCCAAAAACCCAACGGCGTCGAGATACCCGACAAAAAGGTTGCCATGCAGTTCCGGCATGAAATTGGCGGACATAGCGTTGGCTTTGGCCTTGACGACGAATCCCTTGGCACCAGGACCATGCTCGACCTAGCGGTCGACTTTATCGATGCCATCGATGCCGGCCGGACTCTGTTCGTAGACGAAGTCGAACGCAGCCTCCACCCGATGCTCCTCGAAAGCCTTGTGGCGCTGTTCTTTGATCAGGAACTCAACGAACACGGAGCACAGCTCATCTTTACGACGCATGACTTGTCCTTCCTGAGGGGCGGTGAGCTTCGTCGCGACCAAATTTGGTTTGTCGAGAAGGATCCGCAGAGCGGTTCTTCCGACATCTATCCGCTCTCCTCTTTCTCCCCCAGAAAGGACGAAAGCCTAATCAACCGTTACCTCTATGGTGCCTACGGAGCCGTACCCTACGTTGAGAAGGTGTCCTAAGATGGCCAGAAAGGGTAAGTCCGAACGAAGCCGGCACGAGCGCAAGCGCGCCCAAAAACCTACGATCCTCATCGCTGTAGAAGGCGAGACGGAGGAATTGTATTTTGACGAAGTAAAGCGCAGGTTTAGGGCACAGTGGATTAAGGTCGAAAAGCCCAAAAGAACTGATCCAAGGGGCATTGTCCTTGCGGCGCGCAATAAAAAGAAAGAACTAGAAACCAAAGGACTTTCGGTTGAACCCTGGGTTGTGTTCGATGCGGAGGCGCGCGAAGATGAAGAAGCCCGCAGTTACGGCGAGGCAATCAAGCAAGCCGAGAGCTGGGGAATACACGTAGCCAACTCAAGCCCCTGTTTTGAGTACTGGGCCCTACTACACTACTCACCGGGCATTCTCGTCGAGACACCGGAGCAAGCAGTCACCGAGCTCGCCAAACCCAGTAGGGCCAAGGATTACAAGAAACCTGGCCTTCCCTTTGACGAACTCTGGGAGATTTTTGTAACGGGCAAGCCAACGAACGCTGCAACAAGCAGACGAAAGACGCTTGTTGAATGCGGTGAAGACCCGCGCGGAGCAAGACCCGTGACCTACGTAGATCAGCTCATTGGTGCCATCTGCGAGACTGGCGGAGTCAACCTTTAGTGCGCACGAGGCGGGCGCGTCGTTCCCACTTGGATCAGACGCCCGTCTCGTGGTATAAAAGGGCTGCGTTCCTTTATGGAGGGCAGTCAAGGGCCGGGGGATCCCCCCCGGCATTTTTGTTTTTAGGGAGACTGTCAGTCGAGCCAAACGTCTCGCGTAGACCCGGCGCGCAGCTTCTGCTATAAAGATATCGGTACCCTCGAATAGAGGGACCTCCAAGAGCCGGGGGATGTCTCCCGGCTTTTTTTATGCCTGGATCCAATGCAAGCTCGACGTAAATACGGGAGGGGCACCCCTTGAGATGCCCCCTGCAAAATACAGCCGACTTCTAAATAAGAATCAATCGTCCAATAAATCCATGAACCTTTTGTCAGTAAACACATAGGCAGGGAGGTTGTAAAGCGGGGCAACCCGTTTTACTGAATGGATCTTGTCGTAGTATTTTTGAACAATAATCGCGGCCGTTGAAGTCGAGTCTATTCCGTCGACCGCATCAACCATATCTCGCACGCCAAATTCTTCGCCAACTTCGACTGTTTGTGCAAACTCTTTTGCAAGACGCCTCATTTTCTGCTCGTATTCAGCCCGCTCCTTGCGATCGCGCGCTTGCTTTATGCGCCAATCGGCATCCCAACAAAACCTATCCATTTTGGATTATCTGGCACGCTGGCGCAGAACGCTTCAAGCTCAGCCCTGTCTTCTTTCCATGTAGCCTCTTTCTGCTCAAAGATCGCCTCGGCCATACATTGCGCAATATGCATCGGGGGCTGGATTGTCGATTACGAGCGCCTTGTTGCAACCGCAAAAATTGGCCAAAACAAGGCCCGTCAAATCCCCTTCTCGAAGCATAGGGTAAAGCGCCTTGTGGATTGCGCGCCTGGGAACAATGAGATCCTCATCAGCCTCAACCAGGTTATTCAAAAACCGTCGACAAAGCAGTTGAGATAATCATTCAGATCATCAAATCCGCCCTGTGTGGCAAACTCGGTAAGCTCGGACACCTTTTCATTATCGACATGCAAACCGGTCGCAACGTGATGATGACCGTCCCAGGTGATCATTCCATCGTCAAAGCAAGCGTAATAATCGGACAGTAGGTGGAAAAAAGAAGTCACCAAATCCATTTCAATTAACCTTTCGCTTTAGCTCCAGAAGCTACTTGGCTTCCTTCGGGGCATTTTCGATAAGGACTTCGACCCCTCTATCCCCTCGCCTTGGCCGAACACTGGACCAACCTTAGCCCATCAACCTCGTCATTTGTTGAGCAACAAGTGTGAGCGGTAGGCATTGATCTACGACCGTTGGGAGTGAATCAAACGCGGAAGCGGCAATGTGGCAACCCCCGATTACCGTGGCATAAAAATAAAGGGCGTCCCGTAAAGAGAAGCCCTCTTGCAAAATGATCGAGTCGTTTTTACTTCGTTGAAGTTTTGCACCATGAGTTCTGAAGACAATGGTGCCGCAAGCACGGGCGAGCATGCTTTCATTATCGACAAACGGCGAGCAACATGGGCAACACGTTTGGCGCACCCCTCATCTACCTTGTTTCCATCTCGCGCTAAGCCCTCTATCTTTTGCGCAGTTCTTCTGCGACTTTGGCCCCGCCTCGTCTACACCCACCAAGGCTCCTCTTTATACTTTTCCGCATAAGGCGAGCAACATTTATTGGCAAATTTGCAAACCAATGTGTAGAGCTCATATGCGTCGCGATCTGACCTCGCCCTACCTTCTCGATCATATCGAGTCTGTGCCTTTTCACATTTTTTGATAGCAGCAAGCAATTCGGAGTAACCACAATTCCCGCAGTTGAAAAGACGACATTTCCCGACGACATCCCGATAATCATCGCGAATCGCGTTGATTTTTTCAGCAATAGCAGTCATTTGCTTTAACTTCCATGTGCCGGGGAAGTATGCAAACTTTGAACTCAAAATGTAAACGTTGTCTTCGGAGGGAAGCTTATCTGCCAATCGGAGATACCGTCTCACCGACTTTTGGATATCGTTCTCCAAACGAAGTAGGTATCGTCGCGTTGAAGAGGTTTCATCCGAGTAGCAACGTTCGCACTCATCCTTCTCACAATGCTCAATTGCCTGAATTAATCGGTCCCTTTTTTCATGTTTGGCATCCGATTTGACAGACAACCAGAAAGCGTGTGATTCCTCTTCCTCGTAATAAGCCAGAAGAAGCCCCAGGGTGTCTTCAGGCGTGGACAGGAATCCGATACAGCATTCATCCAATCCACCCAACGCAGACAATAACGGCTGAATGCCAAATAAAAAGCGATCCTCAAGTTCCCGGCATCGGTCGCTATATTCAATTGCCCCAACAAACAAAGATGATATTCCTGCACCTAAAACCGCTAATAAGACCTCGTTCATTTGCTCATCTGTCAAAACAATCGCATTTAGAGGGCATATATAGAGAATGAACGAGGTGACGGCGGCAATGAATGAAGCGATTACGATCGTTCTCGATAATCTCATGCTGTTTCACCTTAGACAAGCGGGCTGCGCTTGAAATCCCAGGAGGTTTCAAGCGAATCCCAATCGAGTCTGGAAACCAATACACACTCATTCGTTATTGCATCAATTCCAGCGCCACCCTCGTTTGCAGTATCCAAATAAGGCAGTTTTGCGATGTCCCCTGCGTTGCAATGCAGCGTGGGAGAAATAAACTTAAGAAAACTTTCCGCCGATGACGAGTTAAGAAAGCCTGCTATTCTGCTAAGAAGGTCCTTCTTGGGAAAAGCGCTTATGCCAACATGGTCGAACATCAAGCCCGGCCCATTTAATCGAAATGAATTTCCCCCGCTCGTTATATCGCTCCAAGAAACAGAATCCTTCCCCTGTAACGAGAGATTTACAGGGCGATATCCGGGTAATTCCGACATTTTTACTTGAGCGCCGCCATCAAAATTCATTACATTTTCTAGATTTCCATACCATTTCCTATACGCACCTCCCTTGTTGCATAAAAACCAAGACGCTCCTAGAGAATCGGTTCGTCCAGTTTTCGACAGACAACATTCCCACCAGAAGTGAATAAAATCATCATTATTGCCAGTCGTAATCCCGGCCTTCGGATTTGCCACCGAACTAAGCAGTTCTCCATTTTGATATGAAGAAAGAGCACCCGATCCAGCCCAGTAGGCTATGGGGGCGCCGGGAATCTGCTTGAAGGTCTCGGCGTCGCGGCGGTAGAACCAGCCGCAGTCGGGGTTGCCGATCGCCTCCAGGGCCTTCTTGCGCTTGGCCTCGCTGCCGTTGATGTCGACGAGGCGCACGTAGGCGCCCTCGCATGCCGCGCGGCCGTTGTAGACGACGTCGGCCGTGACGTTGACGACCTCGCCGCCGATGGCGTCGAACGCACGGGGGCCCAGGTGCAGCATGGACAGGATCGACTTGGACCCGATGAGCGAGGAGCGCATCTTCTCGAAGCTGCCCAGGAACATCCAGCTCTGCATGGTGATCATTGCTGCATAGCCGCGGTCCTTGGCCAGGTTGAAGCCGCGCTCGATGAAGCACGTGCACAGGTCGCTCTTGACGTCGGGGTAGTCCTTCTTGACCCACTTGGACATGAAGGGGCCGAAGCTGGAGCTGCCCATGTAGGGCGGGTTGGCCACCACGCAGTCGTGACGGCGGGCCAGGGTCTCGCAGGTGGCGAGGGCGCGTTGGAGCTTCTCCCTGGAGCTGCTGCCGAACAGGCCGTCGGTACCGGTGAGCCCGATCGCCTCGCGGATCGCGGCAAGGTCGCCCTCGCCCGGGGCGAGCAGCGAGCCAACCTCGTCCAGGTGCGCCAGGGCGTCGACCAGGTCCTTCCTCTTCTCGAGCGCGCCCCCCTGCGGGACGTCGCCCTCCCCCAACGCGACCGGCGCGAGCACGGCGATGTCGGCCTGCACGCCGCGGCCGAAGAAGCGACGGTCCAGCTCACGGGCGCACATGGCCAGCGCCAGGCGCGCAATCTGGGCAGCGCGGGGGTCGATCTCCATGCCGTGCAGGTTCTTCGACAGGACGAGCTCGGGGATCTCGCGCTCGCGGTAGCCGCGCTCCAGGTACATCTTGGCCAGCAGCTCGAAGGCGTAGACCAGGATGTGGCCCGAGCCGCAGGCCGGGTCGCAAAGCGAGATGTCCTCGGGACCGCCGATCCTGATGAAGTCCTCGTACGCCTCGTCGGGTTCGATGTAGTACTCCATCTGGTCGCGCAGGGGGCTTGCGGGGTTGTTGAGCATCCACAGGCGCCCCAGCGAGTTCTGCACCATGTAGCGCACGATCCAGTCGGGCGTGAACAGCTGGGTGGCCGGACCTATGGTGTCAGGGGTCTCCTTGGCCTTGGAGGCGAAGAAGGCGTCCTTGACCTCGGAGTTGTAGTACTGGTACATCCAGCCCAGGACCTGGACGTCTTCCCAGTCTTCCTCGTCGATGTCGCCCACCATGCGGCCGATGACGCCGTCGGGGTCCATAAGGTTGGCCGGCAGCAGCAGCGCCATGCAGGCGTCCACGGGCTGGAACACGCCGGGCAGGCACCCGGAGAGCTCAGCGCACTGGGCAAGGAACAGGTAGCGGAAGAGCGGCCCGTCCTCGCCGGCCTGCTTGAGCTCGGCTACACGGGCGGGGTCGGCGCCCTCGATCTCCACGTCGAGCGCCTCGTCCACGGCCTGGCTGCCCAGCTCCCAGGAGCCGTCGGCGACGGGGCGGGTGAACATGCGCACGCGGCTCGGCAGGAAGTCGTGGACCTCCATGTAGCGCACGGCGGCGATGCGGTTGAACCAGGTGTAGGCCGCGCGGTCGCGCAGGCGGACAAAGCCCTCCTCTGCCGCCGCCCGCAGCAGGGCGTCGCGCCACTCGGTCTCCTCCGGGGACAGGGCGCGACCGCCCACCGCCGTGGCGCCGGTGGGCTCGGCGCCCTCGGCAATGCCGTAGAGCCTCATGCGGGCCTCGACGCCGGCGATGAGCTCGTTGCGGGCCCAAATGCAGTAGTTCTTGATGGCGGTATCGTTCATGGCGGTCTCCCCTTCCCCGGTGGTTCTTGATTAGCTCAAGCGGATGGCGTCGTTATCCTGCAGCTCGGCAAGCAGACGCACACGGAGCTGGGCAAGGTAGGCGTCGATGTCGCTTTCGCTCTCCAGCTTTTTGCGCTCGCCCAGGTCGGCTAGGCGCAGCTTTTTAATCCTCTTGGGAGCGGGCTCGGGCTTTGCGGTCGACGGCGCATCCTTCTCGGGTTCCTCGATTGTAGTAACGGTCTCGCCAGAAGGCGTGACTTCCACGCGTCGGCTCTCGCGCTGCTGGCGCGCCTTCTCCTCCTCGATGGCGCTATCGATCTTCTCGCACGCGCTGTCGCAAAACTCAATCAGCTGCTGTTTCAACGCGGCAAGCTCACTGGCCTTAGTAGCGCTGTGCGCACGGCCCTCAAACGACTTGGCCATGCGGCCGGCGTTCTCAATGGCGCGCTCGGCCAGCCTGGCGTAGCCGTCCTGGCTTTGGGCGTACTCGTGTACCTGGGCCATCTGGGCGGCGATGTTATCGAGCATTTCCTTGCGCTTGGCATCGACCATCTGCTTGTGAGCCGCCATGACTGGCTCCATCAGTTCGTGAAGCTCGCGAACCTCGTGATACGGACGCGAGTTCTTCAGGATCTGCTCAATGCGCTTGTTGGCCTCGACTGCTAGGGCGTTGGATTCCATGTAGAAGCCCTCGTCCTTCATAAGGCCCATAAACTCAACGGCCTTATCAAAGACGGGCTTTTGGCTCTCAAAGAAGAACACGACCTGGTCGTAGTCCTCTTTCCAATCGTCCAGATCATCCTGAGCCTTTACAAAGGCATTGAAGAGCGCCTGGGCATCGTTCTGGTTGTCCAGCAGGTGCGTAGTCAGCTTAATGCCGTCTTCCAGCACCTTTAAGCCCGGGTACGGGTAGGCCGGGGCCAGACCCGTAAAGTTGCTGTTCGTAAGCTCTACGCACTCGTTCTTGTAGCCCATAAGCGTATCGACCACCGTGGCGGTAAGCTCGTCCTCGTTGGAAATGTCACGCTTGGCATCGAAGGTCTCGCGCAGCACCCTGTTGACCTTCTTGATGAGCTCGTCGCTCATCTTAACGCGCTCGCGAACCTGGGCCTTGTCGGCATCCTTGCGCAGGAGGGTAACCATGCGCAGATCTGCGGGGGCAACATTGGCGCCGGCAGCCGTAATGGTCGCGCGCTGCGAAACCACCAGCTGCGCCACCACGTTGGCAATGTCGATCTCGCGCCAACCATAGGGAGCTCCCTGGAACTTACGCTGCAGGTCGCCCATGGTCGTATTGAGCGACAGGCGCGTCTGGGCATGCAAAAAGTCCGCAACCTCTTTTTCGGCGCGGGCGTTCTTGGAGCTCTGGCCGTCGAGCGCCATCTGATTGGCACCACGCAGCGTGGCACGGATATCGTCATCGGTCTTGGCGGGAGCAGCGACATAGTCGGCCTTGGTAAAGATGGCGTCCGCCAGCTTGGACAGAGCCTGGTCAAACACATCGGCCGGCTTGGTGGCGCGGATGTTAACCATGGAGTTATTCACGGCCACGCGAGCGTGTAGCACGGCTTCCTCCAGCAGCTTAGCCGCCTCGCGCTCAACGAAAGTAGCCTCTTTCATCTTAGCCTGAATAATCTGCTGGGTCGAAGGCGCCAGCGCCTCGGTATTGATGGTCTTGCGGTACTTGCGGATCTTAGCAACATTCTGCAGGTCATCAAAGTAGTCAACGTCGTCGGCAAGCACCACCAGCGCCATGCCAGCAGACCTAACGGCAAGCTCGGCGTCGTCGGCACGCGAGAGGTCGTCAGCCACCGTGACCACATTGAGCTTCATACCGCCCTGGACCACACCATATGCTGAATCGTCCACATAGCGGTCGAAGGGAAAATCGTTGGCGCCCACGCGCAGCTTGGTAGCCTTATAAACACCTTCGAAAAGCGACTTTTTAATGCCCTCGATAATCAGGGCCGCATCCACCGGCGTCTCGTTGATAGCGCGCGAGATGTCCTGCTCCTCGTCGGTGAGGAAGTTGTACGTATCGCCCTGACGTGCCACGTAGTTCTCGCGCACCAGACGGTTGAGCGATTCCTTGACGCTGTCCTTAAGAGCAGCCTTGTCAACATCCATGCCATCGACCATAAGGATGGAGATGTTCTCGACGTTGGACTTGATGTAGTCGATGTAGCGGATCAGATACAGCAGCTTTAAGACCTTAACGTCCTCGGCCTTAAGGCCATGGCCATCCTCGGCTGCGCGCTCAGCGCGCGTGACCACCTGGATCACGCCGTGCTCCAGGTCCTTGGCGATGGTATCGAAGAAGCGCCAGAACGGCACCAGGGCGCCTACCTCTTGGTCCTGAATGGCTTGGGCCGATTCCTGGAAGGCCGAGAGCATGGAGCGCTCGCCCGTGGACATGTGCTTGGCCTTTACGCCGTGCTTGCGTACCTCGGTCATAACGTCGGGCAGCACCTTAAACTGGTAGTTCACAAACGGGTAGCTGGCCGTAAAGTCGTTGCGGCTGGCATAGCCAATAAGGTCGCCGCGCGAGCCGTCAAAGGAGAATACGTTTTTGAGCACTGTGCTCTGGGCCTAATAGTCCTGCTGGAGCTTTGCCGAGGCAGCATCGTTCTTTTGCAGCACGCGGCGCTGGATGACCTCGTCCACGCTGGAGCTGGAAAGCGATAGGCGCGTATTAAAGCGGCCCTGAATCTTGGAGAAGTCGTCGCCCACGATCATGGCGACCTCGTCGATGGCCTCCTGGCTGGTCACCATGACCCACACGCGGCCACCGCAACGGCTGCCCAGCTCCTCGACGAGCGTCTGCAGTGACAGCATGAGGCTCGTGCTCATGTCGGCATCGGAGCCAATAAACTGACCCACCTCGTCGGCCATGAACAGCAGGCGGAACTCGCCACCGCACTCTTCGGCGCGCTTGTCGGCATACTGCTTGACCATCTTGGCAAAGGTGTCGGCAGCGATGGCGTCGTCCTCGGTACCGTCGAACCAGTGGCGCGCGGCCTGCTCGCTCATGCCCAGGACCTCTTGCAGGGCCTTGACAATATAGTCCTCAAAGTAGCTATAGCTCTCGCGGTCCTCGAGCCAGTTGCCCTCGCTGATGCGGTCAAAAGCCGCGCGGAACTCCTGCGTCTTACCCTTGCTGTCGATATGCTGCTCCAGGCGCGCGAGCTTAAGGTCCTCGCCAAAAAAGCCCAGGTGCTCAAAGAACACGCGCTCAAAGGCGCGCAGCAGGGCCGTGCGCGAAGTGTCGCCCTCTTTCCACTGGCCGCCCTTACTGTCGATGTTAAACAGGATCGCCTCGGTGGGAACCTCGCAGCAGCGACGAACCCTGGCGGCCACGATGGGGTCGGAAATCTTGCCATCAAAGTAGTTGACGGCGCGCTTGCCGCCAACCTCGTCGTTTTGCAGCAGATACGAAAGCATCTTGAGGAAGTGCGATTTACCGGAACCAAAGAAGCCGCTGATCCATACGCCCATATTGTCGGTAGGAACGTCGAGCGCCTTATCGTACGCCTCGAAGAAGTGCGCAAAATGACCCTGCAGCTCGCGCGTCACCACGTACTCGTCGAGCTCCTGGCGCACCGATTCGTCGCTGGCATCTTGCACCTTGACGACACCATTGATGGAACGGTTGATGTCCTTGGAAAACAAGTCTTGGATAATCATCTGTCGCTCCTAAGAAATATCGAACGCGCGGTAGTAGTTGCTGGCGTTCTCTTTGTTGAACAACTTGAGCTGGCGGCCGTCAAAGCTGCCGGGATACATGACAACGACGGGCACGGTGCCAAAATCGGCAAGCATGTCGTTGAGCAGGTTATGCACGCGCAGCAGCGGAAAGACCTCGCCCACCCCCGTGAGCAAGATCACGTCGCCAGGCTGATGTGGCTGGGTATGCTCCAAGAGGTACTGGGCAAAGCTCTTGGAGCTGCAGGGCTTCTGGAGCTCTTTGATCTGGGCCTCCGAGCCGACCTTTGCCTCACGCCGGGGAATCGCACGAAGGATACGGCGTTGCTCGCAGATATCGAGCATCACGTCGTACAGGTTAAAGACCTCCAGATTGCACGGCAGCTTGCCGGCGTGGGCATCTGCCATGAGCTCGTCCACATAGGCTCGGCACTCAAACTCCAGCGAAGGATCGTAGCAAAACGTGTAGAAGCCGATCTCGTTGCCAATGCCCTTGTTGGCCAAGAAATCCTGGTCTTGCAGACGCTCGCGCAGTGCCTCGCGGCGATGGTCAAAGTCCTCATGGATGCGCTCGGCGCGGTTGCGCGGGCGAATGTGCGGCTGGTTTATTGCCATGGGCTACATCACCTGCCCGGTGAGTGCGGCCAGGGCGTCCATGTCGCCTAGGTCGCGGATGGCCTGCTCTACATCGGGGTCGAGCAGCAGGGGCTGGAGCGTATCGGTGCGCTGCGATGCCTTAAAACCGGCGCTGCGCAGAATCTGGCGCAGGGTGCTTTTTATACGGCTCAGCGTGGCATCGGACCATTTGACGGCCTCGGCATGCTCAACCTGAAAACGGGTGACAAACGCGTTGAGGTCAACGTCGGTAAAATTGTAGTCGAAGCCGGCCATGCGCTCGCCGATCTCCACCTGGATGAGCTCGCGGACCATGACGTAGCGGCACATCATGACAAATAGGTTTGCCTGGGCTGCCTGGTCGGGCATACCGTTGGCGATGAGGTCCATGATGTGCGTGACCGCTTGGTCGGCGGTGTCTTTGTCGATGCTGCGGGCAGCACACTGCGTCTCGTCGAGCGCTACGGCATCAAAGCGGCGCAGGCACACGCGGGCGCGGTCGGCCAGCATGCGCTCGGTGGGATACTGAAACAGGTTGTCGTGCTTAACGCGCGCAATGATCTCGTCGTCGCTCACGCCTTCCAGGCGCAACGCAGCGACGATGCGCATCTCGGGCAGCAAAAACTGCTCGCGCGTGAGCACGCCTCCCAGCGATATTTTGTCGGTGTTATCCACAGGACACACTCCAAGGGTTCGGGCCTTTTTATTTGCATCGGGCCGATGCAAACATGCCTTCCAATGATACCGTTTAAGTACGGGGTCGTGACGGTTGTTGCTGCCTTACTGCCTCAGCTCCTTGAGCGCCTGCAGGGACGTAGCGCGGGTCTCGGCATAGGCAAGGCGTGCGTCGCTCAGCTGCTTATCGAGCTGATCAACCTGTCCGCTCATTTCCTTAATCTGCTTGCCGATTTCTTCAATCCTGGTAAACGCCTCCCAGCTGCGCTCGCCGGAAAGCTTTTGATACTCCCGGCGTAACACCAGCAGCTGGGTAAGCAGGGTTTCGCGCGACCTATCGAGTTCTTCCATCTTGTCGCGCGCAGTCTTTACCTCTCGGGCGATGCGCAACTTTTCCTGCTCCTTCGCCGAGGGCTCGGGGGCAGGCTCTGGCGTTTGCGTGGGCTCGGGCTCCGGCTCGGACACCCGCTCAGGAGACGCCTCGGGGCTAGGCTCAGGCGTCGCTTCGGGCGCGTGCTCGGGCTCCTGTTCAGCATCAAGCGCTGCCTCGGGTCCAGGCTCCACGGGAACCGCTTCGCTCATCTCCAAAAACGCGCAGACCCCCGGCTCCGTCGCTGGCCTTGCCTCGAGCACCGTGGCAACCACACTGCTGCTCAGCATCGCACTCTGCGAGCAAAGTACCGCCCGAAAGCGCCGCATAAGAAAGCCAAACCCGGAAATCTGCTGCGCCAATCGCTCGTCATAGGCAACGCGGACCTCGCTTTCACTCGTCTGCCGCACCGAAAGCCAATCGCCCACGCACATGAGCTGCACCAGCGTGATAGGCGTCAGGTCGCCCTCAAAGAGCAACTGCAGGCGGGGCGAAACATCGTCGCGGGGAACAACCAACTCAACATGTTTCTCGAGCTCCACGAGCGTGGTGCCGACGTACTGGCACAAATCGATGTTGCTCGGAACATCCGTAAAATGCTCGCGCGCACGGCTTAGGAGCCACTCGCTTTTGTCCGCGTTGATACGAACGCGCTTAAGAACATGCGACGACCCGTCCCAGGTAACATCGGAATGCTCCAAAAACAGCCAGCCGTCACAAAACAGCTCCATAACAAAGATGGGAAAGGCTTTCTGCATCGTTACATCTCCTTGGGTTCTTGCATATCGTCCGCGATGCCTTGGTCGCCAACCTCGCTCCGCTGGCCCTCGTCGTCAAACAGCCCCTTAAACACCAGTTCCAAATCGCGCTCATCGGTATAGCCGGGCTCCAGCGTACCGCGGTCGATCGAGTCGAGCATGACCTGCTCCTTGTACTGCAGGCGCTCGTAAATGTTGCGGTCGAGCGACCACGGTCCGTCGCGGCGCTCGTACACGGCGCGCAGGTAGTGGTACTGTGTGTATTGCTCTTGCGACAGGCCCAGGCGGTGAATGCGATCCTTGGACTGCAGCAAGTGCACCAGGTTGTAGCTGCACTCAAAGTAGACGGCGTCGTGACATACTCCATGGAGCGAGACCGACTCTGCCAGTGTGTGCGGGTTGGTGACAAGCACGCTCGTCTCCCCCGCCTTAAACGAATCGATGACGCGGGCGCGCGCGGGCATATCGGTCGACCCACTAATAGCGCGGGCCGTAATGCCGCGTTCGTGGAGCTCGTGCACCACGTTGCGAATGCTACGCTTAAAGATGCACCACACAATAACCGACTTGCCCTGGGCTACCAGCGACGCGACCAGATCAAGGCAGGCGACCATCTTGGCCGTCGGCCGGTCGTCCACCTGCAGGCCTTCCAGCGCTTTGCCCGCCCCCGTCTGCACCTCGCCGTCAAACAGGTCGGCATAATCGCCGGCGCTCAGGTCCTCGGCCAGCATGCGCGGGTCGGACGAAAGCTGCAGCAGGCGAATGATCATCTCGAACGGCTCGCCCGAAAGCGTACGCAGCACCTTTTGGAACAGCTGCTGCTCCCAGCGTTCCACCGGCACATCGACCAGATGGTCCTCGTTGGCCTGGGGCACGCCCAGCTGATGCTTGTTCGTACGACAAAAGAACGGCGCGATGGACTCGTTGATATGCTCAACATCATCCTCGCTCGTCGACTTAAGGGCATTGGCGCTCATGCCAAAGTACCAGTTGTAGTCGCGCGGCCACAGGCAATGAAGAAGGTTGTACAGGTCCTCAAACGAATTGGGGATCGGCGTACCGGTAAGCGCGATAAAATACGGCGCCGCCGCGGCAATCTGCACCGAACTCGCCGCGCGCTTGCCGCCTACGCGCTTCACCTTGTGGACTTCGTCAAACACCACTAGGGCGCGATCGGCCGCAATGCGCGCGGCTGCCTCCCCCAGCGCGACCGACTCGTAGTTGAGCAGGATCATGTCGTAGCGCTTGTAGTCGAACAGCAGGGTGCTGTACTTGTCGCGCGTGGAACGACCGCGAAACTCCGGGTCGTGAAAGCACAGCGAACGCAGCGGACGGTCGGCGCCAAAGCACGCCGCCCATTCATCGCGCCACGAGCCAAAAGCGTTTTTTGGGGAAAGCACGATGATGCGGTCGACCAGGTCGCGCTCGTGCAGGTAGGCAAACGTGCCCAGGACCGACGCCGTCTTGCCCGAACCGGGAACGGAGAAGTTGGCGCTGCGGCCCATGACACTCATAAAGAACGCGTCCCACAGCTGGCGGTCCTTGAGCGGGCGCTGCATCAGGATATCCTCGGCGCGGCAGAACTCATCAAAGCGATCGGCAACCGACTCATCGTGCGCCTTGATCAGCAGACCCACGCGCGCCTTCTCGCGCAGATAGTCCTCACGCGCCGTAAGGCCTCGCAGCAAGTCCGGGTCCACCTGGCACTCCACGCCAAAGCTTGCCGCCCGCTGTAGCAGCTCGACGATGCGCTTGGCGCCCGGGTCGTCAATCGGCAGCGAAAAGAGTACATCCGCCTCTCGATAGCTCGGCGCATAGCGGCGCAACGCCGAAAGCCGAATCTTCCAGACCGGCTCGCGGCGCAGCTGCTCAACCGTCATGTCGAGCGGCACGACGGAAATGCCGTCGCTATACGAGAGGCGCAGCTTCATTTAAGCTTCCTCGCCGCCCATCCTGTACGAGATCTTGTCCTTGATCGTATGTACCCTCGCCTCGAGCTTGGCGACCTCAGCGGCGATATTGGCGATCTCGTCCGCAGGCAGCAGGCCAAAGGTGGACTCCTCCACTTGGTCGAGGTCCTTGATGGCGCGAATGATCGAAAGCGAGGGCGACTTAAGAGCCTTCGTCATCTTGGTGGTGTTTTCGGCTGACTCCATGACCTCGCGAAAAGCCGTCGACAATTGGGCATCGTCGCGGATCTCGGCGATGTCGGTCGAGGTTACGATCTCTTTGTTCTTCAGGCGCTCGGCGACCTCAAAGGCCAGCTCGTTTTCGCGCTCGATAAAGCGATCCGCGTCGGGGCCCTCCAAAATCGGCTTGATCTTACGGACAAAGCGCACGATGTCGCCCTGCGGCTCGGTAATCATGTTGGCGAAGACGATGTTCTTGACGTCCTCTTCCTGATCGTCGCTCTTGCACTTTTTAAGGACGCCCTGCAGTTCATTGATAACGCCGGCGACCTTGAGCTCGCGCGCCAGGTGGAACTGGTCCTTGGCGTTGGCGAACTCCAAAAACTCGTTCATATACCGAGCTTTAATGATCTCCTTCTCGAGCTCCTTGGGCTCAACGCCAATGCACTGGGCGTACTCCTCCTTCGAGAGCAAGTTGGAGCTGATGATGTCGTTGTAGATGCCCACCAGGCGGTCGACGGGATCGTAGCCGACCTTCTCTTCCTCACCATGCTGAATCGAGAGCTCCAGCATCTTGATCTTCTTGGAATCGTTGCCCAGACTCTCAGGCAAAATGACAGCCTCAAACCAGCCGAAGCTAGGATTTTTGGCAGCAAGACGGCGCAGGCAGGTAAAGCGGCGGTTGCCGTCGACGATCAGACCGTCGGCCAGCACCACGCCGGGGCGCTCCTGCGAACGCAGGGCAATGCTGCGCTGCGTCTTTTCGATGGCGTCCTTATTGCTGTCGACGATAAAGCCCTCGATGATGTCGTTGCAGGCCGCGACGTCCAACTCATTAAACGCACCCTCGCCATGCTCGGCCTTATAGCGGCTGATCCACGAAGCGATACGGTCGTTTTGCACGTTATAGCGCAGGAACTCGAGCTTAATGCTGTAAACGGGATACATCTCGGGCTTGCCGTCGATCACAATCTTATGGTTAGCACCGGTCGGCTTAATGTTGACGCCGTCGCCGATCATCTCGAGCAGGTTCATGTTGGTTTCCTCCTATTGGTTGTTTTTGATGTACAACTTGCGCAGGTACTCTGCGTTCATCCTTTTGCTGAGCATGACCATGTCAAGGTCCTCGTTGTAGAACAGGCCCTTGTCCTGGACCGCTCGGTTAATATCGGCTGCGGTTATGACGACGCCGTAATCATCCTGGAACGCATCGATCAGGTCCCCCACCTCGATAGGCCCCTTTTGCCTCACGACGTATTCGACCGCGTCGCCCGACGAGAACGTCCCCTCCTTGCGACAGAACATGTAGGCGCCGCTAAAGCGGGTGCGCCTTATCTGCTCATGGGCCAAACCGTACAGAACGATTGAGTCATAAAACGAGTTATCAAAACCGCACTCGTCGACGACGGCATCGAGCTTGTGCATAAAGCCCTGTTTACGCAGACTCGTCACCGTAAACGGCACGTCGCGCTCTGTGCGCGCAAACAGGGAACACGCGTAGCTGCCCAAGTCAATGCGGCGAATACCTGTCGATTCGCTCAGGCGCTTGAGCGAAATAAACGAATCGTGGTTGCACTCGATAAAGGTAAAGTTGCGCAGCAGCGGCGTAATGGCATTCCTAAATTCCGGATGGTTGATGACCTCGTCACCAAAGCCCGGAGAACCATAGGCAAAGCTGTCGCGCGACATAAGCAGGTTCGTAAACGACTGACGCAGGTCCACGCCTTCCTTGACAATGAGATCCCTGGAGATTTCCAGGCCAAGGGGCGCCAGCGACTGATCGTTAACGAGTCGATCGGACGCAGTGCTAAACTTGGCGGCAAAGCTCGCCGTGACGTACGGCAACGAGACGTAATCTTCGGTCAGCATGTCTTTAATGAACTGCTGCTGCTCGTCCGTAAGGTTGCTATCGACATACGAGTAGCGGCCGTTACGCAGATATGCGTTCATATCACGCAGGTAGTTGTTGCGAACCGTCTTCGTCTCCACGCAGTACTTGTCCGCGTAGCGCTGGGCAAACTCCTCGCGCGATAGCTCGGTGCCCGCATCTCGCAGCACATCGACCATTTGGTTTTTGCGATCCGTTTTGCCCAGGCGAATGAGCGGCGTCGAGCCCATCTCCAAGCCGGGCACGGAGCCCGGACGCACAAACGACCGGATGATCTCGTAGAGTTCCTCGTCATCGTGGACGTCGTACAGGTCGCACAGCTCCTGATTCTCGCGCATGATGAGACCCGCGCCGCACTCGATATTGCGCCCCACAGCGAGCGTCAGGATCTGACGCAGCTCGGACGTAAAGCGACTGTCGACCTTGTAGGCACGGATCTTGTTGGCGCGCGCCACCAGGAACATGTGCGTACCGCGCAGCTCGTTCAGGCATCGAATGTCATCGGAGGGCAGCGCGAGCGTCATCTTATAGCCGCACTTGTTCTCTTCCAAAAACAGCTGGTACCTGTTACGGAAATCTTTAAGGTTGTGGTATTCCTTAACGGCCCCGGACTCGGCAAAGGCACGCAGCGCGACGCTGCGCGTGGAGAGGTTACCTATCTTTTTGCGTGCAATCTGCTCGAGCTGAGTAGCGTTGCTCTCCTCGGTGCTTGCGGGCGTCCGAAGCGCATCGGCGGCAGGCCTGCGGTTGAGCTGTGCTATCCTCTCGCGCCATTCCTGCGGCAACGTACGATCGTTGGCGGCAAGGCGCAGGCTAAACTTGTTCGATACCTTAACGGCCTTCAGGTAGCCAAAAGTCATCGAGGATGCCTGTGTAATCTTGCAGAACGCATCCTCGGTAAGGTCATAACGCTGGTACAACGGGGCGAATTTGTCCTCGTCGAGGCGCGGCCGGTTGCGCAGCAGATCGGCACGGCGCTGACGAAGCGGGCCAAGACCGGCGGGCTTGTGCGGGTAATCCATAAGCGGCTTATCGCTAAAGATCCAGCGCAACAGGTTGGCATCGTCGACGGACAGCATCGCGAGCCACGCTTCGATGGACATGGGACCTTTGCCGGTGAGGTCTTCGACCTTGCTGGTAAAGGGCTTTGCCGGCTGTTGTGGGGCGAGGGCGGGAACGGGCTCGGAAGCAGGCGTCGACGCGACTGTCTGTTCTGCAGGCGCGGACTTCTCCTCTACCGGCTCGTCGGCGTTTTCGGTTTCTATGCTCGCCAAGTATGCTCGAACCACATCGCAAACAGTCGGTGCAAGGTCCTTATCGACCATTGCATATTTAAGCGGAATGGTGCCCTGCCCATACACGCGCTTCATATACAAATAGGAAGGCTGCGCGGTGTTCGTCAGCTGGTAAAAATCCTCAGCGGACAGCTTATACGTACGGAAGAGCGGGCCAAAGGTATCGATGTCAAACGTCGGACGACCCGCCATAAGAACATTGTAGCGCTCACGGATTTTCCAGGCAGACTTAGCAAGGCTATCCATCCAGCGAGCCGGCTTGTCTTCGATGAGCATACAGCCCATCAGGGTGCGGTCCTGGCATGCAAGGTCAGCGAACCACCTGTTGAACTTTGCGGCATCCGGGTCGATGACCAGCTTGAGCGCCTGCCCAACCGTAAGGTCCTGAACCTGCGGCCGCTTGGACTCACACGAGGATTCTTCCCCATGCGCATCCGCTTGGGCATCCAACTGGTTATCTGATAAAACCTCATCGGTCGTTGCAATAGCGTCGACCGCGCCACCATAATCTCCGCTGGCAGAAGCTGGACCAGATGTATCAATTTCCTCCCGATCTTGAGGGAGCTCAAAGTTCAGACGTTTGAATGTTTTTACGGCAGCGTTATAAGCTGGGAATTCGTACTTGAGCTCGGCGAGCGCCGAATTGACGGAATGCCTGTCGCTGTAGCCTGCCGCAAGTTTAGCCGCCAACCTGGTACAAAAAAGCAAGCGGAATGAAGGTTCATGCACAGACAAGCGCTCCCTGCGCAACTGCAGGACAGCTTCGTCAGCAAGCCCGTTTACCCTTTTGATGCGCTCAACAGGCGTATTGACCGGAGGATACCAGCCCCCTATCGCCGCCTGACGGGCGAGCTCCAGTTCAGATTTGGTTCTCCCCAGCAGCAAGCGCCCCGCAGGCCAATCGTTCAATGCGGAAACAATTGAACTCACCTCAACCGAGGCAAGGCCCTTTTCTTGAAGTACCTTCCAGCTGCACGCGAGCAACTCGGGCATGTTGTGGATTTTGCAGTTACATGTCAATATGCGTTGCAATGCCGGAGAAATCGAAAGATTCCACAGCGAGAGCGGTTCGCCGCCACTTGAATAAACACTGCAAAGTGGTTCAATCGCCGGCCCCTTAGCGTCCGCAAACGCGCAGCATTCGCGCCCGACCTTGCGCAAATTGCCAAACACGTCAAACACAAATCTCGCATTACCCGAGAGCTTGCCGAGCTCCGGCACTTGCGCGCGATACTGCGGAGATAGCGGCAAAGCATAGGCGGTGAGCCGCTTTTCGAAAGCAGTGCGCAAGGCCTCGTCCTCAGCCTTGCCCAACTTGCGCACAAGGTCAAATACATCGTGAATCTCTTGCTTGTTGAGGAAGGCAACCTGGGTCTCAGTATCAAACACACAACGCGGGTCGTCCCAACAGCTCAGGTACTTGGGGCGCTCGAGTTTGCTGACGGAGGCTTCAACGGGCTCAGCCTCTGGCTCGGGTTCGAGCGCGAGCCCAGGCTGCGCGGGCCCGGAGGCGGACTCGGGCTCAGCGACAGCCTTCGCAGTCTCAATGTTGTCAGAGAAGGAAATGACCAGCTGCTGGGGCTCAGAGGACAGCGCAAGCTCGGAACGCTCGGGGTGAACGGCTTCCTGCTGCTCGACCTGTGCCGACTCCTGCTGCTCGTCCGCCACCCCTGCAGACTCCGCCGGCAGTTCGTATCCCATGAGCGACAAGCCGTCGGCCGGCTTCTTGTCATATGAAACACCCACGGCAACAGGGATAGGCCAGCTGCGCCCATTAACCTTCAACTGCACAAGGGTCGAATCTGCACGCAACGAAATGGGGCCAAAAGCCATTGGTGCAGGGTCCTCAGGAGTAACGGATTCAACCGCTTCGGGCTCTGCGGCCACAGGCTCCACCGCTTCGGCTTCCGTCGCGTCGCCCGCGGAGGCCTCGAGCGTGGTGGGCTCAGCCGTCACGGGCTCCTCAGCTGCGACCTCGACAGCCTCAGGTTCCGCGGTATCGCACTCAACGGCATCGGGCTCTGCAATATCGGCCTCATCTGCCCACGGCGCCGCCGCTGCGCGCTCAAGTGTCTCAGTCTCTGTGGCTTCGGATTCTGCAATATCGGCCTCGTCGGCCCACGGCGCCGCCGCGCGCTCAAGCGTCTCAGCCTCTGTGGCTTCGGGCTCTTTGGCATCGCACTCAACGGCCTCAAGCTCTGCGGGCTTGGCCGCGTCAGACGCCAAGCCGTACTCGCCATTGGCGTACAAAAGTTTCCCAGATATAACTAATTGTGCGAGCGCGCGCTCGTATGAGTCATTAATGATGCGATACACGTTCGAGCGCACCAACGCTTCGTGCAACGGAGCATCGGCCTGCCCGACCGCATCCAGAATGAGCGACTCGAAATACGCGTCTATGTTCATCGAATCGTTTGTTGCACTCGTGCCATTGTTATTCATACAGAAACGACCCCCAAGAATCCACGCCGCAACCCACCGGCTACGTCGGGAAATAAGGAAGATGATTGTTTATGAATACTTCATACGCCACTTTCGAACGTTTTTGTTTAGCAACATTTTGTTGTGCAACAACTCAACTGTGTATATGCAGATGAGCGGTAGTTTTAATCGGTGAACGGTAATCGCAAGCGATCGGAACCCATTTTATTTTCCTTGGCGCCGTGACAATTAAAATGAGCCTACTGCGCGCGACCATGGCACGCGCCCCTCACGTTTCAACATGTCCGCACGTTTCCAGGAGTCCGTAATGGCCAGACCGTTTAGTCCCAGTGAAGCAAAAGCAGTCGTCGCGAAAGCTCAAGAGCTGTTGGGCGACATCGAGGTTATTTCGAAGGCCACGATATACGGACCCGACAACTTTAGGAATGCGATCGCGCAAGCCAAGACGGAAACGTTGAACAAAGAACTTCGACGGATTAAAATCTCCGACCTTCCAACAACGGCGAGCACGCAAAAGAAGTTGGCAGACCAGAAGATCAAGACGGCATACGACCTCTACTGTCGTGGCGAATTGGCAGAAGACGACCAACACGTTAAAAAGCTCGTACGCGTGGCGAATGAATGCGCCGACGCAATCCGCGAGCTCTATCGACCCAAGCCGAAGAGTACCCACATGCGCAAAGCGCTCTTTTTAGCCGCCCGCTACTATAAGTCCGCCTTGCTTGCCGAACTCTACGAATCCGCAATACGTGACGCCCACGACATTCCGAATGCCTGCAGCCTTGTAGGACAAAACAGTGGCAGACTCCGCTGGCTTCTGCTGAATGCCGCCGATAAGCAGACGACGGAAGCGGCGTATCGACGCCTCGTGCAATTTACGGACAACTCCAATAGTAAGTTTATAAAGGATGGCCGTCTTCAGGCGAACGGTATCCTCGGCATGGACCCAAGCATCCCACTTGGACCGGAAACCAAGCAAAGGGCCATAAGGGTTATCGCCGAGGACGCCGGCGAGAACCTCTTTGCAGCCGACGCAAAGCCCAACAGGGACGAAATTGAAGCTGCCGTCTATAACGCTGAAGGCAAAATTCCCGGAAGCGCAATTTCTAAACTGGAAAAAGAGCTTAGACGCAGCGAGCCCCCGATCCGCAAGCAAGCAAACAAGGTTCGCCACGCCGATGCTTTGTGCTACGTTTCCGAGCAATCGGTCGACATCCTCAAGGACTTGGTTCCAGGCGTTCGCGTCAAGTGCATCAAGGATGCTGGGTATACGACGCTCGGCCAGATCATATATGAAAGAGGATTTGGCCCTGGAAAGCAGCTTATGGAAGGCTATTGGCTACGCTCCCGCTTGAGCCGCATCAACGGCATTAGCGAGGGCGCTGCCGGCAGAATCGTTGAGGCCATTGAGCAGCAGGTCGACATGCTTGCAAAAAGCGGCAAGATCAAGCTGAACCCCGATAATAAAAAGCCAGAGGACACGGCACTTCTTCAGGAAGTCTATAAACACTTTGAGCTCGAAGATCTGCTCAACGAGACTAAGGCCGCGTCGGCGCGCATTGCCCAAGAATTTTCGGAACTGCAAGACCAGCTCATGCCGGCGCTCGATGCGTATAGCTGGCTTATTTGTAAGGATCACGATGCTGTTTACAGCGCATACGAAAAACTCAACGATCTTACAACCGGCGCAGAGCTCAAAAGGATTAACGGTTACGCTAAGCGCGACCTCATAGAGCCGGACGAGAAAACAGTGTGGAAGCTCTTCGAAGCCGACCCTATCCGCGTCTATAACCTGCTCGAGAAAATCATTCCCGAAGCGTTTTCTTCGACCTCCAACGGCTACGGCCTGCCCGAGAAGCTCGCCAACCAGATTAAAACGACGACGTTTGATACCACGGGACTTAAGTGTGAGCTCCGTACGTACCAAACGTGGGGTGTTCGCTATATCCTGCACCAGGGCAATGCGCTGCTGGGCGACGAGATGGGTCTGGGCAAGACGGTCCAGGCAATCGCCACGATGACCGCACTCAAAAACAAGGGCGCCAAGAAGTTTTTGGTCGTCTGCCCCGCCAGCGTTCTCGAAAACTGGGTACGCGAGGTACGCAAGCACAGCGACCTTACGTGCATTAAAATCCACGGGCCCGCAAAGGATCTCCAAGCAAGGACATGGCTGGACGGTCTGGATGTGGGCGTCACCAACTATGAGAGCACAAGCTATATTGAACTGGATCCTCCGAGAAAGCTCGACCTGGTCGTCGTCGACGAGGCCCATTACATTAAAAACCCGAGCGCCAAGCGAAGCATCAACACGCTCAACTTGTGCAAGCAGGCTAAGCGCGTTCTGTTTATGTCGGGCACGCCGCTCGAAAACAAGGTCGACGAGATGGTCGGGCTTGTGTCGCACCTCAACAAAAAGGCCGCGCGTGAAGCGGGCAAATACGCCAGCATATTTAGGTCGGCGGAGTTTAGAGATGCCCTGGCGCCGGTTTACTACCGCCGCAAGCGCGAGGACGTGCTCTCGGAGCTGCCCGACCTTATCGAAAATAGCGAGTGGTGCCAGATGGGATCTTCGGAACTCCAGCAGTACTATCTAACCCTGCGGATGCGAAACCCGATGCAGATCCGACGGCTTTCGTGGAATGCCCCAGACCCCAGCGACTCGTCCAAGCTCAAACGCCTGCGCGAGATTGTCGCCGATGCCAAGGACGAAAACCGCAAGGTCCTGGTGTTTTCGTTTTTCCTCGATACCATCAGCGTGGTGCGGGACGCCTTTGGCAGCGCGTGCTACGGCCCCATTTGCGGCTCTACCCCGCTCAATAAACGCCAGCAGATTATCGACTCGTTTGACGCCGCGCCCGCGGGCTCTGTGCTGGTGGCGCAGATCCAGTCGGGCGGCACGGGACTGAATATTCAGTCGGCAAGCGTCGTCGTGCTGTGCGAGCCACAGTACAAGCCCTCGATCGAAAACCAGGCCATTTCGCGCGCGTACCGCATGGGCCAGTCGCGCAACGTGCTGGTCTATCGCCTGTTGTGCAAGGACACGATCGACGAGCGCATCATGTCGATCCTCGGTCGCAAGCAGGGGGACTTTGACGCCTTTGCAGACAAGTCCACCGCCGCCGAAATCGACATGCAAAACGAGCTCGAGGTCAAACAAGAGCAGCTCAACGCCATGTTCGACGAAGAGATCAAACGCCTAGAAAGTCTCATGCCCTCGCTCGCGGAACTGGATTTGCCGGAGGAGCAAGGGTGCTCGCAACGCCCCTCCCCTATGTAACCATCCTGTAAATCATAGCGGCGCAGTCGAGTATTACCGTGATACGGTCGCGCCTGGCGCTCCACTGTGCTAAAGTATCCCGAACGTTCAAACGACTACGAGGGGGAACCAGAAGATGGCACGTGTGCACAACTTCTCAGCTGGCCCGGCCGCGCTGTCTACAAGCGTGCTCGCCGAGATCGCCGACGAGATGATGGACTACCGCGGTTGCGGCATGTCCGTGCTCGAGATGAGCCATCGATCTAGCATGTACCAGCAGATCATCGACGACGCCGAGGCAACCCTGCGTCGCCTGCTGAGCATCCCCGACAACTACCGCGTCCTGTTTTTGCAGGGCGGCGCCACGCTGCAGTTTGCGGGCATCCCCATGAACCTCATGTGCCGCGGGCGCGCCGGCTACATCGTGACCGGCAACTTTGCCAACAAGGCATACAAAGAAGCCGCCAAGTACGGCGAGGCCGTGTTGCTCGCGAGTTCCGAGGACACCAACTTCGACCGCATTCCCAACATGGCCGACATCAACGCGTGCATTGCCGACGAGGCCGCGGGCGAAGGGCTCGACTACGTCTACATCTGCCAGAACAACACCATCTTTGGCACCATGTACCGCGAGCTGCCCGATTGCGGCGACGTGCCGCTGGTCGCCGATGTCTCGAGCTGCTTTCTGTCGCAGCCGCTCGACGTCGAGCGCTACGGGCTCATTTACGCCGGCGCGCAGAAAAACGCCGGCGCCGCGGGTGTGACCGTGGTCATCGTGCGCGACGACCTCATCGCAGATGGCCCCGCCTTTGCGCAGACGCCGCAGTACCTGGACCTTAAGACCCAGGCCGCCAAGGGCTCCATGCTCAACACGCCTAACACCTTTGGCATCTATGTGTGCGGCAAGGTGTTCCGTTGGGTTGAGCAGACCGGCGGACTTGCCGCCATGGCCGAGCGCAACTGGGCCAAGGCCAATCTGCTCTATGACCTGCTCGAGCACAGCGAGCTGTTCCATAGCACTACGCAGGCTGACAGCCGCTCCATCGCCAACGTCACCTTCCGCACCGGCGACGCCGAACTCGACGCGGCCTTTGTCGCAGGCGCGGCCGGGCACCAGATTCAAAACGTCAAGGGCCATCGCCTGGTGGGCGGTATGCGCGCCAGCGTCTACAACGCCGTAACCATGGAAGACGTGCAGGCACTGGCCTCGTACATGAAGGACTTCGAAGCGCAGCATAGTTTGAGCCCGCGATCTAACTAGCCCGCAGCACGCGGGCCGACCAGCCATCTCAAACCACCCTGTTTAGATCAAAACCTGCTAAGGAGTTTTTCTATGCGTAAGATTAAGACCATCGACGATATCACCAAGGACGGCAAAGTCGAGTTTGGCGAGGGCTACGAATTTGTGAGCACCGCCGAAGAGGCCGACGCGATCCTGATGCGCTCGACCGACCTGCACGGCTACGAGCTGCCCGAGGGCATCCGCGCCATCGCCCGCTGCGGTGCCGGCGTCAACAACATCCCCGTCGAGGAGTACGCCAAGAAGGGCGTCGTCGTCTTTAACTCCCCCGGTGCCAACAGCAACGCCGTTAAGGAGCTCGTCCTAGGCATGCTGGTGCTCTCGAGCCGCGGCGTGGTGCAATCGATGAACTGGGTGCGCGACAACGCCGACGACCCCGAGATCCAGGTCGATGCCGAGAAAGCCAAGAAGGCCTTTGTGGGCCGCGAGCTCAAGGGCAAGCGCATCGGCGTCATCGGCCTGGGCAACGTGGGCTCCAAGGTCGCCAACGCCTGCGTCGACCTGGGCATGGACGTTTACGGCTACGACCCGTTCATTTCCGTCGAGCACGCGTGGGTGCTGAGCCGCGAGGTGCAGCGCGTGGGCACGCTCGAGGATCTCTGCCGCGGCTGCGACTACCTCACCGTACACGTGCCCAGCAAGGCCGACACCATCGGCATGATCAGCACCGAGCAGATTAACCTGCTGGCCCCGGACGCCGTGCTGATCAACTACGCACGCGAGACCATCATTGACGAGGACGCCGTCGACGCCGCCCTGCGCGAGGGCAAGCTGAGCTGGTTTAGCTGCGACTTTGCCACGCCCAAGACCGTCAAGATGCCCAACACGTTTATCACCACGCACTCGGGCGCCGGCACCGGCGAGGCCGAGGCCAACTGCGCCGATATGGCCATCAGCGAGCTCAAGGATTACCTGGAGAACGGCAA
>OLOL01000645.1_pt1 | contig 35231 bp, 26 predicted proteins | sample 1673081 | NCBI WGS metagenome assembly OLOL01 (sample SAMEA3136753, study PRJEB25190) | human gut metagenome
ATCCGGTTCAGCAAGACAGTGCCCCCCCACAACAAAAAGGAGCTCATATGAAAAAAGAATTTTATTCCGAACACACCCTTCTGCTCACCAACTGCGGCAGAGAAGACTGCTCCGACCTTCATTCCTGGGGGCCGGGAATCCGTCCCTGCTACATTATCCATTACGTAATAAAAGGCGCAGGCTGGCTGGAATACGGGAAAAAACGTTTCTATATCCAGGCAGGCCAGAGCTTTCTCCTATATCCTTATACCGTCCTGCGCTATTACCCCGATCCGGAACAGCCCTGGGAGTATACCTGGGTGGATTTCATGGGCGAAAATGCGCCCGAACTGCTTTCCAATACCGGGTTTTCTCCCGCCTGCCCCGTATCTCCGGCCATCAGCCCGCAGCAGATCCTGCCGCTTTACGAACGCCTCTGCAGCCTGGATATCCTCTATCACAACAAAGGAGAGGCCTGCGGACTTCTTATGGCGCTTTTAGGCCTTTATGCGGACAGCTTTCCGGGTTCCTCGGCCCTGAATTCCCACAGGGAGGATAACCGCCTCTCCACCGCCATCCTGCTCATCCAGACACACTGCCACAAACCGGAATTCAATGTGGAAGCCCTCTGCGAAAGCATGCACATCAACCGGGTCACCCTTTACCGCCTGTTCCGGGAAGCCCTGTATATCTCTCCCAACACCTATATCTCCCGCTACCGTCTGGAACAGGCCCGCAGTCTTCTGGAAATGGGATTTTCCGTCAAAAATACGGCCTTTTCCTGCGGTTATTCCGATCCTTTCTATTTTTCCAGGGCCTTCAAAGCCCGTTACGGAACCTCTCCCGCTTCCTTCAAGCGAAAAGATAATGGAACACATCTGTAGAAAAACATTTCAAAAACCTTCCCAATCTATTTGACTATAAATTGGTGATGCATTACAATAGATTTACCAATTTATGGAAATTAATTACAATATTACAGTTCATACAAAGACAGAAACTTAACATTCGACAGCAATGCAGTTACCGGAACCGGGTATTTCAATATCCGTGCCCCGGTAAAAGGGGGAGCTTATATGTCATGGTATGCCGGTACTTTTTACTGTGGGCATGAAGGCTACGTTAACATCATCGGCCCTGCCAGCAACAGGGAAAAAATGAAGGAGTATAAATTTTCAGGACTATGTCCTGCATGCTGTAAAGCGGAACTCGTAAGAAGCCGGAATGAAAAAAATACGGCTGCCCGCAAAGCAGCGTCCCGGATGGAGCTTCCGCCATTGGAAGGGACAAGGAAACAGGTCGTGTGGGCGGAAACACTGCGGGTGGAAGCCCTGACGCGTCTGCAGACCTTTATCGATACGCCGGGCAATATCCATCTGATCATTCTCCGGCTGAATTACGAAGCGCTGACTCCCCTGGAGCTGACGGAAGAAAATCTTCCGCCGATGCTTCAGGAAATCGTGCAGTATCTCATACATGAGAAAGTAAAAGCCGCCTATTGGATCAATAACCGTTTTAACCGGGAGCTGTGCAATCTGGAACAGCTCATTCCGGAATATCTGGAATGGTGCAAATGGTATCGGCCCGAGCAGACAGTATCCGAATCAGATTTTATACGGAGTGATTCTGTCCTTTCGCCAAAAAATCCGCAATTTCCGGGTATTGTGGAAATCAAAGGCAATGATGAAGAAATATCAGCTTTTTATGAAAAAAATGACAGGTTCCGCGAAATTATCAGGCAGATGGACTACGAATGGAATGGCCGCTGCTGGTTCCGGAGGCTTACCCCTTACCGGGGCTCCTTCCGGGATCGTGCCGCAGAGCTGGGAAATGTACTGTTAAAAAATGGTTTTACCGTATCCATAACAGATAAAGAGGCGCGGGAAGGCGCGGTGAACGGCGATTTCAGTCCCGAGCATAAGCGCTGGATAACCAAAAGCAAAAAAGGGCTCTTCTTTTTTATTCCTCTTTCTTCTTCCATTCCACGGGAAGTTGTCCTGAATCTGAAAAAGATACCTACCGCTGCCTATCATTCAGGCGGCATATTCCTGGAACCTTCCCATTATGAGGAGCTGGAGGATTTTGCGGAAATGTATGGCTTCCGTTTTGACCGGGAAGCCGGGGAACTGCTTCATGCCTATCGGGATACCCTGCAGCAGGTTCCTCATGTATCGCCCGCCGCTGGGCAGCCCTCCGAAGAAATCAATAACCTGCACAAAATACTGGAATCATCCGGCGCCATTCTGGATGATCTGGTGGATAACGACTGACTATGCAATTACATAATAAACTTCTGGATTACCAGGAGAAGGCCGTAGAAAAATTAAAAAAAGTAAAGGTAGGAGCTCTGTTTATGGAGCAGGGAACCGGAAAAACCATCACGGCCCTGGAGCTGTGCCGCCTGCGCCTGGAGGCGGGAAAGATAAGCCATATCCTGTGGCTGTGCCCCTGCTCCACCAAACAGAATCTTAAGGATGAACTGATCAAGCAGGCTCCCAGGGAAATTCTGGAACGCACCACGATCTGCGGCATAGAAACCCTGTCCCGCAGCATACATGCCAACAGCTACCTGCGCCTGCTGACCGAACGGGAGCACTGCTACCTGGTGGTGGATGAAAGCCTGCTGATCAAGAATCCCTACGCTTACCGGACGCAGAATATTGATTATCTTTCCTCACACTGTGATTACAAGCTGATACTCAACGGCATGCCGATTTCAAAGAACCAGGCCGATTTATACGCCCAGTTCCACATCCTTGACTAGAGGATTCTGGGTTATAAGACCTACTGGTCCTTTGCCGCCAACCATATAGAATTTGATCCGGAGATTCCCCAGAAAATCATCCGGTGCCTGAATACAGATTATCTTGCCAGGAAGATTTCACCCTATACCGTGCAGGTGACCAAAAAGGACTGCCTTGTCCTTCCCGACAAAAGCTATTCCGTAAACTATTTTTCCCTCACCCGGAAGCAGAACGAACATTACAATCAGGTGGCCGACGTCCTTCTTTTTCACCTGAACGAGCTGCATCCGGAGAGCATCTACCGGCTTTTTGCCGGACTGCAGGCGGTTACCAGCGGTTTCCGGGTGCTTTTCCAAAGGAGCGATACCGGGTATGAGCATATAGTAACGCAGCCGTTTTTCGAAAACCCTGCGGACAATCCCCGGCTGCAAAGGCTCCTGTCCGTCATTGACAACCGGAGTAAATACATCATTTTCTGCAACTATACCTATGAAATTGATGTATTATGCCGTATTTTATCCGTCAAATACGGGGAAGAACAAATCGCCCGCTTTGACGGTTCCATCCCCATGAAAAAAAGGATGCAGAATCTGGAAACCTTTAAAACAAGGGCCAATTTCCTCATTGCCAACCGTGACTGCGCCGGCTACAGCCTGAATCTGCAGTTCTGCCACAATATTATTTATTTCTCCAACAGCTGGGACCTGGCCACCCGCCTGCAGAGCGAGGACCGGATACACCGGATCGGCCAGGAAAAGGATATCCATATCCGGGATATCTGTGCCTACAATACGCTGGATGAAAGGATCCTGGGCTGCCTGTACCGTAAGGAAAAGCTTCTGGAGGCTTTCCGTAATGACATCAAAAATATGGAAAATAAAAACCACATTGCGGAATGGATTTATTGTCAGAAGCAGAACAGAGGGCTGATGGATTGTGATGATTTGGAGGAAGCTCGAAATGCCTAAAATTTACTCAGATAAAAATGTATATGAGGCTGCCATGGAACGGTATGAAACCATTTTCCGGCATTTTGACCATATTTATTTTTCCGTTTCCGGGGGAAAGGACAGCTCCATTATGCTGCAGCTTGCAGCCCAGGCCGCCAGACGGCTGGGGAAAAAGCTGTCGGTCCTCTACATTGATTTGGAAGCCCAGTATCAGGCCACCATTACCCATGTGGAGGAGCTGATCCAATGTACGAGGGATGTGACCGAGCGCTGGTATTGGGTGGCGCTGCCGCTGTCCCTCAGAAACGCCGCCTCCGCCATCTGCCCGAAGTGGATCTGCTGGGATAAAAAGGATCGGGACAAGTGGGTGCGCCCTCTTCCCGATCGGGACGATGTCTGCCTGATAACGGAAGATCATTACCCCAAAGAATGGACCTGGTTCCGGCGGGGGATGGAATTTGAGGAATTCATCCTCTATTTTGCCAAATGGTTTTCCGTCAGCCGCGGAGGGCCGGCTGCGGCCGGCATCGGCATCCGTTCAGATGAAAGCCTGAACCGCTTTCGCACCATTATCAGCAACACCAAGGAACGCTATCTTGACTATCCCTGGACCACCCGGATCAAAATCCATGACAAGCCCACGGACTGCTGGAACTTCTATCCCATCTACGACTGGTCCGCCGCCGATGACTGGACTGCCGTGGCAAAATTCGATTTGAAATTTAATTACATATATGAGCTCATGTATAAAAACGGCGTCTCCATCAGTGAACAGCGCCTCTGCCAGCCCTATGGAGACGACCAGCGCAAAGGCCTTGATCAGTTCCGCTATCTGGAACCCGAAACCTGGGAAAAGGTCCTGCACCGCGTGGAAGGAGTCAATTTCGGCAATATTTACTGCCGGACCAGCCTCCTCGGCAATATCCGATCTGAAAAACCGGATTCCATGTCCTGGGAACAATATGCGGTTTTTCTTCTGGAAAGCCTGGGCCTGTACGCGCCGGAGGTACGGGATCATTATTATACAAAAATAAAAAAATTCTTTGCCTGGTGGGAAAAGGAAGCAGGAATCACCCCATCCTCCATGCCTGATGACAAATGGGATATCCAGGGCTTCCGCCGCGCTCCCTATTGGAAGCGCATCGCCAGGGCAATCGAAAAAAATGACTTCTGGATGTCCGGCTTAAGCTTCAGCGAAACAAAAGGAGACGTAAAGAGACTGTTTGAACTGAAGAAAAAATATGCCGGAATTATCCGGCGGGATATCCAGTCCACAAACAAACAGCTGCGCGACGCTGCCGGGAGGATTGAGGATGAACTTACAAAAGAAAGAGTATAACGAGGGTTATGACAGAACCGAATTCTATTCCATCATGGGAAAATTTTTTGCGGAAAAGAAATACCGGGATGAAATGCCTTATCTGATTAATACCGAAGAAAAGGAATGGCGGCTTTTTTATGAGGAAGGAGTGCTCGCCGGCTTCTACGGCCATGAGGAAAAAAAAGAGCTTACCATAATTTCGGGCGTTTATGTCATTCATGAATACCGGCACTCGGAGGTATGCGCCTTCATGGTGGAGGATATGCTCCTCTCCTTTCCCGCTATCCGTATGACCACCTCCAACCCCCGCCTTCTTACAATCCTGCGGAGGAATGACTTCCGCCAGCTGTCCCGGAGGGGCTGCTACCTGACTATGGAACGCGTCACCCCCTGCCAGGAAAACGTCACAATTACCGGACAGCGATCCGGCACCATCATAAACTTGGCTGAAGACAGCACACAGCTGAGGATACAAAAGGAGCCAGTATGGACATCAACAACCTGATAAATGAAATACAGCAATACATTTCTTCTATCGAAGATCTAGACGAAAAGGTGGACGCCATCAACCGGATACGTGACGGCATCTCCCAGGTCAGCCCTTTCCGGGATGAGCCTACGGACTGCGTACTCTGGGTAAAACAGGAAGCCGTACACGCAAATGAATACAATCCCAACCGGATTCCTTCCCCGGAAATGCAGCTTCTGCATACCAGCATCCGGGAGGATGGCTACACCATGCCCATCGTCACCTACGATATGCGCAACGGCACCCGGGAGATTGTGGACGGCTTTCACCGCAACCGCATTGCCAGGGAATACCCTGACATCCAGAACCGGATACAGGGCTATCTGCCCGTAACGACCTTAAATAAGCCCCTGGACCAGAGAATTGCCGCTACTATCCGGCATAACCGCGCCAGAGGGACTCATGGAATCCGGCCAATGAGCGCCATCATCATGGATCTCACCCGCTCCGGCTGGTCCGATGAAAAAATATGTTCCCAGCTGGGAATGGAACTGGATGAGGTTCTTCGGCTGAAACAGATAACCGGCCTGAAGGAAGCATTTATGAACCATGAATTTAGCCGTTCCTGGGAGGAATTTGAGAAAAAATATTATGAGACCTGAGGGTGATCATAAAAAATGACGCCTGCAGTTCAACTGCAGACGCCATTCTGTCACACTGTATACTCTTACTCCGTTACAGAGAACTGATCCTTGCCTACGCCGCACAAAGGGCATACCCAATCATCTCCGAGAGCTTCAAATGCGGTTCCGGGTTCAATTCCGTTATCCGGATCTCCCAATTCGGGATCATAAATATAACCGCAAACGTCACAAACATATTTACTCATTCTAATCACCTGTTCCTTTCTCAGTTAAATTTTTAAATCACAATATGTAGTATTATAACAAAAAGATATATATATTACAATCCATCCGTAAAAATACCGGCTTTATTTTCTATTTTACTCAGCTCTTGCTTCCGCCGCCATGCTCTCTTCCTCACCCGCTTTCTTGTCACAGCTTTTTCTCTGATTATGCAATACCGGACTGCGCGATTCCCCATTTCTTAAATAATAATTAGTAAATTCTTTCGTTTTACTTCACAGAAACTTCAATCGTATAACACAAAAAGGTCACAATTATAAGGTATCCTATAATCACAGAAAGCCAATAACGCTTTTTCAATATAGATACTCTTTTTCATAACTCAAGCCAGTACCCCATGGGTACTGGCTTCCTCCCTTTTTACAGCCTTTTTATTTTTTTCTTACTGCGGATTCCATTTCCAGTCCGGTGTCATAATCCAGCTGTCTGGGTTCATATTCCTCATTTTCCCTCTGTCTGGTCATATGGCGGCTGTCCCAGTTACGCTCCATTCTGTGCCATGGCCGATCCTCCCAATGATACGAACGGAAAGGATCCCTTGTCCGGTACATCTGATCAATCAGGGCTTCATGAAGCTTATTGCGGACCTGGCTCAGTCTTTCCTCATGAATCAGATTCACCATTTCATCCGGATCCTCCTGCAGGTCATACATCTCATCCGTATCCAGCAGATTGATAACCAGCTTATACCTGCCGTCAAAAATACAGCGCATGGGCTGGAAGGATCCAAACCCATCATGATCCACTTCATATCTTCCATACTCCACAAAAATATGGTCGTTCACACGCACGCTGCCGTCTGCCAGCTCCGGATACAGACTTTTTCCTTCAAAGGCTTTCGGGATATCAATCCCCATCATCTCAAAGACAGCCGGAGCCAGGTTGATATGGGAAACAGGATTCTCATCCACCCTGCTTCCAAATCCTTTGATCAAAAGAGGGATCCGCGCATTCTCTTCATAAGGCGCCGGGCCTTTTCCGGTCAGGGAATGGGAAAACAGCATGTCTCCGTGATCCGACGTATAAATAATCACTGCATCCGGCGCATATTTCTCCGCTGCTTCCAGCACCCTTCCGATTTCATAATCCACATAAGTATTACAGCCGAAAAACTCCTTATGGGAAGCTCTGAACTCCGGATCCTCCGTCAGATGGCGGAATGGCCTGGCCCACAGTCTCTGGAATTCCGGCTTGTCTTCCAGGGTATCATCAAAATTTCCGGGACGGGGCAGCTTATAATCCGCATACATATCCACATATTTCTTCGGGCACAGATATGGCCCGTGAGGCTCATCAAAAGATGCCACACAGAAGAAATCCTCATCGTTATAATTTTTCAGGAAATCTATCGCCCTGTCCGCCACTCTGTGGCCGAAGGTAAATTCCTCTTTAATATCATACTTTTCAATACTGTCCGTCCTCCTGGATATCACTCTTTCCTCCGGAGTAAGCTCCTCCAGGTAGTTTCTCATGTCATACCAGTAATCTGCATCCCAGCCCTCCGGACATCTGCCCAGGCCGAAATAATCGCCTCCGTCCAGATGCCATTTGCCGATATAGGCCGTATGTACCCCATGATCGGACAGACGCTTTCCGATACTCTGCACATTCCCGGAAACACCCATGGAATTGGACCATGACGCGCAGGAATGAGGATAACAGCCTAAAAAGATACCTGCCCTGGCCGGCTGGCACAGAGGCTGTGTGGTATACGCCTTATCAAAACGGATTCCCTGTTCCGCCAGCCTGTCCAGATTCGGTGTATGCATGTCCGAATTACCATAGCAGCCAAGCATATCCGCGCGCTGAGAATCGGTCATCAGGAATAAAACTTTTCTTTTGCTCATTACTGGCCTCCCTGTTTTTCATATATGCCGTGATGGTTTTCCGCAGTTTTTCCTTTATTGCATATCATTCATACGAAGCACGGCTTAAATAAATACTATCACAAAGCGCCATACAGGAGCAAGACGGCAATATGACTAAATAAAATACCTGACAGATAGATAAAAAGACGTTACGGTTTACCCTCTACGAGTGCACACAGTAACGCCTTTATCTCTATCTGATATATCTTTTTAATTCTTCATAAAAATTTTCTCTGGTTCCGGCTAAAATAATTACCACCGTTTGACCAGCTGATTCGTATATTCTAGTCATCCTCCGAAGAAAAAAGTCTGTCTATGGGGATACAAAAGCCATCAGCAGCAATTTCATCTGCCTCTGCGATAGAGAATCATTCAGTCAATCCCATCACTTAATATCAAATACACTTCTGACCATCAGCTTATCCGTATTTCCCTCCAGCACCCGAACCCGCTTAACACCGGCGTTCATATCAAAGAAGTTATCGGACAGCACCAGATTATCCTCTTCATTCCGTATTTCCACGCTCTTGGCATAGGCTTGCGCCTTTACGGTTATCACATCCCCTTCTGCCTTACAGCTCAATTGTGGATCCATATAAGCAAAATACTTGGGATAAGAGAAGTTAACCGTTCCCTCCGAAAGGATCTCGCCGTCCATTTCCATTTCATAGCTCACGTAGTTGGTACGAAGCTGTGCTTCAGGGAAAAGGATTTTATCCAGCCAGACGCTGGTGAGCGCCGGAACCGTAAGGCTTTCCTCCCCGCTCCTGACGATTTGTGCATCAGGAGTCCGCAGCGCCCAGCGAACGGTCACCTGTGCATCTTTCATAGTTTCATTCGCCACATTGAGACGGATGGATTTTTCAAATTCAAAATGTTCCCGGTTCATGTTGGCTTCCGCGCTCATCATTCCCTGTTCCTCACAGGAAAGAAGAAGCGGGGCGAAGAAACGCTTTGCATAATAATGCAGCGCCTTCAGCCTGCCTTCATAATCGATACTCGACCAGGATACCACCGGCCAGCAGTCATTGAGCTGCCAGTATATGGCTCCCATGCAACGGCCGCGGTTGCGCCGGAAATGCTCCACCCCATAACGGATGGCATCCGCCTGCAGCAGCTGGGAGGCATAAATGAAGGTGTCAAAACCGGAAGGATATTTATAAGTCTGCTGCATGTACCCCATAATTTTACCGTTGGCGCTGTACTGGCGCTGATGCTTTTCACAAATATAGGAAAAGGCATTATAGTCCTCCGGATCATCGGTAAAGGTTTCTATCGTCTTCAGGGACGGGAACGCCTGGAAACCAAACTCGGAGGCATACCGGAAGAAGTACTTCCTGTATTCTGAAAATGGCTTGTTTCCGTGCCATACCGCCCAATAATGCACATCTCCCCGATTGGGATCATTGGGTTCATCCAGGCAGCCTCCTGATGAAGGGCTTGCCGGCCAGTAGAAGGTCTGGGGATCATAGGTATGGACGATCTCCGGGATAATCCGTTCAAACATCAGGAAATAATCCCTTACCTCGCTCGCCTTGGTAAGCCAGCTGTTGCGCTCAAACACGAACTGCTCCATCTCGTTGTTGCCGCACCATAATCCCAGGGACGCATGGTGGCGTATCCGCTTCACATTTTCAATGAATTCCTGTCTGATATTGGCTTCAAAAGCAGGAGTCAGCTCATATACCGCACAGGCAAACATGAAATCCTGCCAGACCATAAGACCCAGCTCATCACAGATATCATAAAACCAGTCGCTGGGATAATAGCCGCCTCCCCATACACGGATCGCGTTGAAATTGGCAAACCTGGCCTTTTCCAGAAGCTTCCTTGTAGTCTCCGGCGTCACTCTGCCCAGAAGATTGTCCTCCGGAATATAATCCGCTCCCATGGCAAAAACCGCCGCGCCGTTCACTTCATGGGCAAAGCATTCTCCCCATTCATCCTTTTCCCTGCGCATGTTCATGGTACGCAGCCCTATCCGTTTTTCCCAGCAGTCTATTTCCCTGCCGTCCGAATACAGAACCACCTTGACGGTATAAAGATCCTGTGCGCCATAGCCGTTAGGCCACCAAAGCTTCGGCTCTTCTATTACGATTTCTGTGGGAGAATCCTCATAAACAGCCTTTGTCCCGTCGGGCGCGGTGATTTCCGCCTGATAGCTCATATGCTGGCCGCATCCGCCGAAAACCCTTCCTCCGGTCACGTCCATCAGCTTCGGGACACCATCGGTAATCCCTGCCGTCTCTTCCGTCACCTGCAGCTGCAGCGTCACCCTGCTGACGGAGCGGTTTCCGAGAGCGGCTATCGCCCTGTCGCTGTCGGCTTCCGGCACTCTCTCATGCTGCTGTAATATCAGCACATTATCAATACGCCCTCTGTCGATCCCAAGAAGGGTGACCGGGCGGAAAATCCCCGCATCCGGCAGATGAGCGCCCCAGTCCCAGCCGAACATATAATGGGCTTTCCTGATATGCACAAACCCTTCCAGTGTATCGTCATTTCCCAATGTCCGGCACTCCCGGAAGGCTTCCCGGATATATTTATTGGGAGAATGCAGGACCACCCTCAGTTCATTTTCCGCCGGCTTTACCTTTTCACGGATATCATATTCCCAGATGCGATGCATATTGAACGCATCTCCCAGATGTTCCCCGTTCAGGAATACGTCGGCAATGGTATCCAGCCTGTCGAAATGCAGCAGGATTCTGTCCTTATCCAGAATATCCTCCGGACAGTCAAACTGCATGGTATATTCATAATCATATTCCATCAGCTCCAGGGCTTTATCCTCGTTATCCTTCCAGAAAGGATTCTCCATCCTGCCGTTAGCCAGCAGATCTCCGTAAACGCTGCCCGGCACCGTGGCCGGCAGCCATTCCATTTCACCAAGACGGCGCATCTTCCAGCCCGTATGTAAGGTTTTCTCCGTCATTCTTTTTCCTCCTTCATCCGCAGATAATCCCCGTACCAGACAATAAGCTCCTGGATCCGGTAAAGCTCAGATTCCTTGCTCACACTGCGGTATATTTCTTTATAATGATACAGCCATTTTTCCAGCTCCTCCGCCAGCTTCCATGCATCCGGCATACTGCTGTAGGTACGTCCGTATTCCCTCGCTGTCACCACCTTACCAAGCTCATTAAACAGGCGGACGGCATCCACCGCTGCCAGATAGGGCTTCACAAGCTCTCTTTTGCCTTCCTTCAAATGAACGATGCTGCCATAAAAGTCCCTGCTGATTTCTTCCAGCCTCTTATTTTTCTCGTCCACTCCGTCCATATCTCCCATGTGTTCCGATATATAAGCCTTGTGATCCTCTGTAAATTCCGGAACCTCTCCCAGTTCTTTAAACCGGATGGCCGTCTCCCAGTCAAAAGCCTTCTGAGCCGCCACAGAAGCGGCAATGCTTACGAACCTCTCTTCTTCATCCCCGAATTCCAGCCTGGAAATCTGCCTGTTGATCTCATCAAAAGACGGGATATTTCCATTCCAGGAAAAAGCGGCTCCGTATATCATGCCCACAACACCGAATTCCGGATGGTTGACATGAAGGAAATCACCCCAGTCTGTGTTAAGGACACCGATGGAATGGTACTTCACCGCATAGCTGCACATACGGCGTATGTTCTCATAAGAATTCTCAATGAGATACACGAACTGATTCCAGCCGCAGGCGCCCGGGCAGGAATACTGCACCGCTCCGGCATCATACAGCCACTTTGTTTCATCCTCTCTCTGATATTTGGCATATCCCCAGTTCAGGCATATGGTTTCCTCCGGAAGCTCTTTAATCATTTCCGGGAATCCGCATATAATATCCCCCCAGAACATGGGGCGCCTTCCGTTCTCCACCAGGAATTCGCACAGAGCCTTTACGAAATCAATATAAATACGATCCACGCCCTTTTCTTCGGCTGCCGCTCTGCTCTTGCCTTTCCCTAAATCAAAGGTTTCGTCCGCGCAGATATTAAACTGTCTGGAAGTAAACAGCGGCATGAATTCCCGGATTTTTCCCTTTATGAATTCCAGGCTCTCCGGATCCGTCACATTGATGGTATGGTGATGCATCCTGCCCCGCAGAGAGAAAGGCATCTGATCCGCACCTTCCAGCTCACATAAATGAGAGTACCCCTTGGAACTTAACACCTTGTACAAATGACCGAAGCAGGACAGGGAGGGAACCAGTTCGATTCCTCTCTCCAGGCAGTACTGATCCAGTTCCATAATCTCTTCCGCAGTCAGCGGCGTATCATCCCTCCAGATTTCACTGAAATCCCGGAACAGGAACGTATGCTCAATATACAGCTGCAGCTGGTTCATTTTATAGTAAGCCATGCGGTCGGCCATTTTTTTCAGAAAAGAAAGCTTAGGCACCCTTCCTCTTGTGACATCGTGATAAAAACCTCTGTTGGGGATATCAGGCCCGTCTTCTATTTGTACAAAGGGCAGAACCGCGCCGCATTGCTCCACCATCTGCTGCAAGGTCTGGCAGCCGTACCAGACTCCCGCTTCCCCTCCGGTAATCCGGACATTTTCCGCATCCACCGTCAGAATATAATCTTCTTTTCCCAACTGCGGGCACTGCTCTAAAATCACATCGCCCTTCCGGCCTTCCCCTCTTGTAAGAGCCAGGGCAAACCCCAGCTTTTCTTCCAGCGCCTTTTGTACAAGCGCCGCCTGTCGGGTGATCCTGTTCCCGCAGGAGGGATCCAGCACAATATATCCCTGATAAGACAGGACAAATCCGTTTTGCCCTTCTCCCGCTTCCTTATATTCAATTTTTCTGGGCTGTGGTATGAAATACATGGCTTTTTCTCCTCTTATTCAAATCCCTTATATTTTTCCGTCAGAAGCTCTATCCCATATTCCCTGGGTGTACCCTTCAGCCTTTCCATATAAGCCTGCAGATGTCCCCTGCAGTGCTCCGGTCCGCCTTCACGCATAACCGTCCACATCGGATCCGCATCATACGCCGAGGTTTTCATCATGGCATCATTCCAGTCGAGTATCAGCTTTGCGCCCTTTGCGCACAAATCCGGCCGTTCCTGGGCCAGATTATGCTGCTCATGAGGATCCGCCTCCAGATCAAACAGCATTTCATCCGGCAGCAGATGATAGCCGCCGTGTACGGTACGGATATATACATAATGATCAAACCGCGCGCTCCTCTGACACACATGGGCGCATTGGGTCAGTATTTCATAAGGCCTGGAACAGTCTGTCCCTTCCAGAAGCGTTCCTGCATAGGAAACGCCGTCGTAATGATAGCTGCCGAAGCGTTCCGTCCCCAGCAGCTCCTGCACGGTAGGAAGCAGATCCACATTGTCATGGAAGCCATTCACGTGCCTGCCGCCCTCCACACCGGGCCATTTTATGATCATGGGTATCCGACATACCGGTTCGTCCGCCATGCCATGTTCGCCATATACCCCGAATTCTCCCAGGTCCTCTCCGTGATCCGCGGTTATAATAATCGCTAAATCCTCATCATAGAGGCCTTTTTCTTTCAGGTAATCCAGAATCATGCCGATATTGTCATCCGTATAACGCACGCCGTCATCATACAGATCGATCAGATGCTTTGCCGCCTCTTTTGTTTCCAGCCTTCCCGGATGCTTGGGCCACTGCTTAAAGGTATCGTCGTTCCACATATTGATTTCATTGGCTCCGTGAGGGCCGATATGGAGCAGATGCTCTTTGAAAATGTCCTCTGCAATCCAGTCGTCCGGCAGCGGCGTATCCTGAAACCGGCTCTCATAGTCCGCCGGCGTACGATACGGGGTATGAGGATCCCAGTAATGCACATGCAGCATCCAGTTATCCCCCTCACCGTTTCTTTCCAGCCAGTCCAGCACATGGGGAGTCACCATTTCCGCCGATTCCCCTCCCCTGTTTCCTACATTGAAGCATTCATTAAAGCCTGCATTAAACCACCATGCGGAATGGCGTTCGGCAAAAGAGGAAAAGGATACGGTATGGAAACCGGCTCTTCTAAACTGCATGAACAAACCGTTTTCCGACATATCATCCGTGAAACTCCTGCCCGCTCCCTGCAGCCTCATATCCGCGGCGGTTCCGCCGTGTCCCACAATCCCGTTATGGATACCGTACTGCCCGGAAATCAGGGATGCACGTGAGGGCAGGCACGGGGCGTTGGGACAATAATACCTGTCAAAGCATACCCCCTGTTCCGCCACACTGTCCATCACCGGGGTGGTATCCCTTCCATAACCATAGCACCCCATGTGGTCTGCCCGCAGGGTGTCAATGTCAAACATAATTACACGCATTGTTTTTCTCCTTTTATTTTTGTGTATTCTTTTTCTGCCTTAACAAAACCGCAGGCTTATATTACCGCCCCTAATCACTTTCTCATCCGCATATCCGACGGTGTGGTATGATAATACCCATGGAAATGCTGATAGAAATAATTCATATTGGAATACCCCACATCCGCCGCAATCACTGCGATTTTTTCATCGGAATTCAGGATCCTCTCTCTGGCTACATAAAGCCGGTAGCACATCAGGTATTCGGAAAATTTCATTCCTGTTTCCTTAATAAAAATCTGGCCCAGATAGGTGGAATTCATCCGGAATTTATCCGCTATGCTTTTCAGGGAAATATGCCCGCCATATTCCACCCTCACCATCATTACGATTTTATGTATCAGAGGGGACATGGCATCATAATCCATATCCAGCACGGGATCACAGTTCTTCTTTTCATCCTCCTCCGGTATGGTTCCATGAAGCTTTTCCACAATGATTTTCCTGACCACCTCAAGAAGCTTCTTTTTCTCCACGGGCTTGAGCAGGTAATCCAGCGCGCCGCAGCGGATAGCCTCGCAGGCATAGCTGAATTCATCATAACCGCTCATCATCACATAATTGGAACGCACCCCCAGGTTATTCAGGCAGTTGATCACCTCATACCCTTTATCGTTTCCAATACAGACATCCATCAGACAGATATCCGGCCTCCAGTCAAGGATATTGGACATTACCTCCAGAGAACTGCGGGCGGTTTCTATCCTGCCCACTCCCAGGCTTTTCCAGTCCAGAAGCCGTTTGATTCCCTCCAGGATGTTTGGTTCATCATCCACAATCAACAACGTGTACATCAGTCTCCTCCTTGCCTGCCTGTGTGGGGATATAAACGGAAATCCTGGCTCCTCCCTCCGGATTGTTCCCGATCTCCATAGTAAAATCCTCCCCGTAAAAATACTGCAGTCTCATATATACATTCCGGAGCCCGATATCCGCGTCCGGATCGTCGCTTCCTTCATGCATATGTTTTCTTATCGCTTCAAGCTGCTCCCTTGCAATCCCCAGCCCGTTATCCGTCATGAGGGCTCTTACGCCGCCTCCTTCAGAACGTATTTCCAGAATCAGAAGGTTGAATTCGTTATTTCTGTCAAAACCATGGGAAAAAAAGTTTTCCGCCAGCGGCTGCAGCCAGAACCCCGGGGTTCGGACGCCCTCCAGATCCTTTTCCAGCTCCAGCTGATACACAAAATTTCCCGCAAACCGGAGTGACATGAGGCGCAGATATAATTCCAGCAGCTCTTTTTCTTCCTTCATAGTTATCACATCCGGACAATGGACAATTTTCCGGTAAAGGCTGCCCAGCTGGGTGATGGCCTCCGCCGTCTCCTCATCCCCGCACACCAGCGCCTTGGAACGTATACTCTCCAGTGTGTTATAAAGAAAATGAGGGTTAATCTGATGCTTCAGGGCACGCATGGCCGCCTCCTGCTGCTTCAGCTTCATCACATACTCCGTACGGATATACCCCTCCAGCTTCTGGCTCACATCCTTCAGAGCGATGGCTATCCTTCCATATTCATTTTTATGCTCCGTATGGATTTCCAGATTTTTAGCCACGGAAAAGTCACCGTTTTCCATAGCTCCCAGCATCTGCATGATATAGGAAAGGAACCTGGCATCATTCCGGATTCCCACAAAGGATACCAGGACAGCGCCCCCTGCCAGAATGATCAGGACAAAACTGATCCCGATCAGCGCCGACCGGTTCAGCCGCCAGAGCATCTTACTGTTAATCACACAAATATAGGAAAAATTATATTGGCTGGACGGAAAAACCGTATAAAAAATCCGATCATAGCCGCTTCCGAAAAAGGCTCCCTGACTCTCCTCCAGGTTTTCCGCCGCCCGGATCCAGTTCCATTCCTTCTCCATGGTATAATCCGTATGAAGAGGCTTTCCTTCCTGCATAACGGCCCAGGCCCCGGATGGGTTCACCCCGCGGAATAAATCATCCCGATCCACCCAGAAGGTAAGGCGTCCCAGCTGACGGCCGATGGAATCCGGATCACGGATTTCATAAGAAGCGAGTATCATGTCCCCGAATCCCGGGATCCCCAGAGCCGACTCTTCCCGATCCAGATCAAAAGTAACATGCATATCACCGGACACTCTGTCCTGCCATACCGCCTTAATTCCGCTCTCTGAAATAAAGGTGGCCCCCCTTATCTGCGTCCGGTTATTGATAAACAGCTTCTTCATATCCCCCGGCATATAAGAAATCTGGGCGGAAGTGGAACGGCTGTTGGCAAGCCTTTTTTCCAGATACTCCTCCTCCGATCCGGCGGCAAACAGAGCCATGGCATCCTGCATCATGGTGCGGCTGGCATAACAGCCCTCAATATATTCATTCAGCTGATCCTTAATAGTGCCTATTTTCCTCTCAATCACGGAAAAGGCATCCTGGGCCTCCTGCCGCTGCTGGCCCGCCCATATATTGGTAAAAAATGTGGTCACACCGATAAAGCATATGGTACACAGAAGCAAAATAGCAATGGTTGTTCCCAGGAACTTTCTCCTGTAAACCTTTATTTTCAGGAAAGATATGCTGTTTTTTCTCATAGCGGACTCCTTTTTATGCCTTACTCAGCCAGAATCTTCCTTCTGCCTTCACTCCCATTATACCCATATTTGTATCCGTCAACAAGGAAAAACCCCCTGACGTGAACATTGGGAGTCCGAAGTTCACGCCAGGAGGCTGGTTTCTAAAGGTCACCGCAAGTACACGATTTCACTTTATTTAAAGAACTCATTAATCTGTTTCTGTGTTTCTTCAATGATGGTATCAAGACCGGAATTCTTTAATTCCTCAATACATTTGGGAACCGTGGTTTCCGGATCCGATGCGCCTACTAACATATCATATTTATATTTGTCCCAAACTGCCTGGCAGTTGGCAACTTCATTCTGGATATTGGTTATATCCAGTGCAAATCCAAGACATACAGAGGAAGCTGCTTCTTCATTCTGTTTCTTAACCTGCTCCCACTGCTCGGGATCTGCGTCTTCCGTAATGGACATGTTGAAGAATGTTCCCTGTGTATAAGCAGCCAGCGGCCAGTCATCTCTCAGCTTCTTAATAACGCCGTCGCCTACGTATTCAAAGGTATTTCCTTCCACACCATAAGCCAGCATATCACGGAATTTGGAATCGCTGTTAACCAGATCCAGAACCTTCAGACATTCCTCTTTGTATTTGGAGTTAACGGAAACGGCATTCATGGAGCCCTGGATGGTTTCTGTGGAATACAGAGGTCCGAACACTTTGAATACATCATATTTCTCCACGCCGTTCAGTGTCTGCCATGTAGCTGCTGCACTGGGCCATCCCTGTGCGGATGAGAAAGGAAGCTTCTTGGGAACTTCGGTAAGAACGTTGGCATCCGGATTGATTATGCCGTCCATGTACCACTGATGCATAAGCTTCAGGTTTTCCATGATATCAGGCTGTTCCAGTGTACAAACTACAGTTCTTGTTTCGTCATCGATCTTTACGCCCATAGGCTGAAGGCCTGCGGTAAGTCCGTCATATTCGTTAAAGAAGCCATTGAACGGGCTGCCCTGTGCCATCTGCAGAGGATAAAAGCTCTTGCCTTCCCCTTCTTTTATTGCACGGTACGGGCCGTCCAGATCCTTCATTGTCTTGATGGAATCCAGATCGATATTATATTTCTGTACATACTGGTCATCAAAATACCAGAACTGGGTAATGGAGGAATCCTTGTAGGTCGGAACCGCATATACATTTCCGCCGATTTTTACGCCGTTCCACAGTTCTTCCGGAATAAAGCTGTACAAATCCGGAGTGCTGGACTGCACCATATCGGTTATGTTCTCAAATGCACCCAGGTTTACAAACTTGCTGTAATTGGTATTGTTGGTAAACATCATATCGAAATATTCACCGGAGTTAACGATAGTATTCATCTTCTGATCGTAATCGCCCCAGCCTGCCACCTTGATATCAATTTTCACGCCCAGCTTTTCCACCAGATATTCATTGATATCTGCCAGACGATCATTGTAATCGCTGGGAGTGGTTCCGCCTACCGTCCACCAAATCAGTGTGGGGATATCTCCGCTGGCTTTGTCAGTTGTGCTGCTGTCTGCCGCAGATTCTGCCGCTGCGCCTTCTGTTGCGGCAGCACCTCCTGTTTCTCCTGCCGGTGTGCTTGCACCGCTGTCTTTGGAACCGCATCCTGCCAGCATACCCATACCGAGTACACAGGAAAGTCCAATAGCCAAAAGTCTTTTAACTGCGTTCTTTTTCATAGTAACCTCCTTATAATTTTTTATATCCTCCGGCAATAAATTGCCGGTACGACAGCTTTTCATCACTTATATCAGCCTTTCACCGCACCAACGGTAAGTCCTGATATAAAATATTTCTGGAAGAAAGGATATGCACAGGCAATCGGGAGTACAATTACCACAACTATTGCCATACGTGCCGCCTCCTTGGGCATATTGGCTACCGTATCCGCCATACTCGCTCCCATGGCCGCCGCATTCTGAGCCAGCATGTTCACATTGGTCATGATGGCGTTCAGCAGCGCCTGCAGGGAATACAGCCTCTGGTCATCAATATACAGCATGGACTGATACCAGTCATTCCAATAAGCGAAGCAGAGGAACAGGCCGATTGTGGCAAGCACCGGAAGGGATATGGGAAGCACAATCTTAAAAAATATGGTGAACTGCCTCGCCCCGTCCATTTTTGCCGATTCAATCAGCTCTTCCGGAACCGTAGTCTTAAAAAAGGTTCTGCATATAACTACATTGAAGGATGATACCGCCAGAGGCAATATGAGCGCCCATACAGAATCCTTCAGATTTAAAAACTGAGAAGTGATAAAATAAGTGGATACAAGGCCGCCGTTGAATACCATGGGGATGAATACCACCATTGTCAGGAACCCGTTCAGCTTATAGCCGGGACGGGAAAGCACATACCCCATCAGCGTGGTGAGCAGGATTCCCAGAACGGTTCCCACTATGGTTACAAAAAGGGACACTCCCAGGGCACGGATAATCAGCGTGCTTTGCTTCGCCAGATATTCATAGCCTTCAAAAGATACAATCTTAGGTATCAGATGATAACCGTATTCCGTAATTGACGCTTCTGCCGAAAGGGATATTGCAATGACCAGCAGCACCGGGATTATACAAACCAGCGCCATCAGCAGAAACATGACATTCAGCAGGACGTTTGCCGTATTGGACACTCTGTTGAAGCGGTCAAATCCATCGGGCTCATTTTTCTTTTTCTTTTTTATTGTTTCAGCCATCCCGCACCTCCTTAAATCATCGCACTGTCGCGGTCAACCTTACGTACCACGGCATTGGCTGTGAGGATAGTTATACAGCCGGCCACCGATTGTACAAATGCCGCTGCAGATGCCATTCCCGTCGTGGAAGATTTCAATTGCTTGAATACAAATACATCCAGTGTATAGGAAACATTGTACAGGGAATTGGAATCACGGGGTACCTGATAGAACAGTCCGAAATCGGAATAGAAAATACGTCCTACCGCCATGATAAACATCATGATGATTACAGTCTTCATAAGAGGCAGCGTCACATATCTCATCTGCTGCCATACCGTAGCGCCGTCAATTCCCGCCGCTTCATAATAGGTCTTGTCAATGCCCGTTATTGTTGCCAGATAAACCACCATGCTGTAGCCCAGGTTTTTCCACATATACATGAATATCAAAAACGGCGGCCAAAGCTTCGGCTCCATATACCACTGATGGGGATCCTTCCCGAAGAACTCAAGCAGACTGTTGAGCAGCCCCTTATCAAAACTCAGGAACGCCCAAATCAACGCGGTTACAACAACCCAGGACAGGAAATAGGGCATGAACATCGCTGTCTGATATACCTTTGCCATTCTCTTGTTATGCAGCTGCCCTATGAGCAGCGCCATCGCAACCGGAACCACAATGTTCAATATGATAAATGCAATGTTATACAGAATGGTATTCCGCAGAATAATCCAGATATCTCCGGCGGAAAACAGGAATTTAAAGTTATCCAGGCCGATCCAGTCACTGGTTATAATACTGTTCAGGAATCCTCCGTTAATCTGGTACTTTTTAAATGCGATAATTATACCGAACATAGGCAGAAAAGCAAACAGGAAATACCAGATTGTGGTTGGAAGCGCCAGCATGGTAAGCTCCGTATCATCACGGGTCCAGCGCCTTTTCTTTTTTATACTACTTTCCTTTACAGCCATTTTAAACCTCCCTTTCTCTTTACTAAACGGCCTCAGAGGTCTGAAAAAACGTCTGCCGTCTTTCCGGTTATCTGTAATCTATATACAGACCCGGATAAATCTCTCTCCGTCAGCCGGCCTGCCGGAGAGCCACAGCCGGAATGCGTACGCTTCGTTCTTCTGCTTTTTTCCGACCGCTTTATGACTCAATTATAAACTATGCATTTCGCTATTTCTATCTAACATTTCTTATATAGTAGTCTAAAAACATTATCTCAAAAGTAAAAAAACGTGATTTCAAATTGTGCATCTTTCACAAATTATACAGAATACCCTACTAATTTCCTTATATCCCTTTTGTGTAACATTTTATATACTACATCTAACGTTTTTGCTATAGACAACCCTTTTTCCCCTATCTATACTGATTATAAATACAAACCTGTAAACAGTAACCGCGCCGCCGCCGGCCTGAGAGCAGCCACGAGCCGGGAGCCGGAAAACCGGAGGCCGGAGGATGGCGGCAGCTGCCGCAGCACAACCAATTTGGAGGAGGGCTTGCCATGACGCAGGATAACATTCTGCTAATTACCACCGACCAGCAGCGTTTCGACACCATCAACGCCTGGGGAAACACCAGTATTTTCACACCCCACCTTAATTACATGGCCGCAATGGGAACCAGTTTCCGCAGCTGCTATGCCTGCTGCCCCATCTGCGTCCCGTCCCGGACCACCATTATGACCGGCCGCCACGGATATGAAAGCGGCGTAGTATCCAACGCCACCCATGAAGCCGAAATGCGCCGTCAGACAAAACTGCGCCGCACCCTGCCCGCCCTTCTCACCGACGCCGGCTATCAGACCTGCGCCAAAGGGAAGATGCATTTCGAACCGGCCCGGGCCTGTTATGGCTTTGAACAGATGACCCTTCCTTTGGACTACATGCGCCAATATGACAGGAAATCGGAATCCGCACGCCCGAAGGCCCACGGAATCGGTGAATGTGAAATGGAACCGGTTCTTTCCACCGTCGATGTAAAAGACAGCATCACTACCTGGATCACCGATCAATCCATTGATTTTCTGGAAACAAGAGACACCACCCGCCCCTTCTTCCTCTGGACCAGCTTTACCAAGCCCCATCCGCCTTTTGACCCCTGCCGGGATTTCTGGTCTCTCTACGAGAATATCCCCATGCCCGCCCCTGTCTACGGTGACTGGTCCCGGGATTTGGAGAAAGCGCCTCAGGGCTTCCTCGCGGGCGCCTATGAAAACACCAATATGCATCTGTTCGGCCCCGAACAGGTTGCCGCATCCCGCAGGGCCTATTATGCCTGCATCACCCAGGTTGATTATGAACTGGGCCGCCTGTTCGGCGCGCTCCGGGAAAACGATCTGTTCCGGAACACCTGGATCATTTTCACCTCGGATCACGGGGAAATGCTGGGAGATCACCACATGTCCCAGAAAAACCTGTTCTTTGAAGGTTCCGCCCATATACCGCTGTTTATTGTACCGCCCGCCGGAAGAGGAATTCCCCATAACCTTACCGTTGACAGGCCGACAGAGATCGCAGATATCTACCCCACCATCCTGGAAATGGCCGGCATTCCCGTCCCGGAAGACATCACAGGCCGGAGCCTGCTGAAGCCGGATGCGCTTGCCGAGGATCGGATATTTTACGGAGACAGCCTTCATACGAATTTCTGTGTGATGCGCAGCCAGGTCAAGCTTGTATACACCACCTGCGGAGATCAGATGCTTCTGTTCCATCTGAAGGACGATCCGATGGAACAGACCGATCTGTCCGAAGATCCTGCATGGCAGGATAAAAAGCAGGAGCTCATCGCCCTTCTGCTGGAACACGTAAAGGAAACAGCCCCCCAGGTTCTGGAGGAACGCACTTCCCCGGACGGTTCCTCATCCCTCTGGTTTAAAACGACGCCTCCGCCCCGTTTCCCCGGAGACATGCCCGGAAGATGGTTCGGCTTTCACTATCATGACTATTCCGTGGATACCTTCCATTAACCCCATGGCCGGAATCCAAAAAGCCCCGCCCGTTTCCACATAAGGGAACAGGCGGAGCTTTTTTATATTGATACCTTTTCTGTACTCGGCACCCCGGCACAGGACTTTCTTTTTCCGGACTATTCAGACTCAGCCAGCGCCGACATGACTTTATCCATCCAGAAAGCATTGGTTCCGGCATAAAGACCTTTTCCGTCCCGGATTTCCACACGGATATACCCTTCCCTGCCAGTGATCTCAAATTCCGCTTCCGTGATACATTCTCCTATGGGCGCCAGCTTCTTATAGCAGTCACGCCCCTCCTGAATCACAAAAATCTTCTCCACCGGCGAAGTTTTCACCACAAGCTTGTTATCCCGTATGTAGGCTTCTTTGATTTCAGGCCCCATGGAGAAATAAAAATCTCCTTTTTCCAGCGCTTCCATCACCGCCGAATAATCCAGGCTTCCCGCCTTCACCATGACGAACCCGCCAAAGGAATCACACAGCGGGGAATCAAAAGGCTCCCTGTTATGATTATCATCCGTGGCAACCGTGAAGATCCGCTGTCCCGTACGAAGCATTTCATCATAGGACTGGGGATTAAAACCATACAGCCCGTCATGCTCGCAGCCATGGTTATAAATCTCCATTCCCCACAGCCCTCTTAAATCCTTATAATCCTCATAATTCTGCAAAGACCAGTAAGGATGGTTATAGCAGGCCAGAAAACCTTCCGTCTTCATCAAATCAATATAACCGTTAATGTACTCTATATCATTATAGCGGCGTAAGGGCATGGGAATCTTTTCTTCCTTTTCCCTTCTTTCCGGATATTTATCATAAAAATTAAAATGATAAACCTTCAGGTTCGGCCAGGCATCCTCATGAGGCGAAAACTGGTCAATATTCGCTTCATATGCCGCAATACTCAGGAATCCCTCGTCGTTCAGCTCCTCATGCTTGCAGTATTTGTTGTGATCCGTAAAAGCAACAATAGAATAACCCTGCCCCATATACGCTTCCTTCACCTGCTCCGGCGTCAGATCCCCGTCGGAGACCACCGTATGGCAGTGCAGATTTGCTTTATAAAAAGTTCCTTCTTTCGGTAACAAATAAAATGTTCCCATTCTTATACCCTCCTGTCTGTGTATCCCTCACAGACCCATTTATTAAGATTGAAGCCTCTCCTTCAACCCGTCTTTACCGTACCACACGAACACCGCAGTAATCCAGAACCAGCTCACAGAACACCGCATTCGCCCAGGAAAACCACTCCCTTGTGAATTTGGTGGGATCATCTACATGAAAACCTTCATGCATCATTCCCGTTCCGCCGTCCGTATCACGCATCAGCTGTAGAATACGAAGCTTCTCTTCTCTGGAAGACTCCGTCATTCCCTGAACGGCCAGCCCGATATGCCAGATATAATAAGGAGGCACATGGGGACTTCCGATTCCTCCTGCCGCTTTTCCCTTAAAATAATAAGGATTCCCTTCACTGAGTATGAAACGCCGTGTATTCTCCATCACTTCCCGATCCCCATCATAACCCAGATATTCCATCGAAAGAAGACTGGGCACGTTGGCGTCATCCATCAGAAGGAACTGCCCGTACCCATCCGTTTCATAGGCATAAATCCTTCCATAATACTCATTCTTCACCACGGCCAGCGTTTCAATGGCCTCCTTCACTTCCATCCGGAAAGCTTCCGCCTCCGCCGCAAGCGCTTCATCCCCCAGCACCTGATTTGCTATCTCCGCCAGATATCCCAGCACCACCACAGCAAACATATTCGAAGGAATCAGATAACCATAGACACAGGAATCATCACTCGGCCGGAATCCCGACCAAATCAGCCCCGTCCCCGACTTAACCAGAGCGCCTTTCCCTCCCCGGGAAAGCGTATCCGTAAAATAACAGTTCTTACGCACAAAATGATACGGCGACCGCTCCTCATGATGCTGTTCTGTACGCCAGACCTCCAGGATCCTGCGTACCCCCTTCACAAATGTTTCATCAAAATGATCCGTACGCCCCGTATTTTTCCATACCAGATAAGCCAGCTGAATCGGATAACACAAAGAATCCAGCTCATACTTCCTCTCCCATATCCACGGCAGCATATCCGTCTCATCATGCTCCCAGCAGTTGCCGTTAGCCTCCTGATTAAAAGCATTCGCATAAGGATCCAGATTCACATAAAAGAACTGCTTCCGAACAAGCCCCACCAGCATGTCCGCAATTTCCTTATCCTCTCCCGCCGCCATGAGATAAGGCCGGATCTGCGCCACACTGTCCCGCAGCCACATAGCCGGTATATCCCCGGTAATAATATAAGTAGTCCCGTCCTCAAGCCGCTTCACCGTAGTATCCAGAGTATTGGTAAAACAGTTTATAAACAGCTGCACCATCCTGGGATCCTCCGGGAAAGCCTCCTCCACCTTCTTAATCAGCTTCTGCAACGATTCAGGCAATTTTTTCTCCATTTGCCGCCTCCTCCTTTTAAATCCTGTTTTCTTTTCTTTCTGCCGCAGACATAATACCACAAAAAAATGCCTTATCCTATATCACAAATCTCATATTACCTACTAAAAAGAATACTTCTTACCATTCCGCGATCAACGGCCTCGGGAAAAGCCACCACTTTTCAAAATCCAGACAATACTGGGAACAACAGATATTATGATCCTTAGGATAATCATACGACGTCCATGCAAAATAACTCTCCACAATCTCATCCAGCAGATCAGAATCCATACTCTCACAGAATTCCCTGCACTTCTCCACAAATCCCTCCGGCTTATCCTCAATCCCCTCCACAGCAGCCTCCAGCCTCCGGTTACAGGGAAAAAGCACCCTCTTCTCCTGCAGAATCAGACGATACAAAGCATACACAATCTCACTCCCCGTCCGCATCTTCATATACCCGTCCGGTTTACAGCACTTCCAGAAATAATTATAATTCAGCTCCAGATCACTGAAAAACGAAAGCAGCTTCTCCTCCCTCTCCTTCTCCTGAAAAACAGGAATAGCCGCCACAAGCCCCTCAATTTCCGGATCCCTGGAAAAAAGCACCCTCGACTTAACGAACGAATTCCTCGTAGGCTCACTCCCCTTCAAAGCCGCCTGCTCCAGAAAATCCTTCGTCATATACTTAATATCAAAATAACCGCCCTCATAAGTACACCCCGAAAGACACTCCGCCGTCCGATTCTCCTTCATACACTGATCAAAATACTCCTGCGTAACAATCACCATCGCATCCAGATCCGAATCCGGCCGCTCCATCCCCTTAGCCACAGATCCCCCGAAAACAAGAGCGATTACCTCCTCCCTCCCCCGGAACATATCCTCCAGTATTTTCAAAGACTCTTCATGATGCTGATACATAATCCCTTCTCCTTACCTATCCATATTATACCGCCCGTCCCCCGGGCGCCACCTACACTACCCACTATAAACGATACCCACCCCACTTACAATATCTCTTTACCAATTTTAAAAAACCTTAAAAAATCCCCTCTCTTTTCTCTCCCCCATAATTCTCTTTTTTCCCCCTCCATACACAATTCCCCAGGATAAATGCATCCGTCACAGGGGCTTCGTTCCCTGGCGTCATGGCGGCGGCCTGGCTTTTGTCTCCGGCCCGGGGGCGTTTGGGGGTGTGGTTGGGGCTCCAGCCTCAAAAACGGGGTGTTTCTAAATGTTCCGTTCCGCCGGGAGTCTGCCAACGCGGCAAAACTCCTCATTCAGGCGTCTGAAGCGCCTGAATTCGTCAGACAGGCCGCTAAGGGCGGCAGTCTCCCGGCGGAACGGAACATTAAGAAACATCACCGTTTTTTCCAATGGGTCAGAAAACACATCCACCGCCGCCCCTGCAGGAAAGAAAAACCGCCGGGCGGAGAGGGAAGGCCATTCGCGGCGGCAGATGCGGAACCGGAGGAGGGAGGGGATGGCGGACTGTCGGGGAAAGAATCAAAACTTCTCTGACCCACGTAAAAAGCCGGGAAGGGCGGATAAATCCGCTGCTTCCCGGCTCTTTCAGCTATTGTAGATTAGTAATTGTTCTCTTTGCTGCTGTTGCTTCCGTTATGGCAGTCAGAGGAGCTGTTCTTGCTCTGGTTCTGATTCTTCTGGCTGTTGCTGCTGGAATTCTCAGACTTATTCTGCTGGTTCTGCTTTTCGCTGTTCTGGCTGTTCTGATTGTAATCATTCTTAGACATAATATAAAACCTCCTGATTCATTTTTGTTACAGGAGTAGTATTTGAAAAAACAGCTTTTTTATGCACACATTTTTTATTTTTTTTGAAACAGCCTGATAATATATACTACAAGCACTACGGGAATCAGATAAGGCAGGATAGCCCACATCAGTGAACCGACCACACTGATAACCACAACGAACACCATGATAACGAGAATGGCAATCAGCCAACCTGGCATATGAACCCGTTGGACGGTTCTGCCGTTCCCCTGTGAATAGGCCTCTTCCCTGTATTCATCCCGGTTTTGGGCGCCTGACGCGGCCCTGAACTGTGTTTCGTTCGCCTCACGGGCATAAGCGTCTCCGGCACGCTCCGCCGCATCTATCAGAGTTCTTGCCAGAATTCTGGGATCGCCCAGCTCTGAGAGGACTGCCGCTTCGGACCTTCCTTTCGCCTCTTCCGAATAAAAGTAGTTTTCATAAAATTTAAGATTATCTTCCACCGATGCAGCCGCCATATTCCCGTTCAGTGCACGCCGCAGAGCTTCCAGGAATTCTGTTTTTGTCATCTGCTTATCTCCTTTATTTACTTCCTATTCGTATCATACCCCACAGAAGGCCATATTACAAGAAAACGGTTTATGAAAAAATGATTAAAAAAGACTAAAAAAGACCTGTCCGGTACCGAAAAACATACCGGACAGATCTCTATTTTATAATTTTCTATTCCTGTCTTACCCGATTACAGCAGTCACTTTCTGTGTGCTGTCAGAAACGGTAATGGAAACGGTTTTGTCATCGGCTTTAGCACCAACCGTTCCTCCCTCTGCTTTTACATTCCCGCCGATGCCGTGAAGCACCAGGGTAAGGCCCTTCATGTCGGCATCTGCCGTAAAGGATATGGTATCCGCATTTCTGCAGGTGGTCACATTTGCGACGGTACCGCCCTTCTGGTCTACCAGACGGCAGGTACAGGAGGCGCCGTCCGCAAGCTCATACAGATGAAGGGCTGCTCCATCTGCGTAATCGTAATCCGGCCTGTCGTTCACTGCGCCAAGGGCAAGGAGCGTATTTTCCCTGACATAGAGGGGTAGTGAGAAGTAATCAAACTCTCCCTCGTAGTAACGGCCGCCTTCCTTTATTTCTCCGGTGAAGAAATCGGTCCATCTTCCTTCCGGGAGATAATACTGGGCTTTTTTATCCGCTCTGAGCACGGGCGCAACAAGCAGGGCATCGCCCAGCATATACTGGGTTTCCAGATATGCCGCGACCGGATCGGAAGGATATTCAAATACCATGGGACGCATCATAGGGGTTCCTTCTTCATGTGCTTCCACGGCCTTGGAATACAGGTAAGGCATCATGGAGCATTTCAGCCTGGAGAAGAAACGGACTACATCGCTGGCCTCATCATCAAATAACCACGGCACTCTGTAGCTTGATGAACCATGCAGTCTGCTGTGGGAGGAAAGCAGGCCGAAGGCCGCCCATCTCTTATACAGATCCGGGCTTGCCGTGCTTTCGAAGCCGGATATGTCATGGCTCCAGAAGGAGAAGCCTGACATGGCGAAGGAAAGGCCGCCGCGGATGGTTTCCGCCATGGAAGGATAATTTGCGGAGCAGTCGCCGCCCCAGTGAACCGGGAACTGCTGTCCGCCCGCACAGGCGCTTCTGGCAAAGAGAACCGCATCTCCTTCGCCTCTTGTTTCCTTCAGGAGGTTAAATACGCACTGGTTATAAAGGTAGGTATAGTAGTTGTGCATGCTTCCCTGGTCACTTCCGTCAAACCATTCCACATCCACGGGAACTCTCTCGCCGAAGTCGGTCTTGAAGCAGTCAACTCCCATATCCAGCAGAGTCTTCAGCTTGTCGGAATACCATTTGCAGGCTGCGGGATTGGTGAAATCCACCAGGCCCATTCCTGCCTGCCAGTTATCGGTCTGCCATACGCCTCTGCCGTCGGCTCTCTTTACCAGATAGCCGTTCTCCGCGCCTTCTTTAAAGAAAGGAGTTCCCTGGGCAATATAAGGATTGATCCAGACACAGATCTTCAGTCCTTTGTCATGGTATCTCTTCAGCATTCCTTCCGTATCCGGGAATACTCTCTTGTCCCATGTAAAATCACACCACTGGAATTCCTTCATCCAGAAGCAGTCAAAATGAAATACGCTCAAGGGGATATCCCTGTCGGCCATTCCCTGGATAAAGGAGCTTGTTGTCTCCTCATCGTAATTGGTAGTAAAGGAGGTGGAAAGCCAGAGTCCGAAGCTCCATGCGGGAGGAAGGGCCGGACGTCCGGTATAAGCCGTATAGGATTTCAGGATTTCCTTGGGGGTGGGTCCGTAAATAAAGCAGTAACGCAGTTCTTCGCCGGGCACGGAGAAGCCAACGTATTCCACCTTTTCACTCGCCACTTCAAAGGAAACGTTGTCGGTATGGTCGACGTAGACTCCATAGCCTTTATTTGTCATATAGAAAGGAACGCTCTTATAGGCCACCTGGGAAGCGGTACCGCCGTCTTCATTCCAGGTATCCACAACCTGTCCGTTTTTCACGAAAGAGGTGAATCTTTCACCGAAGCCGTATACATTTTCTCCTACCTGCAGGGAAAGTTCATTTACCATATAAGGTTTTCCGTTTTCCGTCAGGTAATTCTCCGCCGGGAACATGGTGGAAGGCGTTCTGTCCCAGCGGGCATAACCCAGGTTATGGAAGCCGCATCTGGTAAGCTCTTTTCCTTCCGCTTCAAAATAATAGCCCCATTCCTTCAGGCTGACATGCACGGAAACCTTTCCCGCCTTCATAACGGCTTCTTCTTCCCCGATTTCCACACTGACCTCCTGCATCTGCGGATGCTTGGGGCACACGGGTTCCTTCTTATCATAGCCTTCATGGTGCCATGATCTCACTGAAATCATATTTTCCACGGGGGAGGTGAATTCCAGGGTGATGGTGGGCATATTGAGTGTCGCACCTCTGGAGCTGATGGTTCCCACGGGAGCCAGCACTCTCATTCCTCCCGGAATCTCCTGCACCTCATAAGCCTGGGATGCATACAAAATATTAGCCTTTTCACTGCGCAGCCAATATCCTTCCGTAAATTTCATCTTGTTTTCCTCTCTTTCTTAAGCTTAAGCTAAACTTATCCTTATTCAATATTCCCTACTGACCCGCCTTCGTAAACCTCTCCCTCCACGACTATGATTTCGGGGACGCTGGTTTTCGGCCTCTCAATCTGTCCGATCAGCTTTTGTGCGGCATAGCTTCCCAGCTTTACGGTATCCTGCTTTAAAGTGGTGAGCTTTGGTTCCACATGCCGACCTATCCTCAGGCCGTCATAACCGGCGATGGAAATGTCCTCCGGTATCCGAAGCCCTTTTTCCCTCAGCATATTCATTCCCCCCAGACAGGAAAAGTCATCCGGATACAGAATGCAGGTGGGCGGACATGGCAGCTTCAGCAGCTCCTCCGTAGCGGCGGCGGCCGCATCCGTGTCGCGGTATCCGGCCTCAAGCACATATTCATCCGGGATATCCAGCCCCAGCTCCTCCGCCGTCTTATAAAAAGAAGAAAGCCTGCTGCCGGTTACGGATGACGCGTGCCCATGGATATAGGCAATCCGCCTGTGTCCCCTGCTGTAAATAAACTGAAGCAATGACTCCATGCCCTTTACATTATCGGACATTACGGCGATGCGGTTATTGAAAATATGATCGATAGTCACCACCGGTATGTCGCTTGCCACCAGCTGGGCCACCTCCGGATCCTCAAAATCCACACAGGCAATGACCACGCCGTCAAATCCCCGGTATCTGGCATGCTCCAGATAGGTCATTTGCCTGCGCCGTTCCTTGTTCCGGTTGACAAAGGTGATATCATAATCATTCCTTTCCGCCGTTTCTTTAAAGCTTTCCAATACGCCTGCAAAATAGTCATGGGTCAGGCCGCTGTTTGCTTCATCAACAAACAGGACTCCCAGGTTGTAGCTTCGGTTGGTCTTCAGGGTCCTGGCTACGGAATTAGGAAAATAACCCATTTCCTTCGCCGTGCGGCGGATTAACTGCCTGGTTTCTTCCCCTATATCGGTATGGTTATTCAGCGCCTTGCTTACGGATGCCACGGAGACTCCGCATGCCTGGGCGATATCCTTCATAGAAACCATCTGCTTCCAACTCCTTCCGCCGTTTATATCTTAATCGTTTTCGCCCTTCTATCATATATCATATTTACATAAAAATTCAATAGAAAGATTCCCTTTTCCTGCATCATAGCCAGTTTTCGTTATTTTCCCATATTATTCACCGTCATTTCTATGCAAATTGTCCACAGTCTATAACATCGGTACAGATACCGTATACTGTGCACCGGTTTTTTTGTGATTATTTTTCCTTTTTCCCTCTTGAAAAACACGGAGTTTTTCTATATAATCCAAGTCATAGGCAGTTTTTAAGCTTTTACTTAATCGTTTACGTAAATGAATTGTCACTCGTGTCGCCTGCGGGGGAAAATGCAGGCAGGAAGAGCTTCCCCGGAATGCCTTCCCATTTAAGAAAACAGCGTCCGCCAGGCGGACAGAAAGGTGTTCGTATGAAATATGGTTTTTTTGATGATCAACGCTGCGAATATGTGATCACCACACCCGAAACGCCCCTTCCCTGGATTAATTATCTGGGCTGCAAGGACTTTTTTACCCTGATTTCCAATACCTGCGGAGGTTATTCCTTCTATAAGGATGCCAAGCTTCTCCGCCTGACCCGCTATCGTTACAACAATGTTCCTTATGACAATAACGGACAGTATTTCTATATTAAGGATGGTTCCAGCATATGGAATCCCGGCTGGCAGCCTTCCCAGACCAGGCTTGATTCTTACGAATGCCGTCATGGCCTCGGCTACAGCAGATTTACCGGCTCTCTGAATCAGGCAAAGGCGGAGGTGCTCACCTTCGTTCCCTTAAACGATACCTGCCAGGTAACCAGCCTGACCCTCACCAATGAAAGCGGTGAAACCAAAAATCTTTCCCTGTTCTCTTACGTGGAATGGTGTCTGTGGAATGCGGATGACGATATGAAGAACTTCCAGCGTAACTTAAGCACCGGCGAACTGGAAATAGAGGGTTCCACCATTTATCACAAAACAGAATACAGAGAGCGCCGGAACCACTATGCCCTTTATTCCGTAAACACTCCTGTAGACGGTTTTGATACCAGCAGGGATGCGTTCCTGGGCACCTACGGAAGCCCGGCGGCTCCCGTTGTGGTAAAGGAAGGAAAAGCTTCCAATTCCGAAGCACATGGCTGGTCTCCCATTGCTTCCCACCAGATTAATGTTTCCCTGGCTCCCGGTGAAAGCCGTTCTTATATCTTTGTTTTGGGTTATGTGGAAAATGAAGAGGAAGAGAAATGGGAGGCTCCCGGAATCATCAACAAGACCAAAGCCCATCAGCTGCTTTCCCGTTATCAGTCCGATGAAGCTGTGGAAAAGGCTTTCACAGAATTAACGGATTACTGGCAGGAACTGCTTTCCGGTTATCAGGTTTCTTCCGATTGTGAAGAAGTAAACCGTATGGTAAATATCTGGAACCAGTATCAGTGTATGGTTACCTTTAACATGTCCCGCAGCGCTTCCTATTATGAATCCGGTATCGGCAGAGGAATGGGCTTCCGGGATTCCTGCCAGGATCTTCTCGGCTTCGTGCACCTGATTCCGGAAAGGGCGAGGGAACGTATCCTGGATATTGCCTCCGCACAGTTTGGTGACGGCAGCACCTACCACCAGTATCAGCCTCTTACCAAAAAGGGAAATGCGGATATCGGCGGCGGCTTCAACGACGATCCTCTGTGGCTGATTGCAGGTACAAGCGCTTATATCAAAGAAACCGGTGATACCTCCATTCTTTCCGAAGTGGTTACTTTTGATGACGGCGGAGAAGGAACCCTGTTTGAGCATCTGACCCGTTCCTTTGAATTTACCGTTACGCACAAAGGCCCTCACGGTCTTCCTCTCATCGGACGTGCGGACTGGAATGACTGCCTGAACTTAAACTGCTTCTCCGCACAGCCCGGCGAATCCTTCCAGACCTTCGGCCCCAGTGAAGGCCCTGTTGCGGAATCCGTTTTCATCGGCGGCATGTTTGTAAAATACGGTGAAGAATATGCACAGCTGGCTGAGCTTCAGGGACTTACGGATATTGCGGAATCTGCCCGCAGGGAGGTTTCCTCCATGTATGACACTCTTCTGGATGCAGGCTGGGACGGCGACTGGTTCCTGCGCGCTTATGACGCTTACAGCCAGAAGGTTGGCTCCTCTGAATGCGAAGAAGGCCAGATCTTCATCGAGCCCCAGGGCTTCTGCGTGCTGGCGGGAGTCGGCATCAAGGAAGGAAAGGCACAGCGTGCCCTGGACAGCGTAAAAGAACGTCTTGATACCAAATATGGCATCATGCTCCTTCAGCCAGCCTTCTCCCGTTATCACCTGGAGCTTGGGGAAATCACCTCCTACCCGCCGGGATACAAGGAAAATGCAGGCATTTTCTGCCATAACAATCCCTGGATTTCCATCGCGGAGGCGGTTATCGGCAGAGGGGAAAGAGCCTTTGAAGTATACAGGAAAACCTGTCCTGCTTTCCTGCAGGATATCAGCGAAATCCACAGAACCGAGCCTTACTGCTATTCCCAGATGATCGCCGGCAGGGATGCCGCCACGCACGGGGAAGCAAAAAACAGCTGGCTCACAGGAACCGCTGCCTGGACCTTCGTAAATATTTCCCAGTATATTCTGGGGATCCAGCCGAGCCTCACAGGGCTGTGCATTGACCCCTGTGTTCCCGGGGACTTCGGTGATTTCACCATCACCAGACGGTTCCGCGGAGCGGTTTACCACATTGAGGTAAAGAACCCCAATCATTTGGAAAAGGGCGTTTCCTCTCTTCTGGTAGACGGGGAAAAGGTAGACGGAAATGTGGTTCCTTTTGTGGAAGGGAAGAAAGAATATCATGTAACCGCGGTTATGGGGTAATTTCTTCGGCATGCAGTTGCCGAATCATTCATTATAAAAGCAGAACCGGCATATCTGAAAAGGTATGCCGGTTCCATTTTTATATCTTTACTTTTGTATCTTAACTCTTATTTCTCTATTATTATACATCCGCCATTAATGCTGTACATCCTGTGAAAGCAGCGCCATCAGGTCAAAAGGAGGAAGGATCTCTTCCAGATATGCCAGAAGCTCATCATCATAGTCACTGCGTACCTCGCATACCCTGTCATACACCATGGTAGGTTCCTGTTCCGGCGTAACCGGCTGCCATTCGTCCGATCCTTCCGGATTGGGATTTCCATGGCGCGCGAACTGCATTGCCGCTCCGAAGATTTTTTCTTCCAGTTCATCGGAGACACCCGGAATATTGCAGATTTCCACCTTATCCGTGTTGTGGAAAATAAACGGGATATCGGAACAATGCCAGGCTACCTTGCCATTCTGATACGGGAAATCCAGGGAAAACAGGTAGAGATAGGCGGGTGCCTTTCCTCCTTTGGCATGAAGCTGCGCAAGAGCCTTGGAGGGCTGGCGGAATATACGATCCAGCGCAAGTACGTCAACCGGCTTTTTATCCGGATATGCTTTCAGGAAAAGCTCTTTCACCTTATCTGCATGTTCGCCGTATGCTCCGGCAAGTATGGCTCTGGATTCCTCCTCCGTCAGTTTTTCCTTATTATATGGAGTGGGCATGAAGGAAAATTCCCCGAATACGGATCCCACCATAAGCGGAATGGTTTCTGCATGGTCACGGAAGCCTGTGATCAGCGGCTCTCCCAGATAATAATCATTGACCATCGGCATGCCGCCTATGTATATTCCCTGTGCCGCCAATGCAGGGGATACGGTATTATAGGCTTTTGCAAGCTCATAATAAGGCACGGTTTCCAGTTTTTCCACTTCCCCTTCCGGTATTCCCAGTTCCTTCAGAAGAGCTGGAACAATTTTCGTGCCGTCTCCCGGTATTATGGGCATCAGCTTGCCGTCCGACACACCGCTCATGACAATGGCTTTATGGAACAGGCCGTCCGCTTCCGGTATCTGCATCAATCCCGTAACCTTCATTCCTCCGCCGGACTGTCCGAACAGCGTCACATTCTCCGGATCCCCGCCGAATTCTTCTATATTGTCATGAACCCCCCGCAGAGCCGCCACAAGGTCAGCCA
>OLOL01000652.1_pt1 | contig 35084 bp, 40 predicted proteins | sample 1673081 | NCBI WGS metagenome assembly OLOL01 (sample SAMEA3136753, study PRJEB25190) | human gut metagenome
CGGCGAAAATCGGTCTGCACGCGGTGGCACAAGACCGTGCGCTGAAAGACGGCAAACTGAATGTTTACTGGACCATGTGTACCAATAACATGCAGGCCGGACCGAACATTAATGAAGAGCGTATGCCGGGCTGGCGCGATCCGCGCAACTTTATCATCGTTTCCGATCCATATCCGACGGTCAGTGCGCTGGCAGCGGACTTGATCCTGCCGACCGCAATGTGGGTAGAGAAAGAGGGGGCTTACGGTAATGCCGAACGCCGTACTCAGTTCTGGCGTCAGCAGGTACAGGCACCGGGTGAAGCAAAATCGGATCTCTGGCAGTTAGTTCAGTTCTCCCGTCGCTTCAAAACTGAAGAAGTGTGGCCGGAAGAGCTGCTGGCTAAGAAACCGGAACTGCGTGGCAAAACGCTGTATGAGGTTCTGTATGCCACTCCGGAAGTGAGCAAATTCCCGGTATCCGAACTGGCGGAAGATCAGCTGAACGACGAATCTCGCGAGCTGGGCTTCTATCTGCAAAAAGGGTTGTTCGAAGAGTACGCATGGTTTGGTCGCGGTCACGGTCACGATCTCGCGCCGTTCGATGATTACCACAAAGCACGCGGTCTGCGCTGGCCGGTGGTGAACGGTAAAGAAACGCAGTGGCGTTACAGCGAAGGTAACGACCCGTACGTGAAAGCGGGCGAAGGCTACAAGTTCTACGGTAAACCGGATGGCAAAGCGGTGATCTTCGCGCTGCCGTTCGAACCTGCGGCGGAAGCGCCGGATGAAGAGTACGACCTGTGGCTCTCTACCGGACGCGTCCTGGAGCACTGGCATACCGGCAGTATGACTCGCCGTGTACCGGAACTGCACCGCGCCTTCCCGGAAGCGGTTCTGTTTATTCACCCGCTGGATGCGAAAGCGCGCGATCTGCGCCGTGGCGACAAAGTGAAAGTGGTTTCTCGCCGTGGCGAAGTGATCTCGATTGTCGAAACGCGCGGTCGTAACCGTCCGCCGCAGGGCCTGGTGTACATGCCGTTCTTCGACGCCGCACAGCTGGTTAACAAACTGACGCTGGATGCGACCGATCCGCTCTCGAAAGAGACGGACTTCAAGAAGTGCGCGGTCAAACTGGAGAAGGTGTAAGCCATTATGTCCCGGTCAGCGAAACCTCAAAATGGTCGCCGCCGCTTTCTGCGCGATGTCGTTCGCACAGCAGGCGGGCTGGCTGCCGTGGGTGTGGCGCTGGGGTTACAACAGCAAACCGCACGCGCATCTGGTGTGCGGTTGCGCCCGCCCGGAGCCATAAACGAGAACGCCTTTGCCAGTGCCTGTGTGCGTTGCGGTCAGTGTGTTCAGGCTTGCCCTTACGACACCTTAAAACTGGCGACGCTGGCCTCTGGTCTGTCGGCGGGCACGCCATATTTTGTCGCACGGGATATTCCTTGCGAAATGTGTGAGGACATTCCGTGCGCCAAAGTGTGCCCGAGCGGTGCGCTGGATCGTGAGATCGAATCGATCGACGACGCGCGGATGGGGCTGGCGGTACTGGTGGACCAGGAAAACTGTCTCAACTTTCAGGGGCTGCGCTGCGATGTTTGTTATCGCGAATGCCCGAAAATTGATGAGGCCATCACCCTGGAGCTGGAGCGCAACACGCGAACCGGTAAGCACGCCCGCTTTCTGCCGACGGTTCACAGCGACGCCTGTACCGGCTGCGGTAAGTGCGAAAAAGTGTGCGTGCTGGAACAACCGGCAATCAAGGTGTTACCGCTGTCACTGGCGAAAGGGGAGTTAGGTCACCATTACCGCTTCGGCTGGCTGGAGGGGAACAATGGCAAATCGTAAACGTGACGCCGGGCGCGAGGCGCTGGAGAAAAAAGGCTGGTGGCGCAGTCACCGTTGGTTAGTGTTACGTCGCCTTTGTCAGTTCTTCGTGCTGGGGATGTTTTTGAGCGGTCCGTGGTTTGGTGTGTGGATCTTGCACGGCAACTACAGCAGTAGCCTGTTATTCGACACCGTTCCACTGACCGATCCGCTGATGACACTGCAAAGTCTTGCCAGCGGTCATCTGCCTGCCACGGTAGCGCTGACTGGTGCGGTGATTATCACCGTGCTCTACGCCCTGGCAGGAAAGCGATTATTTTGCAGCTGGGTCTGCCCGCTGAACCCGATTACCGACTTAGCAAATTGGTTACGCAGACGATTTGACCTCAATCAGTCTGCGACGATCCCTCGCCACATTCGCTACGTGCTGTTGGTGATCATTCTGGTGGGATCGGCCTTAACTGGCACGCTCATCTGGGAATGGATCAACCCCGTTTCCCTGATGGGGCGTAGCCTGGTAATGGGCTTCGGCAGCGGCGCGCTGCTTATTCTCGCGCTGTTTTTATTTGATCTACTGGTCGTTGAACACGGCTGGTGCGGGCACATTTGTCCGGTTGGTGCACTGTATGGCGTGCTGGGTAGCAAAGGTGTGATTACCGTTGCGGCCACCGATCGGCAGAAATGTAACCGCTGTATGGATTGTTTTCATGTTTGCCCGGAACCGCATGTGCTACGTGCCCCGGTGCTGGATGAACAAAGCCCGGTGCAGGTCACCAGCCGCGATTGCATGACGTGCGGTCGCTGCGTGGATGTCTGTTCTGAGGATGTATTTACAATAACTACACGATGGAGTTCGGGAGCGAAATCATGAAAAGCCATGACCTGAAGAAAGCGCTGTGTCAATGGACGGCGATGCTGGCCCTGGTGGTAAGCGGCGCGGTTTGGGCGGCTAATGGCGTCGATTTTAGCCAGTCGCCGGAAGTATCCGGGACGCAGGAAGGGGCCATTCGGATGCCAAAAGAGCAGGATCGGATGCCGCTGAACTATGTGAATCAGCCGCCAATGATCCCGCATAGCGTTGAAGGTTATCAGGTAACGACCAATACCAACCGCTGCTTGCAGTGCCACGGTGTCGAAAGTTATCGCACCACTGGCGCGCCGCGCATTAGTCCTACTCACTTTATGGACAGCGACGGCAAAGTGGGCGCGGAAGTGGCTCCGCGTCGTTATTTCTGTCTGCAATGTCACGTACCGCAGGCCGATACCGCGCCAATCGTGGGGAATACCTTTACCCCGTCAAAAGGTTACGGGAAATAAGAGGTTATTATGGGAAATTCTGACCGTAAGCCTGGTCTGATTAAGCGCCTGTGGAAATGGTGGCGTACCCCCAGCCGTCTGGCGCTGGGGACGCTGCTGTTGATCGGTTTTGTCGGTGGCATCGTCTTCTGGGGCGGCTTTAACACCGGGATGGAAAAAGCCAATACCGAAGAGTTCTGCATTAGCTGCCACGAAATGCGTAACACGGTGTATCAGGAATACATGGATTCCGTGCACTACAACAACCGTAGCGGCGTCCGTGCGACCTGTCCGGATTGTCACGTTCCGCACGAGTTTGTGCCAAAGATGATACGCAAGCTCAAAGCAAGTAAAGAGCTGTATGGTAAAATTTTTGGCGTTATTGACACGCCGCAGAAATTTGAAGCTCATCGCCTGACGATGGCACAGAATGAGTGGCGGCGCATGAAGGACAACAACTCGCAGGAGTGCCGTAACTGTCACAACTTCGAGTATATGGATACAACCGCCCAGAAATCGGTTGCCGCGAAGATGCATGACCAGGCGGTGAAAGATGGGCAAACCTGTATTGATTGCCATAAAGGGATAGCGCACAAGCTGCCCGACATGCGTGAAGTCGAGCCAGGTTTTTAACAGGGTTATTGCGTGAGTATGCTTGAAGCCAGAGAGTTACTTTGCGAGCGGGATGAACGAACCTTATTTAGTGGTTTATCATTTACGCTGAACGCAGGAGAGTGGGTACAAATCACCGGTAGCAACGGCGCGGGGAAGACAACGCTTCTCCGTTTGCTGACGGGGTTGTCTCGCCCTGATGCAGGCGAGGTTCTCTGGCAAGGGCAGCCCTTGCATCAGGTACGCGACAGCTACCATCAAAACCTGTTATGGATAGGCCATCAGCCGGGGATCAAAACCCGGCTGACGGCGTTAGAAAATCTGCACTTTTATCATCGCGATGGCGATACCGCACAATGTCTGGAAGCCCTGGCGCAGGCCGGGCTTGCCGGATTCGAAGATATTCCGGTAAATCAACTTTCTGCCGGGCAACAACGCCGCGTCGCTTTAGCGCGTCTGTGGCTGACCCGTGCCACGTTATGGATCCTCGACGAGCCTTTTACCGCGATTGACGTTAATGGCGTCGATCGTCTGACCCAGCGTATGGCGCAGCATACGGAGCAGGGGGGGATTGTGATTCTGACTACCCACCAGCCGCTCAACGTTGCTGAAAGTAAAATTCGCCGCATTTCACTGACGCAAACGAGGGCCGCATGATGTTCTGGCGCATTTTCCGTCTTGAGCTGCGCGTAGCGTTTCGCCACAGCGCCGAAATCGCCAACCCGCTGTGGTTCTTCCTGATTGTCATTACCCTTTTTCCGCTCAGTATCGGTCCGGAGCCGCAACTGCTGGCGCGTATTGCGCCGGGTATTATCTGGGTTGCCGCGCTGCTTTCATCCTTGCTGGCACTCGAGCGACTGTTCCGTGACGATTTGCAGGACGGCAGTCTTGAACAATTGATGTTGTTGCCGTTACCCTTGCCCGCCGTTGTGCTGGCGAAGGTGATGGCGCACTGGATGGTAACCGGTCTGCCGTTACTCATCCTTTCGCCCCTGGTAGCAATGCTACTGGGAATGGATGTTTATGGCTGGCAAGTGATGGCGTTAACGCTACTGCTGGGAACCCCTACGCTTGGCTTTCTTGGTGCGCCGGGCGTGGCGCTGACAGTGGGACTTAAGCGCGGTGGTGTGCTGCTCAGCATACTGGTGTTACCGCTGACTATCCCATTACTCATCTTTGCCACCGCCGCGATGGACGCGGCTTCTATGCATTTGCCCGTTGATGGGTATCTGGCAATTTTAGGCGCGTTGCTGGCAGGCACCGCGACATTAAGTCCTTTTGCGACGGCGGCAGCGTTACGAATCAGCATTCAATAACGCTGGATTACTGATTTTTGTTCGAGTCTGGTATCGAAACTATGTGGAAAACACTGCATCAACTGGCGATCCCACCACGGCTGTATCAAATCTGTGGCTGGTTTATACCGTGGCTGGCAATTGCCAGTGTGGTCGTGCTTACCGTCGGCTGGATCTGGGGGTTCGGCTTTGCTCCGGCTGATTATCAGCAGGGAAATAGCTACCGCATTATCTACCTGCATGTGCCTGCGGCGATCTGGTCGATGGGCATTTATGCATCAATGGCGGTGGCGGCGTTTATTGGCCTTGTCTGGCAGATGAAAATGGCCAACCTGGCGGTGGCGGCGATGGCCCCCATTGGTGCCGTGTTTACCTTTATTGCCCTGGTTACCGGCTCTGCATGGGGAAAACCGATGTGGGGCACCTGGTGGGTATGGGATGCACGTCTGACTTCTGAACTGGTGCTGCTGTTTCTGTATGTTGGTGTCATTGCCCTGTGGCACGCCTTCGACGACCGTCGTCTGGCTGGGCGTGCGGCAGGTATCCTGGTGCTGATTGGCGTGGTGAATCTGCCGATTATTCATTACTCCGTAGAGTGGTGGAACACCCTGCATCAGGGATCAACGCGAATGCAGCAAAGTATCGATCCGGCGATGCGTTCGCCGCTGCGCTGGTCGATTTTGGGCTTCCTGCTCCTGTCTGCCACGCTGACGCTGATGCGGATGCGTAATTTGATTTTGCTGATGGAAAAACGCCGTCCGTGGGTGAGTGAACTGATACTGAAAAGAGGCCGTAAATGACCCCTGCATTTGCTTCCTGGAATGAATTTTTCGCAATGGGCGGTTACGCCTTTTTTGTCTGGCTGGCGGTGGTGATGACCGTTATTCCGCTGGTGGTTTTAGTCGTGCACTCGGTGATGCAACATCGCGCAATTCTGCGTGGCGTGGCGCAACAGCGGGCGCGTGAGGCGCGTTTACGTGCTGCGCAACAGCAGGAGGCTGCATGAATATTCGCCGTAAAAACCGCTTGTGGATTGCCTGTGCCGTGCTGGCGGGGCTGGCGCTGACTATCGGTCTGGTGCTATATGCGCTGCGCTCGAATATCGATCTCTTTTATACGCCGGGGGAGATTCTCTACGGCAAGCGTGAAACTCAGCAGATGCCGGAAGTCGGTCAGCGTCTGCGCGTTGGCGGGATGGTGATGCCGGGGAGTGTGCAGCGCGATCCCAATTCGCTAAAAGTAACTTTCACCATTTACGACGCTGAAGGTTCAGTAGATGTCTCTTACGAAGGCATTTTGCCGGATCTGTTCCGTGAAGGGCAGGGCGTTGTGGTGCAGGGCGAACTGGAAAAAGGCAATCATATCCTCGCGAAAGAAGTGCTGGCGAAACACGATGAAAACTACACGCCGCCAGAAGTTGAGAAAGCGATGGAAGCTAACCACCGTCGCCCGGCGAGTGTTTATAAGGACCCAGCATCATGATGCCAGAAATTGGTAACGGGCTGCTGTGTCTGGCGCTAGGAATTGCGCTGCTGCTGTCTGTGTATCCGCTATGGGGCGTGGCGCGCGGGGACGCGCGCATGATGGCGTCTTCCCGCTTGTTTGCCTGGCTGCTGTTTATGTCTGTGGCTGGCGCATTTCTGGTGCTGGTCAATGCTTTCGTGGTCAACGACTTTACCGTCACCTATGTTGCCAGCAACTCCAATACCCAGCTTCCGGTGTGGTATCGCGTGGCGGCTACCTGGGGCGCGCATGAAGGCTCGCTCCTGCTGTGGGTGCTACTGATGAGCGGCTGGACCTTTGCGGTAGCGATTTTTAGTCAGCGTATTCCGCTGGATATTGTTGCCCGCGTACTGGCGATAATGGGGATGGTCAGTGTCGGCTTTTTGCTGTTCATTCTCTTTACCTCTAACCCGTTCTCACGCACGCTGCCGAATTTCCCGATTGAAGGGCGCGATCTTAACCCGTTGTTGCAGGATCCGGGGCTGATTTTCCACCCGCCTCTGCTCTATATGGGGTACGTCGGTTTCTCGGTGGCGTTTGCTTTTGCCATTGCATCTTTGTTGAGTGGGCGTCTGGACAGCACTTATGCGCGTTTTACTCGTCCGTGGACGCTGGCTGCGTGGATCTTCCTGACGCTCGGCATTGTGCTCGGTTCCGCATGGGCCTATTACGAACTCGGCTGGGGCGGCTGGTGGTTCTGGGATCCGGTAGAAAACGCCTCGTTTATGCCGTGGCTGGTGGGGACTGCGCTGATGCACTCACTGGCGGTCACTGAACAACGCGCCAGCTTCAAAGCGTGGACATTACTGCTGGCAATCAGTGCCTTCTCGTTGTGTCTGCTGGGGACTTTCCTCGTGCGTTCCGGCGTGCTGGTATCGGTACACGCGTTTGCGTCTGATCCGGCGCGCGGTATGTTTATCCTCGCCTTTATGGTGCTGGTGATTGGCGGTTCGCTGCTGCTGTTTGCCGCGCGTGGACACAAAGTTCGCTCACGCGTAAACAATGCGCTGTGGTCGCGGGAATCTTTGCTGTTAGCGAACAACGTTTTGCTGGTAGCCGCGATGCTGGTGGTGTTGCTGGGGACGTTGCTGCCGCTGGTGCACAAGCAACTGGGACTGGGCAGTATTTCGATTGGCGAACCGTTCTTCAACACCATGTTTACCTGGCTGATGGTGCCGTTTGCGCTACTGCTTGGTGTCGGCCCTCTGGTGCGCTGGGGACGCGATCGCCCACGTAAAATCCGCAATTTGTTGATTATCGCCTTCATCTCTACGCTGGTGCTGTCGCTGCTGTTGCCGTGGCTGTTCGAAAGCAAAGTTGTGGCGATGACGGTGCTCGGCCTGGCAATGGCCTGCTGGATTGCGGTGCTGGCAATTGCGGAAGCTGCGCTGCGTATTTCACGCGGCACGAAAACCACCTTCAGTTATTGGGGGATGGTGGCAGCTCACCTGGGGCTGGCAGTGACAATTGTTGGCATTGCTTTTAGTCAGAACTATAGCGTTGAGCGTGATGTGCGCATGAAGTCCGGCGATAGCGTCGATATTCATGAATATCGCTTCACCTTCCGTGATGTCAAAGAAGTGACTGGTCCAAACTGGCGTGGCGGTGTGGCGACTATCGGCGTAACGCGAGATGGCAAGCCGGAAACAGTGCTGTATGCAGAAAAACGTTATTACAACACTGCCGGGTCGATGATGACCGAAGCGGCGATTGACGGTGGCATCACGCGTGACCTGTACGCGGCGCTCGGTGAAGAGCTGGAAAACGGCGCGTGGGCCGTGCGTCTTTACTACAAACCATTTGTTCGCTGGATTTGGGCGGGCGGGCTGATGATGGCGTTGGGCGGACTGCTGTGTCTGTTTGATCCTCGCTATCGTAAGCGCGTGAACCCGCAGAAAACTGCGCCGGAGGCTGCATGAAGCGCAAGGTATTGTTAATTCCGTTGATTATCTTCCTGGCGATTGCCGCGGCGCTGCTGTGGCAGCTGGCGCGTAATGCCGAAGGGGATGATCCGACCAATCTGGAATCGGCGCTCATTGGCAAGCCAGTGCCGAAGTTTCGCCTCGAATCACTGGACAATCCGGGGCAGTTTTATCAGGCGGATGTGCTGACTCAGGGCAAACCAGTGCTGCTTAACGTCTGGGCGACCTGGTGTCCGACCTGCCGTGCGGAACATCAATATCTGAATCAGCTTTCTGCGCAGGGCATCCGCGTGGTCGGCATGAACTATAAAGACGATCGCCAGAAGGCAATCAGCTGGCTGAAAGAGCTGGGCAATCCTTACGCGCTAAGCCTGTTTGATGGCGACGGCATGTTAGGGCTGGATCTCGGTGTCTATGGCGCGCCAGAAACGTTCCTTATTGACGGCAACGGCATCATTCGCTATCGCCATGCGGGCGATCTCAATCCTCGCGTCTGGGAAGAAGAGATCAAGCCACTGTGGGAGAAATACAGTAAGGAGGCCGCACAATGAGGTTTTTATTGGGCGTGCTGATGCTGATGATCTCCGGCTCAGCGCTGGCGACCATCGACGTGTTGCAGTTTAAAGATGAAGCACAGGAACAACAGTTCCGTCAGCTCACTGAAGAACTGCGCTGCCCGAAATGCCAGAACAACAGCATTGCCGATTCCAACTCGATGATTGCCACCGACCTGCGCCAGAAAGTGTATGAACTGATGCAGGAAGGCAAAAGTAAGAAAGAGATTGTCGATTATATGGTGGCGCGTTACGGCAACTTCGTCACTTACGATCCGCCGTTAACGCCGCTGACCGTGCTGCTGTGGGTGCTGCCAGTAGTGGCTATTGGCATTGGCGGTTGGGTCATATACGCCCGTTCGCGGCGTCGGGTACGCGTGGTGCCGGAAGCGTTTCCAGAACAAAGCGTGCCGGAAGGTAAGCGTGCCGGATATGTTGTTTATCTGCCGGGTATTGTGGTGGCGTTAATTGTGGCTGGCGTCAGCTACTACCAGACTGGCAATTATCAGCAGGTGAAAATCTGGCAGCAGGCCACGGCACAGGCTCCGGCGTTACTGGACAGGGCGCTGGATCCGAAAGCCGATCCGCTCAACGAAGAAGAGATGTCGCGCCTTGCGCTGGGGATGCGTACTCAACTGCAAAAAAATCCGGGAGATATAGAAGGCTGGATTATGTTGGGCCGCGTTGGCATGGCGCTGGGTAACGCCAGTATCGCCACCGATGCATACGCCACTGCGTATCGCCTCGATCCGAAAAACAGCGATGCTGCACTGGGATACGCTGAAGCGTTGACACGTTCATCTGATCCCAACGACAACCGCCTCGGCGGCGAACTGCTGCGCCAGTTGGTGAGAACGGACCATAGCAATATCCGTGTGTTAAGCATGTATGCATTTAATGCCTTTGAGCAGCAACGATTTGGCGAAGCCGTTGCCGCGTGGGAAATGATGTTGAAACTCTTACCTGCCAACGATACTCGCCGTGCGGTGATCGAACGTAGTATCGCGCAGGCGATGCAACATTTGTCGCCGCAGGAGAGTAAATAAAAAGTGGCCCGATGGTGATGCCATCGGGCTATTTTTATTGTGCCCCGCGTTGTTGCAGGAACAGAATGGTGGCCGCCACGCGTGAGCGGACGTTGAGTTTACGCAGCAGATTGCGAATATGGACTTTTACTGTCTGCTCGGAAATATTCAACACCGAGGCAATCTGTTTATTTGACAGCCCCTGTGCCAGCTCGTGCAGAACATCCAGCTCGCGTTCTGTCAGCACGCTGAAGGGGTCTTCTTCCGCGCCAAACATTTCACGTTCACGTAAGTACTGATTGACGCGTTCGCTAAAGACTTTGCTGCCTTTCGCTCCGGCACGAATCGCTTCCAGTAACACTTCCGGGTCGCTGTCTTTCAACAGATAACCGTCTGCGCCTGCGTCTATCAGTGCAAAGACATCGCTGGAGGCATCTGATACGGTCAGGATAATAATTTGCGCGGTAACGCCATCCCTGCGCAAGGCATTGAGGGTATCCAGGCCACTCATGCCTTTCATATTGAGATCCAGCAAGATCACGTCGATATCCAGTCTATTCGCCAGATCGATCGCGCTTGCGCCGTCGCCCGCTTCGGCGACCACTTCAAAGCCAGAATCAAGCTCCAGTAACTGACGAACACCGCGTCGCATAAGTGGATGATCATCCACAATCATCACCTGAAAAGGCGTTGCTTCAGGCATAGTAGTCTCCTGAGGTTTTATTAGAATCATTATGTTTGAGCGTAGCGTTGGTAACGCTACCAGGCGCGTGAATGTTACCCCATTTTATGTATGGACATGTAGTGAAAACTACAACTTTGTCGTTCGCTTTGGCATCATCTTTATTATAAAGACGGAATTTTGCATCAGCTTCTCATCAGGAAAAACAACTAAAAAATCAATCACAATACTTGTGCATTTCTTTAAACAGTTTTTAAAAACTGACTCCGGGTATGGAGCTATGGGTATTTTCTGTCCCCAATGCTTTTAACAGCAATTAATTTCATAGGATGAAAGCTTAATGCACCAATCTGGTTCTGTTTCTCTTTGTCGTTCCGCAATATCTGTTCTGGTGGCTACAGCGTTATATTCGCCCATAGCATTGGCATCAACTGTTGAGTATGGTGAGACAGTTGATGGTGTTGTCCTGGAAAAAGATATCCAGCTGGTTTGTAGGGCCGCCAATAATACGAAAATCAATCCTGGCGGAGAACAGCATATATAAGAATTTGGTGTAAGTAGTAATACTGAAATTAACGGGGGATATCAGTACATTGAAATAAATGGCACCGCAGAATACTCAGTATTAAATGATGGTTATCAAATTGTTCAAATGGGTGGCGCGGCAAACCAGACTACCCTCAATAATGGTGTGCTACAGGTTTATGGCGCGGCGAATGAACCTACGATTAAAGGCGGGCGCTTAATCGTTGAAAAAGATGGGGGGACCGTCTTTGCCGCTATCGAAAAGGGAGGACTACTGGAGGTTAAAGAGGGGGGATTTGCGCTTGCGGTAGATCAGAAAGCAGGCGGTGCGATTAAAACAACCACGCGGGCCATGGAGGTATTCGGAACAAACCGTCTCGGTCAGTTCGATATCAAGAATGGTATTGCTAATAATATGTTGTTGGAAAACGGCGGAAGTTTGCGAGTTGAAGAAAATGACTTCGCTTATAATACCACTGTGGATAATGGCGGCTTACTGGAGGTTATGGATGGCGGGACTGCAACTGGCGTTGATAAAAAAGCAGGCGGAAAATTAATTGTCTCAACGAATGCGCTGGAAGTGAGTGGTACAAACAGTAAAGGCCAATTTAGTATAAAGGATGGTGTGTCAAAAAATTATGAACTGGATGATGGTTCCGGGCTCATTGTTATGGAGGACACGCAGGCCATTGACACTATCCTTGATGAGCATGCCACTATGCAATCGCTGGGAAAGGATACTGGTACGAGAGTGCAGGCAAATGCGGTGTATGATCTCGGTCGATCAGATCAGAATGGAAGTATCACGTATTCCTCTAAAGCCATCTCTGAAAATATGGTTATCAACAATGGCCGCGCTAATGTCTGGGCTGGCACAATGGTTAACGTTTCAGTCAGAGGGAATGATGGCATTCTTGAGGTCATGAAGCCGCAAATAAATTATGCACCCGCTATGTTGGTGGGTAGTGTCGTGGTTTCTGAGGGCGCTTCTTTAAGAACGCATGGTGCCGTGGATACCAGCAAAGCGGATGTTTCGCTCGATGGTGGCTCATGGACCATCATTGCCGATATCACTACGACGAACCAAAACACCCTCCTCAACTTAGCCAACCTTGCGATGTCTGACGCAAATGTGATTATGATGGCTGAGCCAGTGACTCGTTCATCAGTGACGGCAAGTGCGGAAAATTTCATTACGTTGACCACCAATACCCTGTCGGGAAACGGCAATTTTTATATGCGTACCGATATGGCTAATCATCAGAGCGATCAGCTCAACGTCACCGGTCAGGCAACAGGTGATTTCAAAATATTCGTGACGGACACCGGTGCCAGCCCGGCAGCAGGAGATAACCTTACACTGGTAACAACGGGCGCGGTGATGCGGCATTTACGTTGGGCAATGCCGGAGGCGTTGTTGATATCAGTACGTATGAATATACCTTGCTGGATAATGGCAACCATAGCTGGAGTCTCGCAGAGAATCGCGCACAAATGCCCCCTTCAACCACGGATGTGCTGAATATGGCGGCAGCACAACCGCTGGTATTTGATGCAGAACTGGACACCGTGCGTGGGCGTCTTGGTAGCGTAAAAGGCGTTAATTACGATACGGCGATGTGGAGTTCGGCAATTAACACCCGCAACAACGTGACCACTGATGCGGGAGCTGGCTTTGAGCAAACATTGACGGGGCTGACGCTCGGTATCGATAGCCGTTTCTCCCGTGAAGAAAGCAGTACAATTCGCGGCTTGTTCTTTGGTTACTCTCATTCTGATATTGGTTTTGATCGCGGCGGCAAAGGCAATGTCGATAGCTATACCCTGGGGGCTTATGCCGGTTGGGAGCATCAGAACGGTGCCTATGTTGATGGGGTGGTGAAAGTTGACCGTTTTGCCAACACCATCCATGGCAAGATGAGTAATGGGGCAACAGCGTTTGGCGATTACAATAGTAACGGCGCGGGTGCTCATGTCGAGAGCGGGTTCCGTTGGGTTGACGGATTGTGGAGTGTTAGACCTTATCTGGCCTTTACCGGCTTTACCACAGATGGTCAGGACTACACGTTATCAAACGGCATGCGCGCGGATGTGGGAAATACCCGCATATTACGGGCTGAAGCGGGAACGGCGGTAAGCTATCACATGGACCTGCAAAACGGTACGACGCTGGAACCCTGGCTGAAAGCCGCCGTACGTCAGGAATACGCCGATTCTAACCAGGTGAAAGTTAATGACGATGGCAAATTTAATAATGATGTGGCTGGAACCCGTGGCGTTTATCAGGCTGGGATAAGGTCATCGTTTACCCCGACGTTAAGCGGTCATTTGTCAGTCAGTTATGGCAATGGCGCAGGGGTAGAATCGCCGTGGAATACTCAGGCGGGTGTGGTCTGGACGTTCTGATAACAGAAAATAAACAGGCTGTGATGTGTCACGGTCTGTTTATCGAAATAATTGCAGATATAAAAAAACCAACCGTAATGGTTGGTTTTTTCTTGGGATAATTTGGCACGAGAGTAGTTTAATTTAGCGTGTAACCGCATGATTTTAATAAATATTATTGATTCAACTTTTAAACCGTATAACCAAACGTATAACTAAAATAATTTGCTGAAAAAATGCACAATTTAAACGGCGATTGCCCTAGCGACTTCCATGATTCTACCTGGATTTTTTTTCGCTCATTCGTTTTTAAGCTGGTGGATGTTCCCCGATATGGTGATCACCATATCGGGATTTACGCCAGGTTAATGTTAACCTCTGCCCTGTTAACATTTTTACCAAAAAGGTAGTTAACATTTTTTGCTCGCAACCAGATGAATCATAAAGACAAAATCAACAACAACGCTTCATCAGGCAGTTAACATGTTAACTACTACGAAACGGTAATTTTTTCTCTGCGTGAGAGGGGGCGCGGTGTCCAGCTTATTCGTTGTTCGTGGCTAACCACTCCCCCCCATGCCGGATTTTTTTCCGGTTAACTGTTAATCAGGCTGGTGGGTTTTACCTGTTCTGTAGGAGTGGTCATTATGACCATCCCTTATATCGTCCGAATGCCGGACGAAGGCACACATCAACCGTAACGAAAATCGTTATGGTTGCCTTGATGGTCTGCGTGGTCATTATGACCATTCAGACAATGACCTTAATCAGAATTTTTCGCTAAAAAATGACGTTGACCACGTCGTCCGGAAAACACAAAATCCCGTCGATTTTTAATTAACGGTTAAACCGTCTTTTGTCACGGCGTGTCACTGGCTGTCACTCTCCGTCACGATTGGGCGTGGTGATTATCACCATTCAGAATCTAAAGGGTGACGCTTCCGGCCTCCTCAAATTGAGGTTTCCGAAAATATCAACCAGTTACCGCCGCAACCGCTCCGGCTTCTTCCAGTGGTACGTTATTTTCTCCTTCTCCCGATACATCTCAACGCGGCGACGGTAGGCCAGCAACTCAAGAACTCTGGTTCGTATGTTGCGCATATCCACGCCATTAAGCTGGATACCATCACGGCGGATTAATCCCAGTATTTCGGCTTCTGTCATTGTGCCCCCATCGCTCTGATAGTCTGGTGTCGTCGGGTCCTTCCTGGAATTATGGCCCGTTACGGGGCGGCGACCTCGCGGTTTTTATCTGTTTATGAAAATTTTTCTGGAAAAAGCATGTCGGTACTTCTCGAACATAACTATTTGTTTTTAAATAGATACACAATAAAAAGAAACGACACGGTAATCATCTAAAATGGCGATTTATGACGCTTTCATGTCGTTTCTCAGTTTTGTTCAATAATTGCGCGTCTGTTACTCGCCTTTCTTCTGTAGCAACTTTTCCGGTACGTTTCCGGTTGTTTCTTTCAAGTAATCAGCCAGTATCTGTGGGAGGTTGTCGGCAACTCTGGCACTGGCATTACAGGCTTTAACCACTTCCCTTTTAAGCCTATCCAGCATGGCGGGGGTAATCTGTGGGAAGCTCCTTTGCATAGTAAGCGGGAGGCTGTCCATGATTGATGAAATCTGACTCGCCAGCTTTGAAAGCGCGTACAGGCAAAACTCAGTATCAATCACGTCACCGCGATCGCGCTCGTTTTTAAGTTCCTGCGCCTCCGCCTGTGCTGTCAGTAATCTGATCCTGACTCGTAAGAGTTCATCATCATCAATATCGCCTTTGTCGTTTGTAAGCTGGCTAATTGCATTGTTAACCCTATTGTCTATCACGCTGGCAACATCGTAAAACGCCTCACGGCCTTTACGTTCAACGGGAGTCACTCCCCACTTGTCGAACGCTGTCGCACTTACACGGCAGCTTTTCGCCATGTTTTTTTTGTTCATCAGGTGCGATTTCATTAATACACCAACTTAATTACTGCTTCAGGTTGGTGTATTGTTTGCATCTTTCCCTTTTCATTCATAAAGATAGAGCAAACAACAAAACCACCACCACCCCCCTGAAAAAGCTCATAAATAGCGAAAAACCGCGAGGTCGCCGCCCCGTAACGGGTCCATATGCCGGAAAGGACCCATAAAAAAAAGCCGGATTTCTCCGGCCTTGTCTCAGATGGTTTTCAGTATGCGATCGATGTCGCCGTCATCGCCCTGGTTTCTGCCATCGTATGCCATGCCAGCTGATACGGCTTGCGGGCTGTGCATGTCCATAAAGTTTTCAAAGGCTGCAGTAAGTTCCGGCGCAACCTTCGGACGTTCCTGCTCTATGGTCATGCTAAGGATGCTTTTAGCCGTACCAACATCGATACAAGGCACGTTTGCCATTGCACGTAACAGCGGCTGATAGTCGCCAGATTCATCAAGCGCCATAATCGCATCAGCGCGCGGCTTGTCCTGCTCTTCCAGTTTGTTTAGTTGATATACGGCCTCATAGGTTGATAAACCTCTGTCAGCCATTGCCCGCGCTTCGGCTTTAAATTTACTCGCCAGCGGTAGCGTCATGATGCTTTCATTCGTTGCCATCGTTCCCCCTGCTTATCGGGCCAGCGGCTGAACGGATACGCCAGAACCCGCAAAGGCGGCGCATTTTTTCGCATCGGTGTCGACGCTCTCAGGCCAGTTAACGGCGGCAATATTGAATATCCCCGTCTTGTAACACTGTGCTGATTTCTGCTTTGACGTGTCCACAGGGGACGAGGTCAGATAAACAGCCTTGCCAGATTCCTTACCATCCCACGGCTTAAACTCGCCATTGTCCGCCAGCATCAGCGGGGTAAATTCCTGAATAACGCCAGCATCAGCGGCAAAATGTACCAGCGTCGTGGCGACCTGCTGACTGCCTGCAAATAACTCAATGTATGGAGTGTCCATAGAATCCCCCGTTAACCAATTTTGACGGTAACAAATTTACGAATATCTGCCGGAACCGGCTGCGGTGCGCTGTGCGTCTGCACGTACTCAATCGCCGGATCGCCGTCCCCAATCCAGTTTTTCGGGTAAAACATGTTTTGCGTTGCGCCCGTTCTTACTGCGTCCTGATCCATAATCGCACCATAGGCCACCAGCCCTTTATTGTTGGTGTTGCCCAGAACCAGCAAATCAGGCTCAAGGAAATATTTTTCTGTGCCGTCGCTGTCAGTGTATTTGCCGGAATAGACGATAAGGGCAATATCGCCCAGATAGCCTTTAAAGCTCACCACTTCGCCCAGGTTTTTACAGGCCAGTTCGGCGGCGGACTCTGAACCACGGGAAAGATCGTACAGCTCACGGAATTTTTTAAAGCTGCGTAACGTGCGCCATACCTCAGCGCCCATAATCATGACGTTTGCGGGGCAACCAGCCTGATCAGCATAAAGCTCGATGTCATAGATTGGGTCGTGCATGTCTTTATCCTGCTCGGACCATTTTTTACCCTTGGCCTGCTCTATGATGCAGTTTTCCGGTATTTTCCAGTCGATTTCATAGCGTTCTATGCCTTCGCCCTCAATGATGTTTTTTCCGGTCGTTATCGCATTCACCGCCAGCCATTCCACGCGCGCTTTAATGGCGTTTACCTGGCGGCGCATGTTGCCAGTAATCAGGCGCATACGGCGGTAGGTAGGGTCGTTAAGCTGTGCCGGATCTTCTCCAGCCATGCGCATGATGGTTTTTGTTGGATCGATTTCGTGCTTTGGCTTCATGTAGCCAGGTTTAATTGTGCTGGTTTCGTACCCTTTATCGCGCTGTACCTGGCTGCCAACCATAGGCGAACAAAACGCCGACATGGTGACTTCTTCAATGTCCAGGGTATCCAGCATGATGTTTTGCGTGCTGAATGTCGCCACGTTCGGGAAAAACAGCGTAGTAAACAGAGGGTTGAATTTAAAATCCGCAATATCCCCGCGATTCAGGTACATGAAAAGCTGGTTAGTGTTAAGTGCCGTTGCTTTGCCTGTCATTATTCACCCCCGTGAACCTGATTCATACCCAGCGCCGCGCGTAAATAGGCGCGTACCTGCCAGCCTGTTGACGGCTCAACCATCGCCAGCGGATCAAGTCCTGCCGCAATGCCTGCTTTTACGTTCTGCTGGTGGCGTTCCTTGAGCGCCTTCACGATGTCGGGGCTTATGTACACCGAAACACCGCCTTTTTTCTCTTCAGCCATAGTAAGAAATTCCTCTTTGACTTAAAAAATCATAACTGGATGTTCATCCAGTTATGATTATAATCATGATTGCATTTTGTGCAATGATATTGAGTTGCGTTGCAAATTATGAAATGATTATCCCGATCATGTGTGTCAGTGCACCAAAAAACCTCATATGCAAAAGCCCGATAAGATGCCTCCTGTACTTATCGGGCTTTTTTTGGGTACAAAAAAGCCGGATTACTCCGGCTGTTGATTAGCTGTCTGGGTAATTACGCCATATTTCATCGCTTACACCATCTATACCCATTTCAGCATAAGTGCGATCTACTGCCTTTCTCAGGTCTCCGAAGTTATCCGGCGGCTCCGGTGGCTTCTGTGCCTTCCTGGAACATTCCAGCCGTCGCATCGTAACCTGATGCCGTTCCTTGTCTGTCTCCACCAGCAGCATGACTTCACCCCATCGCGCCGATGCCCTCCGGTAAAAGCCTTTTGCCTCGAGTTCCTCCGCTATGCGGTCATGTACCATCGTCACCCCCTCAGAACGGAATATCATCACCGTAGGGGTCATCGTCTCCCGCTGGTGGCTGATTACCCTGTGTGCCTGTGGTTTTGCGTCTGTTCCCGCCAGGACGTGCCGCACGGGCACTGATTACGCTGTCTGCAATAACCTGATAACCCTGCCGCGTTTCCCCGTTCTGTCCGGTCCACTGGCTGACCTGCATCGTGCCGGATACGCTGGCAACGTCGCCTTTTTGATGTTTAGCCAGGAAGTCGGCCTGCTTACCAAATGCGATGACCGATAGCCATAACGTAGCCTGCCCATCCTGCGCCTGACTACATGGCAACGATACCGCCATACGTGCCAGCGTCATTGGTGTGCCCTTGCTGGTCTGTTTTACCTGCGGGTCGTCCACCAGCCGCCCGTAAGCGGCTATCTGTGCCGTCATAATTCCACCTCTCCGGTTTTAACGTTGATGGTTGTTACCTGTTCCGCTTCGGCAATCTCCCGTTCTGTCAGCGTGGCAAAGTTTGCCGCCGCCGTGGTCATGAATGCGCTTATCAGTTCGGGATGTGCTTTCGCGTATCCTTCCCCCGCGTGGCGGTCTATCGTTCTGATTGCCACCTTTAAGGCGTGCTCTGTCATGTCTAACGCTTTATATTTTGGCTCTGTTCTGTCTCTGTGTTTTTGAGTCATTTGCCCACCTCTACCCACTTTTTTCGCCCACTTTTTACGTTTTCCCACTTCGTCCAACGTGGGAAATTTGGGATTTATATCATCTTGTTTCATAGGTATTTTTTAGTGCCCACTTTTTGGGATATATACACGTGGGAAAGTGGGTAATTTTGTTAAAATTCCGTTAAATCGCCCACCTTTCCCACTTTTAATGCCCACTTTTTACAGTGGTCCTACATCATCACCGTCAATGTAGATCACGTCGTCTTTTTCCAGTTTGGCTAACCATCGTTTAAGGTGTTTTGTGTCATACCCCAGCTTTTTCATATCGTCACGTAACAGCGGGATCGTGCACTTGTCGCCGTGCTGTGTGCGTGAACGTATGCATCCCCATAGCGCGGTATGGTTTTCCGTCTTGTTGCCTGCCTCCTCGATGCGCTCCAGTTCAACGGGAGGGCGCGGCTTATCCACCACCACCAGCGACGTGATTAACTCCCCGTCAGCGTCGGTAAAAAGCTCCACCACGCGTAAGTCATATGCGGCTTCTTTGAGTTCCTCCGCGTCCTTCATTTTGGTGCATGAGATAACCAGCGCTTCGCTTCCTGCGTCCTCCCTGCGTATCCGGTATTCAGCATCCAGCGAAGCACGAAATGCACTGGAACCGCGCGCGCCTTTCGTCTCATCCTTGCCGGAATGGTGAACCACCAGCACCGTGGCCCCTGTGCGTCGTTTCAGTTCGTCACAACCACGGATAAACGCCCCCATATCACGGGAATCATTTTCATCATTACCACCAAAGCAACGCGCCAGCGTATCCAGAATAATCATGCGAACAGGTTTACCCGTTTCCCTCTCCACCTGACGGGCAGCGATAACCATTTCATCAACATCAAGCGGGACCGCCGGAAAGATGGGACGGTTTACCAGATACAGATTTTTCACCTGCTCACCGTGCACAACCTCCCAGGCTTTTACACGACGCGGAACGCCGATACCGCCTTCACCAACCACATAGAGAACAGCGCCATGCGCCACCCTGCGGCCTCCCCACTGGCGGCCCGTGGAAACGTGACACGCCCACGATCCGGCAAGGAATGATTTATAGGAACCGCTCGCCCCGTATATGCTGCAAAGCGACGATGCCGGAATAATCCCCTTTACCACGTAATCAAGCTGTGTGTCGTATCCGGTAGATCCAACGCTCATCGGTAGCGTGGTTTTTCGCTGGGGGATTTTTTTCATGACCAGGCTTTCCCCGCGTTCCCATGCCTCCCTAAGCCGTGGAAGCTGGTCGCTCCATTCCTCCAGCAATTCGAAATTTTCAGAAAGTAGCCGCGCCTCCTGGACTCCGGCGATCGCCAGTTTCGTGGCGATGGTTAACAGCTGCGGCTCTTCAATATTTCCGGCGCGTATCACCGTCGCCCTGTATCGCCCATCATCAACAATCTGGAGGTTATCCAGTTCGCTTAACTGATAACGCCCCAGATAAACGGGAGGGACTGGATCTCCTGCTTTTTTTGCCTGTGCAATGATGTAATGCTCTGCGAATGAATGAGCATCAATACCCGCAAAAATAATCGCATCGGTGTATTTATCTTTCGGTAATCGTTTTACGTTCGGTGCCAGTTTCATTTTTTACTCCTGAATCCGTTAATCATGGTTTTCAGCTTCTGGATGTTTGCCCGTGCCCTGGCGTTGCTGGTGGGCACGTTATGCGGCGCGGTCTGTACCAGAGAAAAATCACGCCGGAACTGATAAACAGGCATCACGCAATCATATTCGTAACCTTCACGGCGGTAGGTTACGCGCCGTTCTTCCACGCCCTTAATCATTACCGTGCCGCCGTACTGGTCGCGGTAAATATCACCGCGCATGAATTTAGTGCGAGTTTTGCCACTGGCAGTTAAGCCAGAATATTTAAGTTTCATTATTTTTATTCTCCGGTGTGCTGTTCGTTATATCTGTCGTGCAATGTCTCTATTTCCTGCAACTCATTTATTACAGGCTCAAGAAGCGTTATTAATGATGTAATAATCCGCGTTTTTTTTGCATTACGTTCATTATCGCCAAAGGATTCAAGGCACATCCGCAATATTTCGTACATACCTTCAACGTAAGCAAGGGCACTAAATGCGCGGTCTATTGTTTCAAGATAAATATCACGCATGGCTTACATCCTCAGGAAATTTTCTTCTGTAACGCGCCTCTGCCACATATTCCGCATAATCGGCGGCGATATTCAGTACATCAAGTCCCGTTGATTTATATTCTTTCGTGGAAAGTAAGAAAAAAGCCGCTCTAATAAGTTCTGGCATTGACGAAAGCGCATCAGCCGCATCATCAGGAACGCCGGAAAATTCTTGTTTCAGGGAATTAAAACGATCATCACGCATAACCCCCCCCCATTTTCACAATCAGCAACAAGAATATTTTTAGCGTCATTCAGCGACCGCGTTGCGATGTATCGGATACATTCCAGGGCGAACTGTGTCCGGTCTTTCTGTTCTTCTCCCTGCGCAAGCTCTGCCGTGCATTCAATATCAATAAGCGCGTGCATCAGCGTAGTGAGTGCGGCGGCTGCTGCGTTCGGTGTGGTTTTATTGTGCATAGGTTTCCCCCTGACGAATACGGGCGGCGAATACAGCAACACAACCGGACGGGCAACGGCTACGCGCTTCGCGTTCCGTCCAGGCGGTTACGTGGATGATTTGAGATTCTCCGGCACTCAGGGCCAGAAAACGCCACACAAAGGCCGTTTGTGTGTGTACAAGGTGTGGTATATGATTTACGGCAACCATAACGGCTCCTAGTTTACGTTGTTGGTTAGAAGCCCTGCGAGTGGTAATGACACTTGCGGGGCTTTGCTTTTTTAAGTGCTCTTGTGTTAAGGTGACCACCTAACAATGGAAAGGCTAATTCAATAGGTGACCACTTGTCAACAATCAAACGCGATAAAAGCCCTAAAGGGGACGGGCAATCCCCACAATTCAGAATGCGAATTTCTCCAGAGCTAAAAGAGCAATTCGACAAAGAAGCACAGAGCGACGGCATAAGCCTAGCCAACTGGCTTAAAGAGTTGGGGCGCACTGAACTAAAGCGGCGCGGCATAGAACCCAAAGGATAAAAACTATCAGCGCCGTGGTGTGAGGTATTACGGCGCATTGCTATGCAGGACAACACAATGACCGATAAAGAATTGACCAAAACATTATCACCGGCACGGAAAAGACGGCGCAGAAAGATAGAGCATGAATCAGAAAGATTCGCGTCATGTGCTTTTGCCCTTGAGCAATTCCTTAAAGAGTACAGGGAAAAGCGCTCATTGCAGGTATGGCAACGAACTGAACCAGACTGATTGCATTGCCCACCAGCCTGATAGCGGCTATCATCCCCGTGCTTATGTTTGGGATCACATACACATAAGGCGCAGCGGGTTAATTGTTCAGAAAGGCGGCTCCATATCGGGGCCGCTTTTTTCGTGTTTGTCATATCTGTGATACCCGTTAAGCAGCCGTTCCGCGTGCTTCCTGTTCGCGTTCTTTCTGCCAGGCCAACACATCATCCTCATACCATCCGCGACGGCGTAAACCAACGCGAAAACCCTGCGGAAATTCTCCGGCGTTGATCATGCTTTGCAGCGTGCTGTCTGCCTTGATGTGGATAATTTTTTTTACTTCCTGGCGAAAGATAATTTTTCTGATTGCTTCCATCGTGATTTACCTTGTGAATCCGGTGTATTCCGGTGACAAATACGGTAAATCATCGGATATGGGTAAAAACAGTTCCCACCGTTTTTAAACGGTATACACCGTTTTTTATATTGATGATTTGAAATGGAATTATAAAAAAAGCGGCATTTCTGCCGCTTCCAGGATTGTTACCGCCATTTTTTGGGCCTGCCTCCGATCTTCATAGATGCCGGACGTACGACCTTATCAATACTTACCGCCAGATTTCTGGAAGCGCCACGGGATACCAGAAAATCTACTACCTGTTTTTTTGATGGGGCCGTCGTCCTGTCCTCCGGATCGTAGGTTGACCAAAATTCATGCTGAACCATCAGGGCCAGTTGCAGCCCGTCGCAATTGCATCTGATATTTTTTTGCATCTTAACGGTTTCATGTTTCACGGCCTTGTCGTTAAATTTGATGCAATTATACGACGGTTTTACATGGTTTTCGTAGTTTTTACTGGTTTTCTGTACAGCTACACGGCTCGGATACCCCTTTTACCACTGGCGAGGGTTACGCCCGTCGCCGCAGCCTCGACAAATTCGCCCCACCAGCGCATCAGCACGATGCGTTTTTCTATGTAGTTGCTCCGGTTGTATGCCCGTCTAACTTCGTTGGTGTCGACGTGGGCAAGTGCCGCCTCTATTACGTCCGGCTCGAATCCTTCCTCGTTCGCTGCTGTGCTGAATATGGCGCGTAATCCATGAGACACCAGCACGCCAGCGAATCCCATACGCCGCAATGCTGCGTTAGCTGTCTGGCTGTTCATCGGCTGCTGTGGGTCTTTCAGACTTGGGAAAACGTAATTGCGGTGGTGGCTGATTGGTTTCATGGCCTCCAGCACCGCCATAGCCTGACCGGAAAGCGGGATAACGTGATCCCTGCGCATCTTCATGCGTCCGGCAGGTATCGTCCATTGCTTCGCGTCCAGGTTGATTTCATCCCACCGCGTTGATGACGCTTCGGCGGGACGGGTTACGGTCAGTAACTGCCATTCAATCAGTAATCTGGTCTGCCGTTCTGTTGCCGATACTGATAAAGCCTGCATAAGCTCCGGCAGCTGTTCGGGGCGGATTGTTGGCATATGTTTTTTTACAGGTGAGGGAAACGCCTTACGCACATTCATAGCCGGATTGGCATCAATCAGCCCACTGTTGGCGGCGTAATCCATTACCTCATTAACGCGCTGTAAAACCCGCTTGAGTGTTTCCAGGTTGCCGCGCTCCTTGATGGGGGTAAGCACTTCAACGAACCTTCGGGCGGTGAGGGTATCTATTGGCGTGTTGCCGATGAACGGGAATACATATTTATCCAGCGAACGCCAGATGTCTTTAATCGTGTTGGGGGCCAGATTCTGGCTGATTTTCACCTGGTACCATGCCGCCGCCACATTTTCGAACGTGTTCCCTTGTCTTCGGGCCTCTGTCTCTCTTTTTTGCCTCTCGTGGTCCTGCGGGTCAGTTCCGGCACTGATTAACGTCCTGTACTCGCTACGGCGTTTTCTGGCATCAGCCAGGGAAACATCTTCAAGCGATCCAAAACTCAGCAATATTCTTTTTTTGTCCGATGGTCGGTAGTAGGAAAATCTCCAGAGTTTTGATCCAGACGGTTTGACCAGGAGAAAAAGCCCTCCGCCGTCCTGCAGGGTGTACTCCTTTTGCGCTGGTCTGGCTGCTTTGATCTGCACTGTGGTTAATGGGTGTGTTTTTCTCGCCATATGTCTATGATTCCACACGAAAAAACAGGGTTTTAGTTATACGGCTTTAGTTATACGCCAGCCCGTATAACTAAACGTATAACTAAAAAATCCGGCTGATAGCTTATAAATCCGGTGATGTTCGGTGACTAAAAAACATAAAAAAACCCGCCAATCAAGTGATTAGCGGGTTATCCCTGTCTTATCCGGTGCTTTCCGGTGATATCCGGTGGGCGATTTGGTCGGCACGAGAGGATTTGAACCTCCGACCCCCGACACCCCATGACGGTGCGCTACCAGGCTGCGCTACGTGCCGACTCGTGGCTGCTAATACTACCGTTTTCCACACCGATTGCAAGTAAGATATTTTGCTAACTGATTTATAATTAATCAGTTAGCGATAAAACGCTTCTCGTCTGTCAGTACTTGCAATAACAAACTTAACTGTGGTTTTTCATCTTTCACTCTTTCACCACGTAAGTTGTAAGTGCGGTATTTACCGTTATTGTTCAGCACCAGCGTCTTTTTCGGGGTGGTAATTGCCAGCGTATCGTTATCCGCGGCGGTAACCCAGTAATGGCGGCGTTGAGGGTTGAACAAATCCTGACCTTGCGAATATTCGCTGGCAGGTGTGCTGACATGTAGCAGGCGTTGCATCAGCGTCGTCATCAGATCGGTATGATCAGTCAGCGCATTAATACGCTGCGCCGGCGTGCCTGGCCAGTGAATCACTAATGGCACCTGCAGATGACCGTGGGACCAGTCAAAGGTTTCTTCCTCTTCGCTCAGCGGAATACCCCGCCCGGCAGTGATAATCACCACCGTATTGTCCAGTTTGCCAGAATCACGCAGTGCATTGAGCACGCGGTTGATCTGGTCATCGACATTGCCTGCTGCCCGGCTATATTTCCGTGCAAATGCCTGCTGATTGCTGTCGTCAATGTTTGTGCCATTGAAAGAGACCCACGAGAACCAGCGGTTATCTTCTTGTGCGTAGCGGCCCAGCCAGTTAATCCACTGCGTGGCGGTCTGTTCGTCGGATTGGGTGCGTACACTCGGCATCGAGAAATCTGACAACAATGCCTGGCGATACAGCGGGCTGGTAAAGCCATCTGACGAGAATAACCCCAGCTGATAGCCTTGCTGATTAAGCGCAGTAATTAACGCCGCAGGCGTACGGGTCGACAAAATGCCGTCCATATAGCTTGGCGAGATGCCATAAAACAGGCCAAAGATGCCGTTGTCTGTAGTGTTGCCGGAGCTCATATGACGCGTGAACGAAATATTTTGCTCAGCAAAACCTGCCAGCGCAGGCATCTGCTTCTCGAAGCGTGAGTAGTTCAGGCCATCGACAGTAATCAACAGCACATTCTGCCCGGTGCCCATATCGCGATAGCGCAGTTCGCTTAACGGATACTGAACGGAAACGGCGTCTGGATTGCCTTGCTCAATAAGACGGCGTTGATACTCTTGCGCATCAAGCAGGCCATGCTTCTCAAGAAAACGTCGTGCCGTCATCGGGTACGAAAGCGGCAGGTTAGCGCGCTGCATGGTGATCGGGCGATAGAAGTTGGCATCGGCCCAGATATAAACCACATGCGAGGCGATAAAGGCGATAAATAAGAATGCGGCCAGCGGGCGCGCGAAGCGTCGACGACGCGTCAGGCTGCGCAGCTTTTGCCAGCTCCACGTCGCAAACACCAGTTCAAGCAATAAAATAACCGGCACGCTGATGAACATCAGCTGCCAGTCGCGCGCCATCTCATTTTCGTCTGGGTTGATAACCAGCTGCCAGACGATGGGATTAAGATGGAGATGGAAACGAGTAAAGACTTCGCTGTCGATCAGTAATAGCGTCATTCCCGCCGTTGCCAGAATGACGGACAAAAACCTCATCAGCCTCTGGGAGCCGACGATAAAGGTTAGCGGGAAGAGGATCAGCAAGTAGGTGGCGAACACCAGGAAGCTGAAATGACCGATAATGCTTACGTAGGAATAAATGCGACCAGCAAGCGTTGTCGGCCAGTCGGCGATAAACAGGTAACGGCTGCCAATGACGAGCGAAAGCAGAATATTGAACAGTGCAAACCAGTGCCCCCAACTGACCATCTGGGAGACTTTTTCACGGTAGCGCTGACGATGAGTTACCATAACCTGTTATCTGTTTCCCTTAGTGCGCTTTGTCTTCGTTGATAGAGGACTGTAAGGCGCGGGCAAAAGAGTTGGCAATTGCCTGGCGTTGGGCCGGGGCAATGCTGGTGTTGATAAGGTTAGTGACCATGTTGCCTAACACCATCAGGGAAAGGTCGGTCGGAGCCTTATGTTTTTCCAGTATGTTGAGCAGCTCTGCGAGCAATTGTTCAACCTGTTCATCACTGTAGCGGGAAATTTGTGGCATAAATCGAAATCAGTTAGTTGATGAAAGGGCAACATATTACCGTAGCAACGGTTTTTTTTCTGCTTTTTTATGCGTTAAATCATTCTCGTTACGCCGCCTTCTGTAAAATGACCGCCATCTTTTATTGCGTCGCTTAACCGGCGGTGGTTGAATACCGCCCGGTCTTAAAGGAGAGTTTATCATGAGTCTGGATATCAACCAGATTGCTCTGCACCAGCTTATCAAGCGTGATGAGCAGAACCTTGAGCTGGTGTTGCGCGATTCATTGCTGGAACCGACGGAAACCGTCGTTGAGATGGTGGCAGAACTGCATCGGGTCTATAGCGCCAAAAATAAAGCTTACGGCTTGTTTAGCGAAGAGAGTGAACTGGCGCAGACGCTGCGCTTACAGCGTCAGGGCGAAGAGGACTTTCTGGCATTTAGCCGCGCGGCAACCGGTCGCCTGCGTGACGAATTAGCGAAATATCCTTTTGCTGACGGTGGATTCGTGCTGTTTTGCCACTATCGCTATCTGGCGGTGGAGTATCTGCTGGTGGCAGTTCTGAGCAACCTGAGCAGTATGCGTGTTAACGAAAATCTCGACATCAACCCAACCCATTATCTTGATATCAATCATGCGGATATTGTTGCGCGTATCGATTTAACCGAGTGGGAAACCAATCCAGAGTCGACCCGCTATCTCACTTTCCTGAAAGGGCGAGTAGGGCGCAAAGTGGCGGATTTCTTTATGGATTTCCTCGGTGCCAGCGAAGGGTTAAACGCGAAAGCGCAAAACCGTGGGCTGTTGCAAGCGGTCGATGATTTCACTGCCGAAGCACAACTGGATAAAGCAGAGCGACAGAACGTGCGCCAGCAGGTTTATAGCTACTGTAATGAGCAGCTACAGGCAGGTGAAGAGATTGAACTGGAATCGCTGTCGAAAGAGCTGGCAGGCGTCAGCGAAGTGAGCTTCACGGAGTTTGCGGCTGAAAAAGGCTACGAACTGGAAGAGAGCTTCCCGGCAGACCGTAGCACACTGCGTCAGTTGACGAAGTTTGCCGGTAGCGGCGGTGGCTTGACTATTAACTTTGATGCGATGCTGTTAGGTGAACGCATCTTCTGGGATCCAGCAACCGATACCCTGACCATTAAAGGCACGCCGCCGAACTTGCGCGATCAATTGCAGCGCCGGACGTCTGGCGGCAATTAATCGGTTTTGTGTTCTGAATGCCAGATGCGGCGTGAACGCCTTATCTGGCCTGCAAAAAATAGCAATACCGTAATCAGGCATAATTTGCAGAGACAAAAAACCCCGCCGGAGCGGGGTTTTTTACAACTTATTCAGCAATTAAGCGCGAACGAAGTCGATGTGCAGCAGCTTCGGTTTGTACGGGTGACGCTGTACGTCCTGAGCTTTAACTTTGATTTCTTTACCGTCAACAACGATGGTCAGAACTTCGCTGTAGAATTCAGCTTTAACTTGCATGTTCATGACTTTGTCGTGATCCAGTTCGACAGCCAGCGGCGCTTCTTTGCCACCGTAGATGATTGCCGGGAACTTGTTAGCGGCACGCAGGCGGCGGCTCGCACCCTTACCCTGCTCTTTACGTACTTCTGCGTTGATAGTAAACATTTCTTTCTCTCTTAAATTAATCCTGCTACAGGCGACCCAGCAACAGGTAAGTGATCTGCTTTGCGTATGCAAAAGCGGGCGAGATTCTATACTCAATCGCCTTATACATCAATCAAAACTACCATTAACCGCGTAATTCGTGCGCCCGACGAAAACGACCTTCGTAATCGAACACTTTTTCACGCACTTGCCAGTACTGGCCTTTCATGCGGGCGACGACAAAATCCGGGTGTCGCAATAAGGCTTGCTGGGCGAGGACATCGGCGGCGGTGATCCAGCGCAGCGGGATGCCCGGTGTGCGCGTATGCGGGCGGATAAAAAGCTGCTCGAAGGCAGTTCGCTGGGCGGGCGTTTGCAGACGGAAACGCTCACTCACATCCGCGCCGTCTTCATCGTAATAGGTGATTTTCAACCATTCGCCTTTTTCGTCGTGCCCATGCTGCAAAGACATGCCGCTACAGCGTAATACCAGCGCGTCTTTCAGTCGTAGCGCCGCTTTTAACATATCATCCGGGTCAACCAGAATGGTGTCACACTCGCGGCAACGGCGGGCGGCAATATCATTTTCTGCGTTACATTGCGGGCAATTTTTAAAACGGAAACGGAAGTCACACTGTTCGCGATGTCCGTCGTCATCTTCAAACCATCCCTGACAGCGACGACCAAAGTGTTCAATCAATGTCCCGTCGGCGGTCGTTTTCCCCCAAAAGGTGTTGGCAAAACCGCAGGCAGGGCAGAAAACCTGTACCGGAACGTTGTCACTTTTGCCTTTCGGTGTACCAACTTCCGGCGCGTAGAGATCGTGAGGGTTACCCGCATAATCAAGAATTAAGCAATCAGTCTTGCCGGGGGCCAGGCGCAGACCGCGCCCGACAATTTGTTGGTAAAGACTCACCGATTCGGTAGGGCGCAGAATGGCGATAAGATCGACGTGCGGGGCGTCAAATCCGGTGGTCAGTACCGCGACGTTGACCAGATAGCGAAAACGCTGGGCTTTAAAATCATCAATTAACACATCGCGCTCAGAGCCGGGTGTGTCGCCAGTAATCAGTGCTGCATCTTCGGCAGGCAGTAATCCCACTATCTCTTTTGCGTGTTCGACCGTCGCGGCGAAAATCATCACCCCTTTGCGCGTTGCAGCAAACTCCATGATTTGGCTGATGATGTGTGGCGTAATGCGTTGCTGTTTTTTCAGCTCGCGGTTGAGATCGGCTTCGCTGAACAGTCCGTTACTCTGTGCCTGCAAGCGGCTGAAATCGTATTGCACTACTGGCATATCCAGCCGTTCTGGCGGCGTCAGATAGCCGTGTTTAATCATATAACGCAGCGGCAGCTCATAAATGCAGTCACGGAAAAGGGCTTTCTCATCGCCGCGTACCATGCCGTGATAATGGAACTGGTAGATCCAGCCTTTGCCCAGTCGAAAAGGCGTGGCAGTCAGCCCCAGCAGGCGTAAGTGGGGATTCACTTTGGTCAGGTGAGTGAGGATTTGCTGATATTGGCTCTCTTCATCGTCACCAATACGGTGGCATTCATCGACAATCAACAGCGAAAATTCACCCTGAAAGGCATCAAGATTACGGGCGACCGACTGAACGCTGCCAAATACCACTTTACCGTGGCTCTCTTTGCGCTTTAGCCCGGCGGCAAAAATATCGGCTTCCAGCCCCAGCGCCTGATATTTTGCATGGTTTTGTGCCACCAGTTCTTTAACGTGTGCCAGCACCAGCACGCGACCACGCGCCAGCCGCGCCAGTTCCGCTATCACCAGGCTTTTACCTGCACCGGTGGGCAGCACGATTACGGCAGGGGTTTTATGACGACGAAAATGGTTGAGCGTGGCATCCACGGCTTCTTGCTGATATGGGCGGAGTGTAAAAATCATGGTCTCGCGTAGGTAGATTATTCTGCTAATAGTATGCCACGGATCTTTTTCCCTTGAGGGAAGTTATTAGACCGCTATACTGGGCAGACAACAGTTCAGATTTTCGGGTCATTACCCGACCTCCGTTTTTTACAGGCAAAATCACACACATGCGACTTGATAAATTTATCGCACAGCAACTCGGCGTTAGCCGTGCTATTGCCGGGCGTGAAATCCGCGGCAATCGTGTCACCGTCGATGGCGAAATCGTCCGTAATGCAGCGTTCAAACTGCTCCCTGAACATGATGTCGCTTACGATGGCAACCCGCTGGCGCAGCAACACGGTCCACGTTACTTCATGCTCAATAAGCCTCAGGGCTATGTTTGCTCCACGGACGACCCGGATCACCCAACGGTGCTCTATTTTCTTGATGAACCGGTAGCGTGGAAACTGCACGCTGCAGGGCGTCTGGATATCGATACCACCGGTCTGGTACTAATGACAGATGATGGTCAGTGGTCGCACCGCATTACTTCCCCGCGCCATCATTGCGAGAAGACCTATCTGGTGACGCTGGAATCACCCGTAGCTGACGATACGGCAGAGCAATTTGCTAAAGGCGTGCAGCTGCATAACGAAAAAGATCTCACTAAGCCGGCGGTGCTGGAAGTGATTACCCCAACGCAGGTTCGTTTGACCATCAGCGAAGGGCGTTATCATCAGGTGAAACGTATGTTCGCCGCCGTGGGTAACCATGTGGTTGAGCTGCATCGTGAACGTATTGGCGGTATTACGCTGGATGCTGATTTAGCCCCCGGTGAATATCGTCCGTTAACTGAAGAAGAAATTGCCAGCGTCGTCTAACTTTTCAATGACTTTCAGGAGCCCGTTGTGACCACCCGACAGCATTCGTCGTTTGCTATTGTTTTTATCCTTGGCCTGCTGGCCATGTTGATGCCGCTGTCGATTGATATGTATCTGCCTGCGCTACCGGTAATTTCAGCGCAGTTTGGTGTACCGGCGGGCAGTACGCAGATGACCCTCAGTACTTATATTCTGGGCTTTGCGTTGGGGCAGTTAATCTACGGGCCGATGGCAGACAGCTTCGGGCGTAAGCCGGTGGTTCTTGGCGGTACGCTGGTGTTTGCCGCCGCCGCGGTGGCGTGTGCGTTGGCACAAACCATCGATCAGCTGATTGTGATGCGTTTCTTCCACGGGCTGGCTGCGGCCAGCGTGGTTATCAACGCTTTGATGCGTGATATCTACCCGAAAGAAGAGTTCTCACGGATGATGTCGTTTGTCATGCTGGTGACGACCATTGCACCGCTGATGGCACCGATAGTTGGCGGCTGGGTGCTGGTGTGGCTGAGCTGGCATTACATCTTCTGGATCCTCGCCGTGGCGGCGATTCTGGCTTCGGCAATGATCTTCTTTCTGATCAAAGAAACCTTACCACCGGAGCGTCGCCAGCCTTTTCACATTCGTACCACTATTGGTAACTTTGCGGCGCTGTTCCGTCATAAGCGTGTCCTGAGTTATATGCTGGCCAGCGGTTTCAGCTTTGCCGGGATGTTCTCATTCTTAAGCGCTGGACCGTTTGTCTACATTGAAATCAACCACGTCGCGCCGGAAAACTTTGGTTATTACTTTGCGCTAAACATTCTTTTTCTGTTCGTGATGACCATCTTTAACAGCCGCTTCGTCCGCCGTATTGGCGCGTTAAATATGTTCCGCTCGGGGTTGTGGATACAGTTTATTATGGCAGCGTGGATGGTCATCAGTGCACTGCTGGGGCTGGGATTCTGGTCGCTGGTGGTTGGCGTTGCGGCGTTTGTGGGCTGCGTGTCGATGGTGTCATCCAATGCGATGGCGGTCATTCTTGATGAGTTTCCCCATATGGCGGGAACGGCATCTTCGCTGGCAGGAACCTTCCGTTTCGGCATAGGGGCAATTGTTGGCGCATTACTTTCTCTTGCGACCTTTAACTCTGCATGGCCGATGATTTGGTCAATTGCATTCTGTGCAACCAGCTCCATTCTCTTCTGTCTGTACGCCAGTCGGCCGAAAAAACGGTGATCTATTGCACAACGAGGAAGCTAAAAGGCTTCCTTTGTTGATGCATGTCAACCACAAATCTATCATTCCCCCGATATATGTTTATTTTATGTAAAATCAATTTATGTAAAAAGTCACATCATTGTAGTTAAAAAGGTTGAGTTAGATCGCAGAAACGGGTACATATAGCCCCGCAAACGTGACCACGCCCGCAGATATTATTTAAATCAGAGCCATATAGGCCACGCAGGCGAGGCATCAATCTTTACGATCTGTATAAAGACGGATTGTTGATGATGTGTTAAAATTGATGTAAATAAATTGTGAAGTAAAATGTACTTCCGGGGAAAATAAGTGACTTCATTACAACTCTCAATCGTCCATCGACTGCCGCAGAACTATCGCTGGTCTGCTGGTTTCGCAGGTTCGAAGGTTGAACCGATTCCGCAAAATGGACCGTGCGGTGACAACAGCCTGGTGGCGCTTAAATTGCTTAGCCCGGATGGTGATAATGCATGGTCGGTGATGTACAAACTAAGCCAGGCGTTAAGCGACATCGAAGTTCCATGTTCGGTGCTGGAGTGTGAAGGTGAGCCGTGCCTGTTTGTAAATCGCCAGGACGAATTTGCTGCAACATGCCGATTGAAAAATTTTGGTGTGGCAATTGCCGAACCCTTTTCAAACTACAATCCTTTTTAAGCGTCAGCTCAACGCCAGTAGCTGACGCGTATACTCCTGCTGCGGTGCGGCAAACACGCGCGCGCACGGTCCTTGTTCCACTACTTCCCCTTGTCGCAGTACGATAACCTGATGACATAACGCGCGGACAACGTGCAAATCGTGGCTGATAAACAAATAGGCCAGTTGATGCTTTTGTTGCAATGATTTCAATAGCGTCAATATTTGCGCCTGCACCGTTTTGTCGAGTGATGATGTTGGTTCATCAAGAATGATCAGCGAGGGCTTAAGAATTAACGCCCTGGCAATCGCAATACGTTGCCGCTGACCACCAGAGAACTCCGCCGGATAACGGTGGCGTGTTTCAGGATCTAATCCCACTTCATGCATCACGGCTATCACTTGTTGTTCGCGTTGTGCGGCAGAAAGCGTCGGCTGGTGAACCCGTAAGCCTTCCTCAATAATTTGCAAAACGTTGAGTCGTGGGTTGAGTGAGGAGTTTGGATCCTGAAATACCACCTGAATGCGATGACGAATAGGTAACAGCTGGCGGCGATTTAAATTTTGCAGTGGCTGACCGTCAAAGACGATGCTGCCATGAGAGTTAATCAGTCGCAGCAGCGCCAGTCCCGTCGTGCTTTTCCCGGAACCGGACTCGCCCACTAAACCCAGTGTTTCACCCGCCCGTAGCGTAAAACTGATGTTTTTCACCACCACATTATGATCCACAATGCGCTTCAAAATCCCTTTGCGAATGGGGAAGGCAACCTGAAGTTGTTCAACATCCAGCAACGTTGAGGCAGGTTCTGGCAATGGCACCGGGTCGCCAGATGGTTCACTGTTGAGTAGCTTTTGTGTGTAAGGATGAGTGGGTGAGGCAAATAGCGTAGCGGCGTTATTTTTCTCGACACAGCGACCGTTTTGCATTACCGCCACGCGGTGGGCCAGTTTTCTAACAATGCTGAGGTTATGAGTAATAAACAGCATACCCATATTCAGCTCGCCTTGCAGTTCGCGCAACAGCTGTAAAATCTGCGCCTGGACAGAGACGTCCAGCGCGGTGGTTGGTTCATCGGCAATTAATAATTCCGGTCGCGTTAACAGCGCCATCGCAATCATCACCCGCTGGCGTTCGCCGCCGGAGAGCTGATGCGGATAATCTGTCAGCCGTTTTGCCGCCTGGCGGATACCGACGCGATCAAGGCAGTTAAGAATTTCGCCACGAGCCGCTTCCCGACGCATCCCGCGGTGGAGTGAAAGCACTTCATAAAGCTGTTTTTCCAGGGTATGTAATGGATTTAACGACACCATCGGCTCCTGAAAAATCATGGCGATCTTATTACCGCGTACACCGCGCAACGTTTGATCGCTGGCATGAAGCAGCGATTCGCCATGAAAACGAATATCGCCGGAGAGATATTCAACCGGCGGGCAAGGGAGCAGGCGTAAAATTGACAGCGCGGTAACGCTCTTACCTGAACCAGACTCACCTACCAGCGCCAGCGTTTCGCCAGCCTCAATGTGTAGTGACACATCATTCACTACGGTACGAACAGTTTGCTGATGGCGAAAACCCACCGACAAATTTTCAATCGCTAACAGAGTTTGCGTCATGCTACACCGCCTTATTAGGATCAAATGCGTCGCGGACGGCTTCACCAATAAAGATCAGCAAAGACAACAATATCGCCACCGATAAGAAGGCGGTGATCCCAAGCCACGGGGCCTGAAGGTTATTTTTCCCTTGTAACAGGAGTTCGCCGAGTGACGGTGAACCGAGCGGCAGACCGAAGCCGAGGAAATCGAGTGAGGTCAGGGTGGTTATCGAACTACATAAAATAAACGGTAAAAAAGTGAGGGTAGCGACCATGGCATTTGGCAACATATGACGCAGGATGATACTGCGATCGCTGACGCCAAGCGCCTGCGCCGCGCGGATGTAGTCGAAATTACGGGTACGTAAAAACTCCGCCCGCACCACGCCGACCAGACTCATCCAGCCAAACAAGACAGTAATTGCCAGCAGCCACCAGAAGTTAGGCTGTACGACGCTGGAAAGTAAAATAATCAAAAACAGC
>OLOL01000674.1_pt1 | contig 34596 bp, 29 predicted proteins | sample 1673081 | NCBI WGS metagenome assembly OLOL01 (sample SAMEA3136753, study PRJEB25190) | human gut metagenome
CCAACAGCCCCTCCGTCGATTGAGCCGCTATGCGGCTCAATGAGTACCTACCCCCCTACACGGGGGAGGCATACACGCGCAAGCCTTTCAGTATGTATTATCAACTTAATTCTATAATGTATCTTACCTAAGTTGGTAACGCTACCCGTCTACACAAGTGCAATTTTGCGGTCTTGCGGCAAGTATCAAAAACCGCCCCTGCCGCTATCATGCGCGGAGGAGGCGGTTTTCGTATCGGTATAGTTTATACCATTATTTGAATATTCTATCGGCAGCATACCGCGCCTCGGTGTCATTTCTCGGTCAAGTGTTCGAGTCCCTGGCTGAGCACGGTTCTAACATGTCCGTCGGCGAGCGAGTAGAATATCGACTTTCCCTCGCGTCGGCTGCCTATCAGCTTATTTCGGCGCAGTATAGCCAGCTGATGAGACACGGCGGACGATGTCATTTCGAGCATTGCGGCGATCTCTCCGACACACAGCTCCCCGCCTATCAGCGCACAGAGTATGCGTATTCGCGTCGAGTCGCCGAAAACCTTAAACAGCTCGGCAAGGTCGCACAGCTGCTCCGCGCTCGGCGCGGGCATATCCGTTTTGTGTTCACACATGGCGTGCCTCAGTTCCTATGTCGGGAGCGGCAGTATCGGACGCCTCTGCAGCATGCTTTTCCGCATGCCAGCCATCATGCAGGGCACGTATCGCATTGAGTACGGCTATGACCATAACTCCGACATCTGCGAATACCGCAAGCCACATATCTGCGTGTCCGGTCGCACCGAGCACAAGGCAGATGAGCTTAACCGCTATGGCAAACGTGATATTTTCATATACTATACGCATACATTTGCGGGATATTCTTATTGCCCTGGCGATACCGCGTGGGCTGTCGTTCATGATAACGACATCGGCAGCCTCGATAGCCGCATCCGAGCCGAGCGCGCCCATGGCGATACCCACATCCGCGCGGGCAAGCACGGGAGCGTCGTTTATTCCGTCGCCGACAAAAGCAACCGCACCGTTCTTGCCAAGCATATTCTCTACGACTCCGACCTTGTCGGCGGGCATGAGCGAACCTATCGTTCTGCCGATACCGAGCTCCGCGCCGACCTTCTTCGCCGTCTCGTCGCGGTCGCCCGACAGCATTACCGTATCGGTAATGCCGAGTGCGTGAAGGTCTGCGATAGCCTCCTTAGCATCGGGCTTGATTACATCCTTGATAAGGATATGGCCTGCATACTCGCCCTCGAGAGCGACATGAACGACCGTTCCGGTATGATGGCACTCGAGATAATCAATGCCGAGCTCGCGCATCAGCTTATCGTTGCCGACAGCAACTCTTGCACCGTCAACAAGAGCTGTAATTCCTTTTCCGCCATGCTCGGTTACGTCTGATATGCGGCTGTTATCAACCTTTTTCCCATATGCCTTCTGCAGACTGCGGCTGATCGGATGTCCCGAATAACCCTCGGCAAGCGCCGCATATTCGATGAGCTGACCGCTCGACAGCGGTGAATGGTGAACGCCCGCAACCTCAAACACGCCCTTGGTCATTGTACCGGTCTTATCGAATGCGACGGTACGGACGCGCGAGAGCATCTCCATGTAGCCAGAGCCCTTGACAAGTATTCCCGATTTACCCGCACTGCCGATGCCGGCAAAGAATGTGAGCGGAATACTGATAACAAGAGCGCACGGGCAGCTGATAACAAGGAAGGTAAGCGCGCGGTAGATCCAGCTGCTCCAGTCACCGCTCATGCCCATTAACAGACGGATAACCGGCGGGAGCACCGCAAGTGCAAGCGCGCCGATACATATACAGGGAGTATAGATACGTGCAAAGCGCGAGATAAACGCCTCGGAGCGAGACTTCTTAGCTCCTGCATCAGCCGCAAGCTCAAGTATCTTGGATGCGGTGGATTCGGAAAACTGCTTCTCGGTCTTGATCTTCAGTGCGCCGGAGAGATTTATGCAGCCGGAGAGAACATTATCTCCTTCACCTACACGGCTCGGCACACTCTCGCCCGTCAGCGCAACGGTATCGACCGTACTCGCACCGCCGACGATAATGCCGTCTATCGGCACGCGCTCGCCGGGACGGACGGTAATTACCGTTCCCACCTCGACGGTTGACGGGTCTACCTGCACCTGCTCACCGTTTTCACCGTCGATCCATGCATAGTCGGGGCGGATATCCATCAGTGTGCTGATGCTCTTGCGGCTCTTGCCTACGGCATAGCTCTGGAACAGCTCGCCTATCTGATAAAAGAGCATTACCGCCGCGCTCTCGGAATATTCTCCGGTCGCTATCGCGCCGATCGTTGCGACAGTCATGAGAAAATTTTCATCAAACGGTCTGCCGTGTATTATTCCCTTGAATGCTTTTTTGATGATGTCATATCCGATAACAACATACGGTATTAGGTACATGCAGAGCGTCGGTATTCCCGTTTCCGGCAGAACCGAAAACTCGATCAGCAGCTTTAGAGCGACCAACAGCACCGCAGTTATGATTATGCGGATAAGCACCTTTTTCTGTTTTTTGTTCATTGTCCGTTCCTCACAAAACTATGTAATATAGGACGAGGATAGCAGCACCGTGCCTCCCCGCGCGCAGCTTTCGCCGATTGTCTGCGATATACCGGTCTGCCGGCAGCCCTTACAGTTCTATATCGCAGTCGTCCTCAACCTTGCGGCAGTTGCGAAGCACCTGCTTCATGACCTTGTGCTCGTCCGCACCGTCCTCAAACTCAACCGCCATCTTGAGAAGCATGAAGTTGACAGAGGCATCCTTGACCCCCTCGGTCTTTTTCGCAGCCTCCTCCATAAGCAGCGCGCAGTTCGCGCAGTCAACATCGATATTGTAGGTCTTTTTCATAACTATATCACCTTTCCCGACGGGCATCCGCCTCGCCGCCTGTTCTTTTGAACATTTGAGTATTTGTTCAATTGTTTGACTGTATTATATACCGCAGCGAGACGTTTGTCAATAGTATTTTTCGATTTTTTCAAAAATATTTTTTCAATAATATTTTCGCGATTTTTGCGAAGGTACGGTAATTTTGACCTTGCCGAGGCGGTAATTTTTCTTTGTCGAAAATGCTTCGGCGGCGGAACAGCGAAAAAACGCATGCAAGCCCCGCGCAAGCAGCGGCAAGCATGCGTTTCTGAATCATTGCGTTTCTAAGCTATTAAAGCGAAAAAGCATAAGTAAACAGCAGCTTTGTCAAAGCTGCAAATATCCATGCGACGGTACACTGCCACACAACGATGCCGGCAGCCCATCCTCTGCCGAGCTCGCGGCGAATGACCGCAACGGCAGCGACGCACGGCGTATAGAGCAGGCAAAAGACGAGCAGCGCAAGCGCCGCAGACGGCGATATGATCGAGGTGACGGCTGCGCCCGAGAGCAGCACCGAGAGCGTAGAAACAACGCTCTCTTTCGCCATAAAGCCTGCAAACAGCGCGGTAACTATCTGCCATGTGCCGAAGCCGAGCGGACGGAAGATCGGCGATATAAAGCCGGCTATTCGAGCGAGCATGCTGTCGCCGGCATCCGAGACCGGGACAAAGCGGAAATCAAAGGTACGAAGAGCCCAGATTACCACAGACGCGACAAAAATTACGGTAAACGCACGACGTACAAAGTCTTTTGTCTTATCAAGCAGCAGCCTGCCGACATTTTTCGCACCCGGCATACGATAGTTCGGCAGCTCCATAACAAACGGGACTGCCTCGCCGCGGAACATCGTCTTTTTTGTAATAAGAGCTGTCAGGATACCTACGAGAATACCGAGCAGATACAGTCCCGAAACGACAAGCCAGCTGTAATCCGGGAAAAATGCCGCAGCAAAAAAGCCGTAGATAGGCAGCTTTGCGGTACAGCTCATCATAGGTGTGAGCAGCACGGTCATTTTACGGTCGCGGTCGGACGGCAGCGTTCTGCTGGCCATAACCCCCGGCACGGTGCAGCCGAAGCCTATCAGCATCGGAACGATACTGCGACCGGAAAGTCCTATCTTACGCAGCAGCTTGTCGGTAACAAATGCGACTCGTGCCATATAACCGCTGTCCTCTAACATAGACAGGAAGAAAAACAGAATAACTATTATCGGCACAAAGCTGAGAACGCTGCCGACACCCGCAAATATACCGTCTACGATAAGCGAATGAATGACACTGCCCACACCTATACGCGTAAGCGCTGCATCGACCACCGATGTAAGTGCCGTTATTCCTCCGTCAAGCAGCTCCTGCAGATATGCTCCGATAAGTCCGAAGGTCAGATAGAAGATCGCAGCCATTATCAAAATAAACATCGGAATAGCGGTAAAACGTCCGGTCAGCACACGGTCTATCCTGCGGCTGCGAATGTGCTCGCGACTCTCACGCGGACGCACAACGGTATCATGGCAGAGTGCGGTAATAAACGAAAAACGCATATCGGCTATTGCAGCAGCACGGTCAAGCCCACGCTCTCTTTCCATCTGCACAATGATATGCTCTATCATCTCGCGCTCGTTCTCGCTCAGCTTCAGCGCCGCCTCTATACGTGCATCTCCCTCGACGAGCTTGCTTGCCGCAAAGCGCACCGGAATACTCGCAGCGGCGGCATGATCCTCGATAAGATGCATTATTCCGTGCAGGCAGCGATGCACCGCACCGCCGTTCTCATCCTTTGAACAAAAATCCGTTCTGCCGGGGCACTCGCGATTCTGCGCGACATGGAGCGCATGCCGAACGACTTCATCAACGCCCTCGTTCTTGCTCGCCGATATCGGAATTACCGGTATCCCGAGCCGCTCCTCCATCTCGTTAATACGCACCGAGCCGCCGCTGCCGCGCATCTCATCCATCATATTCAACGCAAGCACCATAGGAACGTCCAGCCCCATCAGCTGGAGCGTAAGATACAGATTTCGCTCGATATTGGTCGCATCAACGATATTTATTATTCCGCTCGGCTTTTCATCGAGAATAAAGCGGCGTGAAACTATCTCCTCGCTCGTATACGGCGACAGCGAATATATGCCGGGCAGATCGGTAACGCTCGCATCCGGATGCCCTTTTATCGAGCCGCTCTTGCGGTCTACCGTAACGCCGGGGAAATTTCCGACATGTTGATTTGAACCGGTCAGCTGATTAAACAAAGTGGTTTTTCCGCAGTTTTGATTCCCTGCAAGCGCAAAGGTAAGCGGAGTCCCCTTCGGCAGCGGATCGGTATGCGGCACATGATATCGCCCGCCCTCACCGAGTCCGGGATGCTCGACTCTGCGCCGCCCGTCGCCATAGTCAGGGCGAGTCTCGTCCTGTTCGCCGTTCGAAGGCTTTATCTCCACCTTTTTTGCATCGTCTATACGCATTGTCAGCTCATAGCCGTGAATGCGCAGCTCCATAGGATCGCCCATAGGCGCGTATTTCGTAAGCGTAACCGTCGCTCCCGGAATAACACCCATATCGAGAAAATGCTGCCGCAGACTTCCATCGCCGCCGACTGCTGTTATTACAGCACTGCTGCCGATTTTCATCTCATTGAGTTTCATTTGTTTCTCCCGTTTGTCTTATTTCCATATATGATACCATTTACGTGTGACCATGTCAACCGCTAATTATGGCGCATAGGCAATCATATTAAGTCACAAAGAATTGATGCTGAAACTGCGGCGGTATCGGCAGATGGACCGATACCGCCGCAGCGACAGATATTTCAGATATTTTAGTTCGGATACCGTCAAAAATCGCGGCAGAAGCAGCCGAGAGGTGCAAGCAAATCGTGATCAAAAGCAAAATGGCAGCACTCGGTTACATAGACACGACCGACCCGCAATAACGCCGCGCGCAAAGCAGCAGCGTCATGACACAATTCTTCCGAATTGCGGTTATGTACTATCGCTTCGGCGCGGTAAGATGTGTTCCGTCGGTAACGAATACTACCGTGCCGTCCCGGTCGGTACGGAATACCTCTGCGCCCGCCTCTCCGAGCCGTTCAAGCGTGCCGTCGCTCGGATGACCGTAGCTGTTGTTCTTTCCGCAGCTTATCACCGCATATTTCGGTGAGAGCGCCGAAAGAAAGTCCGCACCGCTCGATGTCGCCGCGCCATGATGTCCGACGCCGAGTAAATCGACCCGCAGCATAGCCGCAGGATAACGGTCAAGCAGCTCCGCTTCGGTAGGTTCTCCGACATCGGCAGCAAGGAATATACTGCTCGCGCCGAAGGTCGCACGCAGCGTAAGACAACGCTCGTTTTCATCCTCATCCTCCGATGCATCCGTATCGAGCGGAGACATTATAGTCATGGAGAGCTTGCCGAGCGCAAACACCTCGCCCGCCCTCGGCAACTTGAGTTTACAGCCGTTCCGCTCTATCGCGAGGAGCAGCGACTGAAACGACGCCGTATTGCTCGTCTCTTCCGGCATCAGCGTCTGCCCGACCGGAATACTGCCGAGCACGCCGTCCGCGCCTCCGATATGATCGTCGTGCGGATGTGTAAGAACAAGATATTCTATCCTCTCCACCCCAAGCTCGGACAGCATTGCGAGCAGCGAAGCCTCCGCATCCTCGGGTCCCGTATCGACAAGCACATAGCCCTCGTCTCCGACCGAAAACAGCGTGGCATTGCCCTGCCCCACATCGAGAAAATATATCCTGCACTTCCCCGCCTCGGTCTGCGCGATAAACGGATCGTCTCCCGGTGAGAGCACCGAGAAAAACGGACTCTGCGGCATGCTGAGTCCGTCGGAGAACAGATACAACAGCACGACCGACAGCAGTACTACAAGCACCGTTGCAACCGCCGCGCCTCTGCCGCGCCAGTTATGAAAGGCTCTCGCCTCGCGCGCCGTACCATCTTTTTCGGCTCCGCGCTTCATACTCATTCGCCCCTCCCTATAATTATTTCTACTCGCGGCGCTCCTTGCTCGCCCCGCACCTATCAAAAAGCGATATGGCAGGCAGTGAGAGCGACAGCCAAAGCAGCGAGTATTCCGCGCAGACCTGACCGAGCAGGTTAAGCGGCTTTTCGGTATAATCCCATATTCCGAGCCCGGCTATAAGATTGAACATCACACCGAAAATGAACTCCGCCTCGCTGATAATAATACTGCACAGCAGCGCCCTGCTGAAAAGATCGAGCACACCCTCGGTGCACTCGGAAACATACAATATGCCGCATAGACACATGCCGCCGAGCAGCGCCATGCTCCAGTGCGTTCTGCCGCGCCAGCACAGCTCCGCAAGCGGATAGCCCGCCGCGCCGAGCAGCAGCACGAGCGGATAGCGCAGTCGGTAACAGAGATATTCCGCGCGCCGTCTGCCGCGGGATAAGCTCGCCGACTCGGATTCTATTCGCCGCTCGACTGTTTTTCCGATGTCCTTATCGGTGCCCTGCGCGGCTCTCCGTTCGATCACCGGCTCATTTTTCGTCTCGGCTCCTTCGCCGCGGCACTCACATATTTTGTTTTCCCCGACCATTCGATATCCCCCCCGCATTCGATACAGAGATATGATGGTCACAAAGCGGCGGGAATATTCTGCTCTTTCTCGCTATGCGGCAATTTTATGCCGATACGGCTCAGCCCTCCGTAAGTGCGGCGAAGCGGTCCTCCGAATAGGACGAAACGACCGACGAATAGTACGCAAGAATGATGACCTCAAGTGCGCGGCGCAGTCTTTTGCTCGAGCCGGGCAGCCGCTCAACATAATCGGAGGTCTGCTCGTCGATTATGCTGCGCAGACGCGCCGAATCCACCGTTCCTATCCCGTCGGCGGTATCTACTATACGGCAGATATAGTCAAAAAGTATAGGTTCCGAAATGATATCATCGGCGCGGCAATTGAGATTGCCGTTGATATAGTGAAGCAGAAAGTCTATCTTCTCGAGCTTCATCGTTGCACGCAGCATGTTGATGATGAGTATACGTGCAAACTGCACCCTGCTGTAATGCTTGTTTACCGTATTGCCTATCCATCCGCGCTTGACCCAGTTCTGTATTGTCGAGCCGTCGATACCCGCAAGCTCGCGGATACGGCTGAGCATTATGCCCTTGGACATAAAAAATATCTTGTCTATAAATTCAAGTCCCGTAACGCCGTTCATACTGCTGCGCGGTATGATCGAACCGGGGATATATCTGTCCTCCATGCTTATATTCATTGCATGCGCCTCCTCATACCGAAAGTATACAATCAAATCACGCGATTGTCAAGCACATATTTTAAATTTATCACGCAGTTGTCAGATGTAGAGTCTGATAAAAGCACCGCCATGCCGAATCGGTCAAAGACAAGCCAAAGAGGTCGGACGAATCGAAAAAAACGTACCGAGCAAAAGGATGCACGGATATCGTGCGGTACAGCGCCGGATTCAAAGCCGCCGCTAAGCAGGCGCGGCAGATAAAAAGCAGAGCCGCCCCTATCGGAACGACTCTGCCGTATGCATTGTATATTTGTCTGATGTAAGAGCCGTCGATCAGAGCGCGAGCTTCTTCTCCTCGCCGACGCCGAGCTCGACATCGTATTCCTTATCGCCTGCGATGATGTGCAGCTTGCCGGAGCCTACGGTAGAGCGAACGGTCAGCGAGGTGAGTACCTCATCCTTCCACTCTGCGTCCATCTCGTAGCCGCCGCGAACACACAGACCGCGGAAATGTCCGCTCTTCCAGTCGTGCGGGAGCGCGGGAAGCACACGAACGATACCGTCGCGGCTCTGAAGCAGCATCTCGGCAACGGCAGCCGTACCGCCGAAGTTACCGTCTATCTGGAACGGCGGGTGCTCGTCGAGCAGATTAGTGTTTGTGGACTTAGTGAGCAGATTGTAGTACATGGTCGATGCGCCGTCGCGGTCAAGCAGGTGCGCATAGAGGTTGAGCACCCATGCGGCGCTCCAGCCGGTGTGCGCTCCGCCGTAAGCAAGGCGGTGCTGAATGCTCTTGTTAACGGCATCGAACAGCTCGGGAGTATTCTCCTTTGTTATGCTCCAGCCGGGATAGAGTCCGAACGCATGCGAGATATGACGGTGACCGGGCTCATCCTCCTCGTACTCCTCCTGCCACTCCATGAGTCTGCCGTCACTGCCGATCTTAAGCGGAGGCAGGCGCTTTGCAGCAGCCTCAGCCCTTGCCTTAAGCTCGGGATTTTCGCCGACGATATCCTCTGCGCGGCAGTAGAAGTCAAACAGTCCGCCGATAATCTCGATATCCATGGTAGGCGACATGCAGAGCCATGCGCGCTTGCCGTTGATGATGTAGCGGTTCTCGGGCGACATGGAGGGACCGGAATGGAGCAGTCCGTCCTTGCCCTCGCGCAGGAAGCCGAGGAAGAATTTGACGCTCTCTACAATGTACGGATATGCCGTGCTGCGGAGATAGTCCTCGTCGAGTGTGAAAAGATAGTGCTCCCACATATTGAAGCAGAGCCATGCTCCGCCCATCGGCCACATTCCGCACAGACCGTCGCAGGGTGCGGACATACCGTTTATATCGGTAACGTGATGGAGCACAACGCCGTCGCAGTCGTAGCACTCTCTTGCCGCGCGCTTGCCGGGCTCGAGCTGATAATTAAGAAGAAAATCAAAGAGCGGGATCGCGCACTCGGAAATATTAGCCGTCTCGACCGGCCAGTAGTTCATCTGCAGGTTGATGTTTGAATGATAGTCGGAGTTCCAGGGTGCAAACACGTTGCGGCACCAGATACCCTGAAGGTTTCCGGGCAGACAGCCGGGACGGCTGCAGCCGATGAGCAGGTGCTTACCGAAGTTGAAGTACAGACCCGCGATACCGTTATCGGCGTTGCCCGCACGCATGCGCGCAAGACGCTGCGAAACGGGATATCTCTTCTGTATCTCCTGACCCTCGATGTAGACCTCGGAGCGGTTCATGAGCGCCGCATGGTCCTCTGCCGCGCGTGCGCGAAGCGTCTCGTAGCCGCGTGCGGCAAGCTTTTCGATATCGGGCGTCTTGCGGCGGCTGCGGTTCAGCGTCTGTATGGTGACATAGACGGTACATGCATCAGCACCCTCAAGTGAGATCTCGTTCTCGGACATGCCGAGGCAGCCTCCCTCGGGATAAAAGCCGACCTTGACCTCAAAATCGTAAAGCCCGCACTGGGTCTTGCCGCGCAGGGTCAGAATATTCTCGCGCACGCTGCGCTCGAAATTATCGACCTCACGAATATATTTTGCCTTAAAAGAGATCGCGCCCTTTGTGTCCGAGGTAAAGCGGATGCCTATCACATTATCCGGATAGGACGCCCACAGCTCGCGGCGGTAGTGAATTCCGTCGAGGTCATACTCAACGCTTGCTATACCGTCCTCAAGATCAAGCTCGCGTGAGTAGTTGTCGAAATAAACATCATCCTCGTGAAATCTTACCCACAGCTCGCCCGCGGTCTCGAAGGACTTGATACGGCGGAAGCAGTCCTTCATGTTCTCCTCCGCCCACTCGTCAGCCTCGGCGGCATGACCGTTCATAAGCATCTCGTAGATGTGGTCGAGGCAGCTCTTCAGGCGCTTCGGGTTGTCAAGGGGTCCGCCCGCCCAAAGAAACTCCTCGTTGAACTGGAAGTGCTCCTCGGAAACACTTCCGCACAGCATTGCGGCAATATTACCGGCACCGACGGGAGAACCGTCCTCCCAGTTGTTCGGCTCGTTATTCAGGTAAAGGAGCTTACCCTCATGCAGTTTTTTCTTATCCATTATGTTTATCCTTTCGGGAACGGCGGCACTGTCCCGCGCCGCCTGAATACAGTGGTAGTATAACATATCGGATTTCAATATTCAATAGTTTTTCGGAAACTGCATCATGCTTTTTTAACAGGGTCTAATGCGGACATAGCTTAGTAAAAGCAAAGCAAAATTCCCGCCGCACGGAATATATCCGGTCGACGGGAACAAATGCAATTGAGGTAATACGGTGCGGAACATCAGCATGATAGCTTTGGCGATACCACAGCTCACGCTGCGGCGCGTGCCGCCTTTTCCGTCCTGCGGGCGCTAAGACGCTTGATCAGATATACCGCGCCCTTCATCAGCAGATTGACCGCAAGTATCAGCAGCGATACAAAGGCGGATGCCTCAAGCAGCATCTGCGCCTCGAACTGCGGGATAAGCAGCGCTATCGGCTTTGTTTTCAGGTCGGCGAGGAACGCTACGGCGGAGATGGTCATCATCGAATTGACAAAGAAATATGAAAACATCTCAACGAGCGTCGTCCGCGTCTGCGGGAGAAAGATATCGAGCGTCAGCCTCAGCCTGCTTATGCCGAGCGACGCGGCAGTCGCCTCAAGGTTCGGATTCAGCTTTGCTATGCTGTTATATATCATAAGGTAGGGCGAGGAGAAAAAGTGAATGGTATTTGCAAGGATAAGTATAAACAGCGTTCGGTAGATGAAGCTGCCGCTGAAGAACAGAGCATACGACAGACCGAGCACTATACCCGGGATGGCGAGCGGCATTATCGAGAGCAGATGCAGCAGCCGCGAGCTGCGCCCCGTTCCGCGCGCGGTAAAGCAGGCGCTGATAAATGCGACCGCCGTTCCGAGCAGCGCGGTGAAAAACGCTATGACGATCGAATTGACAAGGTATCCCGCCGCACCCTTACGAAAGGTGTTTGCAACATTCTTCATCGTAAAGGTAAGGTCGTACGGATAGCTCTTTGTAAAGGTTATCGCCACAAACGATATGATAGGATATACAACGCATATCGAAAGCAGCAGAAGCAGGACAAGGGCAATGATATCGCGGGCGCGGTTGTGACGCAGATCAAAAGGCCGTGCAATACTGCCGCTGCGCTTGTCGCTCTTGCAGAACATGTCGATAAAGAATGCGGCGACTGCGGGAACGAGCAGTATCAGTCCGAAAAAGCTGCCCTTTCCGAAATTCTGACCTCCTATGACCTCCTCATACATAAGCACGGGGAGGGTCTTATACATACCGCCGACCATGAGCGGTACACCGTAGTCGGTCACTATCATGGTAAATACGGCAAAGACTACGCTTATCATCGGCTTTCTCATATACGGCATGGTGATAGCGGAGAAGCGGCGGGGCTTTGAAAGTCCGAGCACCGCTGCCGCATCGTACGGAGTGCCGTCCTCGTAGCGGAGAATGTCCGATATCATTATATAGGCAACGGGAAAGGCATACATGACCGAACCGACGACTATGCCGACAAAGCCGTATATTCCGCCGCTGAGCCCGAGCAGCTTTGTAAGGCTGCCGTTCGAGCCGAACAGAATGATAAGACCCATGCCGTGCGAGATAGACGGAATGAGCATCGGCAGCAGTATGCATACGCCGAAAACGGCCTTGAGCCATACCCTTGTCCGCGTCATGCACCATGCCGCGACAGCCGCGATCAGTATTGCAATAACGGTGGAGGTAAGCGAAACGATCACCGAATGCAGCACCGCCTCGCCTACCGCAGAGCTTGAGAGCAGCGCGGGAATATCTGCCTGACCGAGGTTGAGCAGCATCCTGATAAGCGGGCAGATCACCGCAACGGCAAAAAAGCAGCAGAGCAGCAGTACCGTGCTGCCGCGGAAAACACGTCCGCGTGCACCGGATGAGCCGCCCGATGAAACGGTATTAACAGCTGACAAGATCACACCCCCTCAGCGCATGTAACGGGCAAGGGAATCGATCTTTGCACGCAGATTGTCGATAACGAAGCTGCGCACATAATCGTCCGCCGGGCTGTCAAGCAGCTCGTCGGGCGTTCCTATCTGATGGATGCGGGCGTTGCCCATGACCATTATGCGGTCGGACATCGCAAACGCTTCCTCCTGATCGTGCGTTATGTAGATCATGGTCGTGCCGAGACGCTGCTGAATGCTCTTAAGCTCACGACGGAGCGAAAGGCGGGTAGCGACATCGAGCGCGCTCATAGGCTCATCGAAAAGAATTATCGCGGGGTCAAGCGCGAGCGTACGCGCAATTGCAACGCGCTGCTGCTGACCGCCCGAGAGATTTGCCGGATATTTATCCGCATGCTCGGTGAGTCCGACCTGCTCTATAAGCTCCTGCGCGCGTGCCGCCGCACCGGCGCGAAGCTCGGGGCGCAGACGCATGGCATACTCGATATTTCGACGGACGTTCATATTCTCGAATAGGGCATAGTTCTGAAAAACTATGCCCATCTTACGCTTATCGGGTGCGTTGCGCGTGATATCGGTGCCCTCGAGCTCGATGCTTCCGCCGTCGGGCTCAAGCAGACCGATAAGAATACGCAGAAGAGTCGTCTTTCCGCAGCCCGAGGGGCCGAGTATGGAAAGGAACTCACCGCGCTCGACATCAAAGCTTACGCCGTCGAGCGCTGCGCGTCCGTCATATTTCTTTGTTATATCTCTGACCTTTAATATTTCCATTTGCTCAGCAGGCTGTCCTTCACCGAAATATCACTTATACCCGACATATCACCGTAGGGGATGGTCTCAGGGTAGTTGGGCTTTGTGAAGGTGCGATCCTTGTAGATAGTCTCGGGTGCGTAGAGCTCCTTATCCTTGGGAGTGATCTCGTTTACGAGGTAGTCAAATACCTTCATAACGTCCTCGTCGGTCTCCTTACCCTTGATGACCGCGCTGGAGTATACGTCGTAGGGCGAGCCCTCAGCAAGGAAGTGGACCTCAAGCGGCTCACCGTTATTTATCTCGGTAACAGCCTGATGCGTCATGCCGAGACCGATAACAGCCTCACCCATGATAAGGTTCTGTATAGGACCGGAGCCGGACGAGGTAAAGCCCGCGCCGGAAATGTTCTCAGCCAGACCGTCAAAGAAGGTAAATGCCTTCTCCTCACCCCATGCGTTGACAAGGTTGAGCAGGAAGATGTATCCCGTGCTCGAGGACTTGGGGTTCGGCATCGAGATAAGGCCCTTGTACTCGGGCTTCAGCAGGTCGTCGTAGGTTTCGGGAACGCTGAGATTCTTCTCGGCAAGCAGCTTTGTGTTTACGACTATCGAGCCGCTCGAGATAACAAAGGGAACGTACTTACGGCTGTCGGGAACATAAGTGTCTTTGTAAACGCTGAAATCAACGTCCTTGAGCTCGGCAAGGCTGTCCGAGATCTTTTCCATGTATGCGTTCTCAAGCTCCATGATGATGTCGCAGTCGGTGTTGTCGCCCTCTGCAATGAGCTTAGACGAGAGGTCGCCCGTAGACTTGTACTCGATGTGGATATCGTACTCGGGGAACTTTTCGTCAAACATCTTCTGCGCGTTCTCGATACGGTAATCCTCGGAGGTAGCGTAAACGGTAATGGACTTCTTGGAGCCGCAGGAGCTGAGCGGGAGAGCCGACAGCAGCATTACTGCAGCAAGTGCGAGTGTAAGCTTCTTTCTCATTTTCATGATAACTGGCCTTTCTTCTTTTCGTTTTCGACTGACGGTGAGGAAATGCGCCGTGTGCTCATTTCCGCGCCGACCGCATCGCTTTAAGATTCGGTTTCATGTTCATTCATTGTAAAATTCGTTCAACAACTTGGTATTATACACGCAAAATGAACGTTTGTCAAGTCAAAGACGGTTTTTTTTGCACTTTTATATGTTCAAATGTCGAAAACACGCTGTGCTCATGAAATCACCGTGCCGCAAGAATGAAAAAAGGATGAAAAGAAAAAGCCCGCCGCAGAGATGATGCGCGGGGGCAAAACCTTTCGGCTGCCTGCGCCTTAGTCAGTGCGCGGCGGGCGAAACTTTTCATCAGCACTCCCTCAGCTCCTCTGCCCGAGAAAATCCCCTCAGTTTTAAAGCTTTGGTAGGGGCTTGGGGGAGACTTTCTCGAAAGTCTCCCCCATCGTCCTCATCTAACGCTTACCTCGCCTGCGAGAACGCGCTTGTAGTCCTCGTAGTTCTTTTTCAGCAATGCGGGGGTGTCGAGTCCGTAGGGACATTTTTTGCTGCAAGCGCCGCAGCCGCGGCAGGTCTCTATCTTCTTCATCTCCTGCTGCCAGTGCTCGGAGAGCCAGTTTTCGGACGGTGCGCGGCGGAGCATGAGCGACATTCTCGCGCATTGATTGATAGTTATCCCCTGCGGGCAGGGCATGCAGTAGCCGCAGCCGCGGCAGAAATCGAGTGCAAGCTCCTCGCGGTCGTGCTCTATCACGGTGCGCAGCTCATCGTCGAGCACGGGCGGCTTATCAAAATACGAGAGCCATTCGGCGAGCTCGTGCTCGCGTTGTATACCCCATATCGGCAGAACGTCCTCCTGCTCAGACATATAGGCAAATGCGGCGCGCGAATTTGTGATAAGTCCGCCCGCAAGCGCCTTCATTGCTATAAATCCGACACCGTGCTCGCGGCAGCTTTGTACAAGTGCGAGCTCACGCTCGCCAGAGAGATACGAGAACGGAAACTGCAGCGTAGCGTACAGCCCCGACGCGGCAGCCTCCTCCGCGACGGCGATATTATGCGAGGTTATACCGATATGGCGTATCATGCCCTGGCGGCGAAAATCCTCCATAGCCTCGTACATTCCGCTGCCGTCGCCCGGTCGGTAGCAGATATCCGACTGATGGAACTGATAGATATCAATGCAGTCGGTGCGGAGCTTTGTCAGCGACGTATCGAGCTGACGGCGCAGCTCATCCGGGGTCTTTGCGCCGCTCTTAGTCGCTATGTACACACTGCCGCGCACGTCGTGCAGCGCCTCTCCGACCTTTTCCTCGCTGTCGCTGTACGCACGCGCGGTATCGAAGAATCTCATACCGCCCTCATATGCCCCGCGAACAAGTCCGACCGCGACCTCCTTACTGTCGCGCTGTATCGGCAGCGCACCGAATGCGTTCTGCGGAACCTCTATCCCTGTCTTTCCGAGAATAACCGTTTTCATACACTTTTCCTTTCGCACATGACACGAGCGGCGAATCGGCGAAAATTATCGCTGTGATCCGCCGCTCGGCTCATATTATGTTTTTGTATGCCGCATTATCTGTGGCTGAGAACATCCTTCTCATACGCCTTGACATCGCCGAGCCACTTCTCGCGCACGGGAACGCCTGCCTTCTCGCAGTACATATCCCATACAGCCGCGAACGGCAGGGTCTTGATCTCTTCAAGAAGCGCGAGACGGGACGAATAGTCGCCCGAATTCTCATACGCGCGCAGGGTTTCGACAGGCGCGAGCGCTGCGAAGAGCAGGGCCTTCTGCATGCTGCGTGTACCGATGACCCATGCCGCAATACGGTTGATGGATGCATCGAAGAAGTCGAGACCGATGTGAACACGACGCTCAAAGCCGCCCCACAGAATCTCCTGAGCGATATACTTGAGCTCGTCGTCGAAGATAACAACGTGGTCGCTGTCCCATCTGACGGGGCGAGAAACATGGAGCAGGATATCATCGAGGAAGAGGAGTGCGGAGGATATCTTGTCTGAAACGACCTCGGTCGGGTGATAGTGACCGGTGTCGAGCGTAAGCGACATTCCGTGCTTCTGCGCGTATGCGAGATAGAACTCGTGCGAGCCGACGGTGCAGCTCTCCGCGCCGATACCGAACACCTTGCCCTCTACCGAGTCGATGGTGTACTTGCGGTCGATCTTTTCCGAGAATATCTCGTCATAGGACTCCATGAGACGCTGACGGAAGGCGTAGCGGTCTACGGGGATATCCTTCATTCCGTCGGGTACCCAATGGTTATCCATAACGGTAGTGCCGAGCTCCTTACCGATATATTCGGCTATGCGGCGGCATGCCTTGCCGTGGTCTATCCAGAAGCGGCGGATGCCCGCATCGGTATGCGAAAGGGTAAAGCCGTCGGCGCTGTTCTTATGCGAAAAATATGTGGGGTTAAAGTCGATACCGAAGCCGTTTTCCTTAGCCCACTTTACCCATGACTCAAAGTGCTTGGGCGTTATCTCGTCGCGGTCGACATGCTCGCCGCAGTTATCGAGATATATTGCATGAAGGTTGATGTTCTTGCGGCCGGGAATGAGCGATGCAGCCTTCTCAAAGTCGGCGCGCAGCTGCTCGATGGTCTTTGCTCTGCCGGGGTAGTTGCCCGTGGTCTGAATGCCGCCGGTGAGATCTCCGTCGGGATTCTCAAAGCCGCGTACATCATCGCCCTGCCAGCAGTGCATGGATACGGGTATCTCGGCAACCCTCGCCATTGCCGCCTCGGTATCAACTCCGAGCTCGGCATATATCTCTTTTGCTATTCTGTATGCTTCGTTTGCAGACATGTATTTTCTCCTATAAGTATATTGGTTTATACGGATACCGAATCAGCCCTCTACGAGCTTGCAGTATCTGCCGTATGCCTCGTCCCATGCTGCCTTGTCAGCCGTTTTCGGCTCGTACAGCTTGATATCGAACGAATTTCTGATGATGTGTCTTGCCTCGGCAACATCGGCGATCTCACCGAGCGCCATGCCCTGAACGCAGATATTGCCGATAGCGGTAGCCTCGGTGGGTCCTGCATATACCGGCACGCCGCAGCAATCTGCGGTGAGCTGACAGAGCGGTGCTTCCTTGCAGCCGCCGCCGACGATGTTGATAAACGGTGCCTTTGTACCCTTGACTGCGTTGATGCGGTCGACCGTCCAACGGTAGGTCAGCGCAAGGCTGTCAAAAATGCAGCGTACGATCTCGCCGGTCGTTTCGGGTACGGGCTGACCGGTCTTTTTGCAGTAATCGGCGATTCTGCCGGGCATATCGCCGGGCGCGTTGAAGCTGTAATCGCTCGGGTTGATAATGCTGCGCAGAGGAGTGGATGCCATTGCCGCGTCGGAGAGCTCGTCGAACGAATACTTCTTGCCCTCTCTCGCCCACTGACGGCGGGATTCCTGCTCGAGCCACAGACCCATAATATTCTTGAGGAAGCGGATGGTGTGAGCCGCGCCGCCCTCGTTTGTAAAGTCGTACTTTCTCGCGTCGCCGTCAAGACATGGCTCGGCAAGCTCGGTGCCCATGAGCGACCATGTTCCGCTTGAGATGTATACAAAATCCTTGCCCTTTGCCGGTACTGCAACGACCGCGCTTGCGGTATCGTGCGATGCGGCGTGAATGACCTTTGCATGAATATCGCCGACCTCTTCAAGCACCGACGGCAGCAGCTCGCCGACGACCGTGCCGGGCTGTGCTATCCTGCCGAAAATGTGCTCGGGCAGACCGAAGCGGGAGATGACCTCTCTCGACCAGTCGCGGGTGCGCGCATCAAGCAGAGCGCCCGTAGAAGCGATGGTGTACTCATTCTCCTTAACGCCTGTCAGGAAGTAGTTGAGCAGGTCGGGCACAAAGAGCATATCGCGAGCCATTCCGAATATCTCGGGATTGTCGCGCTGCTCGGCGAGCAGCTGGAATACGGTATTGAAATTCATGGTCTGAATTCCCGTAATGCCGTAGAGTTCGCTCTGACTCATGGTCTTGAACGCCTGCTCCGGCACACCCGCGGTGCGCTCGTCACGATAGTGACGCGGGTTTGTGATAAGACGACCGTTCTTATCGAGGAAGCCGTAATCGACACCCCATGTGTCTATCGCGATAGATGCGATATCCTTATCCGCGCTGAGCGCGCAGTTGCGGATGGAATTCTTGATCTCGTGGTAGATACGCAGGATGTCCCAGTTGAATCCTCCCGCATTGATAACGGGATCGTTCGAGAAGCGGTGATTCTCCTCAAGAGTGAGCTTTTCGCCGTCAAATCGACCTACTATTCCTCTTCCGCTCGAAGCGCCGAGGTCGATGGCGAGCATCTTCAGTTCTGCCATAGCTTTTTCTCCTTTTAATATTATATATTCTGCACTGTGTTATAAGCTGTTATTATACATCACACACCACCGTACGGCGGTGTATACTGCGATATTACGCATTGTAACGCTGCGCGTCGCGGTTTGGGCGGGCATAGCTCATGGGCGATAATATCAGAATGCGGTGCGGTACCGCGCTTATTTCAGTTCGATGACCGTAACGCCGCCGTCGCCCTCTCCGTATTCGCCGGCACGGTAGGACTTTACCCTGCGGTCGCTGCGCAGGAACTGCCACAGCGCCTTTTTCAGCGCTCCCGTTCCCTTGCCGTGAACGACCGTGACCGTCTTGACCCCTGCCATCTTTGCATCGTCGAGATAGCGGTCCACGATGAACCAACCGTCCTCGCCCGTCTCCCCGCGAATATCTATCTCGGGGCTGAAAGCCTCTGTGCGCAGCTCCTTTGTGCCGGGCTTTATCGCCTTTTTCTTTTTATCCTCTGTAATAAGGAAGCCGCTCGAATTATCCTCTGCGAGCCGCAGATCCTTTATCGGTACGCGGGTCGTTATGATGCCGACCTTGACGGTTACACTATCGCCTTTATCGGGTACCGAGACCACCTCGCCGCTCTTGCCGAGCGACATTACAGTGACCTCATCTCCCGCGCGAAGCTTGCGCGGCAGAACATAGTCCTCGTCCGCGACCTTTTCGGATACGGGGTTTATCTTGTTGTCGACCTGACGAAGCCTGCGCCGGATATTCTGCTTAGCCGCGCTCATCCGCTCGCCGAGATCCGCCGCATCCTTATGCCGCTTGACCTCCTCAAGCTCCGCCATGATATAGTCGCCCGCCGATTTGGCGCTCTCGACCATACCCAAGGCAATAGCACGCTGACGCTCGAGCTCCCGCTCGACTCTGCCGTATTCGACCCGCAGCCGCTCCTCCTCGGTCTTTTTGTAGCTCTCGAGCTCCTCGCGCAGGCGCTGTGCCTCCGCGCGCTCGCGCTCCATATCCGCACGGCTCTCCTCGAGACCCGCAATGACCGATTCAAAGCGCCTGCTCTCTCCGCTGACGTAGCTCTCAGCCCGACGGACTATCTCCTCGTCGAGTCCGAGCTTACGCGATATCGCGAACGCATTCGACTTTCCGGGCGCGCCGATTATCAGCCGGTAGGTCGGGCGCAGCGATTCGAGGTCGAATTCGCAGCCCGCATTGCACACCCCGTCGGTATCAAGAGCGAACTCCTTAAGCTCTGCATAGTGCGTCGTAGCCGCGCAGAGCGCGCCCGACTCCCTCACCCGCTCGAGTATCGAGACGGCAAGCGCCGCTCCCTCTACGGGGTCGGTGCCCGCGCCGAGCTCGTCGAACAGCACGAGACTTCCGCGTCCCGCCCGCTTTGTTATATCGACGATACTGACCATATGCGCCGAGAAGGTGGACAGCGACTGCTCGATGCTCTGCTCGTCGCCGATATTGGCGAGCACGCTGTCAAATATACCGACGACCGAGCCCTCGCCCGCCGGCAGATGAAGTCCCGCCTGCGCCATAAGCACAAACAGTCCGAGCGTTTTCAGCGTTACCGTCTTACCGCCCGTATTCGGGCCCGTTATGACGAGCATGTCAAAGTCCGTACCGAGCCTGACATCTATCGGCACGACCTTGCTGCGGTCAAGCAGCGGGTGACGCGCACGACGCAGTTCGATAAGCGGCTGCTCCTCTATTTTCGGTGCCGCACCGTCCATACGGTACGAAAGCTCTCCGCGCGCAAATATCAGCGCTATCTCGGTTATGTTGTAATAGTTGAGCGTCAGGGCGGGCGCATGGCTCGCGCACATCACGGAGAGCTCGGAGAGTATCCTCTCCATCTCCCGCCGCTCCTTGACCTCAAGCTCGCGCAGCTCGTTGTTTGCCTCGACTACCGCCATCGGCTCGATAAACAGCGTCGCGCCCGATGCGGAGGTGTCGTGCACAAGGCCCTTTATCTCGTTCTTGTGCTCGCTCTTTACGGGGACGACAAAGCGCCCGCCGCGCTGCGTCACGATATTCTCCTGCAGATACTTGCTGTACCCGCCGCTGATATACCGCTGCAGCGTCTCCTTTATCCTGCCCGAGGCGGAGCGCATCTTTCGTCTGATGTCCGCGAGTGCGGGGCTCGCCTCGTCCGCCATCATATCCTCCGAGAGAATGGCACGGGTAATGCGCGACTCCGCGCTGCGATTCTCCTCAAGACGTGAGAAATACACGCCTATCGAGGTCTCGTATTCGCGGTCGGCTGTGTAATAGTCTCGCAGCGTCCGCGCGGTATGCCATATCGCCGCGATGTCGAGCAGCTCACGCATCGAAAGCACCGCGCCGCGGTCGGCACGGTCGAGCGCATCGCTCATGTCGAGCACTCCCGAAAAAGCAGGCGTGCCCTTGAGTCCTATCAGCATACGCGCGTCGCTCGTCTCCTGCTGGAGCCGCCGCACCGTACGCGCATCGTCGGACGGGCGCAGCCCGAGCGCGGCACGCCGTGCGCCCTCGGTATGGGCGCAGTCGGCAAGCATCGCACAGACCTTGTCGAACTCAAGCACCCCGAGCGCGCGGTCAAAGCCCGCAGCGCCGTATGTCGTCGGTTGTTCCGCCATTCAAACCCTCCTCTCGGCGTTGGTTTAATTATAAAGCCGGTGTCGGCTGAATTATAAAATCGGTATCGCCCTTTTCGGCATCACCTGTCAGTTTTGCTCCGTATGCTTCATATGCGCCTGCTGAAGATTCGTTATCTTCTCGGCATTCGAGAGCAGCCTGCTTATCGAGCGGTCGTGATTGAGCGTGTCGATGAGCAGTGCAACATACTTTGTAAGGTTTACCTCAACGAACCACTTGCGCGAAAGCAGCTCGGGGCTGCGGTAGACAAGATTCGTTGTAAAGAGATAGTCGAAATAGCCGTTTTCGTACGCCTCGTCTATCTTTTCAAGTCCCTCGCAGAACAGTCCGAACGATGCGAACAGGAACACCCTGCGCGCACCCATCTCGCGTATCTTGCGTGCGACGTCCATCATCGACTCGCCCGATGCGATAATATCGTCAACAACGATAACATCCTTGCCGCGAATGTCTCCGCCGAGGTATTCGTGTGCGACGATGGGGTTCTTGCCGTTTACGACGCGCGTATAGTCGCGGCGCTTATAGAACATGCTCAGATCGAGTCCGAGAATGGAGGAATAGTACACGCAGCGCGCCATGCCGCCCTCGTCGGGGGAAAACATAACAAGCTCGTCCGAGGTTAACGAGATGTCGGGCACCTTTTTAACGAGTGCCTTGAGCATCTGATAGGTCGGGTGAACGTTTTCAAAGCCGTGATACGGGATGGCGTTCATAACGCCGCCGTTATGTACGTCAAAGGTAATGATATTAGTAACGCCCATGCGTACGAGCTCCTGGAGCGAGATGGCACAGTCGAGCGATTCTCTGCCGCTGCGCTTGTCCTGTCTGCCCTCGTATATCATCGGCATAACGACCGAGATACGTCTCGCCTTGCCGCCGATGGCACCGATTATGCGCTTGAGGTCCTGATAGTGGTCGTCGGGGCTCATGCGCTGCTCAACACCGTACATCTTATATGTTACGCCGTAGTTGAACAGATCGCAGAGAATGTAAACATCGTGTCCGCGCATCGACTCGTGCAGCACGCATTTTCCCTCTCCGTCCGCAAAGCGGATGGTGTCCGCGCTCGCAACAAAGCTGTCTACATGAATATCGGTATCAAAGAGCGTTGCGTCCGCCCCCACCTTTTCCTTCTGTGCGAGAGCGACAGCCTCCTCGCTGCGCCACTGTCTGATCCAATCGTCGACCTGCCTTGCAAAGTCCTCGTTTCCCTTAGTACTGATAATACTGAGCTCGCCGTACAGTTCGTCTGTCATTACCTTTTCATCCCTTCTTTTTCGTTTCGTTATCCTCTCAAGGCGAGGAGCCTTATATCAAGCGCCGCGCGCCTATTTACATGGTCACGGTAACCTTGTTGAGCACATCCGAGACGTCGGGATCGATACCGCGTACCTCGGTCAGCTTCAGTGCGATGAGCTGAAGCGTGACCGCCATAGTAAACGGAGCTGCGGTATCGCTTCCGAGCGACGGGAGAACAATCGCGTTCTTTCTTCCTGCCGCAAAATCGGGCTTATCGGTTATTATGATGGTGTCCGCGCCGATACGGTCGAGGTCTGCAAGAATCTCGACGGCATCGCACATAACGGGACCGTCGGAGGCGAGCAGGAACACCGTGTCTCCCGCATATATCTGCGCCATCGGACCATGATGGAAGTCGGAGATCGGATAGCCCTTCATCTTTACACGGTTGGTCTCAAGTATCTTGAGAGCGCCCTCGAGGGCAACGGGATATGTCATGCCTCTGCCGAGAACGGTGCCGCACTTGATGTCCTTGTACTGAGCGATAAAGCCGTCAAGTACCGCGGGAACGGTATCGAGCACCTCTGTTACCGCTGCGGGAACGCCCGACAGCAGGCGCGCGAGCTCCTCGCTGCCGCTCCACTCACGGCAGAGCATTGCAAGGATGTACATCTGAGAGGTAAATGTCTTGGTCGCTGCGATGGATACCTCGGGTCCTGCCGCGCAGAAGAGATGATAGTCAGCCTCCTTTGCGAGCGGGGAATCCTCGTTGTTCGTTACGGCAGCGGTGATGCAGCCGCACTCCTTTGCGTCGCGAATGACCGCAAGCACGTCCGCTGCCTGACCCGACTGCGAAACGCCGATAACGAGCGTATCCTTATACTCGACCTTTACGCCGTACTTGGATACGACCGACGGTGTTGCAAGACTGCACGGCAGCCCCGCATATACGCCGAAGATATACTGAGCGTATATGGATGCATGGTCGCTCGTTCCGCGAGCTGCGAAGCAGATGTTCTTAACGCCCTTCGACTTTGCGTCCGCGACAAGCACACGAACGGTCTCGCCGTTTACCTTTTCAAGTCCGGAAAGAACTCCGGGCTGCTCTCTGATTTCTTTTTCAAGATTGATCATAATAAAACTCCCTACGCCGCACAAGCGGAAAAAAATTAAATCAACTGTTTTTGTCGGCACGCCGGCGATGTCGCATAAGCGTACCGAATATATTATAATACATTGCACGATCAATTGCAAGGTCATGAGTTAATTTTCCCTTGTTTTTGTGCGTTACGAACCGCCCAAGATGCCGATTTTCACATGTTTCTTCCATTTTAGTACATTGCATGCGCAGCATTCCCGCACATATCGGCGCTCGTTTACCGTGACGGGCGGCACGACGCACCCGAAAAGAATACGGTACGTCATCCCACGCATCAAAGCAACACTGCGACCGCCTTGCCATAATACCTCTTTTACTGCATCGGGATTGCTGCTTACATCCGGATTCTATCCAAGAACATGCGTCCGGAGCGCAAGGGTAAAATTGAGCTGATTGATGTCCCGATCCCCTTCAAAAGGCAGCGTAAAGCCATTTCAATTAAAATGAGATTTTTCCCGGAAACCCGCCGGGCTGTTACAAAGCTGTATGAGATTCGCAAAGAACGAATTATCGTCGTACCGAATGCATCTCCGAGCGGATTTATAGCTCCGGACGGTATTTTTCAAGGGCAAAAAGAATATTTTTTCGCCCGCATATTATAATTGACGTAAGACTAAAAGCGTGGGTATGCAGCTCTTGACCGCACACCCACGCCTATGCACAGCGCAAGCTTTATAAGCTCCGCTCGACTATGGAAAACAGCTTGTCAGCATCACACTTGTTGCAAGCATCATATTCGTTTGGGTCGTTTGTAGAATTCTTGCTGACCCGCTCGGTTTCAATGGGCTTATAAGCTTTGAACTCAACCTTTAAATCATTTATCTTATGTCTCCCGCAAACGAAGATATCACACCCGTCGCATTTATTGAGTATCGTGTCAGGAGCCGGCAAAATTTGAGATTTGGAAGAATCCCCGTAAAACCATGTGTTTAACAGCCCGCTTGCGTAATAACATATTAAAAAAATCGAGTATTCATAAAGTCAAATCCCTTATGAATACTCGATATGGTCTGAGTGACTGGACTTGAACCAGCGGCCTCTACCACCCCAAGGTAGCGCGCTACCAACTGCGCCACACCCAGATACAACGCTGAGAATTATATCACAAAAACATCGGCTTGTCAATACAAAAAACGAAAAAATATCAAAAAGCCGATAAGTACATGGGAAAGCCGCAGCGCCACACCCGCATTGCGAAAGTCACCGCGCGTCAGCAGTCCCACAGATGCCGCCCCGGGTCGACGCAGCCGCACGTTATCTCCTCAACAACCGACAGTATTTCATATATAAGCTCGCGGTCAAGCGTACCGCTCATAAAACCATTCTCCCGAAATATGCGCTGTCAAATCTTGCGACCGACAATCGTGTCGCAGCTGTCAGTGCACATCATCCGACCGCCGTTTCCTTCTTCGGTAGATACAGTCGGCTCATGTCGACTCCTTCGAGCTCGAGCAGCCTCCGCTTTCGTTCTATGCCGCCCGCATAGCCTGTCAGACTGCCGTCAGCTCCGACTACCCGATGGCACGGGATAATGAGCGATATCCTGTTGTGCCCGACGGCTCCGCCGACCGCCTGTGCGGACATCTGCGAAAGCCCGAGCTTATGCGCCGCCCGCTCCGCCAGCTCACCGTACGTTACCGTATGACCGTACGGTATCTGTGTCAGCAGCTCCCATACCGCCAGCCTGAACGGCGAACCGACGGGGTGCAGCTGCGGCGTAAAATCGGGCTTCACACCGCCGAAATAGCGGTCTAGCCAACGCACCGCCTCCGCAAGCACGGGGGTCTCGAGCTCCGCATGCTCCCGAGCAAGACCGTCGGCAAAATATTTTGCGCCGTCAAACCACAGCCCCGTCAGCCCGGCATCGTCCGCCGCAAGCAGAATACCGCCGAGCGGCGACTCGTAATGCATCGTATATAACATTTCACTTGCCCCAATCTACACCGTTCTCATCCCGTAAAAGCACATAATAAGCATACCGCGGCATGTCACCACGGCAATACGAAAAAATGTCTCCAAAAACGAATTTCTTCACTGATTATATCACATCCGCCTCGCTTAATCAATAAAAAATCCCGCACTCGAAAAAGAGTACGGGAAAAGCAGTTCCGTCATTTTTTCCAGTGAGCGAGCTTCGGGACGACCGCTTCCATATGCGCACGGACCTGCTCTGCGGGCCATTGCTCGCTTGACATGTGCTCGACGCAGAAATCTATCAGCTGCTCGGGCGACGTATATTTGAATTCACCGTCCGAGTAGCACCACTTGCAGTACTCCTCGTCGGGGTATCCGTCGGAACTGTGACTTATCGTCGTATCGTCGAGCGGCATCCCGCAGCACTGACATATAAGCTGACGAGGCGAGCCCAGCAGCGTATTGACCGAAACGTCAAACACCCCCGACAACAGCTTAAGCGTGTCCGTGCTCGGAACGGTCTCGCCGTTCTCCCATCTCGACACTGCCTGTCGCGTCACAAACACCTTCTCCGCAAGCGCCTCCTGCGACATGCCCCTCTCGGTACGCAGTTTAAATATAACGTCCTTTGTTTCCATATCTGTCACCTCCGTAAAAGCATCCTAACACAATTTTATCGCCCCGGCAAGCAACTGTCGGTTGCGGCAGTCACTCCGCGCGACATATGCCGTTTTTATCGGCAGCCGTGCGGCTTCTCGGTGATTTTGTATGCTTTTTGCATACATTGAGCGGCGCATCATGCGCATATAATTTCTTTTCATATGCAAATATAAAGATAGACAATTAACACATCTTGGTGTACAATGACACCGAAAGGGAGGTAATCACATGGGTAATCACATATTCATAATCGACTCGGAAGCCATCGGAAAATACATTTCCGGATTAATCGACAAAAAATTTAAGTCGTCAAGAGAATTCTGTCACAGGTGGCTTAAAGAAAACAACGAGCTCACTGATAACGAGCTCAAAAACGAAGAATCCATCCAAAACAGAGCAAACAAGCTGTCGCAGATAAAAAAAGGGAAAAAGAACATTCAGATCGACGATCTACCCGTATTCTCAAAGCTGCTCGGCGTGTCATTCGAACGGATACTCAGCGCGGGCGAGTCGGGTCCCGCACTGCCGAAACGGGTGTCAAACTACTACATAGCACAGTCTAAGAGCAAAAAAGAATGGCAGGAGTATATCGACAGAGCGGACAAACCTTTCCTCTACATGGACGAGTTCGGCAAAACCATAATCGAATATGCCATAGAATTTCAGAACTACGTCTTTATAAAATTCCTGATGGATAAACACTGCATATGGTTTGACAGCGGACGGGATAAAGATTACGTCATAACCTTCGGCGCGGGAGCAAAAATTCAGGAAAACGACTCCGATAATTGTGAAAATGACTCTGCCACATACACACGTAATTCTACGAATCATCTACATTCCCGATTGATGAAAGATGATCGGCTGCGGATACAAATCATACCGATCGCCTGCGATAACCGCGATTTAAAGATGCTCGGTGACCTTCGCGCACGCGAAATTCCGGGGCTGTATTTCAGAGCCAACTACCTGTCCTGCTCACATCCCGAAGTCAATTCGCACTATGACGCGAGCGTCGTAAAGCGCATAGCGGATTCCGATAATAAGATACTGGAGTATTTCACCGACAGCTTTGACATTCAGAGCAGCCAAAATTACTGTGACAAAAACGGGAAAGAACGCACCTTCGTCTATCCGTATATCTCTCAGCTGCTCGACTTTCTTATCGCGGAGGGCAAACCGTTCGCAAATCGCGCGCTTGAAAAGATGATAGAGCATAGCAAAGCCACCCTTGACAAGCTCAATGGGCTGATAAATGATTCCCTTCAAAGCGAGTGCTATGACGAAAACTCATGGCGAGAAAATTATGACTTTTATGATGACGGCAATTTCGTCAGCTTCAGAAATAAAAGAACTTATGACGGTATTATCACAAATATTGCGGTCGTATCAAAAAAATCGGGCGACCGCCATACTCAGACATTGATAAATAACCTCAACGATATATACAAGCAGATTAAAAATCTCGGAAAGGAGCACACGGTATGAGAGACATTTTTGATTTCGACGACGGAGATTTTGCATTTCCCCTCTCAGACGATTTTGCATTAGACTCCGACGGCGACCTCATGTTTCGCATGGACGATAACATGGCAATGGATATGGATGGCGGTGATATCCACTTCGTCTCGGATTGGTCACTTGATGACGACTGATGTAGCCCGAACGACCGTATGACCCGCACGGACGATCTCAGATCAAAATCCCGTCGCAGTGATCTATCTCGTGCTGAATTATCTGCGCAGTAAATCCGCTGAAATTCTTTACGCGGGTCTGAAAATCAGCCGTCTGCCATCTGACCTTGACCGTTTTGAAGCGCGTGCAGCGGCGCGATCCGCCGAGCAGTGAAAGACAGCCCTCCTCGGTCTCATATGCGCCGTCACGCTTGATTATCTCGGGATTGAACATAGTCATATACGCGCCCTCGTTGTCGAATACTATTATCCGCCGACATACGCCTATCATGTTCGCCGCCATGCCGACACACTCGTCACGGTGCTCCGTCAGCGTGTCAAGCAAGTCCCGCGCCGTCTGCAGATCCTCCCGCGTCGCGGGCTCCGAGCGGATACCGAGAAAAATCGGGTCGTGTATCAATTCCTTTACCATTTCAAGCCTCAAATTCTGTCTATATCTCCGCCGCACGCCGCTTGCAGCCTCCGACATCGCACCGCATAAGCGACGCAGCACACAAAACACCAACGTTAAGCACTCTGCGCAAATCGCCGCATTCAATGCATGCGTGAAAAAACCACTACTCACATTATAGCCGCGATGCACCAGCGAGTCAATGCATTTCGACAAGTCTCTTATGAAAAGGTGAAAAATGCAGCGCTTAAGCGCTGCATTTTTCTATTAAACCCCATCAGATAGCCCGAGACGGTTATAAAGAAAAGGCAGGTTTTTAGACCTGCCTTTTCGGGTTAGATATTCACTTTGACGGTGATGTCATTCCGGCTATGGACTCGCCGTTTTGTTGAGTCTGCATATAGGAATGCTTTTGCATCGTCGCTCGTCAGAACAAAGTCAAAACAAAAGGTATATAGGAATCCGGCTTCGTGCGACAAGTAGTTGGCTGCCGGCACCGTATCTGCTTTTTCCAAAATGAACTTGCAGCAGTCTTTTTCCCGCTGCTCATATTCATCACTGCCGTAACAGATGAACTCATTTGCAAGGGTATAGGCGGCGTTATACCTGCGTTTGTTGGGGAAATCGGACTCCTTTATTTCTTCCGGCTTATCAAGTGCGTGGCATTCAACAGATAACGACAGGGTTATTCCGCCACCGGCGTCTTTGGCTTCTTCAAGAGCCTGCTCGTATTCTTCCTCGGTGTCATAGTCATCGGGGTCTGCACCGGCATCGGCTCCATCCTCGCAAGTGTCTCGCCAACTACTTCTTGCCTCATCGAGTGCTTCCGAATATTCTTCTTCGGTTTCATAAACTTCGGGATCAACTCCAAAGTCCGATCCGTCCTCACAGGTATCTCGCCAAGCGTGTTTGGCTTCTTCAAGTGCTTCGGTATATTCATCTTCGGTTTCATAATCGTCAGGAAAGATACAGACATCCGAATGATATGTCGCACCAAGGTTCAAGAAATTGTCAAGAGTTGCCTTGGGAGAGCTCCGGTTGAGCGGGCGCACGGGAAAGTAATTGCATTCGCGAAGAACGAAGCCTCATATCTTGTGTTACACTTTTCATAGCAATCGAGAGTCTCCTTGTCGCTTTGGGTGTGGTAACTTAACTGTAACACCTTTGACTCTCAATTGCCATTCTTTTTCTTGGTGTAACACATCTATTGTAATCCCACAGTAAAATTAACAAATTTAATAATTATGTACTTGTGCGCGGAGGTGTTTTATGATATAATTTTCTTTGTATAGTGAGGAAGTGTTTGTCGGCATCACCGCGCACCTGATGCGGCGGTCTGACGACGGCAGAGCGCCTGCATCACGCAGGTCGCACAATTCACTGCACGATCGAATATCATCAACAGCATTTCAATAAACAGTCACGGCAAAAAAATCGAGTAAACAGAGGTGTACCTATATGGATCACGACAGCAGAAGTTTCCCGTCTCGGGATTCACGGACCGAGACTCCGACGGACAGTGCGGAGGAGGCAAGAAGCGGCGGAGCAGTGCCGCAGAGCGCACCCATGGTTCAGAACGCGACCGACGCACAAAGCTCCGGCATACAAGCCGACGCGGCGCAGAACGGCGACAGCGAAAGCGGCGAGAGCGGCTTTTCGGTCTCGCTCATCGAGTGGGTGGAGATGTTCGCGGGCTGCTTTGCGGTCGTGCTGCTGATAGTCACCTTTCTTTTCCGCCATTCGCCCGTCGACGGCACGTCGATGGTCCCGACGCTGAACAACGGCGACATTCTGATAATAGAAGAGCTCGGCTATACGCCGAAGCAGGGCGACATTATCGTTGCACAGTCCCCGTCGCTCGGCTACGACGAGCCGATAGTGAAGCGCATAATAGCGACCGGCGGTCAGACGGTAGATATCGATTTTGATACCTGGACTGTCACCGTAGACGGCGAGCCGCTGAACGAAAGCTGGGCTACGACAAAGCTCGAATCCGACGGAAGCTACACTGTCATCGGCGAGAAAAAATCGGGCGGCGACTACAGCATCAACTACATTGAGGGGCAGAGCATGCTCTCGCGCGACATGCAATTTCCTCTCACCGTTCCCGAGGGCAGCGTTTTCGTAATGGGCGACAACCGCAACGGCTCGCTCGATTCGCGCTCCTCGCGTGTCGGAATAATCGACAACCGCCTTGTCGTAGGTCACGTCATATTCCGCCTCTTTCCGATTAGCCGCTTCGGCACGCTCTGACGGCACTGTATCCGCAGAGCTTATCTGCGGGTCGAAGGGTATTAGCCGCGGCATACGATATTCAAATTCCCCGGGACGCACCGCGCCCGACAGAGAAAGCAACAGAAAGGAGCCATGCAATGGCAGGAGAGCAGCATACCACGAGAAATAATATAAACTGGTTTCCCGGTCATATGGCGCGGACGCGGCGAATAATCAAGGAGAGTCTGCCTCTCGTTGACATAGTCATAGAGGTGCTCGACGCAAGAATACCGCTCAGCTCGCGCAATCCGGAGATAAAAAAGCTGGTCGGCGACAAGCCGATAATCTCGGTCTTTAACAAGATATCGCTCGCCGACCCCGACATCACCGCGCGCTGGCGCAGGGCGTTCGAGGAGGCGGGCGGCGGCTGTGCCTTTACCGACTGCACCACCGGCGCGGGAATAAAGGAGCTGCCGGGCGCGGTACGCGAGCTGCTTGCGGACAAGCTGGCGCGGTTTGAGGAAAAGGGTATGAGCGGCAGAGCCGTCCGTGCAATGGTGGTGGGCATTCCGAATGTCGGAAAGTCCTCGCTCATCAATCGCCTCGCCGGCGCAAAGAAAGCGCGCACCGAGGACAGACCCGGCGTTACGCTTAAAAAGCAATGGATAAAGGCGCAGGGCGGGCTCGATCTGCTCGACATGCCAGGCGTGCTGTGGCCGAAATTCGAGGAAAAGCGAGTCGGCGAAAATCTCGCCCTGACCGGTGCGATCCGCGATGCGATACTCGACACCGAGGGGCTTGCGGTCATTCTCTGCAACCGTCTGCGCGAGCTCTACCCAGATCTGCTCTGCGCAAGATATAAGCTCGGCGGGCACGAGGAGATAGCGGAGCTGACCGACTATGAGCTGTTTCAGCTGATAGGACGCAAGCGCGGCTTTCTCGTCTCCGGCGGCGAGGTGAGCGACGAACGCACCGCGGTCATGCTGCTCGACGAATTTCGAGGCTCCAAGATAGGCAGGATCTCGCTCGAGCGTCCAATGCCCGGCAAGCCGCGCTGCTGACGGAGCAAGGCATCAGGCACGGGCATTTTTACCTATCCCCATTACAAATCAAAAGAACAGCTGCCGAACGTATCTGTACGGCAAAGCCGCATGCGCTGCAGCGAGCAATGACCTATGCGGTCGAGAAATTCAGAGGGTAATATGTGCGCAAAAAAGAAAGAATACATTCCGCTGACCTACGAGCTTGAGGAGGAACTGTGTCCGCTCGGCACCGTTGCAGGCTGCGACGAGGCGGGCAGAGGCCCGCTCTGCGGTCCGGTCGTTGCCGCCGCCGTAATACTGCCGCGCGGGCTTGTGCTCGAAGGGCTCGGCGACTCCAAAAAGCTGAGTGAGAAGCAGCGCGAGCGGCTGTACACCGAGATAACCGATGCGGCGATAGCATACAGCATAGCCGAAGCATCACCGGAGGAGATAGACCGACTGAACATCCGCGAGGCATCAATGCTCGCAATGAATCGCGCAGTCGAGGGACTCCCCGTTCAGCCGGACGGAGTTCTCGTAGACGGCAACTACGCGCGGGGCTTTTCGATGCCCGCCATGACGGTGGTTCACGGCGATGCGCTCTCGCCTTCGATAGCGGCGGCATCCATACTCGCAAAGGTAACGCGTGACCGCATCTGCCTCGAGCTCGACAAGCAATACCCGCAGTACGGCATTGCCGTACATAAGGGCTATCCGACGGCAGCACACTATAAGGCGCTGAGCGAGCACGGTCCGTGTCCGTGTCACCGCCGCAGCTTCCGCCTCGAAAAGCGGGAGAAGCCTGACGGAGAGAAAAAGAGCAAAAATGCCGTCGAGTCGAAGAGCATTGAGACAAAAAGCGCAGAAAACACCGTTTCGAGAGCTCCGATCGGTAATACCGACAGCGCGAAATGATCGCGTCACAGACAGGGCAACTGCAGAGTGCCCGATAAACAGCCGGATAAAAATCCGATAAAAAAATCAAACGGCAAGGAATACATACCGAAAAAGCAGCAAAGAGCAAGAGAAACAAAAAATCATCCGAAAAAGAGGCTCTGCATGAAGGACAAAGCAGCGGAATTCATCACCCCCGAGGAGCAGGCAAAGCATAAGCGCGCCGTCGGTGCAGACGGCGAGACCGCGGCATGCGAGCTGCTCGGGAAAAAGGGCTACGAAATAACGGCGCGGAACTACCGTGCGGGACGCGGCGAGATAGACATCATAGCGCGCAGTGAGCGGCACATCGTGTTCGTCGAGGTAAAGACGCGCACGGCGGGCACGCTCATTCAGGGCGCGGCTGCGGTCGACCGCGGCAAACGGCGCAGCATCATTGCCTGCGCAAGGCAGTATCTTGACACACATCAGCTCGACCTCTACCCGCGCTTTGACGTAATAGAGGTGTATACACAGGACGGCAGCGTCATAGAAATAAACCATATAGAAAACGCCTTTGACGGGCGCGGCAGACCCACCGTCTGAGCCGTCCGTGGCACTCGGCTCTCGCAATACAGGGCACAGCGGACCGACGGCATGATAAAGCCGATATCCGTCAGCCGCCCGACAGCCGCCCTCCGGCTCGGTGTCGGCATTCGGGCTCGGATCATCCGCTGTCCCACCGAAATATAAAACGAAACAGAGGTAACGTAATATGGAGAGGCTATCCTATTTCGATCTGCACGCAGATACCCTGACTACCCTTCTCCGCAGCGACGGAACGCTCGAGCGAAACGCTCTGCAAGCCAGCATATCCGGCGGGCGGTGCTTCGAGAGCTACTCGCAGGTATGGGCGATATTCACCGAGCCCGGGGTCAGCTATGCCGCCTCGTGGGAGCGCCTGAGAGCAGCCCTCTCGCACAGCGCGCGTTATCTTACCCCTCAGAGCGGTACGCCGGACGGAGACAGCCGTCCCGCCGACCCGAGCACACTGCCCTTCGGCGGCACACGCAGCTACACCCCGTATCTGTCGATAGAGAATGCGACCATGGTCAGCCGCGATACGATGGAGGGAGACACCGAGTACCTTGCCCGCTGCGGAGTCCGACTCGTTGCGCCGGTATGGCGCGGCGAAAATGCGCTCGGCGGAGCGCATAATACCGCTGTCGGACTTACACGGCTCGGCGAGGCATTTATCCGTGAGATAATGCGCCGCGGAATGGTGCCGGATGTTTCGCACTGCTCGCACGAGAGCACGGCGCAGATAATCTCGGCGGCAGAGGCGGCGGGCAGCCCCGCCATAGCCTCGCACTCTTGCTCGGCAGCGCTGTGCGGTGCGGACAGAAACCTGACCGACGATGAGTTTTCAGCGCTCGTGCGTATCGGCGGTATCGTCGGCGTGAGCCTGTATCCTCCGCATCTCGATGTCAGCGGACATGCGGACGCGGAGCGTGCGGCGGAGCATATCATGCATTACCTCTCGCTCGGCGGAGAGCATGCTGTCTGCCTCGGCTGCGACCTCGACGGTATCGAGTCGACTCCGGACGGCATCGACGGCATCCGCGACATGCCTAAGCTCGCAGACAGCCTCGTCTCGCTCGGAGCATCGGCCGAAACGGTGGAACGCGTCTTTTACCGAAACGCGCAGGAATTCTTCGACCGCAACGGACTCGAGCCTCTCGGCGACCGAGAGCTGCGCTATGCGGCAACTACCCTGCCGCCGTCGCTCGGCAGCCTGATATAAGCGGCAGACGAGCGGCACAATTACAGCACATCCGAGCCGCACGGCTCTGATATATAAAAAACCATCTCCATCATATACAGCAAAGGAAAAGAAAGATCATGATGTACATCAGCACAAGAGGCGGAGACGAGAGAGTCTCGTCCGCTCAGGCAATCGCACAGGGTATAGCAAAGAACGGCGGACTCTTCGTTCCCGAGGAGCTGCCCGAAATATCCGAGGCGGAGGCGCGTAATCACCATGGACTTGTGCGCTCGGCAACCCGAAATATTTTAAAGCTGACAAGCGTTATTGCCTTTATTTTCGGCGCGATA
>OLOL01000684.1_pt1 | contig 34217 bp, 27 predicted proteins | sample 1673081 | NCBI WGS metagenome assembly OLOL01 (sample SAMEA3136753, study PRJEB25190) | human gut metagenome
CCCCGCAGCCGCGCCGCCGCAGCCGCACAACGCCGCGCACAGCAGCAGCGGCAATATGATCTTTTTCACGGTATCCCTCCTTTTCGGGAAGGCTTTCCGCTACTCCACCTCTTTCAGCGCGTAGGGCAGTTTCTCTAACAGGTCGCTGGGGGTCATGCCCCGCCGTCCCTTGTCCGCCGCAGCCAGATCGCCGGCCCTGCCGTGGAGCCATACGGCGCAGCAGCAGGCGGCAAACGGCTCCACGCCCTGGGCCAGCAGGCCGGCGGCGAGTCCGGTGAGGATGTCGCCGCTGCCGCCCTTGGCCATGCCGTCGTTACCGGTGGTGTTCACCGCCAGACGGCCGTCCGGCGCGGCCACCACCGTGCCGCGGCCCTTCAGCACCAGATAGACGCCGCGGCGGGCCGCATAGGCCGCCGCCCCGCTCTCCCGTCCGCGGCTGAGGTCGCCGCCGGCACGGAAAAACTCCCCCTCGTGGGGCGTCATCACCGTCACCTGACCGCGGCGGAGGGACAACTCATCTATATGCCGCTCCAGCGCGTTTATTCCATCGGCATCCAGCACCAGCGGCTTGTCCAGCGTCAGCAGGCGGCGCACCAGCGCATCGCTCTCCTCGCCGCGTCCCATGCCGCAGCCCATAGCCACGGCATCGCACCCGGCGGCGCGGCGGCGGATGTCCTCCTCCGCCGCCAGAGAGAGCCTGCCCTCCAGCGTGGGCAGCGGGTGGGGCATGGTCTCATCGGACTTCACCGCCGCCACCTGCCAGATGTCGGACGGGACGCCCAGAAAAACCAGCCCGCAGCCGGAGCGGACGGCGGCGCGGGAGCAGAACACCGGCGCGCCGGTGTAGCCCACGCTGCCCCCCAGCACGTACACCTTGCCGAAATCCCCCTTGTGGCCCGCAGGGTCGCGGGGCGGCAGGGCGGCCTTTACATAGTCAAAGTCGATGGTCAGCATGCACATTGCTCCTCCCGGCGTTTTTTGTTCAGTATAGCATGACTGTCAACGGCAGGAAAGCGGTATTCTGTGAAAAAAGTGCTTGCAAGTTTCGGTGCGATATGGTATCGTAAGCACCAGCAAATGCGATGAACGGGAAGATCCGCGGCGTAGGCGTCCCCAAGAGAGGGCCGGCCACCGGCTGCAAGCCGGCCTGAGACGTGCTGAGGTGTTCGCCCGGGAGCTGCCGCGAGGAAATGCGCGGACGGGTCATCCTCCGTTAACGGGAAACGAGTGCGCGGGCTGCGGCCCGCGAAGCTGGGTGGTACCACGGAAGCATCGCCTTTCGTCCCATGTCATGTGGGATGAAAGGTATTTTTTTATCCCAAAAACGAAACTCTCAAAAGGAGGACTCACACCATATGAAGGAAAAACTGGAAAAGCTGCTGGCCGAGGGGCGCGCCAGGATCGAGGGCGTCCGCAGCGAGCCGGAGCTGCAGGAGGTCAAGGCGCTGCTGCTGGGCAAGCAGGGCAGCCTGACGGAGCTGCTGAAGGAGCTGCCCAAGCTGGACGTGTCCCTGCGTCCGGAGATGGGCAAGGCTGTGAACCAGGCCAAGGGCCAGCTGACGGAGCTGCTGGAGCAGCGCCGGAACGAGCTGAAGATGAAGGCGTCGGAGGTCTCCCCCGACTTCGACATCTCCGTGCCCGGGACGCTGCCCCTCAGCGGCGGGCTGCACCCCATCACCCAGATGTGCTACGACCTGAACGATGCCTTCCGCTCCATGGGCTTCGAGATCTATGAGGAGGATGACATCACCAGCGAGCTGTACGGCTTCGACAACCTGAACTTTCCCCCCAACCATCCCGCCCGCGAGAGCATGGACACCTACTGGCTGGAGGGTCACGACAAGGGGGAATGCTGGGAGAAGCTGTGCCTGCGGCCCCATCTGACCGGCGGCTCCGTCCGCTACATGCAGACCCACAAGCCCCCCTACCGCTTTGTGTACCCCGGCAAGGTGTACCGTAACGAGACGACGGACGCCCGCCACGAGCGCGCCTTTTTCCAGTATGAGGCGCTGATCGTGGACAAGGACTTCACCTTCGCCTCCGGCAAGGTGATGATCAAGAGCATCCTCAGCAAGGTGTTCGGCCGCGATGTTCCCGTGCGGATGCGGGCCGGCTTCTTCCCCTTCGTGGAGCCCGGCTTTGAGATCGATATGGGCTGTCTGGTCTGCGGCGGCAAGGGATGCAGCGTGTGCAAGCACGTGGGCTGGATCGAGGTCATGCCCGGCGGCACGCCTCACCCCAACGTGCTGAAGGCCGCCGGCCTGGACCCCAATGAATACACCGGTTTCTACGTCAACATCGGTCTGGACCGCCTGGTAATGATGCGCTACGGCGTGGATGACGTCCGTCTGTTCCACAGCGCCGATCTGCGCTTCCTGGAACAGTTCCGCTGATAAGGGAGGGTACACGACATGAAAGTATCTTTGAATTGGATCCGCGATTACGTCCAGCTGCCGGCTGACGCCGACCTGAAAAAGCTGGCCTACGACCTGACCATGTCCACCGTGGAGGTGGAGGACGCCACCGATCTGGGCGCGTCCTTCCACGACATGGTGGTGGGCGTTATCAACACCATCGAGCAGCACCCCAACGCCGACAAGCTGAAGGTGTGCAAGACCGATATCGGCGGCCGTGTGGAGGACATTGTCTGCGGCGGCAGCAATCTCCGCGAGGGCATGAAAGTAGCTGTGGCCCTGCCCGGCGCCATGTGCAAGTGGCACGGCGAGGGCGACCTGGTGGAGATCAAGAAAAGCAAGCTCCGCGGCGTGGACAGCTACGGCATGATCTGCGGCGCGGTGGAGATCGGCCTGGCCGACCTGTTCCCCACCAAGGAGGAAGCCCACATTCTGGACCTCAGTGACTTTGACGCCCCCGCCGGCACCCCTTTGGCCGACGCTTTGGACCTGAACGATATCATTCTGGAGATCGACAACAAGTCCATGACCAACCGTCCCGACCTGTGGGGACACTACGGCATCGCCCGGGAGATCGCGGCGCTGTACGACCTGCCCATGACGCAGTTCCCCCACTTCGACCGGAACGTGGAGAACACCGCCGGGTTCCACGTCACCGTGGAGGACGCGGAGCGCTGCCCCCGCTACCTCTCTGCCCAGATCGAGGGCCTGAACGTCAAGCCCGCCCCCTATCAGATGCAGAACCGCATCTGGAAGGTGGGCATGCGTCCCATCAACGCGCTGGTGGACATCACCAACTACGTTATGCTGGCCACCGGCCAACCCACCCACGCATTTGACTCCGACCACATCGCCGGCCACGTGATCGTCCGCCGCGCCGGCGAGGGCGAAAAGCTCCTGCTGCTGAACGGCAAGGAGTTGGCCCTGTCCTCCGACGATTTGGTCATCGCAGACGACGCCGGCGTGGTGGGTCTGGCGGGCGTTATGGGCGGTGCCAAGGACTCCATCCTGCCGGATACCTCTAAGGTCATCCTGGAGGTCGCCAACTTCGACGCCAAGGGCATCCGCCGCACCGCCCTGCGGTATGACAACCGCACCGAGGCCTCCGCCCGTTATGAAAAGGCCATTGACCCGGAGCGCTGCGACCAGGCCTTCGACCTGTCCATGCAGCTGTTCTCCCAGCTGTACCCGGAGATAAAGGTCACCGGCCTGGTGGACCAGTACCCCGAGCACCTGAAGCAGGCGGAGATCGACGTGCCGCTCAGCTGGCTGGAGCGCCGGCTGGGTAAGCGCCTGTCCCCGGATGAGATCAAGCACAAAATGGAGCTGCTGGGCTATGGCATCTCCTTCGACGGCGACAACATGCACGTGGTGGTCCCCACATGGCGCTCCACCGGCGATGTGTCCATCCAGGCGGACATCATGGAGGAGGTCGCCCGGATGTACGGCTACGAGAACTTCGAGGCCGAGCCCATCACCACCACCTTCGACGGCGCCATCAACCAGCTGGACAAGGATCTGGAACGGCGCATCAAGGAGTATCTGGCCATCCGCTGCGGCATGCAGGAGATCTTCACCTATCCGTGGATGGAGGAATCCTACGTCAACGCGGTGCTGCAGAGCACGGAGGGCATTCTGTCCCTGTCCACGCCGCCGTCTCCCGCCGAGCGGTTCGTGCGCTCCTCCCTGCTGCCCAACCTGTGCAAGGCCGTGGTGAAGAACGAGCGCTACTTCGACGAGTTCTCCATTTTCGAGACGGCGCAGGTGTTCCGCGACGAGAACTACACCTCCCCCTACGATCCCCGCGAGAAGCTGCCCTCCCAGCGCAAGAACGTGGCGGGCGCCTTCGCCACCACCGACAAGGACATCACCGCCCTGTTCCGCAAGGCCAAGGGCGTGGTGGAGATGATGGCGCGCTACGTCCACATGGAGGCTCTGACCTTCAAGCAGGCCGAAAAGCCCGTCTGGGCCGACAACGTGGTCTGGCTGAACATCTACCGCGGTGACGAGAAGGTAGGCGACCTGGCCCTGCTGGCCAAGAAGGTGTCCATGGCCTGCGGCATCAAGAACATGAACGTAATGCTCTTCCAGCTGGATCAGGACTCTTTGGTCCCCCTGAAGTCCCGCACCAACACCTTCACCCACCTGGCCGAGTATCCCATGACCGACTACGACATCTCCCTGCTGGTGGATGGTTCCGTCCAGTGGAAGGACGTGGCCCAGACCGTCCGCGGCATCAAGAGTGAGCTGCTCCACGGCGCGGCCTTCGTAGATGAGTACCGCGGCAAGCAGGTCCCGGCAGGCAAGAAGTCCCTGACGCTGCGCCTGGCCATCGGCTCCAAGGATAAGACCCTGACCTCCGCCGAGATCGAGGAGGTCGCCTCCGGCGTGCTCAACAAGATCGCCAAGCGCTTCGGTGCGGAGCTGCGCCGCTGATCCCGCGCAGATTTCCCCCTGTACCGCGCACTTTTTCCCCTTTACAGTTCCGGGAAAAGAGCGTATACTAAAAGCGATGTTGAGAAAATGAGAAAGGCGGTGCCCACATGGACGAATTTACCCGTAAGTTCAACGCGGCAGAGGATAAGGAGCAGCAGGTACACCACATCCTCACCTCCGTCTACGAATCACTCAAGGAGAAGGGCTATGATCCCATCAATCAGATCGTGGGCTACATTCTCTCCGAGGATCCTACCTACATCACCAACCACAACTCCGCCCGGTCCCTGATCTGCAAGATCGACCGGGACGAGCTGCTGCAGGTCCTGGTGAAGAGCTATCTGGAGCTGTAAGCGTACCGCTGTAAGGGGCTGCCGTGCAGAAGCGCGGCAGCCCCTTTTTCCTTTGCGGCACAAAGTCCCATATTTTTCCTGCCGCGCCTGCGTTGACAGCCCCGTCCAAATGTGTTACAATTTGGTTACAAAAATTTTCGGAGGTATCATCATGGCTGAAAACAAAAAGCCCGAAGGGCTTGTCTATAAGAACCACCCCCTGCGCCGCGTAGACAATTTCATCTACTACGGCAGCATGGCAGACAAGTACATCGTCCTCCTGCAGATTCTCGACACCGTCAAGGAGCAGGACATGGACGTGGCCAAGCGTGTATCCGTCCAGCTTCAGCTGACCGACCCGGACCTCAAGTCCCGGGACCGCGTGGTCAAGAAATCCGAGAAGGACAGCCTCTATGCCGCCATGGATGTGGGCTGCATCTGGCTGGAGCGTGCCCTCGCCGGCAAGCTGTAAGCCATGAAGCGTATTTTTTCCGCACTGGCAGTGGCTCTGGCCACGCTGTTGGTCATCGGCGGTGACGCGGTGGTCAACTTCGGCGGTGCCGCCGCCAGCATGACCGACGCCGCCCCCGCCGTGCCCCTGACCGTTGCCTCCGTCTCCGCCCTGCCCACCGGCACCACTGAGCCCTCTCCCGAGACAGCACTGTTCTCCGGCCTGCTGGGCGCAGCGGCGCTGACGGCCCATCCCGGCGGCGAGACCGCCGAGGATGCCCTGCTCAACAACGAGGACGCCGCCAAGGCTGCTGCCGCACAGGCCGCCGAGGAAGAACCGCCCCAGGAGACGCCCGAGGCCGACGAGGCGCCCGTCTCCACCGCCGTTCAGGCACTGGGCGTGATCTCCGGCACCGGCGTCCGTATGCGCAGCGGCGCAGGCACCGGCTATGACATCCTCAAGACCCTGGACAAGGGCGCCGTTATCGAGCTCACCGCCCAGGAGGGTGACTGGTACCGTATCTCCTTCGACGGCAAGCGCGGCTATGTGGCTGCCCAGTATGTCACCCGCTACGACACCGCCTCCGGCCTTAACGGCGCCGGACGTGTCACCGCGGACGTGCTGAACATCCGTACCGCCGCCAAAAGCGGCAGCACCTCTCTGGGCACCGTATCTCAGGGCACGGTCATTGCCGTCACCGGCATTGAGTCCGGCGGCTGGTTCGCCGTTACCTACAACGGCATCAGCGGCTATGTGGCCTCGCAGTACGTGCTGATCTGCCCCACCTCCGCCCTGACCGGCACGGCGGACAAGCCCGAGAATACAACGACCGAAGGGTCTCCCGCCGAAGCACCTGCCGAGACCCCGGCAACGCCGGCCGCCTCCGCCTCCGGCAGCAGCATCGTCTCCATCGCCCAGCAGTATCTGGGCGTGCCCTACGTCTACGGCGGTTCCTCTGCCAGCGGCTTCGACTGCTCCGGCTTCACCATGTATGTCTTCGCCCAGGTGGGCATCAAGCTGCCCCACGGCGCCACCAGCCAGCTCAGCTACGGCACCGAGGTCTCCCGCAGCGATCTGCAGCCCGGCGATCTGGTATTCTTCCAGGACTACGGCTACACCGCCTCTCATGTGGGCATCTATATCGGCGGCGACCAGTTCATCCACGCCTCGTCCTCCTACTACAACGGGCACTGCGTGGTGATCACCTCCCTGTCCGAGACGTACTACAACAACCACTACCTCACCGCGCGGCGGCACTGATGCAGACAAAACACCCACGGCTTCAGCCGTGGGTGTTCTTTTTTACAGCGCCGCCCGTTCCGAAAGAGGGCTGCATATGGTGTTCTGCAATGGACCTGTACACCGCGCCGAAGCCGCATCGCGTCACTCCGCGCTGCCGTCCGCGCTTTCGCCCTCTGCCGCCTTCTGCGCCGCCGCGATATTCACATACAGCTCCTCCGGCTTGTGGGGATGCAGCTTGATGTTGTACAGCAGCATGAACGCCGACACCAGCACCATCACCAGGCTCAGCGCCTGGCTGACGCGGATGGGCTCGCCGCCGATGGTCCAGTTGAACAGGTACAGGCTGTCGGTCCGCAGCCCCTCGACCCAGAACCGTCCGATGCCGTACCACAGGAAGTAGAACCAGGTGTTCTCACCGTCAAAGCGGCGTCCCTTCGCCACGATAAAGACGATCAGCAGCAGCCCCACTACGTTCCACAGGCTCTCATACAGGAACGTAGGATGCACCTCCACCAGCGTCCCCGCGGTGGTGGTCAGCTGCATCCGCCATGGCAGCGTCGTCTCCGCGCCGAAGGCCTCCCGGTTCATGAAGTTGCCCCAGCGGCCCACCGCCTGCCCGATCAGCAGCCCCATCACGATCAGGTCGGTCAGCGCCCCCAGCTTGAAGCCCCGCTTTTTGCTGAGCACGAAGCACACCAGCACCGCCGCGATCACGCCGCCGTAGATAGCCAGCCCGCCGTCCCATATAGCCACGGACTCCGCCCAGTCAAAGGAACCATCCGCTTTTTTGAACCGGTCCAGATAAAACAGCACATAGTACAGCCGCGCCCCCACGATAGCCAGGGGAATGCCCCACAGCACGCCGTCCATCAAGTTATCCTCGGTGATTCCGTACTTCTCCTTCTGCTTCATGCAGAACCACAGCGCCAGCAGCACGCCCAGCGCGATGATGATTCCGTACCAATAAATGGCCTTTCCTCCGATATGGAAGGCTACGGACGAGCCGGTAAAGGCCCAGTCCCCGAAAAGCCCCGGAAACCGGATGGGGCTGTCCGCCATGATCCTCACGTTCATGTTATCCCTCCTTGGGTGCGATCACCGACAGCGCCATGTGCGCCCGCGTGAAGTTCTCCCGCAGGAACGCGCGCACATCCTCCGCGGTGATGTCATCGTATATCTCCGGGAAGCGGTACGGGTCATACCCCTGGAACCGCCCCTCCGCCATGGACACGGCGATGGACTCAAAGGCGTTCAGCTCCCGCAGCGCCGCGCCGAAGTTGGCGTTGACGATCCGCTTGTAATAGTCGCCGTCCACACCCTCCGCCGCCAGCCGCTGCGCCTCGTCCAGAATGGCCTCCGCCACGGCCTTCGGGTCCTTGCTGTCGCCGCCGGCATAGGCATAGGCCGCGCCGGGCAGCAGGTCGAACGCCGCGCCGAAGGAGCCGTTGATCAGCCCCTGGCTGTACAGCCGCGCATACAGCGGGCTGGACTCGCCCATGAGCACATCACAAGCCAGCTCGCCGATGGCGGCGAACCGGTGCTGCGCCTCCCCTCCATGCTGGGGCGGGCACTTGAAGCCTACCAGGAACGTGGGCATGGCCACCTCCATCTGTGCCTCGGCATAGCCGCAGGCAGCGTCGGTACTCTCCTCCGCGCCATAGTCGCGCCGGATGATCGCCCCACTCTCCGCCGGCAGCACCCGCTTTGCCGTGGCCAGCACCGTCTCGGGGTCCACATCGCCCACCACCACCAGGCACATATTTGCCGGGGTGTAGAACGCCTTGTGGCAGTCATACAGCGTCTGCGCCGTGATATGGCTGATGCTCTCCACGCTGCCGGCCACCGGCGTCCGCGCGGGACTGCTGCGGTACAGCGCCTGCATCATCTGCTTGTACACCTGCCACTCGGGGTTGTCCTCGATCATGCCGATCTCCTGGCCGATGATGCCCTGTTCCTTCTCCACGCTCTCATCGGTGAAATAGGGCACAGACACGAAGGACAGCAGTATCTCCAGATTTTCGTAAAACTTCTCCGTAGAGTCAAAATAGTAGCACGTAATGGCGTTGGAGGTGAAGGCGTTGGGCTCCGCGCCGTTTTTCGCCAGCTCCTGCAGGGCGTTGCCGTCCTTCGTGTCGAACATCTTGTGCTCCAGATAGTGGGCGATGCCCGCCGGAGTGTCCAGCCACTGTCCCTTCAGCTCAAAGCGCATATCCATGCCGCCGTAACGGGTGGCAAACAGCGCGTACTTTCGGGAAAAGCCCTGCTTCGGCACGATGCACACCGGCAGTCCGTTGTCCAGCGTCTCCCATATCACTTCCTCGCCGATGCGGGGATACAGCTTCTTGTCCATGTTACGCCTCCTCCTTTCCCCGCAGGAAGTACACCGTATCCGGCTTCACCGTCTGTGCCGCCGCCACGATGCGCTCCTTTGTCACCTGCTCCAGCGCCGCGGCCAGCTCCTCCGGTGTCTCCTCGACCCCAGCCGCGATCTGGCCCAGATAGAAATTCTCCAGCGCACCCTGAGAGTCCGACAGTGACAGCAGCGACGCGCGGATGGCCTGCAGAGCACCCTCCTGCTCCCAGTCCTCCCAATCGCCCTGCTGCACCGCCTGCAGCTGGCGGCCGATCTCCGCCTCCGCCCGTTCAAAGTCCGCGGTCTCCACGCCGCTGGACACGGTCAGAATGTTCTTGCTGCGGGCATAGCTGCTGGAGGCGTAGTAGCACAGGCTCAGCCTCTCCCGCACGTTCAAAAACAGCTTGGAGTTGCTGGTGCCGCCGAAAATCAGATTTGCCAGCACCATGGCCGGATAGTCGTCGCTGCTGCAGCGGTAGCCCATGGCCAGCTTGCCCTGGGTCACGTCCATCGTCTCCACGATCCGCCGGGGCGTATCCGGTGCCTGTATGCGCTGCACCTCCGGCAGCGCCGTCTGGGCGCCGCGGGGCAGCGCCGCCAGCGCCGTGAGCACTGCGTCCTCCACACGCTGCGCCTCCGCGCTGCCGCAGTAGATGACCTCCACCCGGCTGGACGCCATCAGCGCCTGCCCATGGACATACAGTGACTGGTTGGTGATACGCCCGGCCGTCTCCTCGTCTCCCAGGCGCAGCACGCTGTACGGCTCGCCGGCGCACATCTCCTGCATGAGCCGGATATCCGCCCAGTCACGCTTGTCGTTCTTCAGGCCCCGAATGGCGTCGATCAGGTTGGCCTTTTCGCTCTCCACATAGCTGCTCAGAAAACGTCCCCCGTGGGTCACAGGGTCCAGCAGCAGCTCGCCAAGCATCGCCGACACAGGCTCCAGCAGCTTCTCGCCGTGGGGCGTGAAGGCGTCGTCGATAAAGCCGGCAGCAAAACCCACACACTGGCGCTCACCCTTTTTGCGGACGGTATAGTCGATATTGGCGCCGTACAGCGTATCCAGCGCGGCGGACAGGCTCTCCATATCCGGGCAGCGGACGGTGCCCCGCCGCAGCACGGCGGGCAGCAGCGCGTTGGCCGCCGCTGTCTCTCTCTGCAAAGGTGCGATCAGCTGCACGGTCATGCGGCTGGTTTTGAAGCGTTGTGCGGGCAGATACGTCAGAAACACATCCTGCATGATCTCCCGTCGATTATCAAACATAGTCAGTACCTCCGGTGCAAATACTCATTCAGTATATAGTATACACCAAACTTTTCCAAAAGAAAAGAGGGCGTTTTTCAAAAGACGCAAAAGACACAAGTATCCCCCGGCGAAGCCGGGGGATACTCACATATTCTTCCTGATGCTGCTCAGTGCTGTCTTTTCCAGTCGTGACACCTGCGCCTGTGAGATGCCGATCTCGCTGCTGACCTCCATCTGCGTCTTCCCCTGGCAGAACCGCAGCGCCAGTATGCTCCGCTGCCGCGGGTCCAACCGGGCTATGGCGTCCTTCAGCGCGATGCGGTCCAGCCAGCTCTCGTCGGTGTTCTTCTCGTCCCGCACCTGGTCCATGACGCACACCGTGTCCCCGCTGTCGGCATACAGCGGCTCGTACAAACTCACCGGATCGCTGAACGCGTCCATGGCGAACACCACGTCCTCCCGCGGAATGTCCAGATACCGCGCCAGCTGCTCCACCGTGGGCTCCCGCTGCGTCTCCACCAGCAGCGCCTCACGGGCCCGCAGGATCTTGTAGGCCGTGTCCCGCATACTGCGGCTGATCCGCAGGGCGCTGTTGTCCCGCAGATAGCGGCGTATCTCCCCCACGATCATGGGCACGCCGTAAGTCGAAAACCGCACCGGCTGCTCCACATCAAAGTTGTCGATGGCCTTCATCAAACCGATGCACCCCACTTGGAACAGATCGTCGGCGCTCTCGCCCCGCCCCGCGAACCGCTGCAGCACCGACAGCACCAGCCGCAGATTGCCGCAGATCAGCTGCTCCCGCGCCGCTGTATCACCTGCGTGGGCGCGCCGCAGCAGCGCCGTCATCTCATCGTTTTTCAGCACAGGCAGCTTCGCTGTGTTGATGCCGCTGATCTCCACTCTGCCCCGCATGACGCCACCTGCCTCTTTCGTGATAGTGGCAGTATTTCCCGCCGGTGCGGCGGTTATTCTCCCCGGCGAAAAGCCCTAAGATCCGACGGTATGGGACAGCCTCCGCCGCGCATATCCTGACGGCAGGAGGTGACGCCGATGCTGTGCAAATTTTCGCTGCTGCGGCGCAAAGAGGTCATTAACCTGTGCGACGGCTGCCGCCTTGGCTGTGTGGGCGACGTGGAGGTCACGGTGCCGGAGGGCTCCGTCAAGGCGCTGATCGTCTTCGGTCCCTGCCGGTTCTTCGGGCTGTTCGGCCGGGGCGAGGATTACTACATCCCCTGGGAGTGCGTCCAGAAGTTCGGCGATGACATCATTCTGGTAGATAAACCCTTCCGCCGGGACCCGCCGCCACCGCCCCGCCGTAAAAAGGGTTGGCTTTTCTGAACCATGCTTGTTAACAGCTTCTTATCACACGATCGGATTTGTTGCAGGTTCTTCTGAAATTTGTCATATGAGCGCATGATTTTCACGCATCAACCCTCCATTTTTGCCGATTTAATGTCGAAAAAGGAATTGACTTTACGGCGAAAATGCGGTATAGTAACTTTCACTACATACAGTAGGGTATTGTAGGGGTTGAAAACACTACCGCGAGGCGCAGACTGCGTCCCGCGTTTCTGCCCCTACTTAATTTTTTTGCTTTTTACCGTTTGGAGGTGTATTCCGTGGCATATATGCGACTGGGCGATCTTTTGGTCTCCTCCGGTATCATCACCGGCGAGCAGCTGGAGCAGGCCCTGGCCCTGCCCCGCGAGGACGGCCAGCGTCTGGGCGATGTTCTCATCCGGCAGGGGGTTATCTCCGAAGCGCAGCTCATTGACGCGCTGCGTGTGCAGCTGGGCGTGGACTTCGTGGACCTGACCGCCGTGTCCATTCCCGTGGAGCTGGCCAAATACGTCCCCCGGAACCTGGCCAAAAAGTTTCTCGTGGTCCCGGTAAAGCTGGTGCAGGACCGCCTGTACCTGGCCATGCACGACCCCCTGGACTTTGTGGCCCAGGACGAGGTCAAGACCGCCTCCCGCAAACGCATCATCCCCATGATCGCCACCCGCAAGGCGGTGGAGCAGGCCATCGAGCGCCTGTATGGCAGCGAGGGCACCGCCCGCGTCATCGAGGAGATGAAGCGCGAGGCCGGTGCCGGCGAGGACATCATCCCCGCCCAGATGGCCCGGGACACCGCCGACCCGGAGGCCTCCGCCCCCACCATCCGCTTTGTCAACTCCCTGATCGAGCGCGCCTTCACTGAGCGCGCCAGCGACATCCATCTGGAGCCCCAGGAGGGTGAAATGCTGGTGCGTATGCGTATTGACGGCCTGCTGCAGCGTGTGCTCACTGTGCCCGCCGATCTGCAGAACACCGTCATCTCCCGCCTGAAGATCATGGGCGGCATGAATATTGCCGAGCACAAGGTGCCCCAGGACGGCCACGCCATGTTCTCCGTCCGGGGCCACAGCCTTGACCTGCGTATCGCCTCCATGCCCACCGTTTACGGTGAGAAGATCGTCCTTCGCCTGCTGGACAAGTCCGCCCAGGTGCTGGACAAGTCCGTCCTCGGGCTGGAGGGCCGCGACCTGGACAACTACAACGCCCTGCTGAAAAACACCAGCGGCGTGGTGCTGCTGGTGGGCCCCACCGGCTCCGGCAAGTCCACCACCATGTCCAATATGCTCCGCGACCTGTCCAGCGACGCGCTGAACATCGTCACGCTGGAGGATCCGGTGGAGTACCACCTTCCCGGCGTGAACCAGTGTCAGATCAACGAAAAGACCGGCATGACCTTTGCCAGCGGCCTGCGCGCGATCCTGCGTCAGGACCCGGACATCATCGCCGTGGGCGAGATACGCGACGGTGAGACGGCCTCCATCGCCATGCGGGCAGCCATCACCGGCCACCTGGTCTTCTCTACCCTGCACACCAACGACGCCGTCTCCGCCGTCCACCGTCTGGAGGACATCGGCGTGGAGCCCTGGTTGGTGTCCAGCGCCCTGCGGGGCGTGGTCAGCCAGCGTCTGGTCCGCAAGCTCTGTCCCCACTGCAAAACGGCTTACCGTCCCTCTGCCGAGGAGCTGCTTCTTCTCGGCCTGCCCGAGGACAGCGACGTCACCTTCTACAAGGGCGCCGGCTGCCCCGAGTGCCGCCATTCCGGCTACATCGGCCGCCGCGCCGTGTTCGAGATACTGCTGCTCAACAGCCGCCTCCGCCGGCGCATCAGCCACGGCGCCGACGGCGACGAGCTGCTGGCCGCCGCCCGGCAGGACGGCTTCACCACCCTGCGGGAAAGCTGCCGCGAGCTGGTGCTTGCCGGCGTCACCTCCGCGGCGGAGGCCGCCCGCGTCATCAACACCGCCGCCGAGACCTGATTTCACAGAAAGGAGCGCCCCGCGCCCATGACCACATTCCGCTATAAAGGCCAGACCGCCGGCGGCGCGAAAGTCTCCGGTGTGCTCCGCGCCTACGATGAATTTGAGGCGGCGGACAAGCTCCGCGAGAGCGTTGCCATCATCACGAAGCTGGAGGCCGTTCCCGAGAAGAAGGAGAGCGTGCTCTCCCGCCCCGTGGCCTTCCGGGTCAAGGAGAAAGAGCTGGCGCTCCTGTGCTCCCAATTCGCCATCATTCTGGCCTCCGGGCTGTCGGTGGAGCGCTGCGTGTCCATGGTAGCCGCCCAGACGAAGAACAAATACCTCCGCCGAATGCTGGATAAGGTCTCCGAGGAGGTGGGCGCCGGCTATTCTCTGGCCCAGAGCTTCGAGAACAACGCCCCCTACCTGCCCAAGACCTTTACCGAAACGCTGCGCGCCGGCGAGCAGTCCGGCACGCTGGAGAGCTGTTTCCAGCGTCTGCATGCCTACTACGACCGTTCCGCCAAGACCAGGGCCAAGATCGTCAGCACCCTGACGTACCCCGTGATGGTCATCATCGTGGCCATCGTCGTCTTTGTCATCATCATCGCCGTGGCGGTCCCCGCGTTCACGGACGCCTTCACGGACCTGGGCTCCGGCAGCCTTCCCGGCGTCACCAGAGCCCTGATGGCCGTCAGCGCCTTCTTCACCAAGTGGTGGTGGCTGGTGCTGGGCGTTCTGGCCCTGCTGGTCATCGCCTACCTGACCTTCCGCCGCACGGAGCGCGGCCGCGCCGCGCTGGCCGCCTGGAGCCTGACGCGCGCCCCGCTGCGCCGCATACACTCCATGAACGCCGCCGCCCAGTTCGCCCACAGCATGGCCACCCTGCTGGCGGCAGGTCTGCCGCTGCCCCGGGCACTGGAGGTCACCGCCAACGTCGTGAGCAACTACACCTTCTCCCTGGCGGTCCGCCAGGTCCGGCAGGACGTGGAGCGCGGCCGTCCCATGGCTGAGAGCATGGCCGGCATCGAGTGCTTCCCCGCCATGCTCACTGAGATGGTGGGCGTAGGCGAGCGCTCCGGCGCACTGGAGGAGACGCTGGACGTGATCGGCGGCTACTACGACAACGAGGTGTCCGTCACCACTGCCCGGCTGCTGGCCGTGCTGGAGCCGGCCATCACCATTGCCCTGGCCGTGCTGGTGGTCCTGCTGCTGCTGGCGGTCTACCTGCCCATGTTCACCCTGTACGGCGGCATATAACCAAGGTATCATTTCCGCGCGCAACGCCGCGGGACGATATAGAACTACAAACAGAAAAGGAGAAACTACCCATGCTGAAAAAACTCAACAACAAAAAAGGCTTCACCCTGATGGAGATGCTGATCGTTGTCGCCATCATCGCTGTTCTGGTGGCCATCGCCATCCCCGTGTTCAACGGCGCTCTGACCAAATCCAAGGAAGCCGCCGACGTCGCCAACATCCGCGCTGCCTACGCCGAGTGGCAGGTTAAAATGCTGACCGAAAACGAAGCTGTCCCCACTGATAAAACTGCCCTTATGACCAGCGATGGTACTGAGACAAAGCTCAACTACAATGACAAATTGACATATACACCTGCTCAGGACAATAAGTCTGCTACCATTGTATATAAGGCAACGAAGCTTACCAATCCTGCTACTGATGATGGCACTTATACCTGGAAATTAGGCACCGCCACCATTAACTAATTCTATTTGACTTTTTCCCCCGCCCCGGCTGTGCCGGGGCGGGGACACCCGCAACGACACAAAGGAGCCTGTTCCCATGCTGTACGCCGCCCCCGCCATCACCATATACAGCTGCTGCATCGCCGCCCTGCTGGGCGCCTGCATGGGCAGCTTTCTCAACTGCGCCGCCTGGCGCATCGTCCATGGCGAGAGTGTCCTCCGCGGCCGCTCCCACTGCGACGTCTGCGGCCATGTGCTGGTGCCCCGCGATCTTGTGCCGGTGTTCAGCTATGTGTTCAGCCATGGCCGCTGCCGTTACTGCGGCGCGAAGCTCTCCCCCCGCCACGCGGTGGGTGAAGCGGTGGCCGCGCAGGTGTTCGTGTCGCTGCTGCTGCGCTATGATATCTCCCTCCGGACCCTCGAAGCCTGGGCCGTGGCCTGCCTGCTGCTGGCCTGCGCCTTCGCGGACCTGGAGGGGTACATCATCCCCGACCGCTTTATCGCGGTCGGCGTTGTGCTTTTTATCGTCACCCTGTTTTTTGTCCCGGACCCGGGCAAACGGGCGCTGGACGGCCTCATCGGCGGCGTCGCCGTGGGCGGCGGCGTCCTGCTGCTGGCGCTGCTGATGGAGAAGCTGCTCCGCCGCGACGCCATGGGCGGCGGCGATATCAAGCTGCTGTTTCTCACAGGGCTGTTTCTGGGCTGGCAGAAAAACCTGCTGTGCCTGCTGCTGGCCTGCGTCGTCGGCATCCTATGGGGCCTTGTCCGCGCCAAGCGCGGACAGCAGGGCCTTCCCTGGGGCCCCGGCATCGCGCTGGCCGCCTGGTGCGCCGCCCTGTTCGGCCAGAACCTTATCGACTGGTACCTTTCCCTGCTGTGAGCCCCCATCTCCAAGAAAGCGAGGTATTCTGTTTTGAAGAAGATCGTTGGCATTGATATCGGCGGCAGTAGCGTCAAGCTGGCCTACTTCGCCGGCAGTACGCTGAAAAAGGCCGCCATGGCCCCCCTACCGGACAACATGGTGGCTGACGGCAGGATCTTGTCCATGGACGCCATGGCGGACTTCCTCCGCCAGGCCGCCCGGGACAACGGCATTCCCCTGACCAACGCCGCCGTGGTCCTGCCCTCCACCGAGGTCTTTACCCGCGAGCTGACCATGCCCGCCATGACGGAGCAGCAGCTGCGCTACAACCTGCCCTACGAGTTCCGCGACTTCCTTACGGACGAGAAAAGCAAGTACTACTTTGACTACTCCATGCGCGACATTCTCCGCGACCAGGACGGCTATCCCACCGAGATGACGCTGCTGGCCTGCGCCATGCTCAAGGAGACGGCGGAGCGCTACCGCGCCATGATGCGCCGCGCCGGCTTCAAGCTGCAGGTCCTCACCCCCAGTGAGTGTGCCTACGCCGGCGTGCTGGCGGCCTACTACCGCCGCACCGGCCTGCCCCAGCGGGATATGTGCATCGTCAACCTGGGTTACACCGCCGCCTATCTCTACATCTACCGCGGCGCCTTCTTCGAAAGCCGCCGGGAGATCGACCTGGGCCTGAACCGTCTGGAGCAGCTGGTAGCGGAGCACTGCGGCGTGGATATCCATGTGGCCCACAGCTATGTGCTGCAAAACTACAATGACGTGCTCTCCTCCGACTATGCCCAATCGTTTTACGCCCGCATCGCCGTGGAGGTGATGAAGGCCGTCAACTTCTTCAACTACAACAACCGGCAGCAGGAGCTCGCCGACCTGTGCCTGTGCAGCGGCGGCTGCAATATTGGCCCCCTGCGTCAGGCGCTGGCCGAGACCACTCACCTGCACCTGCACACCGCCCAGGAGCTGCTGGGCGACGATGTGACCCTGGATGAGCCGTGGATGTATCTCCGCGCCATCGGCGGCGTGGACGAGGGACTGAGAGGAGGTCTGCAATGATCGCGGAAAAGAACGGTATCACCGTGGATACGCGCACTGCCGCGCCCGCGCGGAAAATGATAAAGTGCCCCCAGAAGACCGGCATCAACCTGAACCTGCAGGAGGACCGCCAGCGTGACCGCCGGACCCTGCTCATCGGTATTCTGGCCATTGCGGCGCTGGTAACCGTTGTGGTCAACTTCGGCGTGCTCCAGCAGTACCGCCGTCTGGACAAGGCCCAGGCCGCCTATGACCGCGTCCACACCCAGTATGTGAGCGCCCAGGAGGCCCTGTCCGACTATGACCGCGTCCTGCTGGAATACCGCACCTACTCCATGGACTGGATGACCGCCGCCGGCAGCGAGGACATCCCCGCCGCCGTGGACCGTCAGGCGGCCCTGGACCTGCTGGAGCAGGAGATGCTCAGCCATGGCTCCCTCACGGCGCTCCAGATCACCCAAAACACCATGAACGTGGATATGTCCGGCATGACCCTGGACCAGATCTCCGCCATGTTCGCCCGCCTGCGCCTCTCCCCCATCGTGGACAGCGTCTCCCTCAGCGTCGCCTCCACGGAGGAGGGCAAGGCCGCCACCATCATGGATTTCACCGTCCGCATCGAACTGCGCCAGCCGGAGGAGGTGTCTCAATGAACCGCGAGCTTACCAAGCGCGAAAAGACCCTGCTGCTGGTCCTGGTGGTACTGGTGCTGGTCCTGGGCTACTGCAAGCTGTTTCTGGAGCCCATCGACCGCCAGATAACCTCCTTCCGCACCAACACCGACATCGAGCAGGCCGAGCTGGACACCGACCGTGTCCGTCTGGCCCAGCTGGAGCAGATGCAGCAGGCCATTGCCGCCATCAAGGCCTCCGGCCAGGAGCGTGCCCTGCCCCAGTACGACAACGACCAGGCCCTGATGACCGAGCTGGACAAGCTATGGCCGCCACCCTGCAATACGAGGTGGACTGCACCGAGGGCACCACCCAGGAGGGCTATCTCGTGCTGCGCCCCGTGACGCTGACCTACCAGACCGCTTCCTACGCCCAGTCCCGCCAGATCATCGACGCGCTGAGCGCCAGCGCCAATGTCAACTTCCTCTCCAACGTGGACGTGCAGTATGACGCCGACAAAGCACAGTACAAAACCGTGCTTCACCTCATCTTTTTCGAGCTGATGCCCTGACTGCGTCCCCACCATTTTTCCGCCCGCGTCCCTTTGCGGGGCAGCGTATCGATTGTGTTATGCAAAAAAAGCTCTCAAAACAGAATAATTCCGGCTTTACGCTGTCCGAAGTCCTCATCGCGGTCGCCATCCTGATCGTGCTGATGGGCCTGGCCATGATCCCCATCACCCGCCATCAGCGCGACCTGCGCCAGACAGAACTGGACGCCAAGGCGGAGATCGTCTACCACGCGGCCCAGAACAAGCTGTCCGAGCTGCTGGCCAATGGCCGTATTTCCGACTGCTATGCGGAGGATCTGCAGCCCCTGAACAACACACCGCTGGACGCCGCCGAGAGGAAAACCTCCCTGCACTATGTGACCTCCGCCGCCAAGACCGGCGAAGGCTCCGCCGCCGCGGCCATCCTGCCGAAGGATCAGGTGGACCGCCAGCTGTGGGACAACCATTGGGTGATCGAGCTCGACCCCGCCAGCGGCAGCGTCTACGCCGTGTTTTACAGTGAAAAACCCCTGACCTACGACTTTGACAGCTTCAATCCCCTGCGGTTCCGTGATGGCCGGCTGAGCGCCGGCGCCACCGTGGGCTATTACGGCGGCGACAGTGTGCAGTCCGAGATCACCGGCAAGCTGACGCCCCATATGGAGATCATCAACAAAGAGCAGCTTCTTCTGCGCGTCACCTGCGACACGCCTATGGAGCCGCTGCACTTCTATGTGACCGTCTCCGACGGCGTCCACAGCACCTCCCGCATCGAGCTGACCGGCAGCGAAGTCAAGACCGACTATCTCACCTACACCGCCACCATGGTCCTGGACTCTCTGACGGACGGTATGCGCTTCGGCCAGCAGGCCCGCTTCAAAAACAAAAATCTGACCCCCGGTGCGGACCTGACCATCACCGTGGAGGTGACGTGCGAGAACCGTCTGGTGGACTCCGCCTCCGGCACGCTGACCACCAACAGTCTGTTTGCCGAGGTCCGCGGCGGCGACACCGCCGTTGTTACCTACGCCCGCCACCTGCAAAATCTGGACACGGCCTCCCGCTTGCCCGACAGCATCACCCGCGCCGTGCAGGAGCAGGATATCCAATTTGTCAACGAAAACGCCGACGACGGCTGGGACCGCCTGTACGGCTCCCGCACGTTCACGCCCATCACCAACAGCCGCCTGACCTACTGCGAGAGCAAGGCCACCGTGAATGGCCAGGTCTACCACCCGGTCATTTACGGTCTGACCGTGAACACCACCGGCGACGGCGGTCTTTTTGCCGCCTTCTCCGGCACGCTGAAAAACCTGCGCCTTTGTGGCGCCGACATCACCGCCTCCGGCAATGCCGGCGGCCTGGCCGGCCGTCTCAGCGGCAAGACCGAGATCCTCGACTGTCAGGTGTATCTCAGTCCCACCCGCGACAAACTCAGCACCAAGACCGAACAGGACATCTGGCTCCGCGGCAGCACGGCGGGCGGTCTGGCAGGATACTGCGACGGCACGCTGACCATCCGCCGCAGCTTCGCGGCTACCGTGATTCAGGGCGTCCGCTATGCCGGCGGCCTGGTGGGCAATACGGACAGTGCTGCTCTGACTGTGGACCATTCCTACGCGGACTGCTACCTGTACGCCGCCGCCAATAACGGCGTCGCCGGCGGCCTGATAGGCGCCTGCAACGGCACCGCCAATATCGCCCTGTCCAACTGCTACGCCGCCGGCTTCCAGAGCGCCGGCACCACCGCCGGTCTCTCCGGCGGCGAGCTCTCCGGCGGCGACAGCCTCAAGGCCTGTTACAGTGCCTGCGTCCGCCTGGGCGCCGACATGAAGCTGACCTACTCCACCTTCAAGCCCCCCGCTGCCGGCACGGCTCCCGCCGACATAGACGCTGTCTATTACCTGTTCCCCAGCCGGAACGATCTGTCCGGCACCAGCTTCGTCAATTACGCCGAATGGAGCGGCCAGAACCGCGCAGAGGGCGTAAAGGTCCTGGGCACCGCCTTTACCGCGGAGACAAGCGACACCGTGGCCTACAATCTCATGGACAACATGGGCCTGAGCACCTACTCCTACCCCCGGCTCACCGGTCTGCCCCACTACGGCGACTGGCAGGCGGATTTCGAGTCCGGCGCACTGGCCTACTATGAAAAATACAGCGACGGCACCTACGGTTTCCTGGGTGCCAACCGCTCCACCCTCCGTTCCGGCGGCACCGTCGTGGACGACGGCTACGGCATGGTCTACCGCGCCCAGCCCACGGACGCCATCACCGTCGCCTATACCCTGGGCGATACGGCACGCACCGCCACCCTGCGGAATTCCATCAAACTCGACAGCGAATACTGGCTGGTACGCCTGCCCGATGCGCTGGTCTATACCAGTGAGGTGTCCCCCGCCTTCTACCGTCAGGTGACGGTGGATGACATCTCCTACTTCTTCAATCCCCACTTCGCCTGCCGCGTGATCCAGAGCGCCGCCCTGCCCAGCGCCCCGGCGGAGGTTGGCATCCGCACGGCCCGTCATCTGCACGACCTGAGCCTGTATTACGACACCTACCGTACCCTGCTGGACAAGACAGCCGTCTTCCAGCAGGAGCGCCCCATCGACTACAACAGCTACGCCCGTCTCACGGTGCACACGCAGCCGCCTATCGGTGCCGCTGACGGCAAGCCTTTCATCCACACCTACGACGGCGGCGGCTATACCATCGCAGCGCCCTCCTTTACCAGCGCCGTCAACACCGACGGCACCAGCTATGTCGGTATGTTCGGTCTGAACCGGGGCACCCTGCGCAATATCATATTGCTCACCGCCAATAAGGATCGTACCGTTTCTCTGGAAGGTCAGCTCTCTCTGCAAACCGCCTGCATCGGCGCCTTGACCGGCTGCAACGAGGGCACGGTCTACAACTGCGCCGCCGCGGGCTTCTCCGTGAACGGCGACGCCCGTCACGGCAGTATCCTGTATCTGGGCGGCCTGGTGGGACGCAACAGCGGTACGGTCCGCGCCTCCGGCGTCAGCGCACCGAGCCTTTTCGCCAATAGCCTGTATGCCACGCTCTGCGCCGGCGGCTTCGCTGGCGGCAACAGCGGCGTTGTCCAGCAGTGCTACGCCATGGCCGACATTGAGATCGGCACGATCAACGGCGGCGGCGTGACGCTGGGCGGCTTTGCCGGCAGCAACACCGGCTCCCTCCGCGCCAGCTACTGCGCCACAGCCATGACTTCACCCAATGCGGATATTCACGGCTTTGCCCCCACTGCCGGCGGCGTATCCGGCTGCTGCTACCTCAACGGCGGCACATACCGCTTTGTAAACAGCGTTCACCTATACCAGTACACGGACAGATCCGGCGCAGCTCCGGTGAACGAGCCGGCCCTGCGCGGCATGGTCACCCGGCTGGGCGGCTTTGGCGCCGTCTCCGCCGCCAATACCTTCCAGCACGATAAGACCCTGGACTCCGCCGGCAAGGCCTACCCCTATCCCGGCATCGTCGCCGGCCACAACGGCAGCCGCGTCCATTACGGCGACTGGGTGACACCTGTCGATATGGGCGTTCTGGGCCTGCTGTACTGGGAATATGAGTCCAAGCCCACCGGCAGCGGCTACTATTTCTCCTCGATCGGTGTCCAGGACGGCGAATACAAGACCAACAGCAGTCTCTGTGTCTCCCATGACGACGGCGGCACCGTTACCGCTTACGGCTACGGTTACTATTGGTCCGCCGGCAGCACCACCGAGCCTGTGCTCTCCACCGGCATCACCATGACCGGCACTCGCTATACCGCGGCGGCCGATGACCTGCACCGGCAGATGCCGGAATTCAATTTCGTCACCTACAAGACCTCCGATAACGGTCTGCACCTGACCAGCGGCACCCAGGCCAACGATTCCTGGACGCTGACCCACGAGGACGCCGCGCTGACCTACATCGTCAGCCCCTTCTTTGCCGATGCCTTCGCCCTGTCCTCCAACAATGCGCCGGGAACGGCCTCCAAGCCCTACCAGGTACGCTCCATAGAGCAGCTGCAATACATCAACTGGAGCTACATCAACAGTCAGGGCAGCACGACGCACGATGTCACAGGCAGTAATAGTGACTACAAGTATTATCCCTATCTGCAATACACCAACCGCCGCGGCAATGCGCTACAGACAAAGGCGATGGCGCTGGCCGGCGACAGCACCGGCGGCCCCCGTCCTATCCTCACCTGGCAGCAGACCCACGACCTCAACGGTGCAGGACACGGCACCGCCGCCGACGGCACGGCCGCAAACTATGACTTCCACCCCATTGCCGGTGCGGTGAACAACGGCCAGTTGAACGACAGGGGCAATGAAACCTATGATCTGACGCTGTACAACTGGTTCGGCGGTATCTACGACGGCGGCAACTACTACATCAAGAATGTGAACATCACCTCCCATTGCTACAACGTGGGTCTGTTCGGTACCACCGCCGGCGCAGAGATCAAAAATATCGTGCTCTACAGCGACAACGACGCCGTTATCCAGCGCAAGACCGACGCCACCCCCGCCTCCGGTGCCACCGGGCCGGAGAATTACGCCACCTCCTACGCCCTGGGCGGTCTGGTAGGCATTGCCTACGACTATGATGAAAACCTGAAGGACAAGACGAAGGTCAGCACCATCAGCAACTGCGCTATCGCCGGCTACACCGTGACCGACAACAGCAAAAACCGACAGTTCTTGGGCGAAGCCGCCATCGGCGGGCTGGTGGGCGTATCCAGCGCCAATCTGAACAGGTGCTCCGCCGTGGTCAAGCTGAATATCAACTGTACCCACCGCTACGCAAACACCGGCGCCATGAACAAGGCCCAGTGGGGCAACTATGTCCGCGTGGGCGGCCTGGTGGGCGGCGTCCGCTATGATGTGTCGGACTGCTACACCGGCGGCAGCATCACCGTCGCCAACGATCTGCTGAACGAGCGCATCCCTACCGACGACAGCACCAACACCATCTTCGTGGATCGCTATGAGTCGACGCCTAAGGCCGTCAAAATGACCCAGGGCGGCACGGAGGCCGGCCCGGACACCTACGTGTACATCGGCGGCATCGGCGGCAGCGGCTTCTCCGCCACCTTCTCCAACTTCTCCGGCAGCAAGGACGGCCAACCCACCTACAACAACTGCTACACCTACGTGACCTTCCCTGCCATGGAGGGCACCATCACCGGCATCTCCCTCATCGGCAGCATCGCCGACCGCGCCGGCGTGAACGGCGGCACCGCCCGGCTGACCATCAACAACTGCTACTACCTGGACAGCAGCGCCGCGATCTACTTCGGCAGCCTCCCCACCTTCTACGGCAAGTCTACCCAGTCCAATGGACAGTACACTTACTACTCCCTGGCCACCCTGCTGAACACCGATGCCGCGCGGATGGATATGCTCCGTGGCGATCTGAGCTATCTGTCCAAGTACACCTGGAACACCGGCAGCAGCCCCTACAACATCAACGGCCTGACAGCCCTGAGCTACGAGCAGATGTCCGGCCATGCGGACATCGACGGAAAGAGCTTCACCGCGCTGCTGAACGGCGGCAGCGACGACGGCAGCTTCCACTGGGTCACCACGGAGGAAAACGGCCAGTCGGCCCACGGCAAATACAGCTTTCCCGGCAGCGCGGCAGCCCTCCGCGGACAGGACTACCCCTTCCCCACCGTATTGACCCAGGGCACCGCCTGCCTGCACTACGGCGAATGGCCCTCCCGCGGCCTGTACTGGAGCAGCGGCGTCCTTTCGCTGGACCGTATCACCACCCCCAGCGTCACACTGTCGCTGCACTTCACCCAGGACACCGACGCTGACGCCGTCCCCGTCATCACCTGCTCCCGCGAGGGCATCGTGGACGTCTCCGTACCGCAGGCACAGACGCCCCCGGCAGACGTCAGGCACAGCTACGTCGTGACCCTCACCGGCCTGTCGGTCGGCTCTACCGAGGTCTTCGCCACGCTGGGTGGCTATACCGCCCGACTGCTGGTGAGCGTCACCTCCACGCTGGACATCTCCGTGGACGGCCTGCCCGGCGATGACTTCTTTGTCGGTGACACCTGTAATTTAACGCTCACCGCCCGCGATAGCCGCGGCAGCGCACTGGATGTCAACTGGACAGTCACGCCCCAGCACGGCAACAGTGTCCTCACGGCCTCTGTTCCCGTTACCAATGCCGACCGTACGGCCTCTGTCACCCTCACCGCCGCCGGCGAGGGTGAGGACCGCACCCTGATCACCGCCGCCTACACCGCCCCCGGCGGCGAGACCTTCACCAGCCAGCTGCCCCTTGTGCTTCCCGTCCGTATGCAGGGCGTGCTGGGCATCGCCAATACCTCTGTCCCGGAAACACCGGCCTATAAGCAGGGCATTATGACCCACGCGGGCGACGCCTTCCTGGCCGACACCTCGGCTCCCCTCTACAACGGCGCCCCCTACACCGCCGCCCCCGCCTACACCGGCGCGCCGGTGTACCTGTACGGCCAGGGCAGCGCCGCGGACCTGACGGCCGCCAACGAGGACGGAAGCTATCGCTTCACCCTCTCTGCCGCCGCCGTCACCGTGGGCGCCGGTACCGACGCCGTGACTTACGACGCCCTCTCCGGCACGGCAGACTACCGCATCATAGAGGGCCAGCCCCAGAGCCTGACGGACACCCTGTTCACCGTCCGGCCCCTGACCGTCAAGGGCAAGCAGGCGGGCAACGTGACGCTCACCGTCACCCTCATGGACACCGAAGGCCACGCCTTCACCCTGTCCATTCCCTACACCCTGACGGAGGAGGACACCCGGGTGACCGCCACCCTCCGGGTGGATGAGCAGGCGCTCACCCTGTCTGTCCCCTACGGCACAGCACCGGCGGCAGAAGCCCTGTCCCAGCTGCTGACGGACAACGGCATCTCTCCGGACACCATCGACAGCTGGACCCCGGACATCACCCAGCCGCTGTATGCCGACACGGCCTTCACCGCCGTGCGCAAAACGACGGACAGCGGCGGCGCCCCCACCGTCCCGGACGCCGATATCCCCGCTTCCGGCAGCAAGGACCCGGAGGGCACACCCTCCGACGATCCATCCGCCCCGGACAGCAGCAGCTCCGGCACCGATCCCACGCCCGAGCCGTCACCGGACACCCTTCCATGACCCACCGCAGAAAGGAGGCCCTCCCGTGCACAAACTGAAAAACCAACAGGGCGCCACGCTGATGATGGCCCTCCTTCTGCTGCTGGCGGCCAGTATGGTCAGTGCGGTGATCCTCACCGCCGCCACCTCCTCGGCCCGCCGTCTGGAGAATGACCGGGCTGCCCGGCAGGCGTATCTGACGGTCAGCTCTGCGGCCCGTCTGCTGCGCGATGATATCCTGAACGCCTCCTTTGTCCAGGAGACGGTGAAGACCACCTATACCAATGACACCTCCACCGAAACGAGCCGCGAAACGACCTCGCCCACCGGGTTTACGGCCGCATGGCTCAAGGCCGGCAAGGCCGCCGTGGACAGGGACAGCGGCAAGAGCTTTACCGACACCATCACCCTATCCGTGGACGGGCTGGATGATGTCTCCGCCGTCTTTACCATGGCGCCCAATTACGACATCACCATCGTCCTGCACCTGGCCGACGGCGGCGACAGTGACTGCCGCCTGGTGCTGACGCTCCGCGAAAACAAGGCCGATCCCACTATCAGCACCGTCAGCGGCGGCGATCTCTTGGTCCGCGACGTCACCACGACCACGACAACGATCTCCTGGTCGCCGGACAACGCCACCATCGAAAAGGAGGCGGTCGTATCAAAAAGCTGAACAGCACCCGCGGCGAAACACTGGTAGAGACGCTGGTCTCCATCCTGATCATCGTATTGACCTTCGTGTTTCTGACCACCGCCGCCGTTTCCGCCGCCAAGATCAACGCTAAGGTCCGTTCCGCCGACATCTCCTTCCACTACAGCAGCGCGGTGTCGAACGGCACCGCTGCCCTGACCGCCTCCGGCGGCGGCACCCGCAGCGGCCGCACCACCGTGCAGGTCTATGAGGACAACGGCTGCCTCTATTACGAGGAGGTCACGCCATGAACAAGCTTCGTGACCGCCGCGGCTTCACCCTGACGGAGCTGCTGTGCGCCGTTCTCATCGTCCTGCTCGTCAGCGCCCTGCTGACCGTGGGCGTCCGCTTCGCCGGCCGCACCTACAACAGCTCCATGCAGCTGTCCGAGGCCCAGGAGCTGTGCTCCACCCTTACCAGCGTTATCAGCGACAAGCTGCGCTTCTGCGGCACCGTGACCCCCGGCGCGGACGGCAGCCTGGACCACATCTTCATTCAGGATCTGGGCAGCGTGGAGGGCGAGGGCGCCGCCTTTCATGTGGATGCCGACGGCCAGCTCACCCTGGGCAGCACCAGACTGCTCAGCAGCGCCGCCTATCCCCGGGGTCTTCGGGTCCGCGATGTCAGTCTGCGCTACGACAGTGCTTCGGGCATCTTTACCGTGACCCTTCAGGTGGGCACTGTCGACAGCACCCTGGCCGAGACCTCCTTCGAGGTCCGGCGCTTAAATCACACATGAAAAAGCAGCACCTCCCGGTGCTGCTTTTTTCGTCTCGCTTCCATGAAAAAAAGCACCCCCGGAGGGGTGCTTTTTCTCACTTCTTAAAGCTGTCCTTCAGCGACACACTGCGGTTGAACACCATGTGCGCCGCGGAGCTGTCACGGTTGTCCAGGCAGAAATAGCCCACACGCATGAACTGGAACGTGGGCGCGTTGACGCCGGTGCGGTCGGCCTGCTTGTCGAACGCCTCCGCCACCTTCCGCATCTCCGGCTCCACCTTGCAGCCGGTGAGCACCGTAAGGCTCTCCGGGTTCAGGCAATCCAGGAAGTCCTTGTCCGGGCCGTCGGGCTGCTCGTCAGAAAACAGATTGTCGTACAGCCGGACCTCCGCGTCCATGCAGTTCTCCGCGTCCACCCAGTGGAGCGTGGCGCCCTTGACCTTGCGGCCGTCGGCGGGATCACCGCCGCTGGACTCCGGATCATAGGTGCACAGCACCTCGGTGACGTTGCCGTCCGCGTCCTTCACACAGCCGGTACACTGCACCAGATACGCGCCCTTCAGCCGGCACTCCGGACCGTTGGGGGTCAGTCGCTTGTACTTGGGCACCGGCACCTCCATAAAGTCCTCCGCCTCGATCCACAGATGGCGCGAGAAGGTGATCTCATGGGTGCCCTGCGCCGGGTCGGTGGGGTTGTTCTCCACCGTGAATACCTCGCTCTTGCCCTCGGGATAGTTGGTCACCGTCAGCTTCACCGGGTGCAGCACCGCCATGGTTCGCTCCGCGTGGGCGTTCAGGTCCTCCCGCAGGCAGTGCTCCAGGAAGCCGTACTCAATGGTGTTGGGGGACTTGGCCACGCCGATGCGCTCGCAGAAGCTGCGGATGGCGGCGGCGGTGTATCCCCGGCGGCGCAGGCCACACAGCGTGGGCATACGGGGATCGTCCCAGCCGGAGACATAGTTCTCCTCCACCAGCTTGCGCAGCTTCCGCTTGGACATCACCGTGTGGTCGATGCCCAACCGGGCAAACTCGATCTGCCGGGGATGGGCAGGCAGCTCACAGTGCTCGATGACCCAGTTGTACAGGGGCCGGTGCGCCTCAAACTCCAGCGAGCACAGGCTGTGGGTGATGCCCTCCAGCGCATCCTGAATAGGATGCGCGAAGTCGTACATGGGATAGATGCACCACTTGTTTCCCTGCCGGTGGTGGCTCATGTGGTTGATACGGTAGATGACCGGATCGCGCATATTGAAGTTACCGCTGGCCAGGTCGATCTTGGCCCGCAGCGTCATGGCGCCGTTGGGGAACTCCCCGGCCCGCATACGGGCGAACAGGTCCAGGCTCTCCTCGATGGGCCGATCCCGGTAGGGCGATACGGCGGGGATGCCGATGTCGCCGCGGTTGGCCTTGAACTCCTCCGGTGTCAGCTGGCACACATAGGCCAGCCCCTTTTTGATCAGCAGCACCGCCTGGCGGTAATCCTCCTCAAAGTAGTCGCTGCCGTAGAAGAACCGGTCTCCCCAGTCGAAGCCCAGCCAGTGGATGTCCTGCTTGATGGCCTCCACGAATTCCTCGTCCTCCTTGGTGGGGTTCGTGTCGTCCATACGCAGGTTGCACAGGCCGTTATACCGCTCGGCGGTGCCGAAGTCGATGGTCAGCGCCTTGCAGTGTCCAATATGCAGATAGCCGTTAGGCTCCGGCGGGAAACGGGTGTGGACGGTCATTCCCTGGAACTGACCACCCTCTGCGATGTCCTCGTCGATGAAATTCAGGATAAAGTTTTTGCCGGACTCCTCCGTTTCGGGGGTCTTGATTTCCTCGGCCATGATCTTTCTCACACTCCTTGTATATCGTAATATTGTGCAAAAGCAATTTTTAATTATAACCGCCCATGAGGGGAATTGCAAGAGGTTTGCCCTCCCTCCTGCAAAAAACTCACAGGGCGTCAAATTCCTCCCGGGTCAGCAGGAGATCCAACGCCTCCAGAAGCCCGTTGGCGGTCAGCCGTGCGGGCAGCCCCAGCTCCCTTTGCAGCGTTGCCCGCCTTTCGGCGGAGCCGGGGCCGATCAGTCCCTTGTCCAGAAGATCCGCCTTCGTAATACCGGCGGAGCGGCGGGGTGCGTCCTCCCCCTCGAAGGTGGCACCGGCGCGGCGAAGAGCGTCCGTCAGCACCTGCGGCGTCATACCTTCCACGCCCAGCTTGCCCTCCTTCCCCGGCTTTCTCTTGCGCTTCTCCTTGCCGTACACGTCGGGGACATACGCCTGCTTTACTCTGTCCGGGGGCAGCAGCCCCTTCAGGTGGCTGCGGAGCACGAAGCCCGCGCCGTCCGGGTCGGTCAGCAGGATCACGCCCCGCGCCTCCGCCAGACGGCGGAGATACGCCGCCTTTTCCCTGTCGTTGAACAGGGCGAAGCCGCCCACCTCCACTACAGCGGCATCCACTGCCTGTAGGAGCGTATTTCTGTCGTACCGCCCCTCTACTACGATGACTTCCCTGACCCGCGGCTTCACTTCACACCTGCCAATTCCATGAGGAACAGCTTCAGTTCGCCCTCACTGTCCATGTTTCGCTCACTCTTCATACGGTGGTCCAGTGTCTGACAGCGCTTCACCGCCTCACGGCACCAGCTGCGCCGCACACCCCGAGCCGACTGCATCAGTTTTTTAGCTGGGTAATCGGACTTCATACGCCACAAATCCTTCAGCCACAGCACGTCCTTGCCGCCGTCGATCGCCAGCCGGGCTGTATACAGCTGCCGCAGCGTCTTTCCCAATGCCGCCAGAATGCGGATAGGCTCCTCCTGCATCCGCAGCAGCTCTGCAAGGTATTCCGCCGCCTTGTCATAGTCACGAGCCGCCACTGCGTCCGTCATGTCGAACACCCGCGCATCCAGCACAGGGTCCGCCACAGCGGCGATATCCGCCGCTGTGATTTTCGCTCCCCTGGCATAGGCAGCGATTTTGGCGATTTCCGGCACCAGACCGGTCATCAGGCTGCCGCAGGTGAACAGCAGATGGTCTACCGTGCCTGCATCGATATCCTTCCCGGCAGCGGCAAAACGGCGGCGCACCCACTTTTGCAGCTTCTGCTGTCCCTGCTGGGCAAACTCAATCACCTGGGCGCGCTCCGCCAGGGCCGCCGTGAGCTTTTTTAGCTTGACATCTGTCTTATACGGTATCTGTCGGTACAAAAACACCAGCGTGCAGTACTCCGGGAAGTCCTCCAGCAACGCCACCAGCGCTCCCCGCTGGGCCTCGTCCAGCCTGAACAGGTCCATATCCTCCACCGTGACCAGGGTGCGCTCCGCCATCATAGGCATGGCCTCCGCCGCCTCGACGACCTCCTGCATAGTCAGGCCCTTGCCTGCAAGCCTGTGATAGTTGAACTCCTCAAAGCCCGCCGGCACAAGCCGTGCTTGCAGCTCCGCCACCGCCTGCTGCATCAGGTACGTTTCCTTGCCGTGGAATATATAGACATTCCTCACGGCGCCGCTTTGCAGCGCGTCGTGGAATTCCTCATAACCGGGGGTCTTTTCTTTTTTCTCCTTTGCCATGCTATCCTCCGTTCACGGTGATGCGGATGGTTCCCTGCTGGTCTGTGCGCCAGATATCCGCCCCAATTGCCAGCAGCCGCTGGAGCGTCTCCTCCGACGGGTGGCCATAGTTGTTATCGCCCACACTGATGACCGCCGCCTCCGGCGTCACCGCCTTCAAAAAGCGTATATTTGAGCTATACCGGGAGCCGTGGTGGCTGACCACCAGCACCTCTATATCCGGCAAGGCATAGGTTTCCACCAGCTTTTTCTCGGTGCTGCCGGACATATCGCCGGTAATGAGCAGATCAAAGTCTCCGGCACTGGCCAGCGCTGTCAGACCCAGCTCGTTCAGATCGCCGCCGGACTGCACCGGCGGATAGATGGTCAAAATGGTATCGCCCAGCGTATCGGCCGTCTCCTTCGTCACATAGGTCACCTGCGCGCCCTTCTCCTCCGCCAGCGACACCAGACGTTCCCGAACGCCATACTCATCCTCGATGTCCGGCAGGTAGATCGTCTGCACCGGGATACGGCGCAGCACCTCGTACAAGCCGTTGGTGTGATCGGCGTGATAGTGGGTCACCACCACAGCGCTCAGTTCCCGGACGCCCATGCTGTGCAGCGTGTCGGCAGCCAGACCGCCGGGGTCTTTATAGCTGTTGCTGCTGCCGCAGTCCACCAGTGCCGTCTCACCGCCGGAGGTCAGAATGACGCTCTCGCCCTGTCCCACATCCAGCGTCAGGGCGGTCAGTACGCCGTACTGATAGTCCTGACGGTTGACCCAGATGGCCGCCGTCAGCGTCAGCACCGACAATGCCGATGCCAGCAGGTATTTCCGCTTGCCGTCCGGCGTGGCGGCACAGCCGATAAAGGCCGCGTACAAAAACAGCAGCCAGTAGATGAGATAGGGATTGGTGAAATACACCGCGTGATAGCGCCAGGACATCATGCCGTTGGCGATCCACAGGATGTACCGCACCAGCGCCCAGGAGATCCAACCCAGCAGGCTGGCCAGCGGCAGCCACACAAAGCCCAGCAGCACCGTCACAAAGGCAGCCATGAAGCTCCATCCCGCCGCAGGCACCGCCAATAAGCTGGACAGCGGCGCTACCAGCACGAAAATGCGGAAATACCAGGCTGTCAGTGGGGCAGTGAACACCACGGCGCTGAGGGTGGCGGACAGGTTCGCCGCGACGAAGCACAACGCGGCCCGCAGTGGACGGCATTTTCCCTTATACCACCCGGTCAGCAGCTTGTACAGCCGGGGTGACAGCAGCACCATACCCAGCGTAGCGGAAAAGCTCAGCTGCAAGCTGACGCTGGCGGCGGCAAAGGGATTGCACAGCAGGATCACCAGCAGTGCGGCAGCCAAGCTGGTCAGAGGGTCACTGCCCCGCCGGAACAGCGGCGCGATCAGCAGGAATATCTGCATGATGCAGGCACGGACCACCGAGGGGCTCATGCCCACCATCACCATGTAAAACAGCAGCAGCGGAATGGTCACGGCGCACAGCAGTCTCTGCCGCCGGGAGATCAGCAGCGCCAGCAGCGTCACCAGAAAAGCGCAGTGCAGGCCGGACACCGCGAACAGATGCGCCAGGCCCGTCTCCTGCATGGCCAGATAGTCTCCATCGTCCATAGCGGACTTATCACCAGTAAGCTCCGCTGTCAGGAATCCGCTGACACGCGGGTCATCCCAGATGGCGGCCACCTTCTCGCGGAAAGCTTTGCCCGCCCGCTGGGGCAGCCAGCGCAGGGCGTCCCCATCACCCGCCGACAGACGCACATCCTCACGGCCATACAGCAGCGCATACACGCCCCGGGCGTTAAAATGGGTCACATCATCGCTGTCGAAATGGGCGGCAGACTGCCACTGGGCCGTGCCCGTGACCGTGTCGCCCGGTCGGGCCGCCAGCAGCTCCGCTTCGCCATACAGCACGGCCCTGGCCCGATGATAGCCCTCCAGCTCCACCGTGACCCTGGCGCCGCGCTCCGTGGCCTGCGGCCAATCACAAACGGTTGCGGTAAAGTCCGACGCCGCACCACAGCGGTCCTCTATCGGCTGGCGCACCAGGTGATCATACCCGGCAAAATAGGCCAGCGATACCACCAGCGGCAGCAGGATCAGCAGCCCCCGGCGAAAATATTTTTGCTTGCGTGCAGCAAACAGCCACGCAAGCGCCAGCAGCAAAACGCCCCCGGCGGCATACAGCTGCCAGCCGGTCCAGGGCAGCAATGCCGCCAGGAAGACACCGGCAGAGAAGGAAAACCCGATGGTGGCCAGCACGCGCATCGTTCTCTCCCCTCCCCCGGTCATAGTATCGTTTTATTATACCAAATATAGCTGCCTGTGACAAGAAAAAAGCCGCCCCTACGGGCGGCTTTTTGTCTTTTACACATGCGCCAGCTTGTCATTGCACTTCTGCAAAAACCGTGCGTTGTCGATGACAGCGCGGGTATGGATGCCCTCACCGATCAGGCCATCGGCGTCGTGGGCCGTGACCTTGAAGGTGATCATCTTGCCATTAGCGGAGATACCCGTCACCTCGGCAGTGGCGGTGACCTTCATGCCCACCGGCGTGGGCGCCAGGTGACTGGAACTGATCTCCACGCCCACGGTGCCCTTGCCCTCCGGCAGCTCCGGCTGCACGCACTGCATGGCGGCATACTCCATCAGTCCCATCATAAAGGGGGTGCCGAACACCTCCAGCCCGCCGGAACCGATGGCCTTGGCGGTCATATCCGGGGTGACGGTCTTTTCAGCGGTATAGGTCATACCTACTTCGATCATAGCAATTCCTCCAATTAAGCGCTTTTCTTTAAATACATTTCTTGCCTATACGCGGGGCGGAAAAAACCGCGAATGTCAGACGCCCAACTGTGTCCACAGCTTATCGTAGAACTTCAGCGTCTCCTGTGGCAGGTTGACATAGATCTCACAGCGCTCGCGCTCCTCATCGGGGATGGCCATGATGTTGTAGATCTCCTCGTCCAGCGGCTCGCCATACTGCTCCTCGTAGTACGCGGGATACTCCGCCAGCGCCTCGGCATTGGGAGAGGCATACCAGATGTAGTCCATGTTGGCCAGATTACTGTCGGTAGAGGCGATAAAGTTGATCCACTCATAGGCCTCGGCCTTGTGCTGGCTGGACTTGAGCACACACATGGCGTCCACGAACCAGTTGCTGCCCTCCTCGGGAATGACGAAGGCCAGGTCCTCGTTATTCTCCAGCATAGTCAGATAGTCGCCGGCGTAGTACATGGTGATGGCCGCGTTGCCGCCCTCCATCTTGCCGAAGACCTCGTCCATGACGAAGGCCTGATACACACCCTTGTCTTTGGCATTCTTCACCAGCTCAAAGGCCTCGGTCAGCTGTCCCTCATCGGTGGTGTTGATGTCGTAGCCCAGATAGCACAGGGCGGCCATCAGCGCGTCGCGGGAGTTGTTGATCATCAGCACCTGCCCTGCGTACTTCTCGTCGAACATAGCGCCCCAGCTGGTGATGGGCTCATCCACCATAGTGGTGTTGTAGATAATGCCCACGCTGCCCCAGGGGTAGGGTACGGTGTACTTATTCTCCG
>OLOL01000702.1_pt1 | contig 33469 bp, 56 predicted proteins | sample 1673081 | NCBI WGS metagenome assembly OLOL01 (sample SAMEA3136753, study PRJEB25190) | human gut metagenome
CCGGTAGATGTATCATGAAGCTACTGAAGCAGTAAGCCTGTCGGTGGGCGTGCTGCCGAGGGAATGTTAAATCAGCGACTGTGATGGGAGATGCCTTAAGGGATAGGCTTTCGGACAGGGGTTCGATTCCCCTCAGGTCCATTTATGGAACGTCCCGGAAAGACAGCATTTATGCGGCTTTCCGGGAATTTTTTTTACTTTCTTTTTTAGATATCAGAAATTTCTTCGCGGATACAGAAAGCGATGGTGATAAAATGAAAAAACCTCTGCTCAATTTAAAAAAGCAGAATACAAAATCAGATTACTATGATTATAATCTTGTCGCTGTCATCGTACTTCTGGTATGTTTCGGACTGGTTATGCTGTACAGCACCAGTTCTTATATGGCGGAAGTAAATTATGGCAATGATATGTTTTATTTTAAGAAACAGGCACTGATCAGTGCGGCCTGTCTAATCGGAGCATTATTTATTTCAAAAATACTGGATTATCATGTCCTTCTTCCTTTTACAACCGCACTTTATGTGGCTTCACTGATCCTTATGGGCCTGGTCCGCACTCCGCTGGGGCATTCTTCCCATGGTGCAACCAGATGGCTGTATATCGGACCGATCAACTTTCAGCCTGCCGAAATAGCCAAGATTGCGGTCATCATCATGATGGCCTATATGATCGGAAAGATGGGACGAAAGGTAAAAACTCTGAAAAGCTGTATGATCCTGGGACTTCCGGGAGCAGGACTTGCGCTGGCTGCTTATGTGCTTACCGATAACTTAAGTACTGCCATGATCATTCTGGGCATTACTGTAGGAATGGTTTTTGTGGCACATCCGGATACACGTCCGTTTATCATTATAGGTATCGTCGGTATAGTCCTGATCGTAATCGGTGTGCTGTTTCTGGTTGTAACAACCAAGGACAGTAACAGTTTCCGAGTTATGCGAGTGCTGGTGTGGCTGCAGCCTGAGAAATATTCTGATGAAGGTGGATACCAGACGTTACAGGCGCTGTATGCCATCGGTTCCGGGGGCTTTTTCGGACGGGGACTTGGAAACAGTATCCAGAAACTGGGAAGTGTTCCTGAGGCTCAGAACGATATGATTTTTTCCATTATCTGTGAAGAACTCGGAGTTTTCGGAGGCATTTTTGTACTGATCCTGTTCGGGTATCTTCTGTACAGATTGTTCTTTATTGCACAGAATGCTCCGGATCTGTTCGGCTCTCTGATCGTCACGGGAATTTTTATACATATTGCGCTGCAGGTAATCCTGAACATTGCCGTTGTACTGAATCTGATGCCGAATACAGGTGTTACATTGCCCTTTATCAGCTATGGAGGAACCTCTATTGTATTCCTGATGTCAGAGATGGCAATTGCCCTCAGTGTGGCCCGTCAGATAAAATTTCAAGAGTAAAATAGTTTTAAAATCAAAATATTTTTGCTCTGGAGCCATTTTTTGGGAAAATCCTCTTGACAACTGTTTTTGCAGACTATATACTTGGCTCAAAAAGAGGAAACAGATTCGATCTGTAACGATTAAAGGAGAAATTAAGACATGTTAGAAAAAATGAAAGAAATGCTTGCAGAGCAGTTAAATTGTGAGGCATCTATAATTACACCGGAGACATCTTTCAAGGATGATCTCGGAGCAGATTCTCTGGATCTTTTTGAGCTGGTTATGGCTCTTGAGGATGAGTACAATGTTGAGATTCCGGCAGAGGAGCTTACAGATCTGAATACAGTTGGAGATGTAATCGAGTATCTTAAAAACAAAGGTGTGGAAGCATAAGCAGGAATTAAGAGATCCTCTGGGACAATGGTGTCTCAGGGGATTTTTCTGTGTATAGGGAAGACGGGGGATTCCGTCGGAAAACCTATGGACATTTTGAAGGCTTTAGGTATATAATATCACCTATAATGAGAAACAACAAAACGAGGAGAAAAGAAATGACAAAGATCAGAACAAGATTTGCACCGAGTCCTACAGGAAGAATGCATGTGGGTAACTTAAGAACAGCTCTTTATGCTTATTTGATCACAAAACATGAAGGCGGAGATTTTATCCTTCGTATTGAAGATACAGACCAGGAACGTTATGTGGAGGGAGCTGTAGATATTATTTACCGTACCCTTGAGAAAACCGGACTTATCCATGATGAGGGACCGGATAAAGACGGCGGATTCGGTCCGTATGTACAGAGTGAGCGTCAGGCAACAGGCATGTACCTGAAATATGCAAAACAGCTTATTGAGCAGGGAGATGCATACTACTGCTTCTGCGGCAAGGAAGAACTGGAGAGTATGAAACGTACAGTTGCAGGCAAGGAGATCTCCATCTATGATAAGAGATGTCTCCACCTTTCCAAAGAAGAGGTTCAGCGTCGTCTGGATGCGGGAGAACCTCATGTTATCCGTTTCAATATGCCGACAGAGGGAACTACAACCTTCCACGATGTTATTTACGGTGATATCACAGTCAACAATGAAGAGATGGAGGATCTGATCCTGATCAAATCTGATGGATATCCGACATACAATTTTGCAAACGTAATTGATGACCATCTTATGGGGATTACGCATGTTGTAAGAGGTAATGAGTATCTTTCCTCTTCTCCGAAGTACAACCGTATTTACGAGGCATTCGGATGGGAGATCCCGGTTTATGTACATTGTCCGCTGATCACAGATGAGACACATCAGAAACTTTCCAAGAGATGCGGCCATTCTTCCTATGAGGATCTGATCGATCAGGGCTTTGTTACAGAGGCAGTGATCAATTATGTTGCGCTTCTTGGATGGAGCCCGGCAGACAACCGTGAGATTTTCTCTCTTCCGGAACTTGTGGAAGCGTTTGATTACCACCATATCAACAAATCACCGGCAGTTTTTGATATTGCCAAGCTGAAATGGATGAATGGTGAGTACATCAAAAAAATGGATCCGGATGCGTTCTATGAGAGAGCACTTCCGTATCTGAAAGAAGTTCTGAAGAAAGACTTTGATCTTAAAAAGATCGCAGGTATGGTTCAGACCAGAATTGAAGTATTCCCGGATATCCCGGAGCTTGTGGACTTCTTTGAGGAAGTTCCGGAATATGACAGTGCAATGTACCGCCACAAAAAAATGAAAACAACAGAGGAGACTTCCCTTGCAGTTCTCAAGGAGGTACTTCCTGTACTGGAAGCACAGGAGGATTATACCAATGATCCGCTGTATGCATCTTTAAGTGCTTTTGTAAAGGAGCACGGCTATAAGAACGGTTATGTAATGTGGCCGCTGCGTACAGCAGTATCCGGCAAGCAGATGACGCCGGCCGGCGCAACAGAGATCATGGAGATCATCGGTAAGGAAGAGACACTGAAACGTGTACATGCAGCAATCGAAAAACTTGAGCACGAATAAGTGCATAGTCAATAATCCAGTTATGAAACGAAATCCATCTCAAAAACGGGCGATCGCCCACCTGTCAGGACCGATGATGGTTCTGGCAGGCCCCGGTTCGGGGAAAACTTCCGTCATAGTAGAAAGAACAGCACATATGATCCATGAAGGGAAGATACCGGCTTCCTCTGTTCTTGTTGTGACCTTTTCAAGGGCGGCAGCCGTAGAAATGAAAGAACGGTTTCTGAAATTTACCGGAGTTTCGAGGACAGGCGTTACATTTGGAACTTTTCATGGTGTATTTTATGGAATCCTGAAACAGGCATATGGTCTCAACGGAAGCAACATTCTTTCTGAAGAGGAAAAGTATGCGATCTTAAGGGAACTGGCAGTAAATTGTGCCGCAGAACAGTCCCAGGAAGGGGACTTTGTGGAAGATGTGGCAAAAGAGATCAGTGTTGTCAAAGGGGGAAGAATTTCACTGGAACATTACTATTCTTCCTGCTGTCCGGATGAAGTGTTCCGGCAGATTTTTCAGGGGTATCGGAAAGTCCTGAATGAAAGAAGAAAGCTTGATTTTGACGATATGCTTTTGAGCTGCTATGAGCTTTTGCGTAAAAGAAAAGATATTCTGGCAGCATGGCAGAAAAAATTCCGGTATATTCTGGTGGATGAGTTTCAGGATATCAACCATCTTCAGTATGATATTGTAAAAATGCTGGCAGCTCCGGAAAATAATCTGTTTGTGGTGGGAGACGATGACCAGTCTATTTATCATTTCCGTGGAGCACGTCCGGAGATTATGCTGAATTTTCCGGAAGATTTCAAAAATGCGGAAACAGTATTGCTGAATATTAATTACCGGTGCAGCGGAAATATTTTGAACACAGCTATGAAAGTAATTGATCATAACGAAAACCGTTATGTAAAAAAACTTTCTACACCCAATAACCTAGGAGAACCTGTAGAGGTAAAGGAATTTAAAAATCCAAGAAATGAGTATATGACAGCTGCGGGAACACTGAAAGACCGGATGGAAAAAGGGGAATATATTGAAGATACCGCCTTTCTTTTCCGGACCAATCAGGAGGCAGAAGGCCTGGTTGCCGCATTGATGGAATATGGGGTTCCTTTTACCATGAAAGAGAAACTGCCCAATCTGTTCCGCCACTGGATCTGTAAAAATATGATCGCCTATCTGAAAATGGCACAGGGGGACCGGAGCAGAAGTACATTTCTGGAAATTATGAACCGCCCTAACCGCTACATAGCCAGAGAGGCTCTTGCCGAAAAAAACATAGATTTTAAGGCTCTTGCCGAATTTTATAAAGATAAGGACTGGATGTGTGACAGGATCACAACACTGGAAACACATCTTCGGATCTTGAAAACCATGGCCCCTTATGCAGCCATTAATTTTATCCGAAACGGCATGGGATATGAAGAATACTTGCAGGAATACGCAAGGTATCGTAAAATAAAGCCAGAAGAGCTCTGGGAGACCTTAAACCGGATACACGAAAGTGCCAGAGGAATGAAAACGCTGGAAGACTGGCTGGCCTATATGGATGAATATACCAGAAAACTGGAAGAACAGGCGAAAAAACAGGACGTGAAAAGGGAAGGCTGTGTGATATCTACCCTTCACGCTGTAAAAGGCCTGGAGTATGACCGGGTATATATTATGAATGTCAATGAGGGCAGTATGCCTTACCGGAAAGCGGTTCTGGAAGCGCACCTTGAGGAAGAACGGAGACTTTTCTACGTTGGAATGACGCGGGCAAAGAAGAAACTTTGTCTGTGCTATGTGAGAATGCAGTACGAGAAGGAACGGGAGCCGTCACGGTTCCTTGAGGAGGCAGGATTATGAACGGGATCATTTACTACACAAAGATAAGAGACGAATATTCTGGCAAAAACATGGAGCATATGATCGGGGAAAAGCTTCTGGAGATCGGGCTGGAAAGAGAATATGGCCGGAAACTTGCCTTTGAACCCAGGGCTAAGGGGGAACATGGGAAACCGTTTTTTACCCTTCTTCCAAAGATCCATTATAATATTTCACATTCCGGAAAATATGTGATGTGTTTATTTGCAGGTGAAGAAGTAGGTATTGATATACAGATCCATAAGAAGGTTAATTATGAGAGGATCCTTGAGAGACTGGTACCTGCAGATATGGTGAGGGAGATCCTGGAAGCAGATGATATGGAGAAGGCTTTTTTTGCACAGTGGGTATTGCGGGAAGCTTATATCAAATGGACGGGAGAAGGATTGTCCAGAGATTTAAGGACGATTCCCATGGACAAAGGAAATTACATGATGCTGGAAATGAAACCGGGATACAGCGGCGCAGTCTGGTCAAAAGATGATCTGGAATTGCGCTTTGAATACGAAGATATCATACTGAGATAAACTGTACCAGAATAGAGAAAATGAAATGAACAAAGAGATGAAACGCAGCTTCCGGATTTTTATTCTGAAGATCCTGGCAGTTGTTTTTGTGCTGTGTATATGTTATTTTTTATATGCATTTGTATACAGAGCAAAAACAGAACTGCCAACAAAAGCTGTGGTGACAAACAGAGGTGCTGCAGTGTATACGCTGCGGGGCCAGAAACAGATGCTTTCCCAGAAAGAGGCATTTTCCTATTTTGCCTTTGACGGAAGAGAAAAAGAGAAAGAATATGGAACTTATGTCATTCCCGGACTGAAAAATACAAGGACGCTGCTTACGGAAAAAGGTGCCACACCGGCCATGTGCACGTCCATGACTCCTCAGGGACTGGCAGTTACCGAAGATTATGTGCTGATCAGTGCTTACTGCAGCACACAGAAACATAATTCGGTCATCTATGTGATCGATAAAGAGAAACATAACTTTATAAAAGAAGTAGTGCTGCCTGGACAGCCTCATGTGGGAGGCCTTGCCTACGATCCGGAACATAAGATTCTGTGGTATTCTTCCAATATTAACGGAATTGCACAGGCAGTAAGCATAAAAATGGATACAATAGAAGCCTATGATTATGATGACAGTCACCTGCCGGTGGATACTTTGCAGACAGTCAGTCTTTATGGAATTGTAAGGGATTCATTTATGACTTTTTACGAAGGGTGTCTGTATGTAGGCTGCTTTGAAAAATATAACGAAAGTGTAATTGCACGATACGGAGTTGACGCAGATGGAAATCTGATCAATACCATGGATGAGGAGCTGGGCATGGATTTTGAAATGGCAGTTCCGCTGGATTATTCCACCATATCGGAGCAGGTCCAGGGAATCGCTTTTTACAATGACAAACTGCTGATCTCTCATTCCTTTGGAATCCTGCCATCCAGACTGGTATTTTATGAACAGTCCGACAAGCGTCTGTATGTAAATGAAAATTCGGCCAGGACCTACCGCTTTCCGGAGCGCCTGGAACAGATCGTGGTGGAGGGAGACAATCTCTATGTGATGTTTGAATCCTGTGCCTATGCATACCGTGCATCCTCCGTAAATATTGTGGACCGGGTACTGAAGCTGAGCCTTCCGAAGATGGAGGCTTACGATGAGGAAGAAAGCCTCTTTTTTCTGTCGGAATAAAGGAAAAACAGATTTTTTCCAAAGGAGACAAAGGGTACTAAATCCTGCATGTCCGCAATATATTTAAGTGTAAGAGGTGAAAAAATGGACGCAAACCAGATTCAGAACCTGTTTGCCAGCAATGTCCGCCAGCTGTTGGTGGATGCAGACCTTGATTATGATAAATTATATGAGATACGTCTCCGGGTGGGAAGACCTCTGTTTCTTACCTATGACGGGGGAGAATGTTTTCTGCGGCAGAAAGACACAGAGCCTTATCTGGTGACACGGGAGGATCTGAAGGAGACACTGGAATATGTCAGTGGTTATTCTCTGTACGCTTATGAAGACGAAATACGTCAGGGATTTTTGAGTGTACAGGGCGGACATCGTGTAGGAGTTACCGGAAAAGTGATCCTGGACGGAAACCGGGTCCGGGGAATGAAATACATTTCCTGCATCAATGTGCGGCTGGCTCATGAGATCCAGGGATGTGCCGGAGGCGTGATGCCTTATATCCAGACACGAGAGCAGATTATGCACACATTGATCGTTTCCCCGCCCAGATGTGGGAAGACTACGCTTCTTCGGGATATCATCCGCCAGATGAGTAATGGTTGGGGAGATATTTCTGGTGTGACAGTAGGGGTGGTAGATGAGCGAAGTGAACTTGCAGGATGTTATCAGGGAATTCCGCAGAATGATCTTGGAATGCGGACAGACATCCTGGACGGCTGTCCGAAAGCAGAGGGCATGCAGATGCTGATCCGGTCCATGTCACCGGTTGTGGTTGCTGTGGATGAGCTTGGAAAGGAAGAAGATTTCAAGGCAGTGGAAGCGGTGATCCACTGTGGCTGTCGTCTGATCGCCACTGCTCACGGTGATTCTGTGGAAGAAACGTTGTCTCAGCCGTTTTTTCAGAAGTTGTGGGAAGCGCGGGTTTTTCAAAGATATATTTTTCTTGGAAAACATGACCGTGCGGGAATTGTAGAGGGAATTTATGATGGAAACGGAAAATGCCTATGTACAGAATTGTAGGATGCATTCTGCTCGTGGCGGCAGGGACCGGAATGGGATTTTCCGGAAGTATGAAGCTTTCGGAGAGAATATATACGCTTGAGATGCTGCTGCGGATGGGAATCTTCCTGAAAGGAGAGATCCGTTGCGGAAATATGTCTCTGCCGGATGCTTTTTACGGAGTTGCCGGAAGAATGGATGGAAAATACAGGGAATTTCTCATAAGTGCTGCAGACAGGATGAAGTCTGGAACAGGAGAAACGCTCTCACAGATATGCAGGGAATGTGCAGAAACATCCCTGAAAAAAAGCTGCCTTACCTCCGGGGAAAAGGACGCTTTTTTTTCTTTGGGAGAGCATCTTGGTTATCTGGATCTGGAAATGCAGATGAAACAGCTTTCTCTATATGAGGAAAACCTGGAAGAGGAGATTTCCCGGTTAAAAGAAGAGGCCTCCGTAAAAAAGAGATTGTACCGGAGTCTGGGAATTCTGGGAGGACTGCTTCTGGCGGTGCTTTTGATATAGAGGTTTTGTCTGAACAGTGAAGATGGGACGGGCTTATTGAAGAAAAAGGAGGGAGTTTTTGGAGGTCAGTATCATATTTAAGATTGGGGCAGTAGGGATTCTGGTCTCTGTTCTTTCTCAGATCCTGAAGCACAGCGGAAGGGAAGAACAGGCATTTCTCGTAAGTCTTTCAGGACTTCTGATCGTGCTGTTCTGGATCGTACCGTATATCTATGAACTCTTTGAAAATATCCAGCAGCTTTTTGTTCTTTAAAGGAGGTAAAAAACGTGGATATTTTAAGAATTTCCATTTTGGGAACAGTGGGTGTTCTTCTGGGGATCCTTCTGAAATCACGGGCTCCTGAATATACAAGTCTGATTACTGTGGGAATCGGTCTGATGATCCTGGGCCTGGCGGCAGGAAAGATCGGATATCTTTTTCAGTCTCTTGAAAAACTGAAAGAATGTCTTCCGGTTGACGGAAGTTACATCACTACCTTATTAAAAATGATCGGAATTACCTATATCGGACAATTTTCATCTGGTATATGTAAAGATGCCGGGTATGCTTCCACAGGGGCACAGATCGATCTGTTTTGCAGATTGTCTGTGATGGTTCTGAGTATGCCGGTACTGCTGGCACTTCTGGATACGATACAGGGATTTCTTGTATGAAAAAAAAAGAAACAGATCAGAAGAGGGGATCAGAAGAAAAAAGAAGAGCAAAGGTCTGGTGGAAAGCCAGGATCGTGGTCCTGGTAATGATATGCACGGGATTGATACAGTGGCCGGAGCGGATGGATACTGGTGTAAATGGTGTTTGTGTTTTTGCACAGCCGGTATCAGGAGAAACAACAGAAGCGGATGCGGTCCGACAGGCAGACTCAGAAGGTTCTGCATCCATAGACAATTCCCAGGAAAAACAGCTCACAGATCAGCTGGAACTTACAGATCTGCAGTCCATGGTGGATGAAATGCTTGGTGAGAACAGCTTTTCTGTTACAGAAGCTTTCCACAGGTTATTGTCCGGTGAAGAAGTGCTTTCGGAGGAGAGTGTGCGGGAATTTCTGCACAGTCTCCTTTTTTCCAGCCTTGAAAAAGAAAAAAGCCTGATCGTAAAACTGCTGCTTCTTCTCTTATTCGCGGCAGTTTTTTCCGGATTTGCAGGCGCTTTTGACAACGGACAGATCGGTGAGATCAGTTTTTATGTTGTGTATCTTCTTGTTTTTACTTTGCTGATGAACAGCTTTTCCGGCTTAAGTGCATCACTGCTTTCCATACTGCGGTGGATCACGGAATTTATGAAAGAGCTGTCGCCGGTGTACTTTATGGCAGTGGCTGCTGCATCCGGAGCATCTACGGCTGCTGTTTTCTATCAGGGAGTACTTCTTCTGGTGTGGCTGTTTCAGTGGATACTGGAAAGTGTTTTGCTTCCTGGAGTCAGCTTGTATATACTTCTTAAGTTTGTGAATCATCTTTCCAGGGAAGAGATGCTGGGAAAGATGGCAGAACTGATCGAAACTTTGATTTCCTGGGGCCTTCGGACGCTGCTGGGGGTTGTTGCAGGACTGCAGGTAGTGCGGGGACTGGTGACTCCAGTGATGGATTCTCTGAAAAGAAGTGCCATCGGAAAAACTGCCGGTACGCTTCCGGGGGTAGGTAATGCGGTCAATGCAGTGACAGAACTGGTGCTTACGACAGCAGTTCTTGTAAGAAACAGTCTGGGTGTGGTGTTTCTTCTTGTATTTCTGGTGGTCGGAGCCGGCCCCGTGATCCGCTACGGACTGCTGGCTCTTGTATACAGGTTTCTGGCGGCAGTGGCACAGCCGGTGTCTGATAAACGGCTTGTGGAAGTATTCAGTACCATGGGAGAAGGGTGCGCTCTTCTGATGCGGATCCTGTTTACAGCAGAAGTTTTATGTATGTTGACATTTCTGATATTGATGGCAGGGGGAATCTGATCATGCGGCAGGAAATCTATCAGTGGATGAAAGATCTGGCTTTTTTTCATGTGCTTACTACGGCGATCCTGCATATTCTGCCGGATAAACGGTATGAACAGTATGTCCGTCTGTTTATGGGCCTTCTCCTGATACTTCTTATCTGCACGCCTGTTTTTGCTGTTGTAGGAAAAAGTCAGGAACTTCTGGAGGGATTCCGGAAAAATTACAGCCAGGAAGAACAGGAGCGGATGGAAGCGGAAGCGCAGGGGATCCGGGAAACCTTTCTGAAGGAAGCTTACGAAAGTGAGCTGAAAAAACAGGTGGAGGAGATCTTAAATGAACAGAAGATTTTTTGTGGGGAAATTGAAGTGGATATGGAGAAAAATCTCCGGGTGATCATAAGGTTTTCTGAGAAGATCACGGAAAAGCAGAAGGAGGCGGTACAAGATGGGTGTGAAAGGATCTGCGGACTCGGAAAAGATCAGTATCAGATCCTGGATCCTGGCGATGGGGTGGAAGGAGTGGGGAATAGTACTTCTTCTGGGGATACTTCTGCTGGTGGCAGGGCTTCCGGTAACCCAGAAAAGCAGTAAGAATGCGAATACCCAGGTGTCTGAAAAAACAAGACTGGAGAGCCGCCTGGAGGAACTGCTTTCCAACGTGGAAGGAGTCGGAGAGGTGGAAGTGATCATTATGACCGGAGATGAAGGAAATACGGATGGTTTTTCCATAAGCAGCAAAAATGAAGTGACCGGCGTGCTGGTGGCTGCCCAGGGGGCGGGCAGCGCAGTGACAGTTCAGAATATTCAGCAGGCAATTATGGCATTATTTCAGATTGACGCCCATAAAATTAGAGTAATGAAAATGTCTTTGCGGAATCCCTTGTAAAATGCGGAAAAGCCAGTAAAATCAAGGCTTTGTAGACTTTTGTTAGAGTGATTAAGACAGTTTAAAAGCGATAAAAATAGGAACGGTTAGTCACAGTTAGTCACAAATGGGACTTTTATTTTCTCTATTTCTTCCCGGAGTTCTTCCAGTGTCCTGTGGCCGTACACAGCGTTCGTGACATCGTTTCCGAACGAATGCCCCAGCATCCTCTTCCGGTCATTCTCCCGGACTCCGTATTTTTCACACAGGGTAGAAAAGGTATGTCGGCAATCGTGCGGAGTGTGTTTCGGGTTGCCGGTTATATTCAAGCGTTCCAGCGTGGGATAGAAAAGTTTGTCCCTGTGATGTTTTTGCGTATACATCAGAAGCTTTCCTTGAGTTGCTAGTTTTGACTGAACAAAACCATATACGACTGGATGGATAGGTACAATCCTGTCTTTTCCGGCTTTTGTTTTAATACCGCCCTGATAATATCTTTCTTCGAGGTTAATTGAAAGTTTTGATACTTCACCAATCCTCCATCCAGAATAACACATGATTAGAATGAGCTGCACTTCCGGATCATCGGCGTTATTCCAGAGGATGCTTAATTCCTCATCCGAAAAGGGCGTGCCATGTTCCGTGTCGTGAGGTGCGTTGTTCCGAACATAGAGAGCTTTGTTTTCCGTGACAATCTCAGCATACATGGCGTACTTGTACATCTGCTTAAACAATGTCAGTATCATCATTACGCTTTCTCTTTTGAGCGGACAGGTATCTAACACCTCTTGCATGTCAGGAGCCTTTAAATCCTCAAATACGCGGTTGTGGAGTACCGTGCAGTTTAAATATCCGTTCCGGTATGCGCTCTTCGAGCTGTATGATAGTTTTGTTCCCTCAGGGAACTTCCATCTCATGAATTGCTCATATACCTCTGAGAACGTCAGCTTGTGCGTTTCCGGGTGTTTTTCCTCTGCGCCCTTAAATGTATTGTAGTCTGACAGAATGCGTCCTATAAGGGCGTCTGCGTCCGTTGTAGGGGTAATCTCAAGCTCTTTTTCCATGCCTGGCTTGTACGTCCCGGCTTTGTATGCTGTCAGAACGGCGAACCCTTTCAGATAGTCGTCAACGTAGCAGATTGCAGGCGGACGAACTGCTTTTCCCGTTGCGTCAATCGTTGCCGGTGGGTGTACTGCATAGCAGCTTCTTCGACCCTTGCCGAGATAGCGGATAGACCCGAAGCTATTCGGCAATTTTGGGTACTTCTTTCTTTTTGCCATGATTTTCCTCCTTGTATAAAAACAGCCCCTGCCGTTAAGCAGGAGCTAGTCTGGTTTACTCAATCTCGTCAATGTCAAAAGAATATCCAAGGACTTCTCCAACATCTGTGCATTTTCCTTTTAATGTTACTTTATCGCCTTTGGCAAGAGATGCTACCTTTGATTTTTGCTCGTCGTTTTTAATATTACACTGTACGCCGATGATTTCAAAATCGCCATCTGCTGTGAGACTGATGTACTTTCCGGAAGCATCAATGTTACTGAGATTTCCAGTGATCTCAAGGTATTTACCTTTGTATTTATCAGACGCACCCATGGCGTTGCTATCAAGATCGGACATCATATCATTGACGGAAACAGCAGTGTATTCGATCGGTGCAGCTTCTTCTTTTGGTTTAGCAGCAGTTTCTTTCTTTTCTGAAGAAGTAGCGGTTGCTGCGCTTTTATCTGATTCTGAATCACTTTCGCCAGCTACAGCTCCGATGATCGCTCCGACAAGGATTATCAGCACAACCCATTTAAGCTTTCCACCTTTTAATTTCTTCTGGCACTGCGGGCAGACTTTAGCATCTGCCGGAATCTCTGTTTTACAATATTTGCATTTCTTTGTTTTCTCTTCGCTCATGCTTTATTTTCCTCCAATGACGTAGTTTTCATATTTTTCTCTTATTTTCGCAAGTTCTCTTTGCCTGATCGGGACGATCGCGCCAGATACCATCGTAAAAAAATGGCTTACTTCGCTTACCTCGTCCATATTAACTATATAGCTCTGGTGGCAGCGCAAAAATCTTCCGTCAAGACTCTTTTCGATATCATTGAGCTTTCCTCGTTCCTTGTGTGATATTCCGCACGTGCAATGGATCATTATGTATTTGTTCTGGCTTTCGATGTATTCAATATGCCGGAATTCAGCTCTGTGAAAGTAGTCCTTGTTCTTGATAGTAAGCGTTTTTTCACGGATATTTTCAAGCGTCTGCTTAACAACTGAATACATTCTTCCATGCTCAGAGCCTTTAATGATGTAATGAACCGGCAGCACATCAAGTGCATCAAATACATATTCTTTGCATTCTGTCCAAAAAGTGATATTTCCATAGTATCCGATTTTTCTTAATCTTTTGGCAATCTCTATGCCATTTTCTCCGTTAATGGAGACATCAAGAATTATTATGTCATACCATTCACCATCTGAAACATCGTCGATCAAAGGCTTTCCGCTGGTGTAGGTGGTTAATGTATATCCACCATCACCATGCTCTTTTAGATATCGGTCAATGCTATTTTTGAAAATCTCAATCCGTAAATTATCATCGTCACAAATCGCAATTTTCATGTAAATCATTCCCTTGTAAACATTGTTTTCGCCATTTGCAAAAAAAAGTGTTTAAATATGTTATTTTTATTATAGCATCGTTAAATTTAGTTGTAAATAGACGTTTTGAGGTGATTTATGAAATGAAAATAATCAAAAATATACTAATTATAATAGGAGCTGTGCTTTTGCTTAATTACATTGTTTATTTACCAATGTGTGTAGACGATTATATCCATGAAGAGTCAGGAGTGTATTCTGTCCAAAATGCGTACAGATCTTCTACCCTACATAAGAATAGCGCCCATGAAATAAAGCAGACCATGCTGCCGTTTTTATTCGCCCTGCCACTAAACAGAAAAGACTATATCTTTGATGTTACGAATAATTTCTATGCAATCATAAGCATATCGGTGTATATCTGGCAGTTGCCAAGAGCAAACATTAGTAATATAATGGCATGAAACGAACTGATGTTCGGTTCTATTTCCCACAGCCGGACATATACTGTAGTGTAGGCGGTAGTTGCGACAGGGAGGGCTATTTATGGACTATAAAGAAAAAATAATTAAACTTTTAGAAAAGATGGACTCCAGAAAATTAAAGATAATTTATCATTTTGTTCGTGGTATCTTATAAAAAGAGAGCAGGTGTTATTCCTGCTCTTTTTTGTTTTGAAGCAAATTTGCAATTTTTTCAAGTGTTTCCCAATCAGATTCATCTAATGATGAAAGCATGGCAATAAACCTTTTTTTGAACGTTTCAGATTCGTTTTCAAAAGTTCTTCCAACAAACTCGGAAATTTGAGCATCTCTTAAATCATCACATTCTTTATCGCCAGTCCCGTACATAAGCCATTCCATATTAATTCCAAATTCTTTGCAAATCAGCTTATATATAGGTTCTTTCTGGTCAGGACGTTTCAATCTATCATATTCTATATTGACAATAGCGTTTTCGCTAGTGCCGAGAACCTCTCCGAATTTTCTTCGGGACATGTGATGTTCTTCTCTGATAGATCGGATTCTTTCTCCTATCGTTTCCAACATTGTTCCTCCTTTCTTAATATGAAGTATACCATTATTACGCTTGTTGGTCAACAAGGAAAATTGAAAATAATTTGATAAAACATGTTGACAAACAAGAATGTAAGTGCTATTATTTGTTCATCAACAAAAACAAGGAGGTGAAAACAGTGAAGCGCAAGAAGAAAGAAATCGACAAAACAATTTCTGACCTGTGGAATCGTATCTGGGATTTACAAGACCAGACAAACAAAATTAAGAAAGCAGTTCTAACAGGTGAAAAAGGTGATTTAAAGATGCCGGAAAGAAGGATTGTTCCTCCAGATGAGCCTATTCCGTTTGGCGGGACAGTAGATATGGACTGTATCTTTGAAAAAGAGCCATGTGAGCAGGTAGATGTTGAATTTTCGGTAAAGGAATTATTACAAATGTATACACATTATGTAGATTCGCTATCTACCGACACACACGTTTTAGCAGTTATTTCAATAATTGCTCTAATAATTGCAATAGTGGCTCTGATTGTATAGAAATTGAGAAAAGGCCGGTAATCAGCGCAATGACTGACAGAACAGTTGTTATCCAAAATCTGGATATATCTTGAAAATATGCTTTCATGGCGACTTCACCCGCTTGCGTGATTTCATATGCGTGATCTTGCGACCTTGAACGCATAAAGCACTTTTTACCGAAAAGGTATCTGCAAGCATCTGCTTCACGCTGATTACCAGGAGTAAATCCACAATTTCTTAAAGCTTTTTTCAATATTTTATATTGATATCTTGTTATCAAATGAGCACCTCCTTTACAGGAGAGTATATCACAAGAAAGGAGTGAGTGCATGTCTGAAAAAGAAAAAAAGATTCTTGAATCAATAACCAAGGCAGTTCCTAATATGTCGGAATTTGACAAGGGGTATTTCCTTGGGGTCGGCGAAACAATTGCAAAATACAAGAATCCCGATAAAACTGACAAGTTTCTTGAGCCGAAGATTCCAGAAAGTAATCAGGCAGATTAAAACCATCTACAAAGTTCTTAACTTGGAGGTGAAAGCAAATTGAAAAATAGAATCGCATTTTGGATTCTTTGTTTTGTGCTTTCGGCTACCTGCGGAGCACTTGGAAGCCTACTCGCACAGTGGATGCTAAAGTAACATCTGAGTGATTACAGTAGCCAGGAATCCAGTAAATCCGCCAACAACAGCACTAAATAAAGCTACTCGGAAATCATGTCGCCATTGCTGTTTCCGTAATTCTTTTTCTTTAGCTTCTTTTATTTGCTGTTCAAGGACGCTGTGCGGAACTATGGAGCCGTTCGCTATACTGGGTTTCTTCATATCAATATCACCTCCCATCTCTAGGGAGTATACCACAAGAAAGGAGTAAATATATGAGTAGATCACTTGAAAAAAGGATTCGTTCATTGGAAAGAAGAGCTGCCAGCCTTGAATCGCAACTTCAAGACCAGCAACAAATTATTTCTTCTCAGCGTCCGAACGTCCGCCCTGAATCACTTTTAAAACAGGCGACTCGTGATGCTCAGTCAGGTGTTCGCACTCCAGCATTCCGAATGAATCTAGGTAATCGAACATTATTTGAACAGAAGACTGAATAGATGTATTTACGGCGTTTCTGATGATTTGAAATTGTTCTTTTGATACGCAAGGTTCACTTTCTGACAGACCTTGTAGCAGGCTCTGAGCAACATTAACAGAGTTTTCATCTAAAATTCTTTCAACATCGGAGTTAATGGCCGACATAAATTCATCGTAAGTCATTTTTAACACCTCCTTTCATAGGAGAGTATAGCACGAATTAACAAGGAGGGGAACATGAGCGAAGTTGATACTTACATCAAAGAAAATGCAGAAGTTCATCAGTTTGCCGCAGAGATTGCGAGAATCATATCGGGCATTCCACAGATGCCGGAATTCTCCTCGGAGAACATGAGCGTATCTGATGCAAGCAAGCTGATCGGACTTCCTGCAACATCAATCCGAGCAGGAATTGTATACGGATGGCTGCCGATCGGGACTGCTATCCAGAATAACAAGCCAGCAAAAAGCCTTTCCGGTGGCCGAATCACATACATCATAAGCCCTAGGAAAGTCTATGAAGTGACCGGACACGTCTGGAAAGGCAAAGAGGCTCTCAATAAGTGAGTGCCCCGGAGGGAGCTGGAACCTCCACCCCGGAGCTTTGCACCCACTAAAGCACCTTAGTGGATAGATACATTATAGTTCTCTATCTGCTAATTGTAAAGACAAAATAAGAAGAAATAAGGAGAAATTAGCTAGATATGAGTGAAATTAGAAACGAAAATCAGCCGACATGGGCTGACATTGAAGTAGCACTTGCGACTGAAATTGTCGAAGAAAGTAAGAAAAAGTCAAAAAGATGGTTTACCGCATGGATTGTGACAGCCGCCGCGCTGGTGGCGAGCAACCTTGCGTGGATTCTAGGAGGTATCAGTGAATAATCTGAAAAATATCATCTGTGCCGCACTAATTGGAGGTTTTTCCACGTTCCTTCCATTTTGGCAGTGGGGTGGATCGGGCAGACAGCTTTTTGCGGCGGCAATGACCACGATGATCGTATATGGAATTCTCTGGGATATTGATACGCCAGAGAGAAAGGAGAATGAAAATGTTTGAGAAAGAAATTGACGAAATTTACGAACTCTGTAAAAGAGTTGCAAATGAAGTTCCGACAGCAAACGCCTCGTTCAATTATTCGATTTATGGTATGAGTGTATGTGGACTTAAAAGGAAGGAAGATGTCAGTCTTCCCGAAGGAAAATTTAAATGGGATTTGTATCAGAGTGTATCTTTTGATCCGTTTTACGAAAAAGAAAGTCGTGAAAGTCTCAATAAAATCAAAGCTTTCTTGCTGGAACTTCTGATAGATGGGGGGTGCCCGTTAAATGCTGAATCAGACAGAGCTGAAGCTCCTGCCGACAATGGAGCTGGCAACGACAGTGAACGAGCTTCTGGAGGAGCTGAACAGGCGGAAAGCGTACATTCTTGACTGGGAGAACCCGGACATGTATCTGAACCATCTCGAATATCATTGTGCTGGCGGAATCTTTCCGAACGGCGAGCAGAATCCAGCGAGAGGGGATGGTTCTGACAATGTGTATTGTTTCTTTAGTGAGGTGAGAAAAGATGCAGGATAGAATTAACGAAATCCTTGCTCTGATAGATGAGCAGCTTTCCCTTGTAGCTGATAACTACATCGAGAGTTCATACAAGGCAAGGACGCTGGCGAGCTACGTACAGGCTCTAAATGGGCTTTTAACGGCTCAGAAATCATATAAGGAGGAAAGTATCGGTGAGTGAATTTGAAATCCGTATTCCGGCAAGAAAGAAGCAGCCTGCAACCGATAAGGACAACCCGGTTGTGAAAGTATCAACAGTTGCATACAACGCACTGGTTGAAATCTATAACGAATCAACCTTATCAATGAAAGATATCGCAAGTTTGCTGATTATTGAGGGCAGTAAACATGTGGTTTATGACAAGGAGGAATAGAAGTGAATATATATGAGAAGTTAGGTATTATTCAGTCAAAGCTGAAAGCCCCTAAAGGACAGTACAATTCTTTCGGGAAATACAAATACAGAAGCTGTGAGGATATTTTGGAAGCTGTAAAGCCTCTCCTGGCAGAAACAAGAACTGTATTGAGCATCACCGACCAGATGGAAGTTGTTGGGGACAGGATTTATGTCAGATCAGAAGCACACTTGAAAGACTGTGATGATACTGGCGAAATCGTTACAGTTGCTTATGCAAGGGAAGAAGAATCTAAGAAAGGCATGGATTCTTCGCAGGTAACAGGCGCAGCTTCATCTTATGCCAGAAAGTACGCTTTAAACGGACTGTTCTGTATTGATGATAACAAAGACAGTGATTCTACTAATACAGGAGAGAAAGAAAAAACGTCCGGCAGGAAAGCGGAATCGTCAAAAGAAACCGAGATGATTAGTTCCGAGACTACTATGTCAATCAAAAACATTATTGATAAGTACCCGGAAGCTAAACTTTTAGACCAGATCAAGACTCGTTTCAAAGTAAATGACATTAAGTCACTTACAAAAGAGAAAGGACACAAATGTCTTAAAATGTTAATTGACTATGATAAACAGCATACAGAAAAGGAGTAGCAGCATGAATAAAGTAATTCTTACAGGAAGATTTACACGCGATCCGGAAATCAAGTACACCAATGATGGAACATCTATTGCAAGGTTTTCTATTGCAGTGAACAGGAGATTTGTAAAAGAAGGTTCTGACCAGAAAGCAGATTTCTTGAATTGCATCGCTTTCGGAAAATCGGCAGAATTTATCGAGAAATATTTTTCTAAAGGAATGAAAGCGGATTTATCCGGGAGAATCCAGACCGGCAGCTACACCAATCGCGATGGACAGAAGATATACACAACAGACATTGTTGTAGAAGAAATTGAATTTGGTGAAAGTAAAAGTGCTAATCAGAGTCAGTGCAAATCAGAAGCTCCACGTCCAGAAGCCGACCCGGACGGATTTATGAATATTCCAGATGGAATTGATGAGGAGCTGCCGTTCGCATGACACAAATTGACAGTAGGGAACATCAGAAAGTTATTGATGGCATTAAGAAAGCATTTGATGCAGCAGGAGAAAAATGGTTCGTGTCAAAGCTTTACGTCGGGGATTACATGAATTATGACAACCCCAGGTTAGTTGTTGACCGAAAGCAAAATCTCTCCGAATTATGCGGAAATGTCTGCCAGCAGCATGAGAGATTCCGTGCCGAGATTATCCGGGCAAATGAAGCAGGGATAAAACTCGTGTTCCTGTGTGAGCATGGAAAAGGGATTGAAAAACTGGACGATGTTCTCTGGTGGGAGAATCCCCGGGCGAAGAAAAGAGTTAAAAAAAATGGCGTCTGGGTAGAACAGGAACAGAAAGTTATGCACGGAGATGTCTTATATAAGATTCTTTGCACGATGCAACGCAAGTATGGTGTTGAATTTCTGTTTTGCGACAAGAAAGACACTGGCAAAAGGATTTTGGAGATTCTGTCAAATGGATAAAGAAACAATTAAACAGCAGAACAGTATGAGAGATGTTCTGAGCAGATACGGAATGGTTCCGAACAGAGCCGGATTTATAAATTGTCCTTTTCACCCGGAAGACCGCAATGCATCCATGAAAATCTATAAAGACAGCTATTATTGTTTCGGTTGTGGTGCAACAGGTGACATATTTACATTCGTTCAGAGCATGGATAATTGCGATTTTAAGACAGCTTTTACCATACTTGGAGGAACTTACCAGAAACCAGATTTCTCTTCCAGAATGGCAATATACCACCACCAGAAACAGATGGAAATGAAGCGTAAAGAGGAGCAGAAAAAAAAAGCTGAATTGGATGAATGCTTGTCTGATATTGACTTTTATCGGGCGGAAATTGAGCGATGGAATCCTCTTTCTGACAGATGGTGTGAAGCATGGAATAAGCTGCAACTTGCTTTGTATCACCATGGATTCATAACAGGACTGGAAGAAGGTGATTAAAAGTGGAAATGATAAGCAAGCTCACGAAAGACTCTATTCTGGATGAAGAAGTGTTTGACGAGATATTTAGTCAGGAAGATGAGATATACAAGGCGCGTCTTACACTGACTCTTCTGGACAGAGCCAAGGAGCTTGGTGTAAAGAAAAAATTCGAAGATTTGCTAAAAGCTTACACGAAAGTACAGAAGCAGATGATCGAGAAAGAAAAAAACAATAGAGCAGTGTCTATGCTAGACCAGTGGACTAATTTCTCTGATTGCGAATATGACAGAATGAAATGTCTCAACTGGGTGGCGGACGATGATGGAATTAGAATATCAAACACAAATCCAGGATCGCCGGACATTATAGCCTGTTATCATCCTATACTTCCAATAGAGCGAATGAAGAATCTGGAGACTGGAGAAGAACAGATAAAGCTAATCTATAAGAGGAATAATAAATGGTCAGAGGTTATTGTGCCAAAAACCATGGTTGCATCATCTACTAAAATCGTTGGCTTGTCTGCACTTGGGATTTCAGTGACATCTGAGAACGCGAAGTTTCTTGTACGGTATCTGTCAGACGTTGAAAATGCAAATGACGATTATATCAACATCCAGTATTCATCCAGTAAAATCGGTTGGATCAGGGATTATTTCCTTCCCTACGACAAGGACATTGTATTCGATGGAGATATGAGGTTCCGGCAACTGTATGAAAGTATCAGTGTAGGCGGCAACAGAACAGAATGGTATGAACACGTGAAGAAGGTTCGCGCCACTGGAAGAATAGAGCCGAAAATCATGTTGGCTGCAAGTTTCGCCAGTATTCTGATTAAACTGGTCGGTGCCCTTCCATTTTTTGTAGACCTCTGGGGAGAAACCGAGGGCGGTAAGACCGTAACACTTATGTTAGGGGCTTCTGTCTGGGCGAATCCGGGTGAATCTAGGTACATAGGAGATTTCAAGACAACAGATGTGGCTCTGGAAGCAAAGTCTGATATGCTCAACAATCTTCCGCTAATTCTGGATGATACTTCCAAGGTATCTGCCAAGATTAGGGATAACTTCGAGGGTATTGTGTACGATCTGTGTTCCGGCAAAGGAAAGAGTCGTTCCAACAAGGAACTGGGTGTGAACCGGGAGAACCGCTGGCAGAACTGTATTCTGACCAATGGTGAACGTCCACTTGCCGGATATGTCAGCCAGGGTGGAGCCATTAACCGAATTATTGAGGTCGAGTGTTCCGAAAAGATTTTTGATGATCCACAGCTTACCGCAGATACCCTTAAAAAGAACTACGGCTATGCAGGAATCGACTTTGTGAACGCAGTCAAGGAAATGTCCATTGATGATATAAAAGCCCTGCAAAAGCACTATCAGGGGCTTATACAGGACGATGACAAGATGCAAAAGCAAAGTATATCTATGAGTATCATTCTGGCAGCAGATAAGATTGCAACAGATCAGCTATTCCATGATGGTCAGTACATTGACATTGAAACTGCAAAGAGTCTCCTGACAGAGAAAGAAATGGTGTCTGAAAATGAACGTGCTTACTGGTTCGTGGTTGACAAGATTGCCATGAACGGAATTAAGTTCGATGATAACCCAGATATCAAAACAGAAAGATGGGGAGCTATTGACAATGATCCAGTAGGGAAAACGTCAACTGCAATAATCTATAGCGCAGCGTTTGATGATTTGTGCAAAATCGGAAAGTTTTCAAGGAAAGCTTTTCTGTCATGGGCTGTTAAGAAGGGGCTTGTGGAAACCGACAGCAGAGGCTATCCGACTAAAGCGAAGAAGCTGGACGGAATTGTCACCAAGTGCGTGTTCTTGAAAATTGTAGATGAGATTCCGAAAGGCTTTGTGAATTGTAATGATAATTTTGAGATTACGGACGATATTGTGTTTGATTGACAAGCAATTCGTTCAAAAGGTAACCGGGTAACCCAGGTAACCTTTGATTCTGCATATATATATTCAAGTATTTATATGTACATATTGAGTATAAAAGTTTCCCTATATGAGAAAGTCAGGGTTACTCGGTTACCCGGTTACCATGCAGTAAAATCAAGGGTTTGCGGATTTTTGGACGGTTACGTTTCGGTTACTGACGGTTACTTATATTATACACCTATTATATATAATATAAATAATTTTTAAAAATTAATAGGACGTATACAGTGTACAGTATATTGTATACAAAAAGGATGTGAGGATTTGAAAGTAGAAGCTAAAGATATTCCTATCATACAAAAATTTATGACAGAATACTGGAAAGCTATAAAAGAGTTCTACTCAGCAGAGCTTACAGACGAATATTCCAGCAAAGTCTATGATACCTGTACAGAGCTGGGAGAACTGGCAGGGGCATGTCCGGACGAGAATGACAAACAATTCTTACTTGACAACATAAGAGCTTTTCATAGACTTCTTAATTCTAAACAGAGAGGAATGAGAAAGAATGTACAAACAGAAGTATAAAGAAGGTCAGCAGATCCACAAAGACATATACCTGTACATCTGCTGGTATATCAAAGAGCATCGATACGCACCGAGCTACAAGGAGATCGCTGAAGGCGTCGGCGTGTCAGATGCCACGGTTATCCGCCACATGGATATGCTTCGAACGGACGGGCTGATTGAAACGGATCATCCACGGACCCCGAGGGCATTCCGGCTGACAGGGTATGAGTTCGTACCAAGGAGGAAGAAACATGAAACTGTATGATTTATTTAAAGGCGTTGATTACGTCGGAGAGTTCACTCTTGACGAGATCATAGCACTTACCGGGGCACACAGAAGCACACTTCTTAACAGCGTGGCTCACGGAGTTCTTGTAAATGGCCTGTGGGACGTCTCGCCGGTTCAAGACAGGACTTTAAACAGAAACATGGATTATTCCTTGCTTAATCAGTTTGAAGCCGTTACAAAGCAAATTAGGAGGTGTGTGGCACATGAGTAGTAAGTTGAAGGCCAGGCCACGGAAACAGAGGTTCCCTCTTGCACAGTCTAATCAGGCGGCTCAAGCGTTCGGGCGAGCAATGGTCAACTGTCAGAGCCAGATCAAGAGCATGGAAAAAGAAGCCTACGAGAACGGATTCAATGACGGAGAAGATTGGGCTGATACGATTAATGTCGTTACAACCATGATGGCTCTGAGACGCTTATATGGCTTTTCTACGAAGCGATTGCTTGATGTGGTAAGAACTACCAATGGGTATGTTGAAATGGCAAACAGGGGCGAAATGAGCGTTCTGAGCATGATGCAGGACATTGAAGAGAACACAGATGTTAGATTTGATGAGATGAATAAGAATCTGGTTAAGAAGATGGGAGTATAGATGAGAGATTTAATCATAGATTGCTTTGCCGGCGGCGGAGGGGCATCTGTAGGAATCGAAATGGCACTCGGCAGATCAGTAGACATAGCAATCAACCACGACCCCGACGCTATCCTGATGCACAAGACAAATCATCCTGGAACACTGCATCTGACAGAGGATATTTTCAAAGTAGATTTGCAGAAATATGTCGGAAATCAGCACGTAGCGCTGATGTGGGCTTCTCCGGACTGCACAAGCCATTCAAAAGCGAAAGGCGGTCAGCCGAGGAAACAGGGGCTTCGCATTCTTCCATGGGCTGTATATAAGCACGCAAAAGCAATTCTCCCAGATGTAATCATTATGGAGAACGTGGAAGAAATCCAACAATGGGGACCATTGGATGAGAAAGGACATCCGATCAAGGAAAGAGCCGGCGAAGATTATCGAAAATTTATTTCAGCAATGGAAAATATCGGTTATGAATTTGACAGCCGGGAACTGGTAGCTGCGGATTATGGAGCACCGACTACAAGGAAACGTTGGTATGCAGTGTTTCGCAGAGACGGAAAACAGATAGTATGGCCAAATCCTACGCATAATCGTTTCGGAACAGACGGTCTGAAACCATATGAACAGTGCGGAGACTACATTGATTGGTCAGACTTAGGCAAAAGTATCTTTGACAGAACAAAGCCACTGGCAGAAGCAACGCAGAAACGTATCGCAAATGGAATAAAGAAATATATCATTGATAATCCAGATCCATACATTGTGAAGAACAAAGATGCATTGGCATTTATTATTCAGTATCACGGAGAAACCAGGCAAGGCGATTCCAGAGGGCAATTACTGACTGAGCCAATTAAGACTATTGATACATCAAACAGATATGGTCTCGTGACAGCTTTTATCACGAAATATTACAAGACTGGAATCGGTCAGGGATGTGATGAGCCGTTGCATACGATAACCACATCACCCGGTCATTTCGGTGTGATATCCGCTTTTCTAGTTAAATATTATGGGACAGGATGCGGACAGGTGCTTAATGAGCCACTCGGGACTATCACCACAAAAGACAGATTCGGACTAGTAAATGTTCTGGTTGACATCCATGGAGAAAAATACATTATTTCAGATATCTTTCTCAGAATGCTAAAGCCGGAAGAATTAAAGGTGATGCAGGGATTTCCAAAAGATTACATTATTGATCGGGATTACAAATGGAGAAGTTATCCGATTGCGAAACAAGTAGCAAGAATTGGAAACAGTGTTGTGCCGGTTATGGCAGAAGCACTTGCGAAAGCAAATTGTCCGTACTTGAAAGTCGGAGAACGCAAAGCTGCACCGATGATTTATATGCAGAATAATGGACAGGTAGCATTTGGATAAATCAATAATGGAGGACTGCACAATAGCGTGTCAGTTGCTTACATGGGGAAAGTGAGGATGACAAGAGGATGGTAATAGGAAAATTAAACCCGATAAATAAAGATGATTTAAAAGTCGGAGACGTGGTTGGAGTCGCAAGAGAAATACGGTGCGGATGGGGAACAAGTTTTAGACACGTTATGGTGTACCCGGCAAAGATCATTCGTATAACTCCTAAACGAACCAAAATCGAAACCGACAAGTTTGGAGAGCACGATAAATATGAAGTGTTTTACAAATACGATTCCGAAGCCATAAAAGAAAGTGAAATGGCAAAGAAATTTAAGGAAATCAATGATGGTGTATATATCATTGAAAATTTTGAGTATTTTGTAGAGGTGGAAGGATGAGCAATAAACGTAAAATATACAATTACATAAAAAGAACAATAAATCCATACGGGAAACCTTTTGAAGGAACGGCTTACGAGTTGGGACTTAAAATCATGGATTATATCGAAAATATGGATGACGAGAAAGAAAATGGTTGGATTCCTGTCAGTGAGAGGATGCCGGAAGACGAAAGAGAGTGTCTTGTAACTCTTGAAAAGATATATGGAACACCTGAAACGCTTTTTGGGATTGCGAATTATTTAAAATTTGGTGATGCCGGATACTGGAATGAAAGGAAATATGGGTATCTTGAATGGGATAAATATTCAGATGGGCACGGAGGAACAAAGATGTACAAAGTTATCGCCTGGATGCCACTTCCAGAACCATATAAGGAGGATTAAATATGATTGAATACATTGATAAAGACGTCGAAAAAATTGGAGATGCCCTGAACACGTTGGTTCAAAAATGCGCAGAAGCAGGTGGGCACGAGCTTGAATGCACCATATCTTACGACGGTGATCTAAAACTTGATTGTTATTTTACTTTTGAGGCGCACAAGGAGGATGAGCCATGATCACATTCTTATTAGTATTCGCCCTTGGAGCTATATTCGGAGTGGTTGGTCTTGTATGTGCAGCGATCATGTACGACAAGCACCACCCAGACGAATAGAAAGGAGAACGATATGCTGACAAGGAATAAAAAACTGAAAGACTACGGTATTCCGGCAGAGGACATTGAAAAACTGAATACGATGCTGAAAGACTTCCCGGCAGAGTACGGATACCTGCTTTCCGGTGCCGCCTTATCAGCTTGTCCGAAAAACACGGTGATAGCGGATATGGTTATTGAGAATATTCTGCACCGGAAAAGTTACAGGAAAATCAGCAAAGAAAGATATATCCCGATGAACCCGAAAGACTTTTATGGATACAGACGCAAGACCGTCGCTGTACTGTATGAGAGGATGAGATTGTTGGGAGTGTGGGAGGATGAGAGATGAGCAGACTGATTGATGCAGACGAATTAATCAAATACATCAAAATTTGGGAAATTGGCACAAGTATTAGTTCTGACCAGAAAGAGTTTATTGATTGCATTAATAAACAGCCGACAGCTTTTGATGCGGAAAAAGTTACGGAATCGCTTATGGACAGATTTCGTGTTGTTTCCAATGATGAGGACTTGGAATGGAACAGAGCTATAGATTATGCTATTAAAATCTTAGAAGGTGGTGGAGTTGAATGAGAGAAATTCTTTTCAAGGCAAAGCGGGAAGATAACGGCAAATGGGTTGAGGGATATTATCAGAAAAGATATGACCTTTTAGGCAACGAAGAATATTTAATCTTCCACGCTGATAGTTATAACGTATGGGAATATGCGGAAATTGTTCCAGAAACCCTCTGCCAGTTCACCGGACTTTGCGACAAGAACGGGAAGAAAATTTGGGAGAACGACATTTTGATGTGTCATGGAACCCCAGAAGACCTTGTAAAAGCGATATTTGGAGAATTTGGTGTAAGAGATATTGAAACCGGATCCATAGTAGATAAAGTTATCGGATGGCATTACGAAGTTGTCCCAACAGATGCAATCAGTAAGTGCGAACCATTCTGTTGGTCAATGCCCCTGACAGAATATTATATCGACAGGTGCGAAATGGAAGTAGTTGACAATCCGGAATTATTACAGGAGGAATCAGATGAGCAAATCAGTATTAGTGATTGATACACCAGAGAAATGTGCTTCGTGTATATATGTTGGTATATTCCATTATTTCTGTAGAATAAATTGCAGAGATATTAAGGACATAAGTACTAAGCCTGATTGGTGTCCATTGAAGCCATTGCCGGAGAAAAGCACTACCGAGAATGATATGACGGATTATCAGTGCGGGATGGTCGATGGACGAAACCAGTGCATTGATGAGATTACAGGAGGGGATTCTGATGATTAAGAAAACATTATATACATGTCAAATCTGCAATACTGACTATGCGGATAAAGAAAAGGCTATTGCATGTGAGAAAGGCCATAAGACATTGGAAGGAGCAACATTTGTTGGTGAATATAAGCCAAAGGGAATGGTTGGTGATGGATATCCGATAAAGATAAGGGTAAAGTTCAAAGGTTCTGATAAGTGGGTTGTATATAAGAGGTGAAGTAGATGGAGAGATTAACAGAAAGATATGTTCCAAATGATGAAAAGAATGGAATTTCAGGGATAAAAGTATTTGAATCTGAGAATAAAATACCTCTTGTTAAAGTATTAAGCGGAGAATATTTATATACTGCAATTGAAAAGCTCGCCACTTATGAAGACTTAGAAGAACAGGGCTTGCTTGTGAGATTGCCGTGTCCTATTGGTACAACTGTATGGGACATATGCGGCATGGATATTCGGGAAAACGTGGTAAGTGGAATTGAATGCGTCAAAGATGGTAAGCAGTTTTTGTGGGCAAACCATGATGAATGGCTCGGAGAATTAAATGATTTGGTATTTCCCACCCGTGAAGAAGCAGAGAAGAAGTTGAAGGAGATGAAGAAATGAATAATAAACCTACACCAGACATAACGCCAAATCTTGCTATATCAGCATTCACGGTGCTGCATCAATATTGCAGCTCAATCAGTCCACATGACTGCATCAGATGTACATTCTATGAATATTGCCCGGAATGCTTCATGGGGTGTCCGGGAGATCAGGGCGAGGTAATCAGAAAATTACAAAGCAATGAATAAAATTAGAGAGTCGGTATTTACCGGCTCTTTTTTAGCACAAAATTTCTCAAACATGTACCACAACTTTTCTACTGACCTGTGATAGAATATACTCAGAAGTGTTACTATGGGGTTTTATAGCCAGAATTGAGGTGATAATATGGCGAACTTAAAAGCAGTTACAAGAAAACTCCAAAAAGCTATATTATCCACCGGATTAATCATAAAAATTGGAACGTCACAATTCTACAGCCATGAGCAGGAGCGGTTGATAACGGTAATAATTATATCAACACCAGTATTCAGGCCAACAAAGCGTGGCGAATGGAAAGATTGCGATTACGAAATACTCCGAACTGCATCCCAGTATGATGTGGTCATGTGCCTAAAAGAAATATGGGAGGCGGTCAGAAAATGATGGTGGGAGATAAGTATATATTAAATGGGGCAAGTCAACTTGGAATAACAAGAGAAGGAGAGGAAGTAAAAATACCTCCGTTTTCCGTCATAGAAAAAATAAGGGATAATTTTGCAGACAAGCTTAAATTTAGAAATATGTTTGTATTATGTAAAACTGGACAAGAAATAGATGTTAGCCAGAGTATTATTGAAAGATATTTTATCCCGGATGCAAAGGACGGTGGGTAAATGAATCTCACTCCTAAACAGAAAGCGTTTGTGCATGAATATATAAAAAATGGCGGGAATGCATCTGATGCCGCAAGAAGAGCTGGATACAAAAATCATGAAGTGGAAGGAAGCAGACTGATAAGAAATGATAAGGTTTTAGCATATATAGCTGAAAAACAGTCTCTCATCGAAAAACAAAAAGGCACTGACATCATGTCTCTGGCAGAAATTCAGCAACGCCGCTCCATGATCGCAAGAGGCGAACTGACCGATTCATTCGGATTTGCTCCGGACTTCTCCGATCAGCTTAAATCCATGAATGATCTGGAAAAAACGCTTGCCATAAAAGAAGCCAGAGAAGAGCAGCGGAAAGCAGAAGAAAAAGCCAGATTACAAAGTGAATATCATATTGATCTGGATATCGTCCCGGACGTATTCCATAAAATGATTAGAGATATCCGGAAAAAGAAGCATAGCGAATACATTCTCCCTGGTGGACGTGGTTCAATGAAGTCCTCGACCATATCGCTAATTATACCGGAACTGCTGAAGAATAATCCGAACATGCACGCTCTAATTCTGCGAAAAGTCGGAAACACCATCAAAGATTCTGTTTATGCTCAAATGAAGTGGGCTATTGATAAATTAAATCTAAATGAGGAATTTACATGCAAGGTATCTCCTATGGAGATTACGTATAAGCCCACTGGACAGAAGATTTACTTTCGTGGTGCTGACGATCCGTTAAAGATTAAATCCATCAAGCCAGAATTTGGATATATCGGTATTGTCTGGTTTGAGGAGCTTGACCAGTTCGCCGGACCAGAAGAAATCCGTAATATCCAGCAGTCCGCTATCCGAGGCGGAAACGAAGCGTATAAATTCAAATCGTTCAACCCGCCTAGAAGTAAAAACAACTGGGCAAATGAGTACACGGCAGAAGCAGAAGAAAAAGATGATAGTGCGCTGGTTGTACATAGTACCTATCTTAATCTTGATATCGAACAGGAATGGCTCGGAGATATATTCCTTGCTGATGCCGAACATCTGAAAGAAGTAAACCCGGCTGCTTACGAAAATGAGTATTTAGGAAAAGCTAACGGAAATGGCGGAAATATCTTTGAATACATCGAAGAAAGGACCATCACAGACGAAGAAATCAGTCACTTTGATAGAATCTATCAGGGCAATGACTGGGGATGGTTCCCGGACCCGTATGGATTCATCAGACTATATTATGATTCTGCCAGAGAAACCATATATTTTATTGATGAAATATATGAAAACAAGAAATCAAATGAATGGACTGCAAAAGAAATTAAACGGCGTGGCTACGATGATTACACGATCACAAGTGATAGTGCAGAACCTAAGTCAGTAAATGACTATAGAGATTTCGGATTGCCTGCTAGACCAGCAATCAAAGGACCGGGAAGCATTGAATACTCCATGAAGTGGCTGCAAAGAAGAAAACTTGTGTTTGATCCTGCCAGAACTCCGAATGCAAGGAAAGAGTTTAAGAAGTATGAATACGAGCGAGACAAAGACGGAAATATCATCAGCGGTTATCCGGATAAAGACAATCATCTGATTGATGCAACCAGATACGCCACAGAATCAATGTGGACCAGAAGGGGGAACAGTGCATAAAATGTTAGATAGGCACTTTTCAGATAAAATAAATAAATTCTTAAGCATCGGTTTAAAAATATATGGATCATCTGACATTAACGAAATCTTAAAAGTTGTAGAATATGAAGACATTATTGTGCGAGATACTTCTGTAAGATGGATGGATTTTAAAAGGTAGATTAAATGGGACTTATAACAACACTAAAAAGGTGGTTTAACATGATTTTCAAAAAACAAGCCGAAGAGGATTTTAATATCCAGGCAGCAGAATTCCCAGAGATGGAATCACTGATTAACCGGTGCGCGAACATCTACAGGGGTGTACCGGAATGGTTAGATGATAAGAATAATATCAAGACGATTAATTTTGCGAAATCTGTCTGCTCAGAGACAGCACGGCTCGCAACGCTGGCAATCGGCATTCAGATTGACGGTTCCGCAAGGGCTACGTGGCTACAGGAACAAATTGACAAGGCATATTTCCAGATTCGGCACTGGGTAGAGTACGGCTGTGCCTATGGAACGGTATTTATTAAGCCAAACGGTGAGAGCCTTGACGTATTCACTCCGGCAGATGTGATGATTGTAGATTACGACAATCAGGAAATCAAAGGGATTATTTTTAAGGATTCTTATACTGTTGGACGGAAATACTACACAAGGCTCGAATATCATAGATTTGTTAAAACCACCGTGGACGGCGTGACAACCTATCCGTACTATGTCTCCAACAGAGCCTATGTGTCAAAATCCCCTCAGAGCATCGGAGATAAGATCGACCTTAAACAGACCAAGTGGGCTGACCTCATGGCAGATACACCGCCGATTCTCAAGGCAAATGGCGAGAAGCTGGACGGGCCTCTATATGGAGTGCTGCGGACGCCGCAAGCGAATAACGTGGATATTAATGCACCATTGGGATTGCCGATTTTTGCCGAAGCTATCGAGGAGTTAAAAGACCTCGACATTGCATACAGCCGTAATGCCGGAGAAATATTTAATTCTCAGAAGATTGTTCTGGCAGATGATAGACTGCTGATGCCAAGCGGTACGCCTGTATCAGCCATGTCGCCACAAGGTATGGAGAACAGACGCAATGAGATGAACTTACCGCACTTTGTCAAGAATGTATTCGGACAGGACGAGAAAGAGTTCTATCAGGAGATCAATCCAATTCTCAACACAGATACCCGTATAAGCGGCATAAATGCCCTTTTAAGCCAGTTAGGATATAAGATTGGATTCTCTAACGGGTACTTTGTTTTCAACGAATCTAGCGGCATTCAGACGGCTACGGGAGTAGAAGCAGAACAGCAGAGGACAGTCCAGTTCATCAAAGACGTTCGAGATAAACTGGAATCCTGTCTGGATGAAGTAATCTACGCGCTGAACGTTTACGCTGACCTGTACGGACTTGCACCTGTCGGAGCTTATGAAGTTAATTATGACTTCGGAGACATCCTGTATGTCAGAGAAAATGACCGTGCAAGATGGTGGCAGTATGTGACTACTGGCAAAGTTCCGGCATGGTTGTATTTTGTAAAATTCGAAGGAATGACGGAAAGCGATGCGAAAGCAATGGTCAAAGAAGCTCAGCCAGACGAACCAACATTATTCGGAGAGGAGTAAAAAGATGGCAGATAAACCAGTAACAAGGGAAGAAAAATATCTTGCGTACTTGACGGGTGATTATACGGGGTGAAATTCCGAAGCCAATCACAAGAAAAGAGAAATATTTATACGAATTATGCTTAAAAGGAATTGGCGGTGAGATTTCGCCGGAAGAAATCAAGAATGCAGTAAATGACTACCTTGAAAAGAACCCGGTCAAGCCTGGAGCCACGACAGAACAGACACAGCAGATTGAGCAGAACAAGACGGATATTGCTTCTTTGAAAGCGGATATATCCACCAAAATCACTAAATTTTATGCATCAAATCAGGGCGAAACTCATATCACTGATTCTGATGACGGAAAGATTTAAGATATGATGCTGTATGGCAAATCATCACAGGATGGAACACCAACGCCAGAGAGTCCGGTTGAGATTAAGAGTGTGGTGAATCCGACTGTGAAGGTGCGTGGGAAAAATTTATTTGGCGGAAAAGCATTTGCGAATAAAATTGTAGAATTAGGTGGAACTCTTGATGAAGCGAATGGAAAGGTAAGTATCGCAGCAAGTGTAGTAAGCAATAAGACTGTTTTCGAATTTCCTGATGAATCGAAAAGCTATACTATTATTCTATCTGGAGAAAATATGAACTCTAATACGCAGTCTACGAACTTAAGAACGGATAAGGGAGCTTGCAACTTTTTCGTGGATAGATGTAGTATAACTACAGTAACTGGCGCAAAAAAGATTTTTGGAGTATATGAGACGCATACTGCCATATATGATTATGAAAAATGTGGAATATTTGAAGGTACTTTAACCTATGATGACTTCGAACCCTACCATGAACAGACCGTCACTCTCCCATATACATTGAATGCAATCCCTGTTTCAAGTGGCGGTAACGTCACAATTAATGGTCAGCAGTATATTGCGGATTATGTGGATGTGGAACGAGGAAAAGTAGTTAGGAGAGTTGATTCTTCTAAGCTAGATAATACGCAATCTATTATAGATAAAAACGAATGGCTATTAGCAGAGCCACAAGAAATTGACTTAACACAGGAAGAAGTACAGACACTTAAAACACTTGCGACATATTATCCAACTACAAACATATCTATCAATTCAGAACAGCTTGACGGATATACAGTATTTAATTATCCGATTTCAATGAAAAACGGATGGGATTATGTTAAGAAACAGCTCAATGACAATCGTGATTACATCTATGATATGGATTTGCAATCAGCAGAAGCCTATGTCAACAGCGAATATGCAGTAGCACTTACAGAATTGGAGGTATGATTATGTTATATAGAACATTATTAAA
>OLOL01000710.1_pt1 | contig 33119 bp, 48 predicted proteins | sample 1673081 | NCBI WGS metagenome assembly OLOL01 (sample SAMEA3136753, study PRJEB25190) | human gut metagenome
CAGTCACCCCCATTTCGTGCCATTGTTGAAAACTCTGTTGAAAACCTGTGGAAAGCCGTTTTGCTGGCGCTCGAATGAGTCGCACAAAACAAGACCGCAAAGAGAAGAAGCAAGAGAAAGAACCTTGCTTGTAAGGTTGACTAACAAGCAAGTACGGTGGGTTTTGGTTTTGGTTCGAAGAACCAAAACCCACCTCATCTTGTTTTGTTTTGTTTTGTTTTATGGTTAGGCGACCGTTTGCGAGTGGGTTTAGCACACCTAAAACCACTGGTTTTGCCTTGGGTTTGGCAATCATGCTTTTACACCTCCTGACCTGCTGAATTGTTGTTCTATGAGTTCTTGCGCGGTCTTCCGCCCTTGCGCCCGTTGGCGCGTTGGCGACCGAAATAAAGCGCGTTTTTGAGCATGCGAAAGTTCGTCAAGAAGCCGTCTTCGTCGCGTTCGAGAAGCCCTATATCCAACAGCTCTTCGACAAAGGATTTGCAATCCTTTGTCGCCATGTACTCATCGAACGCGCCAGACTGTCCGAAGCCCAGAACGCCCGCGAGAATAAGCTCGTCTTCCTCCGTCTCGAACGCTATACGGTGCCCCTTGGTAGCCGCCAGATATTCGCAGAGCCGCCACCAGCGCCCGTAGCCGTCATATCCCCGGCGATGAATGAGCCGTTGGCACTTCACGTCTTGCGAAGCGTTGGAATCGTGCGAGAAGAAGGCCATAGGCTCTTGCGCAGCGGTCGTTTCCTCCCTTGTAGGCATGTAGTCACCTCCTAACCGTCTTCCTCGTCGCAGATCACGTCTGGCGCGCCCTGCTGGTGCCATCCGTCCCATACGCAGTGCCCAACTTCGCGGCAGTTCGTCCAAACGTCGCGCCCAACGAACGTGCAGCACGTCTTGCCGCGATGCCGCATGCTTTCGAACTCGCATGCTTCGGGGTCTGGCATGGGCGGTTCGCCGAAATCGAGCGGCAAGGTTTCCTGCGCGCTATTCCTCTTCATCGCTTGAAATGTCGTAGGCAATCGAGCTGCCAACGTAGGTGAGCAGCTTTTGCATTTGCTTAACGGTGCTCGGCTCGGGCTTCGCGTCATCTTCAAGCAGGGTGTCAACCCATGCGAGGGTGCCGCGAACGATTGCGAGCGTCGCGCCCATATCAACGTCGAAGCCCTCGCCGGTCTTGGGATTGATGAGCGACATGCTGCCGTTAATGGCGAAGGTGCCAGCGCCAACCTTGGCGATTGTCTCGGTGATCTCTTTACGCTTCATGGTTGTTCTCCATTTCGTCAAATAGTGAGTGCTTAGTCCAGATGTTCATTTCGGGGTGACGTTCGAGCAGCCAACGCGCCAGAAGCGGCGTGATGGTGTTGCATATTCCGTATGTGTGCGGGTTGCCCTGATCGTCGTAGAACGTCACGGGATTGAGCTTCGCGCCGCCTTCGTAACGCTGCTTCTCGATGAGGTATTTAGTCGAAACTCGGATGCCGCGAGCGTCGATAGCGAGCGCGGTAAGCTCGATTTCGCGCATAGCGTCCGGGTTGATTCGCACCCACTCTTCGAAAAGCTCCATATGGTCGCGCGCCTTCAGCGGCAGCGGGCGCGGCCTGCGCTCTTCGCGCATGACCTTTTCGAGTGGCTGCGCGTAGTTATCGGTGTCCATGGCGCGGGCACCTCGCTTCACGGCTCATGACGCGGCGCAAGGCCGCTTCTGCTTCCGCCTTGCTCGCCGATGGTGCGACGGGTAGCATCTGGCGGAGGTAGACCCTGCCGATGCCCCGGTTTTCCGGCGTGCTCGCGTCTTCCTCTATGCGTGCCATCCAGAAGCCCGCGTTGTCGCGGTAGACTTCGGCCTTCATGACCAGATCACGCGCCACAAGACGCGTCCAACCACGATGTAAAGCGGGATGAGAAGCCACCAGCCCACGAGATCGCATAGCCACATGAGAAGTGCGGCGGCTGCCATGGGAAGGATGCCGGAGAGCGTCAGAGCGCCGAAAGCATACAATCCCCAGCGCTGCCAGCGCGGCATGCGTGATATGCTGTCCTCTGTCAATTTGCGTCCGCTGATTGACAAGCCCGTTCGGTGCTGCAACACCGTGCGGGCATCTTTCTTCGCAGCCACCACGCGATAACGAGAGCCGCAATCGCGCGGTAGAACTGCCGTTGCGCGGCATCTAGGCCGCACGGTTCGTGCATCCGTAAAACCACACCCAAAACCAACGGTTCTAATGTCGGTTTTCATGGTCTGAAACCTCCGTTTTCGAATAGGGTTTGATAGTGATCGTGCTGAAAAAGTCGAAGAGCGAGCGAGATACAACGAAGACGAAGAACGCAAACGCCGATACCGCTAGAGCTGCGTAAACCAAGTTTCCTAATACCGGGTTCAGCAGATACAAGCCGACAAGCAAGCCAACAATCAGCAAGGTTGCGACAAACGGAAGAATCGCCGCGATAAGGATTGAAGCGGCAATCATTAAGAAGCGCTTCATTCCTCACACCGTCCATCGTTGCCCATCTTGGCGAACTTATCTCGTATCCTTGGAGCGTCAGCGAGAACTGCGCCCGCCCAGCGCACGAACAGGCTCGTGACGCTCGACGCGAGCGGGTCAACGATGCCAAGCCGCGCAAGCTCGCCCCTGAACCAATCGGATGCAATCGAGAGGTTCCATCCGTCCGCCCCGCGAATGTCAAGACCGAGGAAATCGCCTAGGTACTCTTCGTGATCCTTGACCGCTTCGGTAAGCCTCTTCTCTACAACGTCCATGTCCTAAACCTCCTTCGGGAACGCGCAAAGATCGTTGGGCGTGCAGCCCAGCGCTTCCGCGAGCTTGCAAGCCGTCTCCAAAAGCGGCGCAGTCTCGCCGCGCAGGTACTGGCGCACCGCATCGACCGAAACGCCGGAAGCCGAAGAAAGCTGCTCGGCGTTCATATCCGCTTCGGCCATAAGGACGCGAAGCCGCTTGCGCACAACCTGTTTGAACTCAGGCATGGTTGACCTCCTTTCAAATCTACGAATTTCGTATGTCGTGCTATAGCCTATCTACGAATACGGAAGAAGTCAACAACAAAATACTAATTTCGTAGATTTGAGTACACGAAATTGGTAGAATGTGCGCCGAAGGAGGTAAGACGATGAGCTACACATTGCGAATGAAGGAGCTTCGAAAGACAAAGAAGCTGACCCAAAGCCAACTTGCTTCACTGATTGGCGAAACAGACAGAGTTGTTGGCGCATGGGAGCATGGCGAAACCGCCTTGCCATTGGACAGTGCCTATAAAATTGCCCTCGCCCTCGATTGCAGCGTCAACGATCTGTGCGGCTGGCCTAAAGGCAAAAACGAAGGCCGCGTGTTCGAAGACGATTTCGAGGAAGAATTGCTTAGGTGCTACCGAGAAAGCACGCCGGACAGGCAAGACAGGATTCTAGATACCGCCCGCGATGCTGCGGGCATGTCTAAAAAATGGCCGAACGTCATATGTCTGAAGCCAAGCAGCAGACGGCATAGAAGGAGGTAATAGGCATGACGGCAGAAGAGCGCTACGACGCGGCTTTCAATGAGTTCATGGACGCTGTAGAGAACAGCACCCTTGATGAAGAGCAGCGCAGCGAATACAAAGAGCTGATGCGCCGCGTATCTATGTACTCTGACACTATCGAGCATCTTTTTGAGAACATCGAGCATGTGAAGCGATTTGCGAAATGTGCCCCGGAAACGCTTCTTAGCATGCTTGTTCTTTCAGGCCGAATCGCTGAGTTGAACGAGATTAGGCAATAGAAAAGCCCTGCGCGACTTCTTGGCGGTCGGCGCGCAGGGCAATGGTCGAATTGAGCGCTTTAGCGCGCTCGCTTCAAGGAGTGATTCTAGCATGGTAAAGAACAGAGCTGCCATATATGCGCGCTTTAGCTCGCACAATCAGCGCTCAGAGAGCATCGAGATACAAGTTGAGAACTCGCGTGCGTTCTGCGAGCGCGAGGGTTTGCAGGTCGTTCACGAATACTGCGACTACGCGCAGACGGGGCGCAACATCGACCGCGCCGAGTTTCAGCGGATGATGAACGATGCCCGACACGGGCTATTTGATTATGTGGTGATCTATAAGGTAACGCGCATCATGCGCAACCGCGATGAAATGTCGCTTGCCCGCATCATGCTTCGCAAGGCTGGCGTAGAAATCCTATACGCTGGCGAAGACATTTCCAGCGGGTCAAGCGGTGTGTTGCAGCTCGGCATGCTCGAAGTTCTCGCCGAGTATGAGAGCGCGCTTGATAGCGAGCGAATTAGAGACGGTATCCAGAAGAACGCCGAACGCTGCATGGCGAACGGGCGCACTCTGTACGGGTGGGATATCGTAGAAGGCCGCTACGTCATCAACGAGCGTGAAGCATCGGTGCTTCGCAGGATGAAGAACATGTTGTTTGCCGGTAGCTCTGTCGCCGATATCGTACGCGCCGTGAGCGCTGAGCGAAGCAAGCGCGGTGCCAAGTTCAATCAGGATACCGTCACGAAGCTTCTAAAGCGCGTCCAGAACGCGGGTGTATACAAGTACGCCGGTCATGAAGTGCCGGACGGGATGCCCGCCATCTGGTCGCAGGCCGAACAAGATATGATAGACAACATCCTTGGCGACCGTCACAAGCCGCGCCGCAAGATCAACTCAACGCTAGAGTTCCCGTTGTCCGGTAAGCTCTACTGCGCAAAGTGCGGCGCTCCAATGGCGGGAACAAGCGGCACGTCATGCACTGGCGCGACGTATCACTACTACAAGTGCCGGAAGTGCCGCCGAACCGTGCGGCGTGATCTCGTAGAAGACGTTGTTTGTGATATGACCCTGCAAGCCGTTGCGCGCGAAGACGTTAGGCAGCGCATAGCAAGCGGCATGGTGACGTTTCAAGCCGAGCAACCGAAAGAGCAATCGAGAAGCTACGCGATAAAGAAGGAACTGAAGCGGATTGACCGCACCTTTGAGCGCATCTGGCAAGCGATAGAAGACGGCATCGCTCCGCCCGGTGGCAGAGAGCGCACCGAAGAGCTGAAGCAGCGCAAGAGCGAGCTTGAAGCAGAGCTGCGCATTGCAGAGAGAGAAGAAGCGTTCAACATCGGCGTTGACGAACTCATGCTGTGGCTCGATGATGCGGCGGAAAACCTAACGCCAGAAGTGATCTTAGGCACCTTCGTTCGATTCGTTGAAATCGACGGGAAGACGCTAAACGTCTACTTTGCTTTTGACCACTACGGCGATGATTTCAGGCCGAAACAGAAAAAGGCCGAACCATGCCCCGAAGGGCATAGTTCGGCCAATTATCCTATGGTGGAGCTTATGAGAAAAACGGCGAACTCCACAAGCACCGCCAACCGCGCAGCTATCCAGCTTGATACTTGCATAGTTAGAGTATCGAAAAACTGGTTTGTTGTCGTTGGCACGTGCCAAAAATAGCAATTTCCGGTGTTTGCAAAACACCAGATGGGCGGCTTGCTGTAAGCCCGTCTAACGCCAGAAAGCGGGGCACCCCTTGTCAGGGTACCCCGCTTGAACACTAATAAGAAAGCTTCTGGCCGGGGTAGATCGTATAAGGTGCCCCAATGCCGTTCTTGCTTGCGATGGTGTGCCAGTCGATACCGAGCGAAGCGCCAATCTCGCTGAGCGTGTCTCCGCTCTTGACGGTGTAGACGCGCGCAGCGCCAACGCCCGCCCTCTGGTTGACGATTGCCTGAACCTCGCTGAAGCGGTCGCCCAGAACGTCGCTGCGCGTCGGCACAACGCCGAACATTCCGCGTCCCACATCATCTGCGAGCTGAGAAGCGGAAGCGCCGTCAATGTAGTTGATGAGGTCTTGCACCTCTTGGTAACGGTCGCCGAGCTTTTCGCGGCGCTCATCGTCAACGCCATACTCGCCGCGCATGACCGCTGCTGCAAGGTCAAGCGTCGTGCCCTCCGGCGAAGGCTCGGCGACCTCTGCGGGCGGAACGTCGGGCGCTGCCGCGCCGGACGGGTTGGCAAACTTGCCCCACGCTTCGCGCGTCATATAGGCGATATCGAGATCAAGCGGCGCGTTGAAGCCATTGAGACGGCCATTCGACGTGTACTGGTGGATTGCGCAGCTACCCCAAGCGCCGAAGCCGCCATCGGGAAGCCACGGCGAAGACTGGTAGCCGGTGCGGTTGTTGTTAGCGTACTGCGCAACCCAGAGCGCGTGATTCGGCGCGATCTTCGACCAATCCTCTTCGGTGCAAACGCTACGGCTCATATAGACGATGCAGCGAACGCCGGTCTGATCGTAGACGTAATCGAGGAACTGCTTTGCCTTGTCGGTGCCGATGCGCCCGTACATCTCGTAATCGAGAACGGGAATGCCGTTGCCGAAGTAGTTACGGCAGCTTGCGACGAAGTGCTTAGCCTGAGCGATGGGGTCTTCTCCGTTCATGAAGTGATAGAAGCCCCAGAGCTTGCCGAGTTTGATAGCCTGCTGAATCCACGGGTCGCAGGTGTTGTGAACGATGGTGGTTCCCTCTGTCGCCTTGCAGATAACAAAATCGCAAGGCACCTGCGCGAGGTCAAGCCCGCGCTGGTAGTTAGAAATATCAATGCCGTTGAGTGCCATAGAAGCCCCCTCTGATGCAGTAGAAGTAATGAAAATCGACCTGCTCTAGCTCTTCGAGCGTGAAGGCGCGCGCTGAGTTCCCAGCGCTCGCCGGGTCGCGTATCCAGTAGCCGTCATCGTCTGCGCGCCAGATAAGCACGACGTGCCCGCCGTAGTCCCTATCGCCGAGCGTTCCGCTCATGCCAGCGAAGGCAAGCCACCCATCGGACACGTTTTGAAGGACGGGTGCGAGATCGTAAGAAATCGGCGTGCTCTCGATGCCGTATTCCGGGTAATGCTCGGCAATCCACGCGCAGAACTTGCCGGGGTCGTTAACGCCATCGGTAAGGCACGTGTCACCCACGAACGATGCGAGCGTGAGCGGCGTAATGTCCTGAAGCGTCATGTATTTGACAGCCATAGCCGCGCATGTAAGGCCGCAGCCGTGGTCGCCGATGGTTCCGCCCGCATAGGGTATGTAGTCCCATTGCGGGTCAGTCTGAAGCCATAGCGGCATGCTGTTACCCTCTGCAATCGGCCTATCGACCACGATTGCAAGGCGGTCTTCCTCAGCCGCCGCGTAGCCCTCTTCGCGCGCTTCAGCGAGCGCGCCCGCGTCGCTCTCGATATGGCCGACGATGAGCCAGCCGCAGAAGAGCATTGACGCGAGCACGCCGGAAAGCACGAGGGCGACAGCCTTTAGCCTACTCATCGCGCTTCGGCTCGGTGTAGGTGAGCGCTTGCGCGGAATCGCCAACGCCCGCCGTGGTCGGGTCGGTCACGATGCCAAGAATCGCGAGCACGGCGAAAAGCGCGTTGATGATCGCGGCCAACTGCTCGTTCAGAACGCCGAAATCCCACTGGTAGCCGAACGGCGCGGCGACCACCTGCGCGAGCAGCAGGACGGCGGGAATGAGAGTCAGCCAGAACGTCTTGTTCTTGATACGTGCGGTGAAGTTAATCATTTCAGTTCTCCTTTTCATAGATGAGGTCTACGCGGTCGTAGATGTGATCGACCTTGTTTGCCATGTCGTGCGAGTGCTCGCGCGATTCCCTGATTTCGTCGTGCAGCGCCGCCGTGGAAGCCCTGAGAGATTCCATAGCGGCTTGCAGCCCTTCCGAAATGTTGTTGCTACGCTCCATCTGCGCAGCGATGCGGCCTTCCATTTCCGAGCGCTCGCGGTCGCGCTGTGCGCGCTCGTTGAGTTCGTCGCGCTTGCGCTCTTCGCGCTTCAGCTCTAGTTCTGCCTGCCGCGCCGCGTTTCGCTCTTCAAGCTCTGCCTTGCGCTCGTTGTTGCGCTGGTACTCGTTAAGCAGCTGCTTTGCGAGTATTCCGAAACCGATAGCAACGAGGAACGCGAAGAACCATTCGGCACCGAAGGCCGCTGCATGGTCTAAAACGCTCTCCGCCACGTCAGCCCTCCGTCACCTCTCGCCAGACGGTTTCTGTGCCGACAGCCCCCGGCTCCCAGACGTTGTTTGCAACGAGGGATTCCCAGACCTTGCCGTTGTGCTTGACGCGGGCACCGAGCGGGTAGGGATTCGTAGAATCAGGCTGCACCCATTCGGGCACTTCCTCTGTCGGCGTGTCGGGCGTGCCAGCTTCAAGCACCTTCGCCCAAAGGCTCGGCGCTGCCGTTGGTGACCAATCAGGCTGCGAAGTGTGCGCCTGAAGGCACGTGTAAAGCACGCCCTCGAAGCTCACGCGCTCGCCCTCGGAGTAGGCGTGGCCGTCGCCGTCCCACGCCGCGAAAAGCGCGGGGAACTTCGCCGCCACATCGCTAGAGAGCGACGGCGCTTGGCCGTCGAAAATGGCGATGATCGCGCGAAGCTTGCCCTCTTCCTCTTCGGTGAATGCCATGTGTTCCCCTTTCTCTCGCAACAAAAAAGCCCCCGCTAATGCGAGGGCTTCGATACCTTGCTATGTCGGCTTCCTCAGCCGAAAAGCTCCTTGTATAGCGCGTCCATGCGCTTTACCGTCTCGTGCGCGCTAAGGCGCTTCATGCTGCCGCGCCACGACTGGTAGGATTGGTTGACCTGCTCGACGGTCATAATCCCCTTGGCGACAAGCGCGGCTTGCTTCTTCAGCTTGCGCCGCTGCCGCGTCACGGAGGAACGGCACGGGCGAACGACAACCTTTCCGCCCTCGCCATATGAAAACCTCTTCTTCAGGAACACGAAGCCGCGCGTCAGCTTCACAACGCGCGTCTTCTTGCGGTTGATGATGATTCCCAGATCGTCGCAGAGCGCTTCGATGCGCGAAAGAGCGTCCCAAAGCGTCTGCTTGTCAAGGGCGATGCAATAGCTATCGTCCATGTATCGCCCGCTCGCCAAGATGCCCGGAAGGGACAGCATCAGATGGTCAACGGGCGACGGCAGGGCGACGGCTAGAATCTGGTTCGGCTCGCTGCCAAGACCCAAGCCGCGCGCCGTGAGCGTCTATCTGGTCGCTCATGACGCGCTTAACGCGCTCATCGTCAATGGCTCGGTCGATAAGGCACTTGCATGCGTCGTGGTCGATGTTTGCGAAGTAGTCCGCGAAATCGACCTGCAAGATGTAGCCTTCCGCTCCATGCTTTCGGTGGTGCTCGACAAGCTGGCGCTTCATGCGTCGAATCGCGTAGTCGGTGCCGCGCCCCTTGACGTTCGCTGTGCATCCCTCGGTGAGGGTAGGCCAGATCGCGGGCGCAAGCGCGTGACGGCTCAACGATTTCTGTATAACGCGCTCTGAGAAGTGGACAGAGCAGATGTGACGAAGCTTGCCGCGCTCGAACAAGTCAAACTCAATGAAGCCGCGCCGGAAGTCAGCGCCCGTGAGAAGGTCGCGCCGTGCTCTCATGATGTTTGGAACGACGCGCGCCATGTAGCGCTGAACGCTCGATTTCCAACGCACGCCAGCGGCAGCGCCGTTGGCGGCATCGTATAGGTTATCGAGATCGGCGACAGCTTCCAGCGTGCAACCCTCGATGCGCCTAGCCCGGTTCTCAGCGCGCTTGGCATCGCGCCTTGCGCGCCGCGCAGCCCTGCGCTCTTCAGAGTTCATGAGGGCACCCCGCGCGGCTCGCAATCGGCATCCAGCAGCCGCTTGACGGTTGACCATGAAACGCGGTCGAACGCCGAGAACCGCGCCATGCAGGCAGCGAACGGCAACCGTCGCGGGGTGCATATTTACGGGCTTGCGCCCGATGGTCGCCCCTTCCTTCCTCAAATGCACGGCGCGCGGCGCTTCCGGCCGCACGGTCTGGCAATGCTTGGGAATCACGGCAGCGGGCGCACCCAGTCGTTCGTCGGCGCATTGTTGTTGGCATTGCCGTTGCTGTTGACATTGCACGCGCTAGACGAAGACCCGCCCATGACCGACCGCAGCCACCAATTGACGCGATGATTTCCAAGGGACAACGCGCGAACATTCTACCCCTTTCCAATGAGCTTCACGCCCGCGCGAGCGCCCTTTATGAGCTTTATATCGTTCTCGATGCTCTCTGAGATCTCTTCGAACTTAGCCACCTTGACGGGTAGCTTCATCGCAAGAAGGCATTGCAGGTCTTGGTAAAGCTGGTTTAGGTCTGCCAAGGCAAGCGTCATGTAATGCTTGCGTTCCTCGACGTTCCGCTGTGTGTTCGGGTAGAAGGCATCAGCCTTCACAAGGTTGAACACCACGCTTCGCGCCGTCTCCGCCATGGGGACGGCGAAGATGAAGCGATAGGATTTGGGCACCGCGCCCGAAGTGACAAGGCGCGTCACCTCGTTTCGAATCGAAACCGCAGTGTTGAAATACTCGAACGTGCTTAGGTTGCGGTTCCGCACATATACGCCGCTCAATTTGCAACATCCCCCCCTCCGTGATTTTCAAAAAAATACTTCGCCCGCGCTTCGCGCGGGGAAGTATGGGCGCATGCGCAAGGCATGCGCCAGACCTGTACCATGTACGGCTGATTTTATCAGCCTAGGAGGAAGCACGGCAGCGGGCGCACCCAGGCGTGCGTCGGCTCACCGCTGGTGGCATAGCCGTAGCTGCCGACATCGCACGCGCCAGACGAAGACCCGCCCACGACCGCCCGCAGCCACCAAGTGACGCGACCGCCCGCGATGCGGCTTGCGGTGTCGGTGAAGATGGGGAACTGCGAATCGAAGCCGACAGAGTAGCCCTTGCTGCCCCATACTGGGCACCCGTAAACCTCCATCTCTGAGGGCGACCAAATCTTGCCCAAGTCCGCCCAGCTCCAACCGCTCGCTTCGGTGAGCTTGCCCGAAGACGAATAGCGCTCTTCGAGAAGCACGCGCTGCGCGAGAATGGCGCTCTGAAGCCTGGACGGCAGCGCGGGAAAGAAATCGTTGATCTCCCAATCATGGAGCTTCGAGCACAAGTAAGGGTGCTTCTCTTCGGCGGTGCCGTTGTTGTCGTTTGTCTCGCGCCACTGAAGGTAGCTCGTGTTGGATGCCTTGTCGCCCTTCACGGTGACGGGCGCTTTCGGCACCATGACGATATGATGCCCCTTCGCGGTGTCTCCGCACTGGTAATACTGGTCGATAGCGCCGATGCGGTAGCGCACCGTCTGCGCTGGCACGTTAGCGCCCTCGGAAACGGGAACGTCGATGTAGTCTCCGATGCGCAGACCGGCGAAGTTGGCGTTTCGCGCGCGGTTGCGAAGCCACGTGTAAATGTCGGTGCTGCCGATCTCGTTAGCGAAGACCGAAGCGAGCGAGCGCCCCGCGTAAGCGTTGATGTTGTGCTGGCGGTCGTATTCCTCGGCGGTCGTGACAGAATCGGCCTTGCTCTGCGCTGAAGTGTCCTTCAGGTTGTACGCGGTGCCATTGATAGAAAACTTCGACAAATCAGCCATTGATAGTCTCCCTTCTTAGTTGAGCGTCGCCGTCTCGCCGCTCATGGTGGCTTGCGCAACCGTGACCGTCTCGCCGGATAGGGCGCTTCGTCTGTTTGTGGGCATGTACGCCGTTTCTCCAAGGACTATGTAGCCGTCCTGAAGCTCGACAAGGGCTGTCGCAAGCGTCGCGTTCTCGTCGCGCAGCTCTTGCACCTCGTCATCTGACGGCGGTTCGATAGCCGCGATAGCGTTTGCGATATTAAGCGCGTTCTGTGCTGCGGCGGTGGCATCCTCTGCTGCGCCGTTCGCCGCGCTCGCCGCGCTGTTGGCGTTCTTTACCGCCGTCTCTCCACGGTCGATGAGGTCTTGAACGGCATCGTCCCAGTTCTGCGCGGGCTGCTGCCCGTCAAGAGCGCTGCGCAGGATTTCTATTGCGAATCGCTCTGTCGAATAGGTCTTGCCGCTCTTCGTGATCGTGAAATAGGCTTCGTCGGTGTAGCCGGACACGCTGCAAAGCTTCGATTCGTCAACCGTGATCGTGGCGGCGTTTCCGCTCACCGAGCATTGGCCGCGATAGTAGTTACGTTTGTTAGGCAGCAGCACGACAAGCCATGCCGTAGCACCTGAAAGCGCGAACTCATCGCCGTTGTCGTAGATAAGCGCCTTGATGGTGGTTCCGCCATCGTCGCCCTGACCAACCTTGATGCAGGTTCCCGCGCCCTCCTTCGAGATATCGAGTTCAAGCGTCCGTGTGTTGCTCATCACTCGCCGCCTTCCTCGACGGTGCCGTATGCAAGCGCGCGGAGGGCTTCGAGCGCTTCGGCGAAGCTCATAGCAGATCGCGCCTTGCTAGACACGGGCTGCACGTCCGCGCTCGCGGCGACGGCTGGCACGCTCGCGGCCAAAGCGTCGAACACATCGACAACCGCCCTCATGCGGTCATCGACGTACAAGGGCTGAACGAGCGTGAAGGGCTGATCGTCGTTGATTGGCTCCTTCACGTCTTCCGGCTGCACGACGGTTCGGTTTCCGTCTTCGTCAACTGCAATGAAAATCATTCCGTTGCTCGCGGCGCGGTTGATAAACTCTTCGTCGTATTCGGTCACCATCGCTTCGCAGTTGCCTATCGGGTCGTGCAGCATGTGATAAAGGGTCTTGCTCATCGTTCCTCCTAGTCGAAGTTGCATACCGTGCAGAAGCCGTCTACAAAGTCGATGCTTCGCGTTGTGTTCCACCATGTAATCGTGCCGTCGCCGTTATCCTGAATCTTGCTGATGTAATGCAGCGTGCATTCTTTCGTGATCGCATGCGTTGTCGTGGTGCTCTCGCTGCTAGATGCAGCGGCGGAAATAAGCGGCGTGGTGATTCGTATATGCTGGTTTCCCGTCAACTGAAGACCGGTCGTTAGCTTCCCGGTGCTAACGTTTCGCATGTGCGCTGAGAAGTCGATAGTCCCGATCTGCGTTCCGTCTTCGTAGCCTGTAACCTCGCCACTGGCAAGACGGATGAGGTTTGAAGCAGAACCGCATTCGAACGTACCGTTAGCGTCGATATTGTTTGCCGTCATGTAGTTTGTCGTAAGCGAACCGGTGTTGAGGTTCCACGTGCTGCGACCGTATCTGTCACTGATGATGCCCGTTTCAATGTAGGTGGCATTGATATAGACTTTGCCCCCGCTGAGATAGATTCCCTGCGTAGCGCCGTTGTTCGTCAAGCGATTGAAAACATCGCGTTGCGTGAGTGAATCGTCTAACGCGTCCACCTTGTCTTGCGCCTGTTTCTGCTCAATCATGTTGCTTGCTTGGCGCGCCGCAGAGTTGTACGTCTTGATGCTGGCGGCATAGTCGCTGTAAGCAATTTCGTAGAGCTGCATAGCGTCGTAAAGATCTTCTGCGGTCGTGGTGTCAAGAACGTTCTGAATCCTCAGAAGCAACTTCCCGTGAGTTCCGTTAGCACTGAACACCGCTTCGTATTGCGTCCGAAGAACAGCCTTGAACTGCGCATAGAGATACGAACTGTTGTATAGGCTGTTGTACTCGCTTTCGAGGTCTTCGCTCTCCTTTTCCACGGTTTGCAGAATCTTAGATACCGCCGCGTGCTCTGCTTCCGTTATGATTCCGTCTTCGGCTATGCCGTCCATCGTCTTATCGAGTTCGTCAAGACCGCTGAAAAGGTCTTCAACGCTCGTGTCGCCAAGTTTCGCGCCAGCGGAAAGCGAGAACTCGCCGCTGGTCAAGTCCCAGAAGTTGTTTCCCTTCTCGTCGGTCAGCAGACCGGCGCGCACGCGGTCAGCCTTCATGGTTCCAGCGTTGATAACGTCGGCAGTAACCATGCCGCCAGTGAAGAACGTTCGCCAATCCCATTGACCGTCTGACGTAAGGCCAGCAGCCAACCGCTGACCGCGACCGTTGACGTTGATAGCCCACATGTCGGCGGTCGCCTTGACCGGCAAACCCGTTTCGGGGTTCAGCGGTACGTTGCTCCAAATCTCGCCCAGCTCGAACGTCTCGACATGGTAGGTTCCAACCGCGTTGAACTGAGCGTTGAGCGCTTGCTGAAGCTGAATCAGCCACGATACCGACGTGCCAGCCGCAGCGTCGTAGAGCGCGTTTTGCTGGCTGTTGCTCTTCAGGGCGCTGTTGACGCTCTGCCACATGTCGGCCATCGTGTCAGTCAGCGTGCCGAACGTCACAGTCGCGTCGCCGGTGAGCAAGTCGCGCTCAATCTGAGACACGCGGCCATGAAGGCGCACGCCCTCGGCAGAAAAGCCCTTGTCGATGATCGCCACGTCATCGCCAACGCCCACGCCCTCCCACGAGCGCCCGAAGGCGTATAGGTCGATGACCGAAGCGGTGTAGGTTACTTTCGGCTCCTTCACCTGCTCTAGGTAGTCTTTCGTTTCCTGCAAGAGCTGCGCCGCGTCCTCGCACTGCTCGTTGACGTATGACGCGACGGCGGGAAGAATGCCGCCCTCGCCGTCAGGGTGCCCCCAAACGGTTGTAGCGTCGGCGTCCTCCACGTAGTCTTTACCGCCGTTGATATCGCCGAAAGTGAGACGGCGACCGTAACCGCCGCTCTCCGTTTCAACGCCCTTGCCGTATCCGTAGACGCGCGTTTTCGGGTTGTCGCTCGCAACGGAGCGCTTAACGGAAACGAGGTCTTTAGTCCACGTGAACCGCTTAGCGCTACTCTGGTTGCCGCGCTTGGCGCGCACGCCCACGCGGCGGCTAACGATGCTCGCGCCGTCGTGGACGATAAGCGTTTCAAGCTCTCCGCCCCACGTCTCGATGATTCCGGCCAATCCCTCACGCACGCTCTCATGGTAGAAGGTGCGCGAAGCGCTGCCGCCCTGATCGCACGTGCCAACCTCCCAGCGCGTGTCTGCGAGGATTGACGCGAGGGCTACCGCAACGCTGCCGGAAGGCCGCTTATCGTCCAGCCAGTCATCCCACGTCTCGTTCACCGAGTTGATGCAGACGGCTTGCGTCTCAGGCGCGCCGTCATCGTCGTGTACCCTGTCGATGGTGTCAACGATGTGTTCGTGACACGTGCCCTGAAGGTCAATCCAAACTATGCGGTCGCCCTTCACGAGGTCTTCGGCGCACGTGATGCCCAGCTCGTCGGTTCCGTCCAGCGCGTCGGTGTGCGTTGCGGCGCTCACCGTGAGCCGCCCCAGATTGTCGCCCCAACGGCTGAAACGGGTGAAGCCTATACGTCTAATTAAAGCCATCGTTCCACCCACTCTAGTACCGCCGTACCGCTGGTGATGTTCAGGTGGCACCGCCCGTTGATTTCGAAGTAATCCGAATCAATCGTTACCGGCGCGGTCTGGTTGTTGACCGTCGCGTGCTCGGTCGCCATGTCAAGACGTATGGTGCTCGAAGACGTGAGCGGCGTATTGACAGCCACGAACTCGCCGGTATCGACGTTCGTAATCCGCCACGTGCTGCCAGCGGAGGGCTTCGCCGTAACTTGCAGGTGAGCGGGGCGGTTGCCGCCAGCGTTGACGTAGACGTTGCCAGCCGAAACCTCCATGCGGCGCTTCTGTCCGTAATAGTCGGGGTCGCCGATATGGAAAGTCACGGTGGTTGTCGGGCAATCGTCCGTGATCTCGTCTAGGTCGGTGCTGCCGCTCACGATTGCGAGCAGGTAGCGCGTCGGGTCATCGGGAAGGTAGAGCGGCGCGGGTTCGTCAGTCCAGAGAGCCGCCGCGAGCTTGTGCCGCATCTCCGCGACCTCGCGGCGGTCTTCAGTCCTAAGCCAAATCTCAACGGGAAGGTCGTAGCCGCCACGGTAGGCACTCTTGAAGACCTCGCCATGCCGCCCCGGCACGCTCTCGAACGTCGCGTTGACGGTCGCCATGATGGGGCGGCGCACCTTGCAGTAAACCAGCTTCGATAGGTCGGTGCCGTTAAAGATGATTCGGTCGTGCTGGTTCCTAGTCCGTCTAAGTTGCAACTGGCACCCCCCTTTGCTTCAGCCTGCTTGCGATGCCAGCGCCGATCTGCTGGCCTGTCTCGTATGCGTCCACGCCGTCGGCGACCGTGGCGTAAACCGTCACGGCGACGTTAACGGGCTGGCTCGGCGCGTCGGCAAATCGCGAGAAGGCGCGGTTTACCGATGTTTCGATGAAGCCTTGCAACTGCTTCTCAGGCGCGATGAACTCGCCGCCCGCTTCGCCAACGCCGACGATTGAAGGCTCATCGAAGTAGCCGCCGCGCGCGTACCAACTGATGCTCACGCTCGGTAGTGAAATCGGGCCGAACTCGTTCCAGCTCACGTTGAAGTGCGGAAGCTTTGGCTTCGGAATGCTTATCTTGATTCCGCCGAAGGCGTTCATGATCTTCTGCGGAATGCTCGAAATCGCGTTCCATGCGCTTTCGATAGGGTTCTCTATGAAGCCCCGAATGCTGTTGAACACGCCTTGCACCTTCGAGCCAAGGCCGGGGAATCCCAGCTTGTCGCCGATTCGGTCTGCGATGCTAACCGCCGTGCTCTCGGCAGCGTCAAGTTTCGAGCCGATGTTGTCTTTAATCGCGTTGAAGGCGTTTGCCGCTTGGCTCTTCGCAGTCTCCCAGTCGCCGTTCATTGCGGCTTGCAGAGCGCCAGCCGCCGAGCTGCCAACGGTCTTCGCGGTGTTCATGTCGTTCTGAACCGTGGAAGCGATTTGCCCGAAGGCCGAATCGGTGTTGCCGGTTAGATTGTTCCACCAGCTAGACACGGTATCGACCGCGCCCTGTGCGAGGTTCCCGACGTTGGTTTTAAGATCGTTCCAAGCGTTCGAAGCGCCGGTTTTGATGTTCTCCCAAGTGTCGGAAGCGCCCTGCTTCAGCTGCTCCCACTTCTCGCCAACGCCGGTGCAGAAATCCGAAACGCCGGTGCTGACCTGCTCCCAGATTCCGCCCCAGAACTCAGGCACGCCAGCGAAGAAATCCTGCACGGCTTGCCACTTCTCAGAAATCCAGCCGGTGAAGTCAGACCACATCTGCTTGCCCGTCTCGGTCTGCGTGAAGAACCACGTAAGGCCAGCGACGGCGGCGGACACGGCGGCAACGCCAAGGCCGATAGGGTGAGCGGCGATAAGCCCGGTAAAGCCCGTCCAGCCGCTAGAAAGCGTGCCGGTGAGCATGCTTCCCAGACCGCCCGCCTTGGTGACGATGTTAGAGAAGCCGGTTCCGATCTTGCTTAGAAAGCCCGTGTCACCCATGAGCTTCTTAGCGCCGCCCCAAAGCTCGCCAGCGGTCTTGAAGGCGCTTCCCACGCCCTCTGCGGCCTCCATCGTCTTACCAATGGCGGTTGTCACGCCGCCGAAGGCGACCGCGCCGAGCGCGAGGTTATTAACAAGCGTCTGCTGCTCTGGCGTTAGGTTCTTGTACCAGCCCGTTACGGATTCGAGCGCGGGCGCGAGCGTGTTAAGAAGGCTCGTCCCGATCTCGGTTACGGCGGTCTTGACTGGCATTGCCGCTTCGCCGAGTTCCTGCATGCTCTGGTTCATCTCGTTCTGCGCGTCGCGCGAAGCGAGAAGGTCTTTGTTCGTCTCTTGGTACTGCCGTCCCGCGTCCGCGTAAAGCCCGGTAAGCGTCTCGGTGATGAGCTGCGACCGCTCCTGCTCGCTTCCGCACGCGGCAAGAGCAGCGTTAAAAGCGTCTTCTTTTGTCTGACCCTCGGCGACCGCCTGATTGAAGGCGGCCTGAGCCGAAGAGTGACCGGACAGCGCGGCGCTCCACTGCTCGGCTGATGCCGTAGACCAGTTGAGAGCGTCGGCAAGACCGCCCGTGACCGTGCCGGTGTGCGCCGTCTCCTGCGCGGCTTCCGCGAGGTTTTCAAGTGGCAGAGCGTCGCCGAACGTGGCGTAAGCGCCAGCCGCAATATTCGTCCACTGCTGCAATTCCTGCTCGTTGGTGGTCAGGCGCGCGAGGTTCTGCGAAGCCTCGGTTGCCGTGTCGCTCTGCCCAAGGATGCGGTAGAACATGGCGTAGGTTGACGAAGCCTGCTCGGCTGTTCCGCCAGCGCTCACCCACGCGGTTTCGAGCTGGCCGCTCTGCTGTATGGCTTCCTCTTGGCTCGCCGCAAGCCCGGTCAGCGCCGTTGCCGCGCCGACAACCCCGCCGGATATGGCGGTGCCCGCGCTCGAAACCTTGGAACCGGCGCTAGATATGCTGTCGGCGTTGTCCTCGATAGCCTGACCGAGCTTGCCAATGGCCGTCTTTGAGCCTTCGGCCTGACGCGCGGTGTCCGCAAGCTCGGTGCCGTAGCTGTCAAGCTGGCGCTCGCACCTCACTATCGCGAGCTTAAGGCTGTCGTACTGCGCTTCTTCCTGAGCCGTGAGCTTAGCGCCGCTCTGCTTCTTGCTTTCAAGTTGCTGAAGAGCCTGCTTATACATGTCAAGCTGCTTCTTTGTTTCCTCAACAGACTTGTTGAGGGCATTCATCTTAAGCTCAAGAAGATCGGCGTTGCTTGGGTCGAATTTCAGCTCTCTGTTCACGTCCCGAAGGTTGCTTTGGGCGTTGCGCGCTTGCTTCTGAACGGATTTCAGCGCATCTTGAAGACCCGTCGTGTCGCCGCCGAACTTGATAACAAGACCCTTGTAGGAAACAGCCACGTAATCACCCCTCTTCGGTTGTCAAAGTCCCATGAGTGCTTGAAGCAACGCGCCCTCGCGGGTGCGCTGCCGTCAAGAACTCACTTCACGTCATGACCAGAACGCGGCTTCTGCCTTGCGCGCCTTCTCGTCCTCGTCGTAGTGCTCCGCAGCGTCGGCGTAGAACGCGTTGAGTTCCAGAAGGTCTTGAACCTGCCGGTAGCTCATCATCTGAAGGTCTGATAGCGTCAGGCCGCATTGCTGGCAGTTGTAGATGTATCGCGCGTCGCACGCGTCGCTAAGCTCGCTTGTCAGCGGCGGCGCTTTCCTCTTCGGCGGGCGCGGCTTCCACGTCCTCTTTCGCCGAAGGAAAAAAGTTGTCCTCGACAATTCGCATCACGTCGGAAGCCCAACCGTCCTTGCGCTCCAAGTTGTACGCGTCCGATGGGAAAGAAGAAACCCACTCATCGAATCCGGTATCGAACTTCGGCGTTGCGGTCTTGATGCACGCGTAGAAGATTTCGAGCAGCGGGACGATAGCGGGCACGTCGCTAGTCATGAGAGAACCGGCGATCTTAGAAACCGCATCCGCAATGTCCTTCGGGCGCTTCCTTCCGCCCTCGACAACCTCATTGAAGCATCGAGAATAGGCGATCGGCGTGAACGCGTTGAAGGTCGCTTCGTAGCTCTTTTCGCCAACCTTGATAAGCATTCGCCACCTCCTAGGCCGTCGGCGCAGTCTTGTGCGCAAGCTCGATGTTCACCGCATCGAAGAACGTTGCATAGTCGGCAAGCCCGGTAAAGCTGTCGTAACCGCTCGTGCGAATGTCGGTTGCGGGAATGGTGACGGGTCGCCATGTGAACGGATAGTCAAGCTGCGTGATCTCTGGCGTGTCCTGAACGGTGTTAAGCTCCTGCGTCGGCTTCGAGAGCTGGCACATGAGAAGGCATCGGCGGCGACCGAGCACGTGCCCCGGCTGCTCGCACATGAACGCGAACTTCTTAGGCGTGCGGTCGGCGCTAAGGATGGTTCGCCCGTCCTGCGCGATTTCGTAGCCCACGAGGTCTGCGATGAGCTGCCGCAGCTCGGCGGTGCTCTCGGTGTCGTAGAAGCTCATGGTTCCAGAGCCGCCGTTGTCCTGCTGCTTGTCAAGCCACGGTTCGTTGTCGGCGTAGCTCGTTGCCGTCTCAACTGTAGGCTCCATGCTGATAGCGACGGTGCCCGCGACGTGCACGGGGTCTTCGTAGGTAAGCGCGTCTTCGTCGGTGCAGATCGCGAAATGCGAGTTCTTCACGCCGAAGAATCCGTTTCGTGCCATTTGTTTTCTCCTAACTCTCGGCGACGTTCACAGTGAACGCCGCTTCGGTAAGCTCTTCTGAATCAATGTTCGTGATGCTCAGCGTGAACGAGCACTCTGCGGCTTCGAGCGCATCGCGTATGCGTTTCTCGGTCGCGTAGTCGCGGTGCCGCGTGTAGAGCGCGATATCGTAGGGCATCCACGAAAGGTAGGTGCCGTTGTCCGCGTAGGCCGCTTCGTTGTAGCCCGCGACAAGGCAGATGAAGGGCGGTGCCGGTTCCTCACCGTCAGCGAAGCGCTGGTTAGCCCACGGGATGCCGAGCGAATCGAGAACGCCGCAGAGCGCCTTTAGCTCAATCATCGTCCGTCGCCCCCCATCTCCGCGAACTCTCGCGCCACTTGGTCTGCAACCTTCCTGATAACGCCGTCGCCGGGAACGGTGCCGTAATCCTCGCCAGTCTGGTTCGTGATCTGGTGGCCGTTCTCCAACAGGTGCGTTAGCTGGTATCGCCGGTTGTGCACGGTGCATTCGGTGCCCGTCTCATCGGTCTTAACATCGGCCTTCCAGCCCTTCTTGTAAGCACCGGTGCGCACCTTGCTTTCTTGCTTCAACAGCTTTACGGCGCGCCTTCCGGCTTCGCCCGCGTTCTCAGCGAGCGCGGAAACGTTGTCTTCCACGCACTCTTTCATGCAGCTGCTTATGAACCGCTCGATGCTCTGCTCAGCCACGGTCGCCCACCACCTCAGCGAGCGTCAGGCGCACGAAGTCGGGGCTTGACCTGTCAACGCGCGCGACCGTGAGCCGCGCGCCGTCGAACTCGACTAGCCGCTCACCTTCGTATGCGCTCTTGCGAATCTGCAATACGGCTTCGGGGTGTACGCCAGCGGCAGCGGCGGCGTAGTAGGCGGCATCGCCCATAGAGAAGACGTTGCAGAACACCTTGCGCTTTGTTTCCTCCGTCTGCTGCACGCCGTATTCGTCCTTCTGGACGGTCTTAGCGATGAGCTGGCACGTGCCAGCCCACATGCTCATTTCACGCCCCCGAACTCCGAGCTGCCGCGCATCATGGTTAGCAGATCGTCGAAGCTCTGAGTAAGGCGGTCGGCATCGGGGTTGTCCATGCCGAAGTTCGCCTTGCAGTAGACCTTCACCGCGAGCCGAACCGTGCTGTTCGAATCGTCGGCGGCTACGGCATCGGCAACGCCGCCCGCGCGCATCGCGGCGCGGGCGGCTTCGATGAGGTCTTCGATCTCAGCGTCAAAGTCGGTGCAGTCGGCGGGAATCCTCAGCGCTTCGCGGCACGCGTCAAGCAGCTTCGGCTTCTCTGCCATGCGGCACCTCCTAAGCCTTAACGGCGGTGCCGATGGTGAGCTGGCCAAAAGACTTAGGCACGACAAGCCCGCCGTCGAAGAGCAGGTATCCGTCAAAGCAGCGCTTCTGAGTACCCGGCTCGACGTAGGGCGTAACGTCCACGCCGTCGAAGATGTTTCCACGGAACAGGTCGGGATAGCCCGCCTTGATGATGCCATCGGCCATAGAATCGTCGCGCTTAACGAGCTTGCCGAAGATATGACCCTCAACGGCGGGGTCTTCGGTCTTCTCGTCCACGAAGTAAGAGCGCCCGTTGGCATCCTCGACCATAGCAATGTGGTTCCAAATGGTGTTGCCGTTGGCGTAGATAATGCAGCCCTTCGGCGCGGGGTTGCCGTAGGTGTAGAGCATGCCCAGAAGCTTGGTGATATCAGCCTTCTTCAGGGTGCCAGCGGTGGCGCAGTTAATCTTGTTGCCGGAATCCATGCCGAGCGTGCCGTCAACAGTCTTGGCGTGGACACGCGCGTTGGCGGCGACGGCAAGGCGCGCGCCGGTCTCGTTGACGATGTACTGCTCAAAGCCGCTGATAGACTGAACCGCCATCTTGCGGCTCATCTTGACGGTCTTCTTGATCTCCTCGCCCGTAAGGGTGATGGTGTCGAACTCGTTCTCCTCCTCATCGGCGGGCGCTGCCCCCTCATCGGTCTTCGCAGCGTCACCAGCCTTGATGCTCTTATGACGGATAAGCTCGAACTGGTGCGGGAAGTTGTCCTTGTGGATATCGCCGTAGAGAACAGCCGTGTTGTCAATCAGCGTGAAAATCTGCGTCTGAAGCTCGACGGGGATAACCGCATCGGTGTTGCTGGTCAGATGCGTGAACGCGGTGCGGCGCTCGACAAGCGCGTTGTAAGCGTCGCGCTCAACCTGCGTGAAATCGGTGCCCTCGATGAGCTGCACGCCGCTCCGGCGGGCAATGTCCTTCACCCAAGCGCGGCGGGCGGCGGCGTTGTAGTCGGTCGTGTCGCGCACCTGCGGCAGAGCGCCGCGAGCGCTCGCGGAAGTGCCCAGCGGCACGGAATCGACGCGGCGGGCGCTGCCGTTCTCGATAGCGGCGCGCGCAGCGGCGACGGTCGCGGCGTGGCTGTCGCGGCGCTGCGCTGCGGATGCGTTTCGCTTCTCGATCTCGGCGGTAAGCGCGCTCATGCGCTCAGCGTCCTGCTCGGTCGGCTCAGTCTCGGTTCCGTCATCGGCGGGCTTGTACTTGTCGATAAGCCCCTGAAGCTCGTTAAGCAGGTCATCCATAGTCATTTCGTCCATTGTCCTAAACCTTTCTGCTCTTGGCGATTGCCAGCGTCGCCCTCGCGATTGCAAGGGCACTCTTACGGCGCGCAAGCTCCTTGCGCGACTGCTCAATCACTCCGTTGAGCAGGTTTCTTGCTGAAATCTCCGTATTGGGGTCAGCCGGAAGGCTCACCGCCGACACGTCGAAAACCTTTTTGACGCGCGTAATGGTCGTGGTGTGCGTGTCCCGGTCGTATTCGTCCGCGCCCACGCTGAAAGCCCACGACATGCGCGTAATAAGGCCGTTAGTAATCTCTTCGTAAAGGTCGCGCGCGGCCTGAGATCCGCTAAGGTCTGCCGCGATGAAAAGCCCGTGCTTGTCAGGCTCGACAATGAGCGTGTTGTTGCTCATGCGCGCAAGCACCTTGCCCGTATGGTCGTACTGCATGATAACGTCGCTCATGTCCGCGCCGTCGAAAGCGCCGGGGTCGATGATCTCGCGATACTCGTTGCCGTCCCAGTCGGTGAAAAGCACGTATGGGTCGTTGAATGTCGATGCGTAGCCCTCGACGTAGTAATCGGTGTCAAAGCGCTTGTTCGCGCTTCCGTCAGCCGTCCGCACGTTGAGCGGCACGGCAAGGGAACGGTATTGCCGCTCACTCGGTTTCGCTGGCATCGTCTACCTCCTTGCTGGTTCCAACGCCGCTGCTCGCGTCGATAGCGGCTATGTTTGCGTTCGTCTCTGCGGCCTGCGCCGCCTGTTCCGCCGTGTGCTCGCTGATGAGCGCAAGGTCGATGTACTCGCCGCGTATGACGTGCCGCTCTCCGCCGTCGTAGTGCGCCGATTGGAAAACATCGGCAACCTGATTGCCGCACCAGATTCCACGGTCGAACAGCGCGACCGAGACGTTAAGCTTCGTCGTGTTGCTGGCGAACTCTAGTCGGTTCGCGCTGAACATGATTGAGTTTCCGTGCGCTATCTCGTTCGACGTGTACGTCATGGAGGTGATAACGAACCCGAGCTGAACAGCGAACGGCTCGATGCGTCCTTCGTAGTAGCTGTTGAAGGTGTCTTCGTCCGCGCAGTTCGTGACGATATCCTCATTGGAGCCGAAGAAGCGGTAAGCGCTCTTCTCTATTCGCTCCATCTGCGCCGCATCGACCGTGTAGCTTGTCGGCGTGATCTGCTCAACGTCCGAAAACAGCTTGTCGTATACCGCGATTCCTCCCGCGTTGTCGGCGGAAAGCTGAGCGTTGAACGCCTTGCGCGCCCGCTCTTGGTCGCCTTCGTTTCGGTTCTGGCTCAGCTTGCCGATAAAGCGAATTGCCGCGCCCTGATTGATAGCCGCTTGCTCTGCTTCGTTCTGAGCGTGCATAAGCTCCAACGTCGGCTGAAGAACGTTCGTGCCGTCGCCGAACAAATCGCTTTGGTACTGGTGGCGCGTCATCACGCCGACGCGCGACCACTCGACAAGCACGCTGTCGCCGGTCGGGAACGTGAGCATTAGCCAAAGCTCGCCGTCAACGTCGTATGCTTCGCACTGGCTCGGCAGCACGGGATAGTACCCGGTGATCGTAAGTCCGTCGCCAGCGTCGATGGGCACGATAAGCGCCGTGTCGTTGACCTGAAGAATCGTCCAAATGCGCTTTATGAACTGCGGCGTGGTCATCCACGGGTTAGGCTGCTGCCTGAGAGCGCGCGCGGCGACAGGCTGAGCAGAGCCGGAAACCTCCGGCTTCAGCTTGCTTGCGTGATCTGCGCCGCTCTCGATGATGCTACGCGTAAGCTCTGCTTCGTAAAGCCCGCCCTGCCATGTCGTGAACGACGGGGCATATGCCGTGAACGTGGAGAAATAGCCGTTTACCGCTTGCATCTGCGGACGGTGGAACACCGCATCGAAGAGCGAACGCAAAAACGGTTGTGATATGCCCAACTCTAACCTCCTATCATCGCGCGGTAATCGTCCGCAATGTTCTTCATCGCAATGAACGCGTCGCACTCAGCAGCCCACGCGTCTATGCGGTTGCGCGGGTCTTGGTTCTTCTTGTCCGGCTGAATGTTTCCGTTCACGTCGGTTCGAATGGCGACGTTCGAGCGGCACCATTCGGCAATCGGGTTGGCGTTGTCCACGATGCGCCCTTCCTTGTAGAGCGCCCGAAGCTCCTTCATCGGCATTGACAGCGTTTGCGCGCCCTGAATGACCTTTTGCAGGTTGTCAGCGCCGAAATAGTCTTCGTATGCTTCCACGGTCGGCACGTCGCGCATGTGCCACGGGTCGTAGCCGCAAGAGACGGCATAGATGCCGTACTTGTCCTGAACCTCGGCCACCCAATCCAGAACGTCGCGCTTGTCCATGATGGGCGTTTCGCACGTCCGCATAAGCCCGCGCGCAATCCACGCGTCGTAGGGCACGCCGTCGCGCCCCCCGCGCCGCCCCTCCTTCTCCGCTTGCTCCAACGCGCGAAGCGGAATCCACGCCATGTGCAGCGCGTAGAAGTTCGGATCGTTAGGCCGCTGCATGAGAAGGCAAGCGGCGGTAAGGTCGGTCGTGTCCGCCGCGTCAACGCCGAGCACGGCATACGTAAACGTTCCGTCGCCGGGGTCGAAAGTGGCTTCGTTGTGAATCTCAGACCACGTAAGCCAAGCCTGAGACTGGTTTTCAATGAGGTTGAAATCCTTAACAAGCAGCGTGGGAAGGTATGTCGCATCATCCTTAGCCTTGGAAACGTTCTGTCGAAGAGCCGAAAGCGATTTGATCGTGCCAAGGCCGGGGTTCGCCTTAATCCAAGCGCTTTCGTCTTCCCATTCCTCGCGCTCGTCAAGCTCGAAGATGAACGCGATGAAGCGCTCTGCCTTCTCGCCGGTCGCCTTGCCGTCAAGCCATTTGGTCGCGTACTCGTATTGCGCATCGAAGATGCTGTTTCGCACGAAACCGTTAGTCGTGATCTCCAACACGAGCGGCTGGCGGCGCGCAGACGTTCCCTGCATCGTCAGGTCGTAAAGGTCTCGGTTCTTCATCGCGGCCAGCTCGTCCACGATAGCGCCGGAAATGTCCAGACCGTCTAGGTGGTTCGTGTTGGCGCTCAGCGCCTTGATGGTGCCCATGTTCAGATCGCAGTAAAGGTCTGACACGCGCTTTCTTATGTGCTTCGCCAGCGCGGGGCTTGTGAGCACCATACGCCACGCGTTGTTGAATCCCTTTGCCGCCTGATCGTGGGCGGTGGCGACGTTGTATACCTCCGGCGCGCCCTCATCGTCGTTCACGAGCAAGTCAAGCTCTATCGCAGACGCAAGCGCGGTCTTTCCGTTCTTGCGCCCCATAATCCAGAGCACTTCGCGGTATTGCCGCACGCCCTCGGCATCAACGAAGCCGAAGACAACCGACAGAATGGCGCGTTGGAAAAGCTCTAGCTTGAAATCGTGCCCTAAGCGCCCGGACGGTAGGCGGCAGAAGCTTTCGATGAACCGAACGTGCTTCTGCGCGAACTCTTCGCGGTAGTGGTACGGATAGAGCGGGTCGGTGTTGTCCATGTCGCGCAGGACATGAGCGGCAACCTGCTTCATCTTCTCGCACGCTATGATCTCGCCGCTCAGTATGCCGCCGAAGTATTCGCGTATCGCGCGCTCGCACGAGCCGCCCTTAGACTTCGCCCTAGCCGTACCGCGTTTCATTGATGAAGTCAATAAGCGCGTCGGCAGCGGCGGTGCCGTTCGGCATCATGTCGGTAAGCTGCTTCACGCCGCGCGAAAACGTAGTGAACAGCTTGTTGTATGCGCTGAATCCGGGGTGCTCGCGCAGCCCGGTTTGCCCGCCGCCGTTGTCATACTCTGTGAAGATATCTTCGTAGAGCAGATCGGCGCGGGCATCGTCAAGCTTGACCTTCAGAAAAGCGAGGTTCGCAAGCAGCGGCATGACGGTTTTTCGCTTCTCGTCGGGGATAGCGCCCTTGGTGATCTCGCGCAGCTTTCGAAGCTCGCTCTCTACGCGCTTCTCCTTGGCAACTCGCCGCTTCGGCGGGCTATTCCCCGCGGCTGCGGGCGAAACTTTCGAAGTATTGCCTACTTTTGCCGTCATCGCAAGACCACCCCCTTTCGAAAATCCGTCACGCGCAAGAAATTACCTCCCGGCGTTGGTGCCCTAGGCACCACCTGCGTTTTGCAGACCGGGGGGATTGTCTCGCGGGTTTACCTGCGGTTTTGCGTCCGCTTTCTCGCGGTCGCTCTGTGTTGTGTTGCGTTTTTGAATCAATCGCCAAGCGATATCAAATTGCCGTCGCTGTCGAAGGCCAGCCCTTGTCGTGTCGAACCTTGCCTTATCCAACCATGCACCTTCTTATGGCACCTGTCGCAAAGGCTAACGAGGTTGCTTGGGTCAGTCGCAATGCTTGGGTCGCTGATGTTCGCTGGCGTTAGCTCGATGATGTGATGCACCATGACAGCGGGCGTGATCTCTCCTTGCTGCAAGCAGTGCTGGCATAGGTGAGCGTCGCGCGTCAATGCCGCGTCTCTGGCGTGCTCCCAGTCGGCGGATGCGTAGAAGGCGCGCGAGAAGTCCTTAGCCATGCGCACCCCCCAAACAAAAAGGCCACGAGCGCTGTCGCCCGTGACCTTACCTAATCCACCATACCGAACTTTAGCAGAAGGCGGAAAGTGAACGCAAGTGCCAATCTTAGGCGTTCTTCAATTTCGCCCATCCTACGCGGTCGATGTAGGCGAAGCCAGCCTTGCAGAGTTCGCGGCACCATTGCTGCGAGCATTGCATAATGTCTGCTATCTCCGCCCATTCCTGCGCCTGAAGATAGCCCATGCAGATTGCGTCGGCGTATCTGGTGCCTTTGAGCTTGGCAAGACCTCCACGCCCGTCTTGCCCATAAAGCAGTTCGCACGCTTCGTCAATCATGCCTTGCGCGTCATTGATTCGCTGCTGCAACCTGTCTTCGAAGTCGATACGCTGCAATATCGAGAGCGACCCATCGGAAACCTCACCGCCCCCGCGCCCCTCCGTGTAGCTCTGCGCTTTGGCACCTTCTTTGGCCTTCATGCGTTCGAGCATATCCCGTGCCTTATCGGTCTTCACCACCTCGGCGCGGATACCCTCGAAATACTCCTTTGCTTTCAAGATCGCGTCACCTACTCAACGCCCGTACTGCCGAAGCCGCCCGCGCCGCGCTCGGTGTCGCTCAGCTCATCAACCGGCACAAGCTCGCAAGGAACATACGGCATAACGACAAGCTGGCAGACGCGCGTTCCAGCTTCGAGCGTCACCGTCTCATAGCTCTGGTTGATGAGAGCCGCGCAGACCTCGCCGCGATAGCCGCTGTCGATAACGCCAACGCTATTCGAAAGCGTGATGCCCTGCTTTGCCGCAAGGCCGCTGCGCGGGAACACCAGCCCCACGCAACCGCTCGGAATCTCGACGGCAAGGCCGCAACCGACAACGCACTTCTGCATCGGTTCGAGCGTGACAGTCTCGGTAATGCGAAGGTCAAGCCCAGCATCGCCATCATGCGCATAGCGCGGCATCTCGATTCCCTCATTGACCTTCTTAGCGCGAAGCTTCCTGCCAATCATTAGCGCACCCCCAGAACATGACGCGTGACGCGCACGCTTCCAGCCTTAACCCACTTGCCGCCGTAAGTCTGACCCTTCGGGCGGATAACAACCTTGTTGCGGTGGCTCATCGCGACAACTTGAAATTCGCTGCCCTCATGCTCCACCGTGTCGTTTAGGAAAACGAGCTTACCCGCCGAATCGACCGGGAACGAAGCGGCGCTGGCGTATGCCGCAACCTCCGGTACGAGCACGACATAAACGGGCTGCTTGATCTCTGCGCCCTTCTTCTTGATTCCGAACATCCTTCTTCCTCCTAAAACGGTACGTCATCGTCGTAAAGGTCGGGCGCTGCCGGTTGCACTGGCGCAACAGGAAACGGGTCGCCGGTAGCCATCGCAAGACCGGGTGCGGCTGCGTTCGCTGGTGCTGGCGATTGAGCATCGCGCTTGTACTGCATCAGCTCCACGTCATCAACGCGCACTTCCCAGCGCTTGATGCTCTGGCCGTCCTTCTGATAGCTGCGCGTGTGGATGCGCCCAAGAAGCGAAATCTTGGTGCCCTTGCGAAGCCACGGCGCGAGCGCTTCGGCGCGCTTGCCGAACATGACGCAATCAGGCCAGTTCGTGTATTCGCCCCATGAGCCGTCACCGTTCGGCGTGCGCTCATTGACCGCCAGAGAGAATGAAACGACGGGGTTTCCACTCTTCGTATAGCGCAACTCGGCATCTGCACCGAGATTGCCCGAAAGTGTGATTTTGTTTAGGCTCATACTTCATCGCCGCCCATCTTGCGCATTTGCTGCACGATATGAAGACTGAGCGTCATAACGCCCTTGATGCAGTCTTCTTTGCTTCCCATCTGCTCACCTTGCAGGGTGTCACAACCGCAGCAAGAGCCATACCAAACGCGGACGTACCAGTATTCGCTAGGCTGATAGCCAACTTCGGGAATGACGTAAACAAGCGTCCCTTGATAGTCGCCATCATTGATTTCATGGATGTTCTCGAAGTCCGGTTTAGGGTCGCCATAGTCGCCCGTCGCTTCAAGCGCAATTGCCTTGACGGTCGCCTTGACGATATCTGAGTAATCGCAATCAAGGCATATCGGCTCAAGCCAGCTTTGGATGAGATCGCGATTCTTAGTCCACGCGTCAACAAACTTCTGAATCATCGAGTACCACCGCCGAACAGCTCGACAAGCGCCGCGCGCTGGTTAGCTCCCAAACCGCGAAGGCGGCGCGATTCGGAAATGTGCAGTTTTCGCATGGTCTGCTGAGTTCGGGCGAATCCGTAGCCCGGTGCAGCCTTGATGAGTGTAAAGACCTTCATTCGCGCCACGGCATCATCGGTGCCAGCCATGTTGAGCACGTCGGGCACGCTGTAAGAGCCGTCGGCAACGCCCTTCAAGATCGCGGCGCGGCGCTGGCGTGCTGCCTTCGCCTTTTCGAGGTTTGCGCGGCGCTGCTCAGTTGTCAGATTCGGAATCATCTTCGTAGCCTTCCTTCTCATAGGTGATGTACTCGTTGCCGTGCGTCAGCTTGACGGGCGGCGTGTAGTCCTCCAGGGCATCGTCAACGCTGCCGTTCATCAGCTTGCGTTTGAGCCGCGCCCAGTCATCGTCGTTAAGCTCAATGGTCTTCATCGCACCTCATTTCTTCGTGACGCGGTAGGTGCCGGAAACCCTAATCGCCTTCAGTGACTTCAAGACGTGCTCCGCGTGCTCCTTGCCAACGATGGTCAGCGTTTGGGCGGGAATTCCTGCTTCTCGCGCTCCCACATCCGCTTCAGGGCGGCTTCGGTCTTAGCCAACGTCGCTTGCATTTCCTTGCTCAGCTTCGGCGCGTCAGGCTTGAAATCGAACGTTTGCGGCTCCACTGACACCCTCACTTCTCACGATTGCCTGATAATTACTTCTTATCTGGCACGGGCGGTTCTAACCCGTACCGAAAGCGGCGGTTTATCTCGCGTTTCGTCCTCGGTCGCCGCGATGCCCGAAAACGGCGTTTTGGTCCACCTTTGGCACACCTCCTAACCCGCCGCGCGGCGCTTCGCTTCGCTGAAGAGCTGAGCTGCCGCCGCGTCGCGTCCGGGCATCAGGTGGCCGTAGATTCGAAGCGTCGTTGCTTCGTCCGCGTGCCCCATGCGCTCAGATAGCGTCTTCAGGTCGCAGCCGTTGGCGATAAGCCACGAAGCGTGCGTGTGACGCAAGCTGTGAAACGTGATCTCTCGCGGCAGTCCGCATGCGTAGCGTATACGGCTGAAAGCCCGTGAAATCGTCGTTGGGCGCATATATGAGCCGTCTAGCGTCACCAGTGGGCAATCTGCGCCCAAACGCCCCAGAACGGCGCTCTGAAGCTTCGTGAAGGCATCAATGACCGCGATATCGTCTTGCGTGAGCGCGATGTTGCGGCACTTGCGGCCTTTGGTCACATTGCGGCGATAAGGCTTCTTGCCTTTGCCCTCAATGACGTTGCCGCCGACGTGGACGTAAGACAGGGCGCGCTTAACGTCGATGCGCTGCACCGCGCAGACCTCGCCAACGCGCATGCCGGTAACGAGCGACAGCCACGAAGCGAAGGCGTAGACGGCGGCGCGGTAATCGGCCTTCGTCTTGATCTCTTTGCTAAGCGCGCCCTCTAGCTTCTCGTTGAAGCCCTCGAAGTCCCATTCGGTGAGCGCCGAAGCTTCGTGCCGTTCCGGCGATGGTTTGGCGACGTACACCAGCGGGTTAGCGTCGCAAATGCCAGCGTCTACGAAGTGGTTATAAGCGCCGCGCAGGAAGTTGTGGACGTTGATAACGCTATTGCGGCAAAGCCCTTGCCCGCCTTCGTCCTTTGCCATGAGCAAGCGTTGCTCAAATCTGTTGAAGTCCATAACGCCAAGATCGCGTGCGTTTGCGGTCTTCAGGTAACGTGCGACATAGCGACAGAACAGCCGATAGCTCTTAATGCTGTTCGGGCTTGCGCCGTTGCGCTCACACATCTGCACGTAGTCTTCGAGCAAATCGGTCAAGCGGGCGCTTCTCACCGTTCCGTCAGCCGTCACGTAAGCCGCCCACGTCTCGGCGAGGGCTCGCGCTTCCTCTTCGGTGGCAGCGTTCGGAAACCGCTTGTAAGGGCGAATCGCCTTGCCGTCGATGCTGCGACCAAGGTACAAACGGCACTCGAAAACGCCATCTGCACCGCGCTTGACCTTAACGCTCATTTCACGCCCCCGCGATTTCAGAAAGTGGCCTGCTCTTCATCTGGCCGCATACGCCTTCGAGCGCAATAAGACGCTCCCAATAAACGGGCAAGTGTTCGTGTATCGCCTTCAGCTCGCGCATGTTCTTATTGCGGCATAGCCAGCAAGAAGCCCTATCGAGAACGTCATATAGACGCACCCCATGATCGAGCCATTCGTTACCGCGCTTGTAGCAGAGTGCAAGGCAATCTGCTTCAGTCATGCCGAAATCAACAAGCGGAAGGCGCTTGAAGTCCTGCCTTGCCCTCGCAATGCGCTTCGTCTCATCTGCCGCTATTCCAACGTAGACAATCGCGTTTCGAGCGGTTGCGTATGCGTCTAAGGCGCTCGTCTTCTCAGTTGTACCCCATCTACAAGCCCCGCCGCACCAGCCGTAACCCGTTTTGTGAACCTCTCCGGTTTTACGGCTCTTTACTGGCCGACAAAGCATGCTCCACCACATCGGGTTCTTTGGCCTAAGCTCCGTGTATTTGATTCCGTTTCGTGCAAGGACGGGAAGCATCTTGTTTCGCTCGTCATAGATCGCGTCAAACTCCATGCCTGTATCGAAGAACAGCACTTCGTCAAGCGGCATGTTGCTATCAATGAGCTTCCAGAGCATAGCGGTACTGTCCTTTCCCCACGAAACGGAAGCTATCGAGTAGCCGCCCATGCTAATTACCGGCCTTCTTGAAGGCTCGAAGCACGCAGACCGTCGCAAAGACGATGAAGAGAGCGTAGGAGAGAAGCCCGAACCCAGCGCCGAAGAAAACCCCAACGGCGATGCTAGCCACGATAGACAGGACGGAGAACAGCACGACTGCCAAACAACCGTAAACACCGCGCTCGGTGATCTTGCTTTCGTCCATTACTGCTCACCGCCTTCAATCTCGTTGCGAGCTATGGCGGCGTTAGCCCACATGATGCACTCTTCGAGCTTCGTAAAAGCAAGCGACTTTTCGCGGCTTTCCGGACATTCGCCTTGAATGGTCACGGCAAGCCCTCGCGCGGTGCTGCGCAAAAGCTCGAATCTCGCGGGCTGGTCGCCGTGCGGGGCGTGGTAGGTGAAATTGCGCGTGATGGTCTTTGTATCCATGTGAAACCTCCTAAAACGTGAGCGCTATAAGCGCGAGAAACACTAGGAACAGCGCGATTGCCAAAAGCGCTTGATAAGCCCAGTAACAGACGCACCAGAACGCGGCTACGGTCGCGGCGGTGGCAATGGCGCAAAGTACGATCTGGTAGCGCTTCACTTCTTGCCTTCCGTCTCGGAAATCAGGTAGTCGATGCACTGCTTGCACTTCTGCAAGTCCTGAACGCCGTTCTTGCGCCGCCAGCGCCAAAGGTATTTGAATGCGCAGCCCCACCAGTAGGCCGATTGGGCGGGCAAGGCGTACTGGTCGCCGCTCATCATCGAGCGCATAGCGTCCATGCACTCAATCTGGCCGTCTCCCGCGTAATGGTCGGGATGCTCGACGGCATCACCGCGCGAAAGCTCGCCAAGGCTCTTCGCGTGCTTCGTCTCAATCATCGGTAGGTAACTCCAATCATCCACTCACAAACCCACTTGTGAAACGCTCTGAGAAATGGCTGAACGTTCGTGTCATCAGCCCAGCCCGCAATGCCTATGAATCCGTCTTCGTTGAACGAGATAGCTTCACGGCCTGAGAAGTAGAAGCCGCTAACGCACAGAAACGCGCTTTTGATTCCTCTACCGCCATCGGCAAGGTTGATTTGCGGCTGGTACTTCTTGCGATAGCACGGGTGCATTTCCATGTGCTCGCCGTTGCGCTCATGATGCGCGTACTCGATTGCAAGGAATCCTTCGAGCGCTCGAATGTCGTTCGTCGTGATCTGCTCATAGGAAAGCTTGCTTGCGAACAGCTCGCGCGCGCCGTCTCGTGTTGTTGGCGCAATCATGCAGTCACCCCCATTTCGTGCCATTGTTGAAAACTCTGTTGAAAACCTGTGGAAAG